>Ga0163147_10000739_pt1 | contig 51437 bp, 43 predicted proteins | sample OliLakLV19MP6G1_FD_148597 | JGI IMG/M metagenome (GOLD analysis project Ga0163147, IMG submission 148597) | Freshwater microbial mat bacterial communities from Lake Vanda, McMurdo Dry Valleys, Antarctica- Oligotrophic Lake LV.19.MP6.G1 | ecosystem: Environmental > Aquatic > Freshwater > Lake >... | reverse complement strand
TGGTATTTATTCACCTATCCATGGGATTAAGCTCAAAATCCACAAATTTGAACCCAAGAAACACATAATGAACCCAATAGGACTGGGGCAAAATGCGGTCTGCACGGGTAGGTGAATAAATACCCACACTGTGGAGAGGGGGAGCAGGACAGGTCACAACGGGTTTGAAAGCCCCCTCTCCATGCAATGGAGAGGGGGTTGGGGGTGAGGTGAAGCTATCCAAAACTCAGGTTAATATAACAACGCAAAATACACGGTTATGGCGCGGCGTGTCATCAACGGGCTGCGTGATTGTGGACAGGGCAACTCCCCTGTCCATTTTTCATTCTCATCATCCTCTCATTTGTTACAATCCTCCGTCGGCGTTATCTTCTTCGGTAGCGTTACCGGTAACGGTTTCAGACCAGTTTTTCGCGCATCTAGCGAAATGGCGCAGCATGGCAGACGAACACAACAGCTTGATGGCGAAGCCGATCACGATTGAAGATGTCGCGCGAATTGCGGGCGTCTCCGTCTCAACCGTCTCGCGCATCCTCAACGATAAGCCCGATGTCTCCGAAGCGACCCGTCAGCGCGTGCGCGCGGTGATCGAGCAGCTTGGTTATGTCCCCAACCTACAAGCCAAAAGTCTCGCTATCGGCAAGAGCCGGATGATCAGCCTGTTGTTCCCGATGGAACACGGGAAATTCACCCAACTGGAACTCGATTTCTTTCTGGGTGCGGCGTCGGCTGCCAGCAAGCGGGGCTACTTCCTCAATTTGTATAGCGAACCGATGGACGCAGCGGGCTTACTCAAATCGTATCGTGGTGGGCAGATCGACGGCGCGATCCTGATGCAAATTCGCATGGACGATTGGCGTCCGCCGCTGCTGCGTGAACATCACCATCCGTTCGTGATGATCGGGCGTTGCGCGGACAACACGGGCTACAGTTACGTCGATATTGATTTCGAGGCGGGGCTGCGCTTGGCATTCGAGCATCTGATCAAACTTGGACATCGGCATATCGGCTTCATCGCGCGTCCAGCATCGATGCGGCGGCAAAAGTTGGGACCCGCCGTGCGTTTATTGAATGGCTACCTGAAAGCCTGTGAATTATTCGACATTTTCCCGGCGTATCGTGAAGCGGACATGACCGCCGAAGCCGTCGGCGCGGCGACGCGCGATCTGATGGATGATGATCCGACGTTGACCGCGCTGATCACCGTTAGCGGTGTGGCGGCGACGGGTGCGATTCGCGCGTTCAACGAGCGTGGGCGGCGCGTGCCGCAGGATATGTCGGTTGTGGCGCTGGCGTCCAACCGCGTCGCGTCGTTGATCACGCCGCCGCTGACCGCGATCAATTTTCCGACCGATACGATGGGGTATCGCGCCGCAAAAATGCTGATCGCACGCTTGGAAGGCAAAACGCACGAGACGCAGCACGTCTTGCTCGCGCCTGAACTGGTCATCCGCGAGAGTACGATTTCGATTTGAGGACAAAATGAGTTTACCGTTTGATTTGGATGCCTTCGTCAAAGACTATTCGCGCCCGCTGCAACTCGTGCAAGCGGTACAGTCGTTCAGCATTGATGCGTCGGGCGTCACCATGCGCGCAAACACCACGCAGTTCAATCGCCGCCATCGGGATCGCTATGGGACACTGGTGGAAATTGGTGTGCCGGGCGACGCGGGCGAATCAGTCACGCTGCGCATCGAGTTTGTGACCGACGCGCTGCTGCGCATTCGTATGACTCCCGGTGATGCGCTGCCTGACAACCACACGCCGATGATCGCGGACGACTTCACGCCACCACCATTCACCGCCCAGATCGATGCGGCTGACAACGCCATTGTGCTGAAATCGGCGGCGCTGTCCGTGCGCGTACAGTGTAAACCGCTGCGGTTGTTCGTCATGGACGCCGACGGAACGCCGCTGTTCACAACGCTCCCGGCAGCGGTCTATCAGCATCCGCCGACGGGCGAGAGCCACCTTGACGGCGCGAGCATCACGGATGCGTGGCCCTGGTTCTTCCGCGATATGTTCCCATTGGGTTTCGTGCGCGACGAAAACGGACAGACACAATCTTTCTTCACCGCAACGATCAATCACGATGAGCATTTTTACGGCTTCGGCGAGAAGTTTGGCACGCTGGATAAACGCGGACAGGCGATCAACCTGTGGCACGCCAACGCGACGGGCAATACGTGGCGTGCCAGCTACAAGAACATCCCATTCTTCCTGTCCAGTCAGGGTTACGGACTGTATGTGAACAGCGCCTACCCGATCCAGTACCACATGGGCGATTTGTCACATACGCATTACAGCGTCCATTTGCAGCACGACCTGCTCGATGTGTATGTGATCGGCGGCGGAACGTACAAAAATATCATCAAGCATTACACCGATTTGACCGGAAGCGCGCCGCTGCCGCCCCTGTGGAGTTTCGGCTTGTGGATGAGCCGTATGAGCTACCGCGAACAGACCGAGATCGAAACCGTTGCCGCGCAGATGCGCGCTAACGATGTGCCTTGCGATGTGATCCATATCGATACCGATTGGTTCGCTACACCGTGGGTCAACGATCTCACCTTCTCGCCGGAACGCTTCCCCGATCCGCGCGCGATGATCGCCAAACTGCGCGATCAGGGCTTCCGCGTGACGCTGTGGCAGATTCCGTACATCGCGCAAGAGAGCATCTTTTACGGCGAAGGCGTCGAACGCGGCTATTTCGCTAAACGCGACGATGGGACACCGTGGCTGATCGATGGCTTCTTCGGCAGCGCCGCCGTGTTGGATTACAGCAATCCCGACGCGGTGACGTGGATACAAGGCAAGTTCGACGCGCTGTTCGATATGGGTGTCGCTGCGATCAAGACGGATTTTGGCGAGGGCGCGCCGCCCGCCGCGCATTATGCGACCGTTGACGGCTTGCAGATGCACAATTTGTACCCGCTGTTGTACAACCGCGCGATCTGGGAATACACCAAAGCCAAAACGGGCGAGGGCATCGTCTGGGGGCGGTCAGCCTATGCGGGATCGCAGCGCTATCCGGTGCTGTGGGGCGGCGATCCGGCGGCGCTGTGGAGCGATTTGGGCAATCTGTGGCACGGCGGACTCGGATTGGGCTTGTGCGGCTTTCCGTTCTGGAGCGTCGATATCGGCGGCTTTGGCGGTACGCCCACACCCGAACTGTACATCCGTTGGGCGCAAGCAGGCTTGTTCGTCAGTCATCCGCGCGCACACGGGCCCATTGCGCGCGAACCGTGGCGCTTCGGGGAACAGGCACTCGACATTTTCCGTAAGTACGCCAAACTCCGCTATCGGCTGATGCCCTACGTGTGGAGCAGCGCGCACGCGGCGGTTGCGGCGCGCTTGCCGCTGATGCGCCCCTTGATGCTCGATTGGCAGGATGATCCGACGACGGCAGGTATTGACGATCAATGGCTGTTCGGCGAACATCTGCTGGTCGCGCCGATCTTGGACGAAAGCAATCAGCGTCAAGTCTATTTACCCGCCGGGCGCTGGTATGATTGGTGGACGGGCGCAATCGTCCATGACGCGGATCATGGGCGCTGGCTCACCGTCGCTGCGCCGCTGGATCATCTGCCGTTGTACGTGCGCGGTGGGGCGATCATTCCCATGTGCGACGACATGGCACACACGGGCGAACGGGCGTGGAACCCGATCACGCTGCGGGTTTATGCGCATGGTGAAAGCGCGTTTACACTGTACGATGGTACTGAACGGATTCGCTATCGTGCGGTCGAAACGGCAGCGGGGACGCGCGTCGAATACGATGCGCCGGGTCGGGAGCATCGGATCGAAATCTACGGTCAGTGAGGCATGGGTGATCACGGCGCGCTGTTGGCTTACGGGCAGACGGACGCCGGAGCAAACCAATTTTGGCAGGATGTTTGTTGAGGGAGCGAGACGAAAATGACCAGTAAATTATCACGTCGGCAGATTCTTCGGTACATGACGATGGCAGCGGGCGGCTTCGCGCTGTCCCCATTGGCGCGCGGCATCCGCGTGTTCGCTCAAGACGATGCACCGTTGGCGGCGTCCGCGGCGGATGTGGCGCTGACACCAGAGGAAATCGAGCAGATCAGCGGCATGGGGCTGAAGCTCGGCTTCGAAACCAATCATCGCACGGATGATTTCATCAATCTGTTGATCAAGGGCGGCGAAGACACTGCCGCCGCATACGGTATCGAAATCATCGTCAGCGAGGCGAACTTCGACGCCGCCAAGCAGCTTGCCGACATGGAAGCGTTAATCCAGCAAGAAGTCGATGGCATCTTCTTGGTTGCGGTGGACAGCGACTCGATCTCGTCCGCGATCATTCAGGCGAACGAAGCCGGCATCCCTATCGTGATCATCGGCGGCGCGCCCACACGCGGCGAGGTTCTGTCGGTCATGAACAGCACCAGCTATGACGGTTGCTACGAATCGACCCGCTATCTGATCGATACCGTCGGCGGCGGCGGCAAGATCGGTGTCGTCTCGATCCCGTTGGCACTTCCGACAATCCGCGACCGCGAACTGGGGACGTTGGCAGCGATCCGCGAGAGCCGGATGCAGCTCGTCGGCTTGCAGCCTGTGTTCGCCCAAGATGCGGCGCTGGCGGCAGCGGAGAACATGATTCAGGCGAACCCCGACATCAACGCGATTTTCGCCAACTGGAGCCTCGCCATCAACGGCGCGCTGGCAGCGGTCGATGCGTCGGGCTTGGACATCAAGGTGTCGGGCTACGATGCCGAAGTCGCTGGCTTCCAACGCTTCGAGGATCAAGCGAACGGCGACGCCGCGCCGATCCTGCTGTCGCTGGCAGGTCAACAGCCGCTCGTGCAGGGCAAGGCGGGCATCGATGCGCTGTGCAAAGCGATCTTGGGTCAAGACGTGGCGGCGGATATCCTCGTGCCGACGCTGTTGGTCACGCATGAGAACTACCGCGACCAGTGGGACGCCCTGTATCCGGGTATCGAAGCGCCGTGGGCATAGGGAAGTACTGATTACTGAGTCGGGGCGTGCCAGCGGTACGCCCCTATGATATTGAATGCGGGCGTGCCAGTGGTACGCCCCTATGATAGAGACATTGAATGAGCCAACCTGTTCCGCTTGTCCGACTCGACCATATCTCGAAGGCGTTTCCCGGCGTGCGCGCGCTAGACGACGTGAGCTTCGACGTGCTGCCCGGCGAAGTTCACGTCTTGATGGGCGAAAACGGTGCAGGCAAGTCCACGCTCATGAAAATTTTGTCCGGCGCCTACCAACCGGACAGCGGCGCGATCCAGATCGACGGATACGCTGTCCGCTTGAGCGATCCACTGGACGCGAATCGGCGCGGGATCGTCATGATCTATCAAGAACTCACGCTGCTCGATAATCTCGATGTGGGGCGCAACGTTATGTTGGGGCAAGAGCCGGGTCGCGGCGGCGGCGTCGATTGGCGCGCGCTCTATGCTGACGCCGAGCGTATCCTGCGCGATCTCGATCTGACATTGGATGTCCGCGCGCCCGTCGCGGAGCTGAACATGGCGGAGCGCCAGATGGTTGAAATCGCGCGCGCAGCACGCCGTGATCCGCGTGTGATCGTGATGGACGAACCCACATCGTCGCTCACGCAGTCGGAAGAAGAGACCTTGTTCGCATTGATCGCCCGGCTGAAGGGGCGCGGTGTCGGCATCATCTATATTTCGCATCGCATGGACGAGGTGTTCCGCTTGGCGGATCGCATCACCGTGTTGCGCGACGGCAAGCATGTCACCACGCTCCCCGCATCCGAACTGACCCGTGCTGAATTGATCGCGCTCATGGTCGGGCGCGAGGTCGAGTCGTCAGTGCCGCGCGGCGTCGGCGCGATTGGGCAGATCGTGTTAGCGGCGCGCGGGTTGTCGGCGGGCGGGCGGGTGCGCGACGTAGACTTGGACCTGCGCGCGGGCGAGATCGTCGGACTGGCGGGCTTAATCGGTGCAGGGCGGACGGAAGTGGCGGAAGTGTTGTTCGGCGCACGATCTACCGACATGGGCGAACTGCGCATTGATGGACAGCCCGTCGTGTTTCAGTCTCCCTATGACGCGATTCAGCGTGGCATCGCTTACGTGCCGGATGATCGCAAGGGGCAAGGACTCGTGCTGATGCAATCGGTTCAGACCAATGTCACCTTGGCGGCGCTGGAACGCTTTGTCCGCACGCCACTGCTGATGGGTGGCGTGCTGAACGGACGCGCGATCCGCGAACTGGTCGAAGTGTGGACGGCGCGGCTGAACATCCGGGCGGCGTCCCCGAAAGTGAATGTCGAATTGTTGAGCGGCGGCAATCAGCAAAAAGTCGTTTTGGCGAAGTGGCTCTCGCGCAATCCGCGCGTGCTGATCCTCAACGAGCCGACGCGCGGGATCGATGTGGGCGCGAAAGCCGAAGTCCATGCGCTGATCCGCGATATTGCATCACAGGGTGTCGCTGTGTTGATGATTTCATCGGAACTGCCCGAAGTGCTGTCCGTCAGTGATCGGATCGTCGTGATGGCGGCAGGGCGGATTACGGGTGAGATGCCCGCGCGCGGCGCGACAGAGCGGGCGGTCTTGGCGCTGGCATTTGGAGACACAAATATGACTGAGCGCGTCTCGTGACCGCTAACCGTATGAATGAGCGCCGCATCTCGAATGAATACGGGATATTGGGCGCGGTCGTCGCCTTATTCATCTTCTTCTCGCTCGCCAGTCCGTTCTTTTTCGATGCGAATAATTTGGTCAATCTCGGACGCCAAACCGTGCTGTTGGGCGTAACCGCGTTCGCTATGACGTTCATCATTTTGTCGGGCGAAATCGATCTCAGCGTGGGTTCGGTCGTGAGTCTGATCAGCATCATCGTCGCTATGACCCTGCGCGATACGGGATCGATCATCGGCGCGTTGGCAGTTGGCTTGGGCGCAGGTGCCTTGATCGGCGTGATCAATGGTCTTGTGACCGTTAAGGGGCATGTGCCGTCGTTCATTACGACGTTGGGCATCTTCAGCGCGGCGCGTGGGATATCGCTCGCCGTCACGAACTCGGTCGCTATTCCGATTTTGAACGAAGATTACTTATTGGTCTTTCAAGATGCGCGCCCCTTGGGCATCGCCGTTTCAGTGATTTACGCGGTCGTGCTTTTCGCGGCGCTGCATTTCGTGTTGACGCGCACGCGCTTCGGCACGAGCATCTACGCCATCGGCGGCAACGCGATGGCGGCGCGTTTGTCTGGCATTCCGGTGGATCGTATCAAAATCTTGGTGTTCGTGCTGGCAGGCACCATCATCGGCTTCGCCGCGATCTTGCAGATCGCGCGCATCGGCTCGGCGTCGCCCGAGGTCGCGCGCAATCTCGAACTGGACGCGATTGCGGCGGTCGTCTTGGGCGGCACATCGCTCACGGGCGGACGCGGATCGCTGGTGCGAACGATCTTCGGCGTGCTGCTGATCGGTATCCTCAACAACGGCATGAACCTGTTGAACATCGACTCGTACTTCCAATTCATCATCAAGGGCGCGATCATCATCCTCGCTGTCTTGATCGACCGTTGGTCGCGCGGGAGGGGCGCATGACGACTGAAACGCTCGCCACTGCGCCGCGCCGTGCGCTCGATCTGCGTATCATCGGACAGTTCGGCGTCATCGCCGCTGTGTTGGTGTTGATCGGCTTGTTCGCGTTGATTCGCCCGGATTTCTTGTCGATCTTCTTCAATCCGAACAATTTGGCGAACATCGGGCGGCAGACGACGTTGTTGGCGATCATGGGTTTCGCCATGACGCTGGTCATTCTGTCGGGCGAGATCGATATCAGCCTCGGCGCGATTGCCAGCATGTGCGGCGTGGTCATGGCGCTGATCATCGTCAATACCGGATCATGGTTGTTGGCGATCCCGGTGGGCATTGCCATCGGCGCGGCGTTGGGCTTCGTCAACGGTTTCATCACCGTGCGCGGCGGCATCCCTTCCTTCATCGTCACCTTGGGAACCCTCAACGTCGTGCAGGGCTTGGCGTTGGCATTGACCAACGCCAGCACGATCACGCTGCCCGCCAACCCATCGATCAATCAGTTCCGCGATTTGTTCGCGCGCGGTGTCGTCACGATTCCAGCGACGGAAATCCAAATCCCGCATCCGGTGATCATCGTCGTGCTGCTGCTGATCGCGCTGACGGCGCTGCTGACGCGCACGCGCTTCGGGCTGAACATCTATGCGGTCGGCGGCGGGGCAGCCTCGGCACGGTTGGCGGGGATCGCCGTTGGGCGTGTGAAAATCGCCGTGTTCACGTTGAGCGGCGCAGTGGCGGCATTGGCGGCGGTCGTCTATACGGCTCGGCTTGGCAACGGGCAGCCGCTCGGCATGATCGGCTACGAATTGGACGCGATTGCGGCGGTCGTGATCGGCGGCACGTCGTTCACAGGCGGACGCGGCGCGGTGTGGCGAACGGTATTGGGTGCGCTGTTGATCGGTGTGCTGAACAACGCGCTGACGCTGATGAATGTGAACTTTAACTTACAGTTGGTCGTGCGCGGCGTGGTGATCGTGGTGGCGGTCATGCTGGATGCGTGGACGCGGCGCGGGACGAAAAATTAAGCGCGAGGGATAATTTATGGATTACGAGATCGCAGCGCCCGCGTTCGCCGCCGTGATTGGGACGGGCGTGACCCGCCGCCAACTAGCGACGGGTATGATCTTCACGGAGGGGCCCGTTTGGGTGGAACGGGATGGTTGTTTGCTCTTCACTGACATCCCAAACAATGTGATTTTGCGTTACCGCGATGGCGAACGCTTGTCAGTCTACAGTGCCAACAGCCATTTTGCGATTGGGTTGTACCTCGACGCCGAAAGCCGATTGATCGCGTGCGAACACACAACCCGCCGCCTGACGCGCTATGAACTCGACGGCACGATCACGCCGTTAGCGACCCACTTCCGCGATCATGTTCTCAATTCGACCAACGATGTTTGTGTGCGCGCATCGGACGGCGCGATTTTCTTCACTGATCCGCCGTTCGGGCTTCGCGTCGAGGATGGACAGATTTTTGGCTATCAGCAAGCGATGGAATATGGCTTCTGCGGCGTGTTCAAGGTTACGGATGAACCACGCGAACCGCGCCACGTCACCGACGTGATCTATCGTCCGAATGGCTTGTGCTTTTCGCCGGATGAAAAGACGTTGTACATCGCAGATTCGTCGGATCGCTATCATCAGGTCTATGCGCTCGATATCGACGACGACGACCACGCCATCAATCCGCGCGTGTTCGCAGTGATGCCCGCTGGCGTCCCAGACGGGATGCGTGTGGACACAGAGGGACGGCTGTACGTCGCTGGACTGGACGGGATTTACGTCTACGCACCGGATGCGACCTTTTTGGGACGGCTGATCGTGCCGGAGATGGTGACGAATCTGTGTTTTGGCGGTGCAGAGCGGCGGACGCTGTTCATCACAGCCTGTACGTCGCTATATGCGTTCGATTTGGCTGCGGTAGGATTGCAAAAACCATGAGACTACAGAACAAAGTTTGTGTGATCACGGGCGGCGCGTCGGGCATCGGGCAAGCGTGCGCGCTTCGTTATGCGCAAGAGGGCGGCGCGGTGGTGGTTGCGGATATCAACGAAGTGGGTGGCGAAGCGGTTGCAGCGCAGATTCGCGCGAACAACGGGCGCGCGGTCTTTCAGCGGACGGATGTGAGCGAACCCGCACAGTTGGACGCGCTGTTGAAACGCGCGGTCGATGAATACGGCGATGTGCATGTGTGGCACAACAACGCCTTTAAGAGCGTGTTCAAGACGATTGTCGAGCAAACGCTGCAAGAATTCGATGATACGGTGCGCATCAGCTTGCGCGCCTATTGGTACGGCAGCAAGATCGCCGTCACGCACATGCTGGCGCACAACGGCGGCGTGATCATCAATACTGCCAGCGTGCAAAGCTATTTTGGCGAACCGGGTTTCAGCGCCTATCAGACGGCGAAGGGCGGCATTCTGTCATTGACGCGCTCCATTGGCGTCGATCACGCGCCGAAAGTACGTGCCGTCGCCCTTGCGCCCGGCTTCATCATCACGCCCGCTCATGACGGCATTCCGGCAGAGACGATTGAGCGCGTGAAAGCCAGTATCCCCGCCAAACGTGGCGCACAGCCAGAAGAAGTCGCGGCGTTAGCGGCGTTTTTGGCGTCGGACGAAGCCGATTACATTACGGCGACGGGGATCATTATGGACGGCGGGTATTTGGGGATATAGAAAAGGGCTGCGAGCTGACTAAAGACAAGGTTCAACGGTACGCAGGCTAGATCATAGGGGGTACTGCTGGCACGCCCGCGTGTTTGGGACAGCGCCCACCATGTACTACGAAAATGCAGTTTTTATCTAGTCAATGGAGTGATAGTTGCATGATTAAAATGATCGCGTTCGTGAAACGGAAAGCGGGCTTATCGCGCGAAGAATTTACGCGCTTGTGGGTCGAGGAACACACGAAATTATCCACGATTTTGGGCATGAAGGGTTATCGCATCAATATCGCGCTCGAACCGCAGCCGGGCGGGGACGAGCCGCCCTACGATGGTACCGCCGAAATTTGGTGGGACGATGTGGCGACCATGCAGACCGCGCTTGCCAGTCCAGAAAATGTGATCGCGGCGGCAGACGTGGCGCGCTTTGCGGAGGTGCTGCAATTCGTCTATACGGAAGAATTCCTCGTCATTTAGCGCCGTTTTTCCACGTCCGATAGACATTCAAGAGCTTGTCTTTGCCCTCAATGGGGACGGCGGCGACCGACAATTTTCCAGTCAAGCGGATGGTTGTGCGCATGTGCTTCATGTAAAGTTCGCAGCCGTCACAGTCTGCCAAATGGTCTTCAAAGCGCGCTCGCTCGGTTGCAGACAGCGCGCCTTCCAGATAATCCGTGATCATTTCGACAAATTCTTGACAAGTCATGTCGTCCTGCTCGTTCATCTCAATGTGCTTCCTCGAAATACGTTTCTAACGCTTGACGCACGCGCGCCCGTGCGCGATGCAGCAGCACGCGCTGATTGCCGTCGGTCACGTCCAGCAGATCGCGGACTTCCTCCGCGCTAATGCCTTCGATGTCCCGTAAAAGGATCACAGCGCGCTGATGAAAGGGCAGCCGCTCAATCGTTTCGTGGATCACAGCGTGAATTTCTAACGACAGCAATCTTTCTTCGGGAATGGCGTCCCAATCCTGTGGCTGCGAGACCCAATGACCTTGCAGCACCTGTCCAGTTGGGCGAAAGCGATCTGACGCTACCGCTGGAATTTCGTCGGTGTCTTCCGGTTCAGCCAGCACATCGTAACGTCCCTCGCGCTGGGCGGTTGTCTTGGCGCGGTTGATAGCGATGCTGAACAACCATGTTTTCAACAATGATCGCCCCTCGAAGCGTTCTAGCCCCTTGAGGACAGCGATCCATGTGTCTTGGACGACCTCTTCCGCGACGGTGGGGCTGTTGACATAGAGTGCCGCCGTGCGTACAAGGGGCGCATGATAAGTCGAAATCAACGTCGAAAAAGCGTCTTCGTCGCCGCCTCGCAAGGCGTCGATCAGGGTGGCATCGTTTGGATAGGGCATTGCATCGCCCATTCTTTATGCAAACTAAACTTAAAACCGCCCTGATTATACTGTGTTCGTCTCGACCTTGCCCCGATTCGTTACGGTTGCCGTAGGGCAAACGCATCAAGATACGAGGTCTCAATTGACAAGCTCACCCAATTTCTCGCTTCACGCGCGAAAAATTCACAAAACTTTCATGCGTTGACGTTAGATACCGATATAAGGGCGTTATAATGAGGATTACTAATAAAACGTCGTAGGAGACATGAGATCGTGCCATTCGCTTCAGAAGCCATCATCCGCAATCCAAACCGGCTTGCCATTCTCCGTAATCTGCTCTTGCTGGACAGTGCGCCCGAAGTCGCCTTCGACCGTTTGACGCGCCTTACAACCTGGATCATTGGCGCGCCCGTATCGCTCGTCTCGCTTATCGATGCCGACCGTCAGTTCTTCAAGAGCGCGGTTGGCTTGCCCGAACCCTGGGCATCAGAGCGACAAACGCCGCTCTCGCATTCGTTCTGTCAGCATGTCGTGGCGACGGGCGAGCCGCTGATCATCGATGATGCCCGCAATCATCCGCTGGTCTACGATAATCTAGCGATCCCAGATTTGAACGTCATTGGCTACTTGGGGATGCCGCTGGTCACATCGCAAGGCGCGAAACTAGGATCGTTCTGTGTGATCGACGGGAAGCCGCGCGTGTGGCAGCCGCATGAAATCGAGATCATGCGCGAATTGGCGCAGTTCGTGATCACCGAGATCGAACTGCGTGGCGAACTCATCGCACGCCAGCAGATGGAAGCGCAGTTGCGCACGGTGAATACACAAATCGCAGAGGCGAATCGGCAGTTGCGCCGCGTGACCGAATATTCGCGCGCGACACTGGATCAAACCATCGAGACCGTGCAGCGGGGCGCGTCCCGCGACGAAATCTTGGTCTATCTGCACAGCGCGCAGCGTGGTTTGATGGGCAAAGAGATGTGATCCAGCCCTGTAGCCGGTATAATTCTTGTTACCTCTACAGGGTATAGGTTCATGATTGAGATCAACCCTCTGATCGCCCAGCTGACGGACAGCGATGTTGCTGTTCGCCGGACGGCGGCGCGTGCGCTGATTACGCTGGGCGATCCGGCTGCTGCCCCTGCCTTGATTGCCATACTCAATGACGGCGATGCCATAATGCGTATCGATGTAGTGACGGCGCTGGGGATGTGTCGCAGCGAGGCGGGCATGGCGGCGCTGCTCAAACTTGTGCGTCTGTCCATGTTCGACGCGCATCATGTGCAGGCGATTCGGTCGTTGGGCTGGTTTCGAGATGCGCGCCTCGCCGCGCCGCTGCTTCCGCTGTTGGCGCACAATGTCGGCGCGGTGCGGCTGGCGGCTGCCGAAGCATTGGGCGACATTGGCGATCCGTCCGCTGTTCCCGCGCTGGTCGAACGATTCGAAAGCGATCCGCAGATCGATATCCGCTGGCAAGCGGCGCGTTCGCTCGGCGCGATCCGCGATGCGTCCGCCGTCCCCGCGCTGATGGCGGCGCTGCACGACACTGCCGCCACGATCCGCGCGCACGCGGCGTCGGCGTTGGGTGCGATTGGGGATCGGCGGGCGGTCAATGCCCTGCGCGGGGCGGCAAATGATACGGAAGACGCAGTCCGGCGCGCGGTTGGGGCGGCGCTGGGGCAGATCGAAACCGGGTCATGAAATCGTGCGCGACGAATCAAAAAGGGATGTGCTTGGCACATCCCTTTCAGCTATCTTATCTCAGAGGGTCATTTTCCCGGACTGGTGCCGTCAACTACATCGGTCGGGAGCGGACGCCCTTGCCAAACCGAATCGTAGTTTGGCTGCATTACACCGACTGGCAGCCACAAGTATTGGCAGGCAATGATGATCTTGTAGTATTCACCGCTTTCGTCCACACCTAACACCCAATAATCGCCCGGATTTACGAACACGCCGGGTGCGAGATTCCCCGGTTCGTAATAGGCTTGGGTACGGAACGGCGAGTTGCCCACGACCGAAGTCGCAGTTGGATTCGCCAAGCAGGGAATTGAAACGGCGGATACTGGCACATCTTGCACCTGTCCGCCGCGAACCTGGAACAGATATCGTCCGATCAAGTTGGAGTTCAAGCTGTTCGAGATGAGGGCATTCGACCCTCCATCAACCAACGCGCCTGAAATTGCCGACCCCCCCAATTCAAAGAACGTTCCCGCTACGCCGCTGCCATTGGAGTAACCAACGCGCACCGGAACCCCACCAAACCCGCCGCTGCCGCCGCTGGCATCTCCCGTTTCCCATTGGATTTGAGAGTAGTTGTACTCGAAGTCGAAGTCGCCTGCCGCAATATCCGACCGATCTACCATGACCAATTGGAACGTGTTGAGCTTATCGACATGATTGGCGAAATAACCAACATTCAGCCAGTTCACGCCGAATGCAGGACGTCCATCAACCGTATCTTGACCGTAGCGGGTGACATTGCCCGTGCGAGTATCAACATCCCCGAAAAACGGCGCGATGATCTTGCGTCCGGTCGAGGTCAGGTCGAAAGGTGTAAATGTGCCGAGTGGTTGGTCGAACGTGACGTTCCCATTGTTATTGACATAAAGCTGAGGAAACGTTGTACCATAAAAATTAATGCTGAAGCCGATATTGACCAATCCCGTCGAGCCATCATCGTTGGCGGGTAGAAAACTGCCATTGAACCCCGGATTATCGCGGATCGCTCCGGCGGCATAAACGGGCTGTGAACGCGAACCTAAGGTGATGAATGCGAATGCGAAAACGAATAACCCAAATCGCACGAACGGCAGGACTTTTTTCATTTGGCTTTCCTTGTGGTTAAGCATTGCTGAAATTCAGTATTGATCGAATTTTTTAGCTTGTCAAACAAGTTATACTACAAGTAGTTGTTCAAATAACAAAACTTATATTAGTATAATAAATATAACGAGTACGCGACCGCACGAACTTGATGGCGACGTCACATCATGCTACGCCGCCTGACATAATAACGGGAGCTTAAACGGAGAACACAGCGCGTTTTTCCGCGCTCTCCGCGCTAAATCTCCGCAGTGTCAATCCCGCAGCGCCTCGACCATCGACGCCATATCCATGTCGTCCAAGCCCTTTGCGCGTGCCGCGTCCATCAGCGCCAATGCCGCGCGTGCCAGCGATACATCCGTGTCGAACGCCGCCGCTAATTCGATGGCGTAGCGCGCGTCCTTGTGCATCCACTTGAGCGAAAAATCGGTCTCGTCATAGCGGCGCTCGATCATGCGCCCGACTTTCATGCTCACAATGCGGCTGCCGACAGGTCCATCGGTGATCAGCGGCGCAATGGCGGCAGCGTCCAATCCGGCGGCTTCTGCCAGCGTCAAGCCTTGCGCCAAGCACGCCACATGGATCGCGCCCATCATGTTGTTGATCAGTTTCCACGTCGCGCCCGCGCCCACGTCCCCGATGCGCACGGCGCGGCGGCTGATCGCGTTCAACGGGCGCTCGACGCGGGCGATCACGTCCTCGGCGCCGCCGATCAGCAGCACGATTTGTCCCGTTGCCGCCGCTTCGCGCGATCCGGTCATGGGCGCGTCGAGGAAGGCGCCGCCGCGTACCGCCACCAAGCCCGCAAGTTCGCGCACCCAGTCGGGCGTCAGCGTACTCGTCTCAATCGCCACCGCGCCCGATTTCATGCCCGCCAGCGCGCCGTCTTCGCCCGTCCACGTCGCGCGCGACGCATCGTCGTCGCCCACGCACGCGATCACGATATCTGCGTTCGTCGCGGCGGCGCGCGGCGTGTCCGCGATCTGCGCTTGCCCATCGAAGCGTTCCGCTTTTTCGCGCGTGCGATTCCAGACGGTGACGTTGTAACCCTGCTTGATCAGATTGGCGGCGATCCCTCCGCCCATGATCCCCAACCCCAAAACGGCGACGTTTTCCATCTAACTGTATCCTCACATTGATCTTGACACGAGTATAACGCAACAGCGCGCCGCTGGATCGCTTTATGGTATGATCAGGTGCAGAAAAATATCTGTTTCGGAGCTAAAAATGTCTATTTTTCGGGCGGACGCCCTCGCTGGACAACACATCGTGATTTCTGGCGGCTGTGGCGCGATTGGTTTGGGGATCATCAAAGGCGTGACCGAACACGGCGCGGTCGTCTCGGTGAACGATCTCATCGCGCCGGACGACGCCGACGCCCGTTTGAATGCCGCCGGAATCGCGCCGGATCGTGTGAATTACATACGCGGCGATCTGACGCAAGTGGACGCTGTGATCGCCTTCATCGACGTGGCGCGGTCACGTTTCGGCGCGGTGCATACGGCGCTGTGCCATGCCGGCGTGGTGCTGCCCGCGCCGCTGCTCGATGCCACCGTCGAGAGCTTCGACCAGACGATGGCGGTCAATGTGCGCGCAGCCTTCCTGCTCGGTCAGGTTGCCGCGCGCGCGATGATCGCGGACGGCGTGCGTGGGCATCTGCTGTTCACAACGTCGTGGGTTGCCGAGACGCCGTGGCCCGGCATTGGCGCGTACAACAGCAGCAAAGCGGCGATGAATCAACTGATGCGGACATTCGCGCGTGAACTGGCGGATCGCGGGGTACGTGCCAACGCCATCGCGCCCGGAATCGTTGGCATCGGCATGGCGAAGCGCCAATTTGACACCGAGCCGGATTATCGCGCGCGTGTTCAAAAAGCGATTCCGCTCGGAGATATGCAGACGCTCGATTCGGTGGTGGATGCGTTCCTGTTCGCGTGCAGCCCGGCGGCGGCATACATTACAGGGGCGGTGCTGACTGTGGACGGCGGATGCAGCCTGTACCCGATGGATTAAACGAAACCTCACCCCCCGACCCCTTCTTCGTACTGGCGAAGGGGCGTTCTCTCCGGCGCGTTCCTCCTCGCCACGAAGTGGAAAGGGGGTCAGGTGAAACAGAGGATCGTTCGTGCGGGCGTCCAAGCGCGATCCGCGCGAGGGCTATGCGCGGCGCACGCTGAACTACCCGCGCCAGTCACGGCGAATTGGCACGTTCACTTATCCCGTGTCAGCTCAAACCCGTTCATGAACTGTTTTTGCAGCAGTACGAACAAGATCAGCGGCGGCAGCGATGCCACAATCCCCGCCGTCATCAGCAAGCCGAAATCGGTCTGGATGCCCGCCGCAATCGCGCTGCGCACGCCCACCTGTATCATCTGCGCCGTCGGGTCTTGCACGATCAGGCGGGGCCACAAATAGCTGTTCCAACTGCTGATGAACTGGATCAGCGCGTGCGCGCCGATCACGTTCCACGACATCGGAATCAGCACGCTGAATAGAAAGCGCGTCGGGGATGCGCCGTCGATCTGCGCCGCCTCCGCCAATTCGCGCGGGATGTTGGTGAAGTGCTGGCGGAATAGGAACACGCCCGCCGCCGTCCCCAAAAATGGGATCGTCAGCGCCAAGCGCGGATTTTGGCTGCCCCATTCCAATTCCGACATCATGCGGAACAGCGGCAGCAGGATGATCTCCGTTGGCATGAATAACGTCAGCAGCACGACGAAAAACAAGACCGTCCTGCCGGGAAAGCGAAAATACACGAACGCCAAGCCCGCCAGCAGCGCCAGCGTCGTCTTGCCGATCACGATGATCAGCGCCACCAGCGTCGTGTTGACCAGCAGCCCGCCGAAGTTGAGTCGGTCAAACACGAACGCCAAATTGTTGCCGAAGTCCGCGCCGGGTGGGAACAACTGCGGGGGTGAAGCGAACGCGCCTTCGAGCGTCAGCGTCGCAATTTGCAGCGCATAGAGCGCCGGGATGCACAAAATCGCGCAGACGACGATCAGCGCGGCGTGCGTGCCGATGCGCGGGCGCGTATTATTCGCCATACGTCACTCTCCGCTCCACGAACCGGAATTGCAGCACGGTCAGCGCCGCCACGCCCAAGAATAACAACAACGCTTGCGCCGCCGCCTGTCCGATGGGTGCGCCGGGCGTGAACGCATCTTCGTACAGCTTGTAAATCAGCACATTGGTTGCGCCGCCGAACTGTCCAGCGGGCCCCAACGGGGGCCCACCCTGCGTGAGCGCATCAACCGCGCCGTAAACGCCGTAAAACGCATAGGTGACATTCGTAATCAGCAAAAAGAAGGTATAGGGCGATAAAAGTGGGAAGGTGATGCTCACAAATCGCTGGATCGGGTTCGCGCCGTCGATCTGTGCCGCTTCGAGCAAATCTTTCGGGACGTTTTGCAGTCCGGCGATGTAAAACAAAATGTTGAAGCCGAGAATATTCCAGACCGCCGCCGCCACGATCACCCAGCGCGCCAAAATGGGATCGCGCAGCCAGCTTGGCGTAATGCCGAACAGCGAATCGAGCGCGAAGTTGATCAAGCCGCTGCCGCCTTCGCGGAACAGCGCGAGGAAGATCACGCCCGTGACGACGGGCGAGAGCGCAAACGGGAAGATCAACAGCGTCCGATACACGACCGCGCCGCGAATCTTCTGCGATGCCAGCACCGCGATCCCCAACGACAGCGCCAGCGCCAAGAACACGACGCAGACCGTCACGAACGCCGTCACGAAGGCGCTGGATTGATACTGCACATCCGCGAACAAATCGGCGTAGTTCTTTAGACAGACGAATCGCTCTTGCGGCAGCGGGAAACGCCGCGAATATAACGACAAGATCAGCGTTTGGATGCTCGGATAATACAGGAAGATGCCGAGACTGATCAGCGACGGTGCGATCAGCGCATAAGCGAAGGCGGGACGCTGAAAATAACCCGATCCGGTCGCTGCTTCGGCTTGATTGCGGCGCGTAAGCGTCCAATACGGCAGCAAGAGGATCAAACTGCTGACGACGGCGATGCCCCATCCGGCGATTCGTTCGCCCGTACTCACATCGGCGGCTTCCGTGCAGTGGCGCATCGTCCCGGCGAGGATTTGCGCGCTGATCGCGCCCACAACCGCGCCCCCGATGATGTGCAGGATCGCATTCCCGAACGACGGCTCCACAGGGCGCGGCGTGACGAACGCGGCGCGCTTTTGAGTGCGATTTTGCAGCGTCCCCCAGATGCCGACCGCCGCGCCGACGATCAGCGACGGCAGCCATTGCACGAACGGCGTGGTCGCATAATGCTCGATCAGCGCGCGCAACGAGTCGGGCGCGGCGGCGATACCCGCGATCAGCCAGTTCGCCAGCCGCACAAGTCCATCCCATTCCGCGACGACGAAGTACGCTGACAGCGCCACCGCGAGCGCGATGACGACGCGCGTCCAGAGGCGGTCGTAGTTGGCGGAGGTGTTCATTGCGTGATGAGGTGTGAGTAATGCGTAACGAGGAAAAGATTCTCCCTCGTTACGCATCACGCATTACTCGACGAGGGCGTTATATTCGGTCAACACCGCATCGGCTTGCGCTTGTGCCGATGCCAACGCATCGGCGGGCGTTTCGCCGCCGTCGATCACCGACTGGATCGCTTGCACCAGCAGTTGGCGGATTTCAGCGGCGGGTCCAAAGATTGCGCCTGCGTTGGCGATGTTGCCCGCCGACTCTTGCAACTGTGTGATGGCAATCGCAAAGTCGGGGTTTTCCTCGAACCAACCGTCAGCGGTCAGTTGCTCAATGGCGCTCACGCGCGTTGGGAAATAGCCTGTGCCTTGATGCCAAGTCATGATGTTTTCGGTGTTGGTCAGGAAGAACACGAAATCGACTGCCGCTTGCGTCTCGGCGTCTGTGTGTCCTGCCGTGATCCACAGCGACGCGCCGCCCACGGTCACGCCGTTGGTGGCATCTTCGCCCGGTGTCGGCAGTGGCGCGACGCCCAACTCGAAGCCCGCCGCCTCGGCGAACTGCTGAATGAGCGCCAAGCCCGCTGTGCTGTTGATTGTCATCGCGGTTTGCCCGCTCAAGAAGGCAATCGCTTCGCCGTTATAGTCGCCGGGCGTGCCGGAATAGCTGAAGTAGCCCGCTTCGTCCATGACCGCGATCCAATCGACGATGCGCAGCATTTCCGCGCTGTCATAGTTGACCGCCGTCGCGCGCGCCGAACGTCCATTATCGTTGTCCGCGACCAGCGCGTTTTGCATTGCCATCCATTGTTCGGGGAACCACGCCGCCAGCGGGAAGTTGAGACACGCCGGCGGGGGTTCGGGCAGCGCCATGATCGCTTGGCACGCTAGCAAGATTTCATCGAACGTCTTGGGGGGCAGCGCCGGATCGAGTCCTGCCGCCGTCAGCAGATCGTTGTTGACGTATAGCACCGGATTGCTGGCGTTCCACGGGAGGCTGTACAGCGTATCGCCAATCGTATAGTATGCGCGCACCGTGTCGAGCAGATCATCGAGCGAGGCGAGTTGTTCTTCGCTCGCCACGTCACCAATCGGGATGAAGTAACCCGAATCGGCGGCGAGCTGCGTCAAGCCTTCTTCGACTTGGACAATCGTCGGCGCGTTGCCTTGTTCCGCCGCCAACAGCGCGTTGTTGAACAGTTCGGTGTAGTCCGTTGCAGGGGCGGAGACTTCAACGGTCACGTTGGGATTGGCTGCCATGAACGCATCAGCAATCGACTGGACGATAGCACCACGATTGTCGTTTTCGCCGCCGAAGATATGCACAAATTGAATGGTGACGGATTCATCTTGCGCGGCGACGCTGAACGCGCCGAGTGTGAGTGCAACGACCATGAACAAAACGAGAAGGCGTTTCACAAGGATAACTCCTGTTAGGTTGATCGACTTCGATAGTGAACAGTGACGCTACCGTTTCAACATCAAGCGACGGTGCGATTTGTGTAAAATCTAGGTTAAGAATGCCTCGTCGATGGGCGTCCCTTCCCAGTCGCGCGGGATCGGGACGTTGAGCAAGCGCGCGATGGTGGGCGCGGTATCGAGCAGCGAGACCGGACGCTGAATCGCGTAACCCGGTTTGATGCCCGTGCCGACGATGATATATGGGATGGTCATATCTTCAGGCACATCCGTCCCGTGATAGCGGTCGTGTCCACCGTGATCCGCGTGAACGATCATCACGGCGTCGGCGGGCAGCGCGTCGTATAACTGTCCGAATACGGCGTCAATGCGTGCGACTTGCGCCAGATAGCCTTCGCTCATCCAGCTATAGAAATGTCCAGCCGTATCGACCGTGCCGAGATAGACGAAGACGAAATCATGATCGACGTGCTGGATCAAAGGGAGTGCGTGCGTCGCCATCATCTGATCGCCGTTCTCCAAATCGTAGGAATTGCGGACGCACACGCTGAAGTCGAGCGCGCCCGGACGACTGATATCGCGCAGTTCCTCCCAGTTGTAGACGAAGGCACAGCGTTTGCCCGCGTCGTTAGCGACATCGAACAAGCCAATCACGGGACGCGCCATGGGGGTGAAATAGTTGCTGGTGATACCGTGTCGGGCGGGCGGGACGCTGTGGAAGATCGACATATGGCATGGCAGCGTGATCGACGGCATGACCGATTGCGCGGTCAGCGTCGATGCGCCATTGGCTTGAGCGCGAAGGAGGTTGGGGGTGCGGGTGGGATCGAGCGCGTCCGGGCGCAAGCCGTCGATCATCACAAGAATCACACGAGTCATATAGCAGCTCCATTTTGTGTCGGCAGTGAATTGTGCAGCAAAGCCCGCGCGCGTGCCAAATCCCATGTTGCGCCGATGCGCGTGAAGATCGCGACCGCTTGTTGCAGTTGGGCGGCGCGCGCCGCGTGGAAGGGCGGCAAGTGGCGCGCGTACTCGGTGTGCGCCAAGCCCTCGTCGTAGATCACGCCGATGCGTTCGGCTTCGGCGATAGCGCGCTGCAAGATGCGCGATCCCGCTTCGGCATCGCCGTCCAAATGGGCGTACCAACCGCGATAGATCGATGCGCGCACTGCGCCAAGCAAGAAGATTTCGCCGTAGCGCGCCAAGAGGCGGATCGCTTCCATCGCGCCCGCGCGATACGCGGCGATATCCGCGCCCAGCGCGCGCGCCTGCTCCCAGCGCATCAGATAATACTCGACGACTGAACTATACGGCTCAGTCATGCCGAACGACGTTGTGATCGAATCGCGGAGGATGGGCAGGATTTGCTCGATGTAGATGGCAGCACTGTCGAGATCGTTGTCGCACAGATAGGTCTTGGCAAGTGCGCCGTGTACCCAGACCGTATTGATGGTGTCTTTGACCTGCTGATAAAAATCGAAACTCTGACGCAAAATTTGGCGCGCCTCATCGAAATTTCCGGCGCGGAGTGCCAATCGCCCGAAATTATCGAGCGCCCACCCTTGCGATTGGGGGTTGCCGGCGGCTTGCGCCTGGGCGAGCAGTCGCTCGTTGAGATTGCGTACAGCTTCCCATTGTCCGGTGTAGTAGTACGCACCGCTGAGCGTGGTCATCAATTCTTCTTCGCGCCGGACATGCCCGACCGCGTGGGCTAATGTCAAGCCGCGCTGCAAACGCGGGATCGCCATGTCCCAATCGCCGCGGGCGGTCGCGCCAATGCTCCCGATCAAGAGGATCCACAAGATCGAGGCATTATTGTCGAGTGTTTCTATGCGGCTATCCGCGCGGCGCTGGTAATCGCGCGCCAATTTGCGCTGTCCCACCAGCGTAAACATGAGCGATGCGGTCGCATAAAAGCGTCCTTGTTCGTCCGAAAATCCTGCACGGTGCGTATCAGCGATGTTCAATCCTACGAGCATGTGATAGATCATCTCGGTGCGGTTGTTCTGAAAATAATGCGTCATCGTGAGCATTTCCATCACGGGGAGCGCGATCCGGTGTCGTTCTTGATCGCGGCGCGCCCCCAGACGGGGCAGCAGTCGATAGCGTGCCTGCTGTGCGCTCTGTACGACCATCTCGACCCTGCGCCGCCGCCGCGCCGATGCTGGGATCAGCCGAAAGCCGAGCAGACTCAAGGTGCGGGTCGCATCAGCGTTGACCTGTTCGAGGTTGCCGACGTTGTAATGCGCTTCACAGCGTCCGCGCAAAATGGCGGCTTGTCTGAGCGGCGGCTCGTTCAAGGCTTCTGCCAACGTCAGGGCGCGCGTAAAATGATCAAGTGCGCGACCATAGGCAGCACTTTCTAGCGCGCCTTCGCCCGCGAGAAGTTGATAGTGCATTTCCGTGTCGCGCTCACCCGCTGCACTCCAATGCCCCGCCAGCGCCGCTGCTCGCCGCTCAAGCTCGATTTTGTCCGGGTACGCCGCTTCGATGGCGAGCGCGATCCGCCGATTGAGCGCCGCCTCGTCGCCATTAGTGCGTGTATCCTCGATCAAGGTCGCGCGCAATTTGTCATGCGTGAAGCGCCATTGCCCTTCTATAATTTCAAGGATGCCGACATCACCGCAGCGCAGCAGCCAACTGTCGATCTCGCCATTGGGCGTGAGGCGGGCGATCACGCGCAGATCGAGGACGCGCCCGGCGACCGCCGCCAAGCGAAGCAAGGCTTGAGCATCCTCCGACACCCGACGTAAACGGAGGCGTAGTAGAGCATCCATGCCGCCGACGCGGATCGCGGTTGGCAGCCCATTGACGCTGATTTGATCGAGTGAACCTGCGCTCTCTGCCAGCGACCGCATCACCTCGACAATGAAATAGGCGTTGCCCTCCGTGTATGTTTGGATGAATTGATGCAAATTGTGTTCACGCCCCGCATTACCGAGCATTGCCGCGCTCAACGACGCAATCGCATCGTTTGAAAGACGCGCGAGGCGCATAATCTGCGCGCCGGGCATCTGCTTCGGTAGGTCTGCCATCTCGTCATCGCGTGCGCTGGCGACGATCATCAGTGGGCAATCGTCAACCATCGGCAGGATGGTCGTGACGAGATCGAGACTCTCGCGCGCCCAATGGATATCTTCGAGCAGCAAGACAATGGGGCGCGCGTGTTCTTTGAATAAGCGCGTGATGGTGCGTACAAGGCGTGCATAAGCGGCTTTGGCGTCAAGCTTGGGCGGATCGGGGATCGTCCGGTCGAGCAGCATCTCAATATCCGGCACCAGCTCTTTCAGCGTCCCGGCTGTCACATCATCCAACGGCGCGCTCAACGTCAGTCGTCGAATTGGATCACGCCACAGCTCGAAGGGCAGCCCGCCCGATTCTGCCGTCTGTGCGCGCAGCACGGTTGCCCCCCGCACAAGTGCCACGATGCGAAGTTCATCGAGCAAGCGTGATTTGCCAATACCACTCTCCCCGACGATCAGCCACGCACTCCCCGCGCCATCGATGGACGAATCGAGCGCCGTTTTTAGTTGGTTCAGTTCGGCATCGCGTCCGACGAACTGCGCCGCTTGCAGAAAGCTGTCGCGGATACTGGGATCATCGGCGGGCAGTGCGCGCCCGACTGCGGCGTAGAGGTCACGGATCACATCTTGCGCGGTTTGGTAACGCTCGTCTGGTTCTTTCGCCAATAAGCGCCCGATGACGAACGCTAATGTTGACCGATTGTCCAATTCAGGCGCGTGCAATTCCATCTGTGCCGCCCATGTGGCGTCGATATCATGAAGCGCCGTCAGATCGGGCGCGCTGTTCATGATGGATGAGATAAGCCGTTTGAGATCATACGGATAATGCCCGGTCAACAATTGATAGGCGATCACGCCCACGGCGTACAAATCGCTCATTTCGCTCGGCGTTCCGATGCCGCTCAAGATTTCTGGCGGCATATAGGTGATGGTGCCGCTGATCGCGTCGTCGTCATCCGGTTGATCGCGCAGCGTCGCCAAGCCAAAATCCAACACTTTTAACTGCCCCGACGCATCGACCAAGACGTTTTCTGGCTTCACATCTCGATGCAGCACACCGCGACGATGTAGATAGGCGAGCGCCTGCAACAACGCGACGAGCAGATCGACTTTGCCATCAAGCGGCAGATCGGCGCCCGCGTCCAAGATCGTCCGCGCGCCCTCAAGCAGCTCCATCGTGTAAAAAATCTCGCGTTCGTCGTCGATCACGTCGAAGCCGTAATCGAGGACGCTGATGATGTGCGGATGGCGCAAGGACGCCAGCAATTGAAATTCGCGCGCCAGTTGGATGGCTAAATCGTTCTGGGTCGCGGAGGTGTTCATGAGGCTGTTGGAGAGTCGTTCGATGGTCTCGCGCAAAACTCGTTTGAGCGCGACTCGTTGACCTGATAGACGGTCGGCGGCGGCATAGACGACGCCCATCCCACCGGCGCCCAGTTGGCGGTGTAAGTCGTAACGATGATTGATTTGCGGGAAGGCTGATAGCATGATTTGACGGCAAAGTTCCGCGTCTATATCTTTCGTGCATATTCCGAACCGTACTATATGCGATTTCGCCGAGATTTTCAAAAAAACCTGGGTTCGGCGTGTCAAATCCCTACGATTGCGCTTCCGAGATGATTTCAAAAAGCGGCAGGCTTGGCGTGCCAAGCTCCTACGTGCGCTAAACTTGACAATCCTCGGGGCGAAACGCTATCGATTTCGCACGATGCACTCTAGGGTTACTCATATAACAATATAGCAACATTTGTCGAGTTCGGTTAATGTTGTATCTCCGTCTACTGTAAGGAGTCGCCCGTATGCAACCCCTTCGCGTTCGTCTGATCTTGTTCTTGACGTTCATCGTGAGTGCTGCGCTGATGCTGGCACCTGTCGCCGCGCAGGATAACACGCTGCGCGTCGTATCCAATTTCGATATTCGCACCGCCGATCCGCACGTCGCCTACGAAATCGAAACGTGGACGACCGTCGGTTTGTTCTACAAAGGCTTGGTTGAACTGGAAACCCCCGAACAGCCCGTCCCCGCGCTGGCAGAGTCGTACACCATCAGCGATGATGGCTTGGTCTATACGTTCGTGCTGCGCGAAGGCGTGATGTTCTCGAACGGGCGCGCGATCACGAGCGATGATGTGAAATACAGCTTTGAGCGGTTGCTCAATCCGAATTTGCCGAATCCCACGTCATTTTTCTTCGAGGCATTTGTCGGGGTGCCGGAATACCGCGATGGGTCAGCGTCGGAAATCAGCGGTATTCGCATCGTGGATGAGCGTACTGTCGAATTCACACTGCAATATCCGGTCTGGTCGATGTTGGCGCGGTTCGCGCTGCCGCCGGGCGTGATCGTCGCGCGCGAGGGTGTCGAAGCAGCGGGTGAGGAGTTCGGGCGGATGCCGTTGGGCGCAGGTCCCTTTGTGCTGGACTCGTGGCAGCCGGGCGTCGTTATCACCGCCAATCGCAACCCGAATTATTACAAGGAAGGGCTGCCGAACTTCGACCGCATCGAAATCGCGCTGTTGGTCGAGCCGTCGGTTGGCATTCTGCGCATCGAAGCGGGCGAAGCCGATATCGCTTTCGATTTCGTGCCGAACTCCGATTACCCGCGCATCGCCGCCGATCCCGCGCTGTCCGATCAACTGCTAGGGTCGCTGGCGTTCCCGAATATCGATTATGTCGTGTTCAATACGCGCGAAGAACCGTTCAGCAATTCGGGCGTGCGCATGGCGTTGAGCATGGCGATTGATCGTCAGCGCCTCGTGCAAATCCTGAATGGGCGTGCGACCCCTGCAACGGGTCCCATTCCGCCTGTCGTGCCGGGCGACAACCCCGATTTGGTGCCGTACTCGTATGACCCCGAAGCAGCGCGCGCGGCGCTGGCGGCAGCGGGCTATCCTGATGGCTTCACGACCGAAATGCTGACGAATACCGATCCCACGTCGATTTCAGTGGCGCAAGCGATCCTGGCGGATTGGTCTGCGATTGGCGTAGAAGCGACGATCACCTCCATCGACAACGCGCAGTTCTTGGACATCCTGATCAATCAGCCGGAGACGATCAAGACCGTCATGACCTCGTGGTATCTCGACTACCTCGATCCGTCCAACGTCTTTGAGCCGCTGATTCAATGCGGCGGATCGTACAACTGGGGCGGCTACTGCTCCGAGACGCTCGATGCGACCTTCGCGGAGATCAATTTGCTACCGCCGGGTGAAGCGCGTTGGGCGGCGTTCGGCGCGTTTGAGGCGGACATCTTCGCAGAAACGCCCGTCGCGTACCTTTATCACTTGAATAACTACTACTTCCGTGCCGATAGCTTGGATATCGTCGCGGATGCGTCCACGCTCTTGCGCTTCGACCGCGCGACGCGGCGGTAATTTGTCGGGGCGTTCCAGCGGAACGCCCCGCGTATTTACATCGATTTGCGGGCATGGCGCGCCATGCCCCTACAGGTCAATCCTCATGACTCGCTACCTGATTCGCCGCTTGATCGGCGCGTTCGGCGTGATCTTCGGCGTGCTGACGATCACGTTCATCATGGTTTTTCTGATGCCGGGCGATGCCGCGCGCATGTATGCGGGCCCGCGCGCGCCGGAAGAAACCGTTGAGCGCATCCGCGAACTGTGGGGACTGAACGATCCGCTCCCCGTTCAATATGTACGCTATCTAGGGCGCGCGGCACAGGGCGATTTTGGGCGTTCGACGCGCGATAATCGTCCGGTGCTGGACTCGGTGATTGAGCGCATCCCCATCACAGCGCAGATCGCGTTCGCCGGGCTGATGGTCGAACTTGGCATCGGCATTCCGTTGGGAATCATTGCTGCGCTGCGTCCCGGCTCATGGATTGATCGCTTCGCCACCGTGATTGCGCTAATTGGCATTTCGATTCCATCGTTCGCGCTCGGTTTGGTGGCGTTGTATGTATTCGCCTTCTTGATCCCGATCTTTCCGCTCGGTGGATCGGGGACGCCCGCGCATTTGATCTTGCCCGCGCTGGTGTTGGGCATCGGCGGTATCTCATTTTACTCGCGCGTGCTGCGTAACAGCTTGCTCGATACGATGGGCGAAGATTACATTCGCACCGCTCACGCGAAAGGGTTGTCGCCGCGCCGTGTGCTGACGCGCCACACGCTGCGGAATGCGCTGCTGCCAACGGTGACGCTGGCGGGGCTAGATTTGGCGCTGCTGTTGGGTGGCGTCGTCGTGATCGAAGCCGTGTTCGGCTTACCGGGCATCGGCTTGCAAGCGTTCAACGCGATTCGTAATCAAGATACGCCGATCATCATGGGGACGGTGTTGTTCGCGTCGGTGACGGTTGTGTTCATCAATCTGATCGTCGATTTCCTGTACGTCGCGCTCGATCCGCGTGTGCGTTTAACGAGGTAGCTTCATGACAGCGACGGCGAAATTAGAGACCACCAATATCGATGTGCGGCAATCACAGTCACTCCAAAAAGATCGGCGCGGCTTTTGGTGGCAGATGCGGCGGTTGCCCCGCGCGCGGGTGGGTGCGGCGCTCGTGCTGTTCGTCTTGGTGTTGGCGGTGTTCGCGCCGCAAATCGCACCATTCAATCCCCTGACACAGCATCGGGACGGGTTGTCCCTGACCGGGACGCCGCTCCCGCCGGGCGGACGCTTCTTGCTCGGCACAGATCATCTGGGGCGTGATCAATTCAGCCGCTTGATCTACGGCGCGCAAATTTCGCTGTTCATCAGCCTCGCGGCGAACCTGACGGCGGCGGTACTCGGCACGATCATCGGCTTGTGCGCGGGCTATTACGGCGGCATCATCGACACGATTTTGATGCGCGCGACGGATGTGCTGCTGGCTTTCCCGGCGATCTTGCTGGCGTTGGGGATTGGCGCGGTCTTGCGTCCGAGCATCGGCGTGGTGACGGCAATTTTGATGATTGTGACGTTCCCGACGTTGGGGCGGCTCGTCCGTGCGCAAACGCTGTCCGTGCGCGAACGCCAATTCGTCGAAAGCGCGCGGGCATCGGGCGCGAACGATTTTTACATCTTGTTTCGGCATATTTTGCCGCATACGCTGACGGTGACGATCATCTGGGCGACGTTAAGCATCGCCAGCACGGTACTCGTGGAGGCGTCGTTGAGCTTTTTGGGCGTCGGCGTACCGCTTCCGACGGCGAGTTGGGGCAATATGATTTTCGAGGGGCAGACGCGCTATCGCATCGCGCCATGGATGATCCTGATGCCGACGATAGCAATCTTGATCACGACGTTGGGTTTCAATTTATTGGGGGATGCCGTGCGCGACGCGCTTGATCCGCGCACATCGCAAAGAATGTAGGATGGAGGCGAAAGGGCTGAGGACTGAGCGCGGCATGGTACGCCATACCCCGACAGTAGGTTACGCTTGGTTCGCTTTTCAAGCCTCAGTCCGTTCGCCTCCGTCCTCGATTGAGGACATTGAATGACGACCTATCCAATCATCGAAGGGCGTATCCCCTACAAAGGATACAGCACATGGTATCGCATCGTCGGGGAGCGCGAGGACGACGGCAAGCTGCCGCTCTTATGCTTGCACGGCGGACCTGGCGCGACGCACGATTACCTCGAATCGTTGGACGCGCTGGCTGCGACCGGACGGCGCGTAATTTACTACGACCAGTTGGGCTGTGGGCGCTCCAGCATCCCCGAATCCAAGCCAGCGCTGTGGACGATCCCGCTGTATTTGGAAGAAGTGGACGCCGTTCGCGCCGCGTTGGGCTTAGAGCGCGTGCATATCTTGGGGCAGTCGTGGGGCGGGATGCTGCTGATGGAATACCTGCTCACTCAGCCGAGCGGCGTCGCCAGCGGTACGATTGCCAGTTCGCCCGCCAGCATGATCCAATGGGTGACGGAGGCGAACCGTTTGCGTGCCGATCTGCCGCCTGATGTCGAGGCTACGTTGCTTAAACACGAGGCAGACGGCACGACCACGCATCCCGACTATACGGCAGCGGTGCAGGTTTTCTACGACCGTCATCTGTGCCGCGTGCCGTACCCGGAATATATGCAGCGGTCGATGGATTTTCTGGCGGCAGGCGGCGAAGTCTATAATACGATGAACGGTCCCAGCGAATTTCACGTCATTGGCACGATCAAGGATTGGGATATCATCGACCGTTTGCCCGAAATCAACGCGAAGGTGTTGATCACGAGCGGACAATACGATGAAGCCACGCCGTTGATCGCCGAGACGGTGCAGAAGGGCATTCGCGGATCGCATTGGATGATGTTGGGGAACAGTTCGCATTCAGCACACATCGAAGAAAAAGAACTGTACAACGCATTGATCGCGGGCTGGCTGGCATTGAACGAATAACGCACACGATGGATGGTTGAATATGACGACGCATTTTATCCCCAAAGAGACGCAGAATTTCGCTTTTGATCCGACGATCCCGCCCGCGCTGGAGATCGATCCCGGTGATACGGTCACGTTCGAGACGGGCGACGCCGCCTATGAGCGCCTGTCGAAGGGCGAAACCGTCGAGGCGATTGGCTTGGAGAATTTCAACGCCGTGACCGGACCCGTCGCGGTACGCGGGGCGATGCCCGGCGACGCGCTGCGCATCGAAATCTTGGATGTGCAGGTGTGGCGCGCGTGGTCGGTCTGGTTGCCGGGTTTCGGCGGCTTGGGTGGCAAGACGGAGACGGCGCATGTCATGGAGACGCCGTTGGTCGATGGACGCGCCCATATCGGCACCATGAGCGTGCCGATTCAGCCGATGATTGGCTGCATTGGTGTCGCGCCTGCCGAGGGCAAAGGCTCGACCTTCGTCCCCGCGTATCCGTTTGGCGGCAACCTCGACTTGCGTGAGATGCAGCCGGGCGCGACATTGTATCTGCCCGTATTCGTGGCGGGCGGCTTGCTGTCGATGGGGGACTTACACGCGGCGATGGGCGTCAACGAGCCGACCTGGGTCAGCCTCGAAGCGGCGGGACGCGCGACGCTGCGCATCAGCATCGCCAAGCATATGAATTTGAAGTTTCCCCGCTTGCACGCCGACGGCGCGACCTACTTGCTCGGCATGGCGGACACGCTCGAAGCGGCGCGGATCGTCGCGCTGGATGAAGCCTATGATTATCTGGTGAACACGCGCGGGCTGCCGCCCTTCGAGGCGTATGCGTTCGCCAGCGCGCGCTTGGACATACGCTTAGGGGGACCCGCTACGTCGATCATCATGGCGGTGGTGCCGGATTTTTAGGGGCAAATACAAAGTTCTAAAGTAGAAAGTAAAAAGTGAAACATAGAAGTGTGTCACTTTCTACTTTTTACTGTCCAACACTTAACTTGACGTTTTCATTGATTCAAGCGATGCTGTAGCGGTTTGAAGCGCACACACAAGGAACTTAGCGATGGGACGCAAAAAAAAATACACTAGTTCTCATTTTTATACTCGGCTGTGTGATTTTTGTTTTTGGTCAGGTGTTGGTCTTCGCCCAAGAGGGCGCGATCATCGAAGGTCAGCCTACCGAAACGCGCTATTTTTCTACCGTCCCCGAAATCCCAATTTTCTCCACTGCCGAACCGACATTCACACCATTCTATTCATATAACGAAGGCTCAAGCTACGAGCAGGGCAATGAGCTACCAATTATAGAACCCACCTCCCAACCCGCTTTTTCATGGTGCTCACAAGGCACAAACGTTGTTCAAAACGGTAATTTTTCTTCACCTACAAGTTCACCGTGGAATATCTATTCAACGCCCACTGCGAGTAATATTGAATCACAATATACAGGTGGACAGTTTCAATTCCGAAGAATTGGGGGAAACAGTGCGGTTCTGCTGCAATACATGAACTGTATCACTCCGCGTCGTTATGGTTTCACAATCAATCTCAAAATGAGCGGGCGGGACAGCGGGTTACGGTCGTTGCTCACGACTACAACTTCGGTGATCAAGCTGCGTGTACCTTTTATCTCACCAGTACATTAGAAACCTATACTATCAAAAGCTATACTCGACGTGACTGGTTGTCAAATAACGGGGCAACGCCCTTACAAGGCGGCACAACCCTCTCAATCTATTCAGCGACACCGTTGCCACCGGGTTCTACTAATTGGATTACGGTAGATGATGTGTCCATGAGCGTTGACACGTTTCAGAATAATCTCCACTCCGATACACTTTGCTATGAACCGGGTGCGCCGCTGTCCTCTCTAGGGTCGGATTCTGGAAATATGATCGTCAATGGGGATTTTTCAGCACCCACGACGGCTCCTTGGATAATTTATTCGTCCGTTAATGCGAACCCACCAATAGCCGAGTACGAAGTCGTCGACAATGGTGTATTCCAGTTTCAAAATAATGGAACAGTAATGGGAGATTCCTCACCAAGTGTTGTACTCGAGCAATATTCCCTAGGCAACTCAGGCGGTCAGAATCCGCTTGAATTGCGTCTGCAATTAAGTCCCACACTTGGACCTAAACGGGTTACTGTTATCCTACGGGATTCTTGGTATGAGCTGCGTTATTGCTCTTTTTATGTCGATAACGCCCTTGTTCTTACTGTGGTTTACATGACCACCTATCCAAGAAGCTCAACATGGAGTGCAATGACCCTCTCAATTTATGATTCTACGCCTAGCGCTAATAATAGTTTTATTAGGGTGGATAATGTCTCTCTATGCGTTCGCCCATCAATCATTCCATACATGCAGCAACCGACAACGGCGGATACAATTTGCACCCAATACAACATCGGACATTTTTATCTACTAGAAGGAATGGGTGAACCCTATCGAATCGAGGCAGCATTAGCAAGCGCAACGATGATTGGTGAGGCAGTACGAGAGTATTTGACCCCATTCTCCACTCTCGATTTGAATGACCCTGCTCACATCGATCCACGTGCGGCATTCAATCAGGTGCTTGGCACCTCGTCGGGAAACTACATCAAATTCGAAACATCCGTCTCTGGAACGAATAATGCCTGCATCATCGTTATCATTCCTGGCGCGACGATTAGAACCATTAGGTGTCATTCCCAGTTAAATGGACCCGCCCCTAATACCCTTCCATATACGGAATTTGTCACCACCTACATGCTTGGGTTCCTGTTTAGTGAGTACGCTGATCGAATATCTGGAGACTATAGTCTTGCTCACTTCATCAACAACACGAGAAACACGACGAATCAAATCGAAGACGAAGATGGTAGTGTCGTGATGGGAAACATTTCAATCTGCAATAACGCTTGGTTACGTGGGGAACGGGGTTGGGGAAGTGGTCCCGGTTCGACATATGCCACAGTCAATACCGAGACATCAAACTGCAATCCGTCAACCAAGATATTTACCAATTTCCAGCAAAACCCGATGCCTTACGTCAATAACACAGATGCGAATCAATCGACTGGTTCTGATATGTTCCTGAATTGGGTCTATTCGACGGTTGGACGCGGTGGATTTAGCAATCGAAGTTGGAATCCTGTGAACAGCTGCAATACAACGGTGGGCTGTTCTGACGCTTCCAACCCGGGTCGTCAGCGCTTGATTTGGATGAATGGGATTATGGGCAGGATGTTCACTGCGAATGGATGGTGATAACAACATGATGAAGGTAATTTTGAAGCACTACCTCGGAACCATTTCGATCATCTTAATGGTGAGTATGGGCTATTTCCTAAACATATCTCCGGTGGATGAAGTACGCGCACAAGATGTAGTCTCAAACCCAATGTTAGAAGTCAATTGGGGGCTGATCGATAATTTGATTGCAGTTGCTACATGGGATCAAGGCGTGGAAATTCTTGATCTGGTTTCTGGCGATGTGATCGAACTTTCGTTTGAAAGCACAGGTTTTGTTTTCAATCTTGCCTTTCACCCTTCTAGTGGTCAAATTGCTACTGTTGGGGCAAATCGTAACTACTCAGCCATCGCGGTATCTTCACTGGGTTATGACCCTATATAAGCCTTAGATGTCCATAAAGAACTTCGTGGCACGAAGATCACGACCAAAATCCACTACAAAGTGGTCTATTGTCAACCGTTATGAGCCAAAAAGTCGTGATGGCTGAGTAGTTACGGCAAATCCTCAAATTAACATATGGGATGCTCGAACGGGTGAACTGCTGGCTCAAGCTGATCCCGTGATACCAGTGGGCTATTGGTATGTAAATTGGAGTCCCGATGCGCGCTGGTTGGTAGCGGGGCGTCCGGGTGGACCAGATTACCTTAGTGTTCGCAACGGCGAAACTTTTGACCAAGAATTCATGATCGATGGTGCTGAAGACGGTCCAGTCTACGATATCAGCGTAAGCGGAAAACTGGTCTCCAGCAATGGGGGTGGAATTCGAATTTGGGATCTTAATACCCAAGAGATGATACAGCGGATTCGATTTGCGGGATTACGACCCACTATTGAGTGGAGTGTTGACGAAACCCGTCTCTTGGTAGCCTATACCAGAACGGATCCGGGCGTGGGAGACGAGATTGTTTACACCCACTCAATCCAAATCATGGATGTTGCCAGTGGCACCGTTGCCCAAGAGTTTTTTGGATTTCCAGTCGCTCTGCATCTGGCGACTTGGAATACCGATGAAACGCTCATTTTGAGTACCGATTTTGATGGTGCGGTTTACATTACGGATACACACACAGGCGAAACCACCCCCATTCTCGAATCGGATGTCCCGATTTTCTCCGCTGATTGGAGTCCGTATGGCGCACAAGTTGCGGTCGGCGTCGCTTTGGATGCTTCAGTCCGGTTGAGCGAAAATGTCATTTCGCGCACAGAAGGAGCCATTCCCGGCTTGAAAATTGTTGTGCCGTTCCCCTCGGTGAATCAACTTAATACGCTGCTGCCGATTTGCCATGAGGACGCGGCGGCGGATGGGTTTGTCCTCGATGGGCTCCCCGATAGCGCCGAGATGAGCCAGCTTCCCGAACTGGTCAACATGCTGACTCAATTGGTTGATGAGACGCGCCATCCCTGCCTCGTTGATGCACTTGCGGTCACTGAAGCCTTGACAGCCGTTTCAGCCTCATAAATCCAGTCGAGGATACGGAGAATTCCCTCGTATCCTCAACGTTTTCCCCTTTACTCTCACCCCGAACCCCTGTTCTGCCTCTCCATGTGGAGGGGGTTTAGGAGTGAGGTTGACTTTTTACCCGCGTCCGACGTAAGAGCCGTCGCGCGTGTCGATCTTGATCGAATCGCCTTCGTTGATGAAGTTCGGCACCTGCACCGATAAGCCGCTCTCGGTCTTGATGCGTTTCAGTACTGCGCCTGCCGTGTTGCCCACGACCGCCATTTCGGATTCGGCAACCAGATAGCTGACCGTCGTCGGCAGGACGTAATCGAGGACGGTGCTGCCTTCAAACATCATCAGTTGCAGTTCCATGTCCGGCTTGAGATACATCGCATCGTCCCCAAACAGCGAGATGCTCGATTCGTACTGATCGAACGTCGTCGTGTTCATGAAGTGCAGAAAGTTGTCGTCCCGGTAGAGGAACTGCACGGTTTCATGTTCGACGTACAGGTTGGTCAGATTTTCTTCCGCTGTGAAGACGCGATACTGCGTCGCGCCGGAACGAATGTTCATTAACTGCGCGCGCATCGACGCCGCACCGCGTCCGGGATTGTGATAATCGGTGTTCATCACGCGATACAGCACGTTGTCCAAATCGAGGATCGTGCCTTTACGCAAATCGCCTGCTGTGATCATGGGGGTGTGTTTCTCATCATTCTGATACGGGATAACACTATTATAGTGGATCGTTTCCGTACTTCCAGACCTGAACGAACGGATCACCGATGCGAACGACGTGGCGATACGCGCCCCAATCGACCCATGAACAACCGTAACGCTTCAGGCGGGCATCGATCTGTTTTTGACAGTAAGCGACAATGGCTTCGATACAGGCGGCGCGATACCAATATTTGAGCGCGTAATCTGGCAGGCGCATCCACAGTTCCATGAATGGGCGCGCGAGGAGGCTGGTATTGCCCGGCGGAATAGGGAGCGAATAATGCAGCGTGCGATTGAAGACGGCTGCAACCGCTTCAACGTTGAAGGCGGGGAGCGTCTGTTTGTAGGGTTGACGCAAGCCGAGACGATCCATAAAGACGGTCACGACGGCGTAACCGAGCGCGCGAATTGCGGTATCGATTTCCAAATCATCTTCCCACACGCGCAGCTCAACCCGCTTCAAAATCGCGCCACTCATCGCGTAGGGAATGATGCCCATCTTGCCCCAAAATTGCTGATAGCTCCCCGCCGCGATATCGGCGTGATGCCGATGAAATGCCCAATTCACCGTATCGATCACATTTTGAGGGATGTACACGCCCGGAACGCGCGAATGATGGACGTCGGCATACGGACTGACGGCGGCGGGCAGTCCGCCTTTCGCGTATTCGAGGCTGGCTTTCGCTAAATCGTCGAGGATCGAATAATACCAGCACGAGTCATGCGCGGGCATGACGATGTAACCTGTTCCGCCATGCGCCGCAATCTCGCGCCCAAGTTCGAGCGCGAACCGGATGCGCGCCCAACGATCCGTCGTCTGAACCTGCTGCCAACCCGCGGGATCGTCCCACTCGCAGCGAAATGGCGTCTGTGCATCGGGATACGGCGGTACATGGGGTTCAGGGTTGACGAACGCGATGTAAATGGGCAGCGTCGGGTATTGTTCGCGCAGATCGGACAAGCTGTCCGCCGTGCGTTGGTCATTGCAGCACAAAATCAGCGCCGAATCGGGATAGTGCGCCAGTTCATCGAGGCGCGATTTCAGCGCATAGTCGAACACGCTCCGGCGACGGCGGGCGTCGTAACCAGTGTCCGATGGGCGCGGCTTATACATGAACTCGACGGACACAAAACGTTTGTCGCGCAAAACCTCACCCCCTAACCCGCTCTCCATGTGGAGAGCGGGGATCGTCGCTGACTCAGATGGCGGGGGATGAGGTTGCATTACCGGATCGCCCCGTGCGGCAAGACCGCATGGACGCCGCGCACGCCGTTGACGATCTGCGTGATGCGCAAGTCCACCGCGAGGCTCGCCAGCGCCAGTGCATTGGCGCGATCCACATTGAACAAGCCGCCAATCAGGTTCAGCATGTCGTCCAGCGCGAAATACATGGCTTTCTCGATGTCTTGGTCGAAGCCGAGCGTTAGCCAGCCGACAGGCGTCTTGGCGCGCGGCGTCGTCAGCGGCATATCGTCGCGGACGAAGAACGTCAAATCAAGTTGTTCCATTGGACATTCAATCGCCGTCACGCTCACTTCGCCGTCACCTTGCGCCGCATGTCCATCGCCGACGTAGAACAAGCCGCCATCCACCGGAATCGGCAGATAGAGGATTGAGCCGGAGACGAGTTCTTTGCAATCCAAGTTCCCGCCCATTGTGCGCGGCGGCGGCGTCGGATGCACGCCGGGTTCGTCGGGCGGCATCCCCATCACGCCCATGAACGGACGCAGTGTGACGGTGTGTCCGTGCTGGTTGCGCCCGATCATCGCATCGGCGTCGAGCGTCCATTGATGCAGCACTTCGTCTTGTCCACTGAGCAGTTCCAGCCGCTCGTTGACGATGTGCCGCCAGCCCGCCGCCGTGCAGAAGCCCCATGCGCCCGGACGGATCGCGCCAATGTGGACTTCGAGCGTCATGCCACGCTGTGCGCCTGCGATGGCGACGGGACCCGTCAGACAGTGACCTTTGTCGGCATCGGTGCGCGGCTCCAACTTGCGCCGTTGTGCCTTCAAATCGGTCAGCGGTTCGAGTCCCCATGTGGCGTCAAGCGTGCGGTAACGCACGGTGTCGCCCGGCTGAATGGTCAAGATGGGCGCATGTTCGCGCGAGAAACAGCCGATTACATTTTCGCGGATTGGTTCGAGCGTGTAGGTTGTCATGAGATCAGTCTCGCATTGGCGGAAAGGACGGAGAGTAACGCGAACGCGCATCAACGCCAATGCAAAATTTGACACGCATTTCGTATCTTGTATACAATATTCACTTGACGACAGTTTTTGTCCAATTGTTTTGATTGAGAACGGGTTTTTGAACGTGTTTACGCCGATTCGCCCCCAAACCCTGCGTGATCAGGTGATCGCTCAAGTTCGCGTTGCCATTATCGAAGGGCGCCTCAAGCCCGGCGATCATATCATCGAAAAACTGCTCACCGATCAGCTTGCCGTCAGCCGCACGCCGGTTCGTGAGGCGCTGATCGTGTTGGAAAACGAGGGCTTGCTCGTCGCGCAGCCGAATCGTGGCAGCTTTGTGCGCGTGTTCAACCAAGCCGATGTGGACATGGTGTTTTCGATGCGAACGACGTTGGAGAACTTCGCGGCTGAACTGAGCATTGACCGCCTGTCCGCCGACGATTGGCGCGCGCTGGAGCTGCTCATCGATCAGCAAGCGGCACACATCCGCGTGGGCGATGTTCAGCGCGTCCGCAGTACGGATATGGCGTTCCATCGCGTGATCATTGAACGGGCGAATCACCCGCTGCTGCATAAGAATTGGGAAGCGATTGTCGCCCAGATCGCGGCGCTGCTGCATGTGCGCGCTGCTGTGCTGCAAGACTACGATGAGCAGCTTGCCATCGGCGATCACAAGAGCATTGTTGATGCCTACCGCCAGCGCGATTTGAACGCGGTCAAAGCGAACAATCTGCGCATCAATGCGCGCGTCGCGGGCGAATGTCGCTTTGCGCTGGATATGCGCGCGGATGCGGCGCACGCTGAATGAAGGCTAATCCGTCCCGCGTGCGGGCGATAAGCATAGTATGAACGTGAGTGAAAGGAGACGCATCAGCGGTTCGGAACGATGTAGAAAAGTAAGTCTCGGATTTCGGATGCTATTCGATTGGATACAACGGAGAATTTGAAGATGTTCAAGAAATTTGTGGGTGTGGTCGGCGCGTTTGCCGGCGTGGTCATGATGGGCGCAGTCGCAGTCAGCGCGCAGAGCGATACAACGATTTGTTTTGGCTTTCAAGACTTAGAAACCGAATTTTGGGTCGCTGGACACCGCGCGATCACCGATACGCTGCGCGAACAAGGCGTCGAGGTGTTGGAATACAACGCCAACGAAGACCCGAATCGCCAGCTTGAACAAATCCGCGAGTGCATCGCGCAAGGCGTGGATGGCATCATCATCATCCCGCAAGATGGCGACAGCGCGGTGACGATCATCAACGAGGCACAGGCGGCGGATATTCCGATTGCGGTTTTCAATCGCCCGCCGAACGACCGTTCGCGCGGCATTACCGTCGTGGCGGACAACGTGAGCGCGACGGAACAAGCGGTCGAGTTCATCGCACAGAAGGCACTGCGTCAGTACGAGATTACGGGCGAGGCGATCACGCCGCTGATTTTGGTGGGTGCGCTGCAAGATACCAACGCGATTGGGCGTCGGGATGGCTTTTTCAACGTGATCAACCGCTACAACGAACGCTATCCGGGCTTGTTCAACGAGCCGATTGAAGTGGCGACCGAGTGGGACGCGGCGACGGCGCTGGCGAACCTCGAAGCGGCGATCACGGCAAATCCGGGCGTCGATTTCATCTTCACATCGTCGGACTTCTTGTTCCCGACGATCCGTTCCGTGCTAGAGCCGCGCGGCATGTGGCAGCCCGCTGGTACGGCGGGACACGTTCTGCTGGCGGGTTTGGACGGCGATGCGACGGCGTGTATGTTGATCGATGACGGCTTTGTCGATGCGACGGGCGTGCAAAACCTGTTCCTCGAAGCAGAATTGACGCTGACAGCGATCCAAAATGCGATTGCTGGGGGCGAGACGCAGCCGAACGCGGTGCTGCTCGATCCGGGCTTCGCGCTGACGGCGGGCAACATCTACTTCCAACGCGCCGATATGTGGGGCTGCGTGCTGTACGATGAAGGCTTCTTGAATCAGTAGTTTGTAGGGGCGTCCCGGTGGGATGCCCACCAGATGCCGATCATGATCAACGGGCGTGCCAGCGGCACGCCCGTTGATCCATGCGCAGACCCAAAAAAGGAAATCGAAGCGAGTGTCTACAATGACCGATGAACAATTGACCGCTACCTCGCTGCGCGATGGCGCGCGAGGGCGACCGCCACCTAGTTCGTCGTGGCTTATGCGGTTGGCGCGCGGCTTCTTGTTGAGCGATTATTTTGTCCTTTATTTGACGCTGATCTTTTTCGTCGTCGCGGCGCTGATCTTCCCGACGCTGCCGCTGCCGCTCAATATCGCCAATCAGCTCCAAAATATGTATCCGCTGTTGGCGGTGGCGATTGGACAGACGTTTGTGCTGATTTTAGGCGGGATCGATCTGTCGGTCGGCGCGATCATGGGTATCACGAGCGTGGCGGGCGCGGTGGTGATGGCACAGACGCTTGATGCATCCACCTTCGACAAGAGTCCGCTGTGGGGCAATCTGCTGACGCCCGCTGGAGGCGTTCTCGCGGGGCAGCCGTCCGCTGTCCTCGTTGGCGTGATCGTGATGCTGACGCTTGGTACGCTGATTGGCTTTCTGAACGGGTTTGCGATCACGCGCTTCAACCTCGCGCCGTTCATGGTCACGCTGGTGACGGCAACGTTCTTCGCCGCGTTCGCGCTCTGGCTCACCCAGTCGCGCAATATTTCCGGCTTGCCGCCCGCGTTCCTCGATTTGGGCAAGGGCGATATTGTGTCGATCTATCTGGGCGTGAAAGCCACCCCAGAGATCGCGCGGCGTGACATTCTGCCTTTTATTACCTATCCGTTCGTGATCGCCGTCGGGCTGGCGGTCGTCGCGCAGTTCATCCTCAGCCGGACGGTGTTCGGACGGCGGATGTTCTTCGTTGGCACGAATCGGCAGGCGTCGGTCATTTCGGGCGTGCCGACGCGCCGCACGATCATCGCCGTGTATATGTTCAGCGGCTTCTGCGCCGCTGTCGCATCGATCCTCTACTCGGCGCGCATTGGTTTCGGGCAGCCGTCGCTGGGCGGCGGCAATCTGCTGCTGGATGTGATCGGCGCGGCGGTCATTGGTGGCACCAGTCTATTTGGCGGCAAAGGCTCGGTGCGCGGCACGTTCTTCGGCGTAGCGTTCTTCGTGCTGCTGCTCAATATTTTGAACGCGATGCGGTTGTCGCCGTTCATTATCGACGCGGTAAAGGGCATGTTCATTCTCGTAGCGGCGCTGTTGGACATCACGCGGACGCGCTTGTTGGATCGGGAGCGCCGCGCATGACCACGCTGACCGTGCATGAGATCACGAAAGCCTTTTTTGGCATCGCGGCGGTGAAAGCCGTCAGTTTGTCCGTCGAAGCCGGACAGATTCTCGGCTTGATCGGGCAGAATGGCGCGGGCAAATCCACGCTGATGAACCTGATCGGCGGCGTCGTCCAGCCGGACAGCGGGACGATGCAATTCAACGGCGCGCCCTACACCCCACGTATTCCATCGGACGCAGTACACGCCGGAATCGCGTTCATCCACCAAGAATTGAACTTGTTCACCAACTTGACCATCGCGGAGAACATCTTCATCGCTGGCTTTCCGCGCACGCGCTTCGGCAGCATCGACCGCGCTGCAATGCGCCAGCGCGCGAAGGATTTGCTGGCGTCGGTCGGCTTGGAGATGTCGTCCGATACGCCCGTCGAGCGGATCGCGCCCGGCGAACGCCAGTTGGTCGAGATTGCGAAGGCGCTGTACCAAGACGCCTCGCTGATCATCTTCGATGAGCCGACGACCTCGCTTACAGCGCGTGAGACGGAGCGACTGTTCGCCATCATGCGCCAACTGCGCGAACAGGGCAAGGCGCTGATTTACATCTCGCATATTTTGGGCGACGTGCTGAAATACGCAGATAGCATCGCCATCATGCGCGACGGCGCGCTGGTGGCACATGAACCTGCGTCCGCCTTCGACGTGAACCGGATGATCGCGCTGATGGTGGGACGGAGCATCGAGCAGTTGTATCCGCCGCGTACTGCCCCGCCGACAAGCGAACCGGTTTTGCAGGTCGAGAACGTCACGGCAGCGGGCGTGGTCGAAAACATCACGTTCGATCTGCTGCGCGGCGAGGTGTTGGGCGTGTTTGGGCTGATGGGATCAGGGCGGACGGAATTGGTACGCATCCTGTTCGGGCTTGAGCCGTTCGAGCGCGGTAAAATCACGCTCAACGGGCGCGATGTGGGCCTGCCGACGCCGCGCGAAAGTATCCGTGCAGGTATGGCGTTCGTGACCGAGAATCGGCGTGAAGAAGGCTTGCTGATGAGCATCGATATTGCCAACAACATCGGCATGGTCGCGCTGCCCCAGTACGCGGATCGCCTGCTGCAAATCATCCGTCAGCGTGACTTGAGCGACGGCGCAGGGCGTATGGCGGGCGCGCTGCAACTGAAAAGTGGCGATATCCGCCAGCAGAACGTCAAGGCATTGAGCGGCGGCAATCAGCAAAAAGTCGTGATCGCCAAGTGGCTGCTCAACGCGCCGACCGTGTTCATCCTCGATGAGCCGACGCGCGGGATCGACGTGGGCGCGAAGTACGAAATCTACACCATCATCGACCGTTTGGCGGCGGAGGGCGGCGGCGTGCTGATCATCTCGTCGGAACTGGAAGAATTGATGGGTATGTGTGATCGGATACTGGTCATGAGTCGCGGCGAAATTGTTGGGCAGTTCGCGCGCGCTGATTTCAACGACGCCGCGATTTTGCGCGCCGCCTTCCGCGAAGCTGAGTCGAACGGGGCAATGTCGTGAACGGACGGCGCAATCTCTGGCAGTTCTTGCTCGGCAATTCGACTATTGTGCTGTTCATCGTCGTGTTCATCGCGTTCGGGATCGCGTCACCGCGTTTCTTTTTGCCAGAGAACATCATCAATATCGTCAAGCAAGCGTCGTTCGTCGGCTTTCTGGCGGTGGGTATGACGTTCGTGCTGCTGACCGCGGGAATCGATCTATCCGTCGGCTCGAATATGTATTTGTCGGCGGTCGCGGCGGGCTTGCTGATGCGCTCCATCGGACTGGAAATCGTCCCGGCGCTGATCGTGTCGCTGGTGGTCGGGACGCTGTTCGGCGCGGTCAATGCGTTCTTGATCCTGCGGCTGAAGATCATCCCGTTCATGGTCACGTTGGGGACGCTGGTGATCGGGCGCGGCTTGGGGACGGCGCTTACAGAATCGCAGCAGATTGACTTCCCCGAACGGATGAATGCGTTCGGACAAATCGTCATTCTGGGCATTCCGATGCCGATCATCGCGTTCGTGATCGTCGTCGCTGCCGCTTACTATATCTTGACACGGACGCCGTTCGGGCGGCAGGTTTACGCCGTCGGCAACGACATTGAAGCGGGCAAAAAAGCGGGCATCAACACGGATCGCGTGATCGCCGGCGTCTATATCATCTCTGGCTTCTGCGCCGGACTGGCAGGTTTCATCCTCGCGTCGCAGTTGGGCGGGCGCGTGGATCGCAGTTTTGGCGACGGACGTGAGTTCGACGCGATTGCGGCGGCGGTCTTAGGCGGTACTAGTCTGTTCGGCGGCACAGGGAATATCATCGGGACGGTGATCGGCGCGGTGTTGATCCAGATGGTGCAAACGGGCTTGCAGTTCAACCTCGTCAACCTGTATTTACAGCCGATGGTCAAGGCGTTCATCATCTTTTTGGCGATTTTCTTCGACAGCTTGCGCGACTCGAACCTGAAGAAACTCAAACGTCGTTTCATTCGCCCGGTGAACACATGATCGACAAAAAACTGTTTTATCTCAGCGGCGGCATCCCCGAACCGGAGTGCGTTCATTTGCGCGCGGGCGATCTGAAGGTCGATTTTGTGGACGGCGCGCTGCGCGATTTCCGCGTGAACGGACAGGAAGTGCTGCGCATGGTGTACGCCGCCGTCCGCGATGCGAATTGGGGAACGGTGCCGTTCACGCTGTCGGATGTGACCATCGACGCGCGCGAACGCGCGTTCGATATCTCATTCACGTCCGAGCATCGGCAGGGCGATATCCATTTCGTCTGGCGCGCGACGATTGCCGGAAGCGAAAACGGGGAAATCACGTTCGATTTCGATGGCGAAGCGAAAACAACGTTCGCGCGCAATCGGATCGGGTTTTGTGTGCTGCATCCGGGCAGTTTCGGCAATGTGCCATGCCAAATCGAACATACCGACGGACAGATCACGGACGGCGCGTTTCCAGCGTCAATTTCGCCGCATCAACCATTCTTCGCTGTGCGCGGGATCACCAGCGATCAGGGCGGTGTGCGCGTCGAAATGCGGATGGAGGGCGACACCTTCGAGATGGAGGATCAGCGCAACTGGACGGATGATTCGTTCAAGACGTACTGTACGCCGTTGGGGGTGCCGTTTCCGGTGATTGTGGAGGCGGGGACGCGAGTGCAGCAGCGGGTGAGCATCAAGTTGATCGCAGTCGATGGTTTAGAGGACGCCGCATCGTCATACGAACTGATTGAGCGCCCAATGAGCGGCGATTGGCATGTGGGTTTGAGCGTTGCTAATGCTGATTCGGTACTAAACGTGCGCGAAATTGAGCGATTACAGGCATTGAAACTCCATCATTTGCGGGTTGAACTTGATTTGACGGATAGTATGTGGCTTGAGAATTTGCGTGACGCCGATGTCCAAGCAGTCCAGTTCAAGTGCAAATTAGAAATCGTCGTTTTTGTCAGTGACGACGCCGAAAAGCAGTTGATTTTGCTCGCTGAAGCAGCCGCAAAGCTGCAAGCGCCGATCTCGCATTGGATCGTGTTTCATCACAACGAGAAGGTGACAGCAGCGCATTGGGTCAAAGCAGCAAAAACTGTGTTACATCCATTCAATGCGCCGATTGGCGCGGGAACGCCATACTACTTCACAGAGTTGAACCGCGAACGTCCGCCGGAAAACGCCGATTTCAACGTCTATTCGATCAATCCGCAAGTTCACGCCTTCGACAATGCGTCGCTGGTCGAAACGCTGGCGATGCACGACAAAACCGCGCGTGATGCGCGTTTCAACGGCAAACCCGTCGTGGTCAGCCCCATTACGCTCAAACCGCGCGGGAATCCTGATGCAACGACCAGCAATATTTCGTCCGCTCCGAATGTCCTTCCGCCCACCGTCGATCCGCGCCAAATGTCGTTGTTCGGCGCAGTGTGGACGTTTGCGAGCATCGTCCATTTGGGCGCGGCGGAGGTTGAAAGCGCCACCTACTACGAAACGGTTGGCTGGCGTGGCATCATGGAACGCGAAACGGGATCGCCGCTGCCAGATTTGTTTCCGTCGATTGCGGGGGGTGTGTTCCCGATGTATCACGTTTTCGCTGATATTGGTGAATTTGCTTCTGAGAAGGTCTGGATACTGCGGCGGCTTGACGATTCGCTCTCCATTGGCTTAGCAAGTGAAGGCGAACGAACGATCTTACTCGCTAACCTGACGCCGGACACGCAAGCTGTGATGATCGATTTGAATGAAGCGCCTTATCATATCCGTGTCCTCGATGAAACCACCGTCGAATTTGCGATGCGCGAACCCGAAGCGTGGCGTGCGCAAAAGAGCGATACGATTTATACCATGCACGATACGCTGACGCTTAGCCCCTATGCTTATGTCCGGTTGGACAAGGTGGACGAATGAGCGACATTGTACGCGCGACGTATCTGATCGAGACGGCGCATCCGCTGGAACGCGCCGCCGCGATCATGGCGGGCGAACAATCCGCCGGAACATTCGTCCCCGTTCCCGGCGAAACGCCCGAACTGCTGGCGCGGCATGGCGCGAAAGTCGAGCGGATCACTGAACTCGAAACCGTCGAGTCGCCGTCCTTGCCGGGAAGCAAGCCGCCGAAAGGCTCGTCAAATTCGACGATCCGCCGCGCGGAAGTCGTCCTCACGTTCCCGCTCGACAATATCGGCATCTCGCTGACGACGCTGTTCACAACCATCGCGGGCAACCTGTACGAGCTGTCGCCGTTCTCCGGCTTGCGCCTGATGGACGTGGACATCCCGCCGATCTTCGCGTCGCGCTATCCGGGCGCGGCGTTCGGCGTGGACGGCACGCGGCGGCTGACGGACGTGCAGGGGCGTCCGATTTTGGGGACGATCATCAAGCCGAGCGTCGGCTTATCGCCGGAACAGACCGCCGAACTGGTCAAAACGTTATGCGAAGCGGGCTTGGACTTTATCAAAGACGACGAATTGCAAACCGATTCGCCCCATTCGCCGCTGTCTGCGCGCGTCGAAGCGGTGATGCGCATCGTGAACGACCATGCACAGCGCACGGGTAAACACGTGATGTTCGCTTTCAACGTCACGGGCGATATCGATGCGATGCAGCGCGGACACGATACGGTCGCCGCGCATGGCGGGACGTGCATCATGGTCAACCTCGTCAGTGTCGGCTTGGCAGGCGTGATCGCGCTGCGCCGACACAGCCAACTGCCAATCCATGGACACCGCGCGGGCTGGGGGATGCTCAGTCGGCAGCCGCTGTTGGGCATGGACTACACCGCGTTCCAAAAGTTATTCCGCTGGGCGGGCGCGGATCATCTGCATGTTAACGGCATCCGCAATAAATTCTGCGAGTCCGACGAGTCGGTCATTCGTTCGGCGCGCGCGTGCTTGACGCCGTTGGAGGGGACGCCGAACGTCGTCATGCCCGTATTTTCGTCGGGGCAGACGGCGGAGCAAGCGCCCGATACTTTTGCGGCGTTGGGGAGCAGCGATCTGATGTATCTGGCGGGCGGCGGGATCATGGCGCATCCGGGCGGCGCGGCGGCGGGCGTGCGCGCGATTCAGCAGGCGTGGGCTGCGGCGGCGCGCGGGGTGGCGCTGGCAGATGCTGCGCACGATTATCCCGAACTCGCGGCGGCATTGGAGCGATTCGCGCGATGAGCCAAAATGCCTCACCCCTCAACCCGCTCTCCATGTCGAGAGGGAGCTTAGAAAACTTACTCTTGACCTATTATGGCGACGATCTGACCGGATCAACCGATGTCATGGAGGCGCTGCAATGGGGTGGCGTGCCGACGGTGCTGTTCTTCGATCCGCCGGACGCCGAGACGCTGCGCACGCGCTTTCCCTATGCGCGCGCCGTCGGCGTGGCGGGCGTGAGCCGCAGCATGACTCCGGCTCAGATGGACGCCGCGCTGCCGTCGGCGTTCGCGGCGTTGGGCGCGTTGGGCGCGCCGATTTTCCACTACAAAATCTGTTCGACCTTCGATTCGTCGCCCACCATCGGCAGTATCGGACGCGCGACGACGATTGGCATGGATGTATTTGGCGCGGCGTGCGTCCCGCTGGTGGTGGGCGCGCCGATCCTCAAACGCTACGTCGCGTTCAGCAACTTGTTCGCGCGTGTGGACGATGTGACTTATCGATTGGATCGCCATCCGACGATGAGTCGGCATCCGGTCACACCGATGCGCGAGGCGGATTTGCGGCTGCATCTCGGTCAGCAGACGGAGCGCCAGATCGCGGCGATCAACGTGCTGCATCTGTCACGTTCGGCGGCGGATTTGCGCGCGTACTACGACGAACTGGCGGTGAACGGCGCAGAAATCGTCCTGTTTGATACGGTCGATGACGCGCACGTCCGCGCGATTGGCGGCTTGATTGGGACGCTCGAAACGCCGCTGTTTTTAGTTGGATCGTCGGGCGTCGAGTACGCCCTGATCGCCCATTGGCAGGCGGTGGGCAGCGCATCCGTGGCGCCGCCGCCGACACCCCCGCGCGCTGTCGATCAGATCGTGGTGATGAGCGGGAGCGCCGCGCCCATGACGGGCGACCAAATTGCGTGGGCGGGACAGAACGGCTTCGCGCTGATTCGGTTGCACGCGCCCGACTTGATCGATCCGAGTACGACAGCACAAGCACAGGCGCAGTCCGTCCAAGCGGCGCTCGATGCGTTGGCAGTTGGGCAAAACGTCGTCCTGTACAGCGCGCAGTATCCCGACGATCCGGCGATCCCCGCCACGAATGCGCGCATCGAACAGATCGGCGGCGCGGCGCGCGATATCGGGCGCGCGTTGGGGACGGTACAGGGCGCGATCTTGCGTGATATTTTGGCGGAAACTGGACTCCGGCGCGCGGTGATCACGGGTGGCGATACGTGCGGCTACGCGGCGCGCCAGTTGGGGATTGTCGCATTAGAGGCGCGGACGCCAATTGCGCCGGGCGCGCCGCTGTGCAGCGCACACAGCGATGATCCGCGCATCGATGGGATGGAGATCGCGTTGAAGGCGGGACAAGTGGGGAAAATCGATTATTTCAGCAGTATTTTGCGCGGGTACGCTTAAAACAAATCAACGCAGAGAAAAAAATGAGAAAAGCAGAAGGAAATAAGAACGATGCTGGGTTCTCTCTATCTCTGCCGTCTCTGCGTTAAAAAGGAGTTCGACACATGACCGTAAAAATTGCATTGATGGGCGCGGGCGGCAAGATGGGCTGCCGCATCACCGACAACATGAAAGCGTTGTCCGACTATCAGATCGCGTATGTCGAAGTGGGCGAAGTGGGCGTCGAACGGCTGAAAACGCGCGGCGTGACCCCGACGCCGCAAGCCGATGCGCTGGCGTCTGCTGAAGTCGTGATTCTCGCGGTGCCGGACGCGCTAATCCAGCGCATCACCGATGAGATTGTGCCGAAATTGCAGCCGGGAACGCTGGTGATCGGTCTCGATCCGGCGGCGGCATACGCCGAAGTGATGCCGATCCGCGCTGATCTGACCTATTTCGTCGCGCATCCCTGTCACCCGCCGCTGTTCCACGATGAAACGACGCCCGCAGCGCGTACCGATTGGTTCGGCGGCGTCCACGCCAAGCAGCATATCGTCTGCGCGCTGCATCACGGCGACGAGTCGAAATATGCGATGGGCGAAGCGATTGCGCGCGCGATGTATGCGCCCGTGATGAATGCGTATCGCGTCACCGTCGAACAAATGGCGATCCTCGAACCCGCGTTGGTCGAGACGTTCACTGCGACGCTGATCACGGGCATGAAACAAGCGTTGGATCGCGCCATCGAAATGGGCGTGCCGGAAGAAGCAGCGCGCGAATTCATGTTCGGTCATATTCGGATCGAACTGGCGATCATCTTCGATATCGCGGGCTTCCCCTTCTCCGACGGCGCGAAAATGGCGGTCGCGCAGGCATACGACAAGATTTTCAAGCCCGATTGGCAGGATCAGATCATGAACCTCGACGCGCTCAAGCAGAGCGTCGCCAACATCACGCACAAAGTCGGCAAGTAGCATGTTGGGCATCGGAACGTATGCGTTCGCGTGGTCGATTGGCGTGCCGGGCTATCCGCGTCCATCCGCGCCGATGGATGCGTTCGCATTCGTGACGCGCGCCGCCGATTTGGGCGTGAAGTTAGTACAGATCGCGGACAATCTGCCGCTGGAACGCATGAGCGCGGGCGAACTCGATGCGCTCGAACGGCTCACGCGCGAACGGGGCATCGCCGTCGAAGTTGGCACGCGCGGGATCGCGCCCGATCAGCTGCGGACGTTCTTGGCGCTGGCGCGGCGCTTCGGATCGCCCATTGTGCGCGTGGTCGTCGATACAGCAATGCACCATCCCGATCCACCTGAAATCGTGACGACGCTGCGCGCGCTCCTGCCGGACTTCGCGGCGGCGGGTGTGACGCTGGCAATCGAGAATCATGATCGCTTCAAGGCGCGGACACTCGCAGAGATTGTGACGGCGCTGGACTCGCCGCAGGTGGGGATTTGCCTCGATACGGTCAATTCGTTCGGCGCGTTGGAGGGTCCCGACGTGGTGATCGAGACGTTGGGGCGCTATGTCGTCAATTTGCATGTCAAAGATTTCAGCATCCGCCGCGCCGATCACAATATGGGCTTCGTGCTGACGGGGACGCCCGCCGGAGCGGGCATGTTGAATGTGCCGCGCGTCTTGGAACGCTTGCGCGCGCACGGGCGGACGTTCAACGCGATCTTGGAGCAGTGGCTCACGCCCGATGCGACGGTTGATGAAACGGCGGCGCGTGAAGGGGTGTGGGCGGTCGAGAGCGTGCGCTATTTGCGGACGATCATCGAGGCGTAGGGGCATGACCTGTAACAAAAACAGCGTTGAGGATTGAAGATGAAACCATTGCGATTTGCCCTGTTCGGGACGGGCTTTTGGTCGTACTACCAGATGGCGGGCTGGCGCGAGGTTGGCGGTGTCGAGTGCGTCGCCGTCTACAATCGCACGCGCGAGAAAGCCGAAAAATTCGCGGCACACTTCGGCATTCCGGCGGTCTACACCGATCCGGCAGCGCTGTTGGATGCCGAAACCGTCGATTTCATCGATATTTGTACCAATGTCGAGACGCACGCGCCGCTGACCGCACTCGGCGCGGCGCATGGCGTCGATATCGTGTGCCAGAAGCCGATGGCAACCTCGTTGGCAGAAGCGGCATCGATGGTCGCGGCGTGCAAAAATGCGGGCGTCAAGCTGTTCATCAACGAGAATTGGCGCTGGCAGACTCCCATTCGCGCGCTCAAGGCGCATTTGGACGCCGGGCGCATCGGGCGCGTTTTCCGCGCGCGCATCGATTATCGCAACAGCTTTCCCGTGTTCGACAATCAGCCATTCCTCAAAGACCTCGACCAGTTCATCCTGACCGATATTGGCAGCCACATCGTGGACGTGGCGCGCTTTCTGTTCGGGGACGCAAGCACGCTCTACGCCCAGACCGCGCGCGTCCATCCCGACATCAAAGGCGAGGATGTCGCCACCTGCATGATGAAAATGGGCGGCGCAACCGTCGTGTGCGAGATGAGCTACGCGACCAAGCGCGAACATGACCGTTTCCCCGAAACGTATATCCAAGTCGAGGGCGACAAGGGCTTCTTGGAACTCGCGCCCGACTTCTGGATTCGGGAAACGACCGACGCTGGCACGCTGGCGAAACGTTATCCGCCGCCGCGTTACGCATGGGCTGATCCGGCATACGATCTGGCGCATTCGAGCATCGTGCCGTGTCAAGCGGATATCGCGGCGGGCTTGCGCGGCGAACGCGCCGAAACGACGGGCGACGATAACTTGAAAACGGTACAGTTGGTGTTCGGCTCGTATCAATCGGCGGCAGCGGGGACGGTGGTCGATCCGGCGGCGTTGTAGCGATAGAACGAGAAAAGATTTTCACCGCACAGGACGCAGAGAAAAGAAAGCGGATCATGTCTTTCCTGTCTGCGTCCTGTGCGGTGCGTATTGCTTTTTATCAAACGGATTGATGTCGATCTGCTGCGACGCAGAGCGCGCCGTGTTGCAATCCCCGCGTAGCGTGCGGTATAGTCAGCGTATAAGCCGATAAGCCTAAGCGAACGACGCGCCTCCATGCCCACGCTCAGACCCGATCACTATCAACGCCTTGTGGCGCTGTTCATCCCGCACATGGGCGACGAACGCGCGCGTAACGCCCTGCTCACGTCCGCGCTGCACGCTTGTCCCGTCGTCAACCAGATCGAATGGACGGGCGCGGCGGCGGTCTTTGTCCCGAATCTGATCGGGACGCTGGATCGCTACGGCGCATGTCCGGGCGGCGAACCCGCGCTGATCGCCGTCTTGCGCGAGCTGCGAATGGGCGTCGGCGGCAACTGGTACGCCGAGATCGACGCGCTGATCGATGCCCTGAGCGATGCGCCGCTGCCCGCGCCCGCCGCCGTCGAGATCGTGCTGCCCAGCGCGCCGTTCATCTTCATCTCGTATTCGCGCAAGGACACCGAGTTTCGGGATCGCGTGCGCGCCGATTTGCGGGCTAATGATCTGCGTTTCTGGGTCGATACCGACAATCTCGTTCCCGGCACGCCCGATTGGGAGGCGGCGATCCGCGCGGCGCTGCGCGGTTGTGCGGCGGTGTTGTACATCGCATCGTCCGCCGCCAGCGCATCGCGCTTCGTGCGCCACGAGTTGAAGCTGGCGAGCAACGCGCAGAAACTTGTCGTCCCCGCATGGGCGGCGGGCGACGTGTGGGAAGACTGCGTGCCGTTGGGATGGGACACCATCCAGCACATCGATTTGCGCGGCGCGGCGTATACACCCGCTGCCATCGCGCGGCTGGCGGCGGCGCTGACGGGCGTGACCTCACCCCCTAGCCCCCTCTCCGTACCGGAGAGGGGGGACACTGCGCCCGCGATTAGACCAGTGCCGCCGCGTCCAAACAGCGAATCTGCGCCAAGCCTCCCCCTCTCCGGTACGGAGAGGGGGTCGGGGGGTGAGGTCTTGACTCCCCCTCTCCACATGGAG
>Ga0163147_10000725_pt1 | contig 51876 bp, 43 predicted proteins | sample OliLakLV19MP6G1_FD_148597 | JGI IMG/M metagenome (GOLD analysis project Ga0163147, IMG submission 148597) | Freshwater microbial mat bacterial communities from Lake Vanda, McMurdo Dry Valleys, Antarctica- Oligotrophic Lake LV.19.MP6.G1 | ecosystem: Environmental > Aquatic > Freshwater > Lake >... | reverse complement strand
GGATGATGTCAGGCCTGTCCTTGGCAATCCTTCGCCCGACATTGACCCAATTAATAGGATTGACAGAATTGATGATGGTGTAAATGGTGAGGTTTGCAGGTGCTGGTTCGTCGGTAAACTGGGAGGTACCGGGAAAAAGAAAGGACGGATACTGCAGTGAATACGAATAGATCACACAGGTATCCCCTTGAGCTATAAATTCCTTTGCCAACCGATGGTTAAAGGTTGTCAGGCCGCCTCTGAGTGGATGCGCAGGTCCAATTATGGCTATATTTTGCCTCCTGTCCATAAAATACTACAAATCAAGGCGCAAGATAAGTGCCCTTTTGTGACTTACCAGCTTTGCGGATAGTCCGTAATCTGATACATTTAGCTCTTCAAACACAAGATTTATGAAAATCCTCTCTTTCATCCTCGTTTTCATGCTCCATCAGCAGCTTACTGCACAACAATTGCGCAAAGTTGCCCCTACTGCCGGAGAAACTCTTCCAGGTTGGGCCATGAAAATGTATGAAGATCATCCCAACGTATGGCAAGTAGATGATGAATATCGCATCTGGCGACAGACCAATCCACAGGTAAAAACTACCTATACCCAATATTATAAAAAATGGCGTCGTGCTGTGGAGCCTTATATCAATGCACAGGGTTATGAGGAAAAACCAACCCAGGCATCCATCGATGCATTTAATTCTAGGCTTGAGAAACTCAAAATAAACGGAGCTCCCCGCGGCACCGCATGGTCAAACATAGGCCCTTTTGAAACATTCAATACCAATACCGGACCCTCCCCGCTAGCCAAATCTGAACAAGCCAATATCTATTGCATCGACCAATCCCTCTCCCACCCTGATATCGTCTACTGTGGCACCGAAGGCGCTGAAATCTTTAAGAGCATTGACAAGGGTTTAAACTGGACCTGTGTATCCAGAGCATATGAGATTGGGGCACCTGGTGCACTCGAAGTTCACCCGACAAATCCCGACATCGTATTTGTCGGTGAAAACAACAATATCAGAAGAAGTACAGATGGTGGTGCAACCTGGGAACTCGTGCTGAGTGACAATGAGATGTGGACCAATGATATCCTCATCAATCCGGGAAATGATTTAATCGTACTGGCAGCCACTCAACATGGACTATATAGAAGCGAAGATGGAGGAACAACATGGGACAGACTGCTCAATGAACCTTGCTATGATCTCGAATGGAAACCCAATGATCCATCCTTAGCCTACCTCGTGCGCAATGACCCTGCAGCAGGTATCTGCCGCTTCTATAAATCAACAGATGCCGGCCTCAACTGGAACCTCAAAGACAATGGATGGTTTTTCTCTGACCAGGAAGGTCGCTATGATGGTGGCGCCCGACTGGCTGTCACTAAGGCTGATCCAAACAGAATATATGCAGTGCTGATAGGGGAAGCAAAGACAGATGACTCAGGCTTTATAGGCATCTGGAGATCAGATGATGCAGGTGAATCATGGACCTTACCTAATCCGCCTGCAGGAGGCCCATGGAACGAAGTCACACATCCCAATATGGCTACTATCGGACGCACCGGTGGATATCATCAGGGATTTTACAATTTAGGTTTTGATGCTTCGGATGTAGATCCGGACTTTGTTATGGCAGGCTTTCTCAATCTGTGGGTGTCGATTGATGGCGCAAAGACCTTTTCATGTGATGGAGGATATTGCGGTAACAATTTCAACTACGTGCATCCCGACTGCCAGGAAATAGAAATCAACGGCACCGACATTTGGATGACGAGCGATGGTGGAATCGAATATTCCAATGATCATTTTGTCACCCATTATGCACTCAACCGAGGTATCACCAGCGCTGATTATTGGGGCTTCGGTACTGGCTGGAATGAAGACATCCTCGTGGGCGGGAGATACCACAATGGCAACTCCGCATGGCACGAAAACTGGTTGCCCGGCGAGCACCTTGGTCTGGGTGGAGGCGAAGCTCCTACAGGTTATGTCAATCCGGGAGAAGGACGACTCACATACTATTCAGATCTGGGTGGTGTTGAGTTGCCTGAATCACAAAATGGATATGCCCGCTATTTTCCCTTTTCAAAATTTCCAATTGAAAGTTATTATGACGCAGAGAGTGGTGAAATGGAATGGGATCCACGCTCTTGGAATACCTTCTACGTGACCAATCAAAATAAAATCTGGAAAACAACCAATGGAGGGAATTCCTTCCTTGTGCTGCATACCTTCGATACCCTCATCAATGCAAATGCCATGAGCTTCGAAATCAGCAGGAGCAATCCGAAGGTGATGTATTTGTTTCAGCGCGATGATTATTCCTGGGATCCGGGCCGTTTATGGAAAACGGCTGATGGTGGAGAGACTTGGAATGAACTTTCCTTTCCTCCGGGCTATGCACGCAGAGGATTACTGGCCTGCAGTGCAGAGGATGAAAACCGCATCTGGCTCGCCTTTCCAGATAGCGGCGATGGTGAAAAAATATACACCTCCTATGACGGTGGTGAAAACTGGGTAAACCTTACAACCGCTGCATTGAATGGTGAACATATCACCTACATCCTCCACCAGGGTGGCACAGATGGCGGGCTCTATCTGGGCACCTACAGATCAATTTGGTTCAAGGACGACAACATCGCAGAATGGATGCCTTATAATGATGGTTTGCCCAAACAAATTGCCACATGCATCCTTCGTCCTTTCTACCGCGATAACAAACTACGTATCGGTGCGTATGGTAAAGGTATCTGGGAAGCACCTTTTGTTGTTGCTTCACGACCCGTCGCACAACCTATGGTGCAAAAAAGAGAAACCACTTGTCCCGGTGACATGATTCAATTCGATGACTATTCGATGATGGACCATGAAGGTGCTACCTGGGCCTGGGAGTTTGACGGAGGTGTCCCATCAACTTCGACACTCAGAAACCCGGCCATCCTGTATCCGTATCCCGGAACGTATGATGTAACTCTCACCGTGCAAAATCCAAAAGGCATCTCAACAAAGACTATTGAAGGCATGATTGAAGTACTTCAACCTTTGATTAATGAAGTACCTCCTTTAATTGATTTCAGCACGACTGAGCATTTTACTATTGTCAATCCGGACAATGGTATCACTTGGAGCCCTGTCACGATTGACAGATGTAACCCGGATGGGGATGTAGCGTATTACGTCAACAATTATGACTACAGCGGCTATGGCATCGATGATATTATGTTGCCTGTCAACCTCGATCTGACCCAAGTGATGGATCCGGCATTACACTTCAACGTTGCCTATGCTCCTTATTATGATGGCAATGCATTTATTGATTCCCTCAAAGTCATGATCAGTAACAATTGCGCTACCACGTTTACTACTTTGTTTAGAAGTGGAGGCGAAGCATTGAGTACCACTTCCAGTGGCGAGGGTCCAAACAATCTTTATGAATATGAAAGATTCTCTCCACAAAACTGTGAAGAATGGAGGCCAGTGACGCTCGACCTTAGTGACTATGCAGGTCAATATGTGACCATCAAGTTTGTCAACCAATCCGGCTATGGCAACAATATGCATCTTGATAACATCTGGCTGGAGACAACCCTTGTCTCTACCGAGGGAACAGTACAAGGAATGGCTATCAGCTTACAACCCAATCCTACATCAGGTCACAGTATCGTCACAGGACAAAGCAGTCAGGCTGAGCATCTTCAACTGAGCATTCATGCTCCATCCGGCATCAAGCTATTTGATAAAAAGATCCTTGCAAACATGGGTAGCTGGCAGGAAGCAATCGATCTCAGCGGATACCAGCCAGGTGTTTATTTTGTAAAGATCTTTAGTGATCATGGGGATGTGTGGACGGAGAAAGTTGTTAGGCAATAAGCGGAAGGGCGGAAAGGTAGAAGGGCAGAACGGAATTTAAACTGCGCCTCTGCGTCTCAGCGCGACACAAATTCTTTGTCCAAAACAATCATCGAGAGGCCCACAGGGCCAGGCACCAATATAGATTTGAAGGTTGAAACCTTCAAATCTATATTCATATCTGATTCCATCAGAAAAATCATCGTGAGGCCCATACGGGCCTTGCCATAATTTCGCACGTCTTAGCGCAGCGTAGATCCCGCCCAATTCTAGCAGCGGGAGAGAGCAAGGAATACACGGAGAAATATAAACTGCGGCTCTGGGCTAGATAATTTAATTGCGCCCCTATCAGGTCAGCATCCTGGAACTTATACCTATTTTAAAACAAAATGGACCTGGTTAATAGCTGGGTTTATAAGCACCCTTTCAGTACCATCAGGAAATTGGATATCGATACTTCGAACAATTTGATGCGCACCTAACCCAAATGTCAAGGTAGCTGTTTGATCACTCCCTAATCCCTCACCAATAATGTAAACATCTGAAATAATGCTTTCATCACTGAGAATTACGGTCACTATAGCTCCGATGTAATCACTATTTTCCGGAAATCGAACTGCTACATAATGCTGACTTCCACCTCCATTGATAAAAGCTTTTACAGGCCCGTCCAGATTGGTATAAATCAAATCAGGATAGCCATCCCCATTAAAGTCTGAGGTCAAAGGCGTGACCGCATAAAGCTTATTGACAACACCAGCCTGCTCTTCGACAGCGGCAAATGTACCTTCAGGCCGCTGGATTAAAAACCTGCATGGTAACTTAAACAATTTGTGTGGCGGAAAATCAACATAATTTTCAGCCACCACCAAATCTTGCAGTCCATCTAAATTAAAGTCCTGGAAGACAGCTCCCCATGAAAATTCAAAATCAGCCACTCTCGTTTCAACAGCAACATCGGTAAATTTAAAATCACCGTCATTTCTATAAAGGATCCACTTACTGGTAAATGTATCCTCTTTAGCTAAATCTCCCCTCGCAAGAAAGGTGGGTACAGAAGTGCCCGTATTGGAGAAAAAGAAATCCACACGCCCGTCATTATTGTAATCGCCTACGGCAATACCCATTGGGTATGCAAATTTTCCTGTCAATGGATTCGGCATACTTGTGAAATGTTGTCCATCCGTATTCCTGTAGGTCCTCACTTCCCCGGTATCATAGGCTACTACGAGATCCATCAGCCCGTCCATATCAATATCCACAAAGACCGCCTGGAAGGTATTGTGCACATATTCCAGCCCGGATGCTTTGGTCACATCTGTAAAAGTGTTGTCCCCTTTATTTTGTAGCAAAACACTTGAGGATCCATAGGCTGGATTCTTGAAAATAGTTTGGCCCTCCATCTTATCTAGCTTTATATAGGTGCACAGGAAAATATCGGCATGGCCATCATTGTTAAAGTCGCCAACCGTAGTCGTAGCTGCGGTTGATTTTTCATCCAACGATACTTCAATTTTCCTTGATTCAAATCCCTTTCCATTATTCCGGTACCACAGCAATCCATAATCCCCTGTCAATAAGAGGTCCGTCAACCCATCCTTGTCAAGGTCAATTGATACCGCACCATAAGTGGTAGTACCTTCAGGCTTTTGAGGAAGTCCTGCTGCGGAGGAAATATCTATAAAACCATGTGAGGTATACTTAAAAAGAGCATCCCCTTGGGATATACCACCACCAATAAAAACTTCATCAACTCCGTCATTGTCGACATCGATCATGACCGACGCCATCATAGGCAGTGACCGCGTATTGTCAAACGTATTTTCAAATGGAAAGGGTATCTCACTGAAAGTTGGGATGGCCTCCTGGGGAACCGTATAATTACAGGTAGCAATATTCTTCCCGTAATCCTCTCCTGGAGGCTCCTGATCTTCACATATTCCACTGAACCGTCCCCATTGATAAGGCGCATAAGGATTCTGTGTATCCGATTGGAAAAACCATAGGATGGCGCCGACCCCGAGTAAGATGATAGCAAGTAAGGTGAAGAGTACTTTTTTCATATACGAAATATTATTTTTTTCCAAGGGCGATAAGCGATGCCGCAAATAACCCGAAATGGGCAACATTCATAGCCGTAGGGGCCAGGTACTGACCTAATGGCCTAGCCCATGCGAAAAGAGCGAAAACCAATCCTAACAAAAGGATAGGATTAAAAAAAGCCACCCATTTTGGATACAGCGTTCCTCCTTTCATAATAGTCCAGACAAAGCACACTGATATGAGGAGCACAAGCACCCGAAGGATCTGCACTAGATTTTCCATGTATAACCGATAGGAAGCAAGGATTTTCAATTCGAGTTCAGGCACATTTGCTTCACGCAGGGATTGTATGGTTATGCCCAAATGAGCCCTGGACCCCACCCACATACCTCCGATCACGAAAGAAAATATACCCAGGGTAAGTATTGACACAGCTAATCCTGAAGAACCCGGCCGCAGCGACAGATAAAGATGCCAGTAACCGAAAATGTATAACGGCAGGAAGACCACCATCAGGTAATGCCCTATCGTAAATCGCCAGGGAGCAATTCCAATAAGGTATCCAAAAGGAACATCGGAATTAAATCCTTCCGGGTTGAAGTGAACAAGGAATTCCCCAATCCCGACCATGACAGATGCCAGTAAGCCCAGGTAGCCAAACAGCTTAATCGTATTTCTGGCGTCAACTGTCATATTAAAATTTTGAAAACGAATATCCTTCACCCCAAAAAGGCTGATTCCGGGCCATTTCTGTCTTGGTCAATTCCCGCAAGTATGCGCCTGATCCTACGCTTTTTCCCGGACTAACAAGGCAACAACAATACCAAAAACCAAATGACCGGCAATACTCCCGATCATGATTAATACCAAACTGCCCTCCATGGCTGGCATACCTCCAATCATTGCATCCATGATACCCATCATGACCTGGGCGAAAATAAATACGGCTATCCCAAATACAATGCCTTTTAAGATCACACTCTTGATCTTCTTAACGAAATTGTTAAAGAAGAATACATAGCTCAATGCGAACGTAATACCAATCATGAAATGCACGAACCACCCCACAAAGACAGGAAAACCCATGATGGATGATAGCATTTCAGCAGTATTCATTTTGGGTATGCCCATCATCGGGGCCATAAACATAAAGAACGACATAACGGCTGTACCGACCATTCCGGCGATCAGCGCTTGCTGTATTTTTGTTGACATAACATTATAGTTTAGAAATAAAAAAGAGGGAGTTAGATATCCAACTCCCCTGAAATTACATTTTCCTTTTTCAGGCTTCTGTGCAGGTATGTCCATGCTCTCCATGCTTTTAGGTATGGCCAGCTGTTGTACATGCCCCTGTGCAAGTATGAGGTACTGTCGCTGTCACCTCAACCAATGTCATCTGCCCATTTTTGTCCAACCCCTGGCCATTCTGGAGCTTCATTGTCATTCCATCCGGCCTGGTCACCGTTCCATCCACGGCCACCTTGCATCCATCCGCGCACGTGTAAGATTTTTTTAGCGGTGTAAAGGTGTTGTTTTTGCATAACATCATGGTGTCATTCTTCATCATGACCCCATCTCTCATCTCCGCCACTTGATCCCCTTGTTTGACGCTCTGTGAAGATTGCTGGGCATGCAAAGTGACTGAGATTCCTTCAAGGAGGACAAAGGCAAGAATTAACTGCTTCATTGAGTTTGATTTATAGGTTTTAGGAATCGATTACAGACTTATAGTCGCTCCATTATCTATAACCTGACATCCGGACGTTATAATATTCTCAATTCAGCGCTAACCACCTTCCCAGACAGCAGATAACTTCCTTAACACGGATACACTAACGCAATTCTCCAAGTGCCGCTTTCAATCCAAACTGAGCTTTGTTGTATCTGCCTATTGCCTTGAAATAATCAACCTGGGCCTCCAGAAAAAACTGTTGTGCCTGAAAGACTTCAAATGGCATTGCAGTTCCAAGCTTTTGCCGTTCTATGCTTTGAGACAATGCCTCCGCGGTAATTTCAATCGCTTCCTTTGCAATCTGGAATTGCTCCCTTCCATTCAGCAACTGCTGAGTGGCAATGGATATCTCTTTACTGATTTGGGCTTTGAATTGCGCCGCCCTAACCTCCTGGACTTTTACCTGACTGTTATATCGCTGAACGTCTCCACCATATACCAATCGGCCAAGCGGTATAGTCCATGTCAATGAAGCGTTTAACGCTCCTGTAGGGTAAAGCTGCTTAGTCTCGGGATACTGTAGGGGGAACATCGGGCTTACCTGCCCACTTATCCTGCCAAAATAAGAACCATATGCACCTACACCGAATGTTGGAAAAATCAATCCTGTTGTAGTGATTTTCCGTTCTGCCTGCAATGAACGAACCGTAAATTCAATAGCCTTCATTTCAGGCCTGTTCTCATAAGCTGAGTCGCTAACCATCAATATCTCTTGCTGAAAATACAATGGCAGCATTACTTCATCCACACTCACCAATTTCACCTTGCTGTCAAGATTTAGTAACCTTACCAACTCAGCTGACTTTTGACTGTATTCCAATTGCGCATTCAGCATCTCAATGCGCAAATGACTTTGATTGCTTTTTGACAGGAGTAACTCTGATTGATAACGTAAACCCGCATCCACCTGAAAAGCAATTTGCTGTGTAATGGTGTCAGATTGCGCAATTAAGCTCTGGTAGGCTACGTATTCCATCTGTGCGGTTTGCAAATCATAGTAGGTCTCTATACTCTCCAAAATCACCTTGCTTTTCATGGCCTGCGTTTCATACACGGCAGCCTGAACTTGCCATTTTGAAGCCTTGACTTTGTATATTCCTTCAGCGAAATCCAGACTGGCATTTAATCCCAGTCCGGCCCAAAGGCTCTGGCGGTTTACATCCAGAAAAAAACGACCGTCAGCATTCATAGCAGCACCATAAAGCTGATGGGTCTGTAAACCCGCATAAACATCCGGCAACCACCATTCCCTGGATTTCGAAAGACTGGCTGCTGATAATTCCTGCTTTGCCTGAAATTCCCGTATGGTCAGGTTGTTTGCTCCGCTCAGTTCCAGTACCGTTTCTAAATTGATTGGCAACACTTCCTGTGCATTTGCTGCGATTGTTGCCACCATGCATACTGAGACAACTAAATCTTTTATCAATATTTTCATATCCGTAGCCTTTATTTCGTGATCAGCTCTTTGGTCAGTACGCTCGCACCATCAGTGCAAAACTCCTTTCCCTGAAGAACAATTTTATCTGAAGCCTTTAACCCTCCACTTAAAAGTTCGGTGAATTTTTCGTCCCGGATGCCCGTCTTAACGTCCACTTTCCGCACAGTACCGTCATCAACCAAATAAATAAAAGACTGTCCCTTTATATTGCCAATAGCCTCATTTGGAACAGACAAGGCCTCCTTGTGCCCACCGCGTTGTATTTCTACTTTGGCGTACATTCCCGGACGTATTTTTAAATCGGAGTTAGGTAAATCAATCTCCACTCTCATGGTTTTGCTGCTTTCACTCAAACCATAGGAAATACGAGAGACAGTAGCGGACAATCTCAAGTCAGGTATTTCAGGAAAAACAATTTCCACTTTTGTGCCCTTATTGATCAATGCTGCATCTGTTTCCGAAACATCAACCAACAAGCGAATCGGTTGAATATCATGAATTTCAAATAACGGCATCGCATCCGCCGTATTCAATCCGCTCTGGATAATAGCCCCTCTATCCGCAAAACGATTGAAAACAACTCCAGCAAACGGCGCTTTTACCGTAAGGAAACCAATTTGATCCATGACTGCATTGTGCCTTGCTTTTAAACTTTGAAACGCAGCTTCAATTTTCCCAATGTCTAAGTCAAGATTTGCCTTGGCTGCTTCATAATCTGCTCTTGTTCGATCAACTTCAGCAAGGCTAGTGAGATGGGGCGTCCTTTCATAAACGCCCTTTATTCGTTCATATATGGCTTTCTTGCCTGTTAATTCAGCGCCCAAAGGAGTCGTATTTGGATTGCTGCTATACCAATTCTTAAGAAAGGACTGCTCATTTAATTCCGCTTCCAATTGCCATTTCTTACTGAGCAATTCAGGATTCTTTAATACAGCAAGGGCTTGCCCCTCTACTACAAAATCACCAATATCGCTATTCAGTTGATGCAAAAAACCACTGGTCATAGCAAATAATCTTACCCGCTGATTGGGCATTGCAGTTCCTGAAATTCTCACCGCAGCATCAAACTGATGCGTCTGTGGGTAGCCGACCAAAACTGTCGAAATATTTCTGGATTCCTTTTCAGGCTGCAGTGCTCCCGCTTTGTTTCCTCCACATGACGTGAACAACATCATAAGTGGAACAATTATAATGGTTTGATAGAGCTTCATTTTTGTCTGGGCTTTTTTGTTGAGCATGTAAAAAAGGATTGGAACTACATAAAGCGAAAGGCATGTTGCTGCCATGACGCCTCCAATGATAGCACGGGCAAGGGGAACATTGGCTTCCCCTCCTGTTTCATAACCCAATGCCATAGGCAACAATGCGAACATGGCCACTACTGCGGTCATGATAATCGGCCGGAAACGATGTGCTACACCTTCCTTGATGGCATCCTCAAGCGTTCTTCCCCCTTTTAAAAGATTGTTCATTTTGTCAACTAACAAATTACTGTAAGCCACTGTAATCCCCACCATCATGATGATTCCCATCATGGATTGTATATTGAGATACGTGTTTGTTGCAAGCAACATTCCTGTTACGCCGATTAACCCAAGCGGAATAACTGTAATAATAATGAGTGGTAATTTGAATGAACGCAAAAGCGGAACAATGACGAGATAGACCAACAGAATAGCTAATACCAACCCCAAGCCAAGATTTTTGAAGCCTTCTTTCATACTTTGTATTTCACCACGTATCTCTATTTTATATCCTTCAGGTAAATTTTCCCTTAGTCGTACCAGCTCCTTTTCAATCTCCGCGGCAGCTGAACCAATATCTCTGCCTTCCACATTTGCAAACACATCGGTAACACGTTGCAAATTCAAGTGATTAATTTCTATCGGCGCGGAAGTCAACGAAGTTTTGGCAATACTTTTCAGCAACGTTGTTTTGCCACTTGTGCCGGTGAGCGAAATATTTTCTACCGATTGCGGATTGTCCAATTCAATTTCAGGATAGGTAACACCAACAAAGTAGTGATTGCCGTTCTTTTCGTCTATCCAAAAGGAGGGTTTGAAATTGACAGATGAATTGAGCGCGGAAACCGTATTCTTCACAACATCATCGGCATTGATGCCAAGTTGTGCTGCTTTTGTGCGGTCAATGTCAATTTTGATTTCCGGATGGTCATACCGTTGATGAATACGCACGTCTTCTGTTCCGTCAACATGCTGCACGATGTCCCGGACAATAACAGCAATGTCGTGGGCCTTATGCAAATCGTTTCCGATAATCTGCACATCAATAGGCGAAGGCAACCCGAAATTCAACGCACTGGTGACAATTCCACCCGTATTGAAGATGAATTGAACGCCCGGAAATTTTTCTTTCAATTTTGGTCGCAGACGTTGAACATACGTCATGGTTTTCGTCGGATGTCCTTCTTTGAGTTGCACGGCAATAGTGGCATCTTGTGTTCCTGAATTGGTCGTGTACGCGGCCGGCCAATCATTCAAAACACCCATATTGGAAACGATCAAATTCACATCTTCGCCAATTTCCTCCTTTAAGAAAAGTTCTATTTCGGTTATAGTCTTTTCGGATTTTTCAATCCGCGTTCCGCTTTCCATTCGCACATCCATTGAAAGCTGACCTACATCCATTTGTGGAAAAAGCTCAGTTCCGATTTTTCGGAACCCGAAAATGGAGATGATGAAAAGACCTGTCACTCCTGCTAAAACGATTCCTCTAAAACGAATTGCTTTTTCCATTGAATTGGCATAGGTAACCGTCAGCCGGTGAAACCATTTCTGAAACCCCTGAATGGATATATCTGCATGTTTCAGCTCATGTCTTCCATCTGCATTAACCGTATCAATGACGTTGTGTTTGAATAAAGCAGCCGCCATAATAGGCACCAACGTCATAGAGATGAATCGCGAGCCAATCATTGCCAAAGAAACCACAATGGCCAGGGGGGCAAAAAGGAATTTTGAAACACCTGTAAGGAAAATGATTGGGAAGAAAACAATGATGATGGTCAGTGTGGTGACCAAAACAGGTAAGGCAACTTCCTTCGTTCCCTCATATGCTGCCATAGATGGAGATTTACCTAATTTCAGATGTTTCTCAATATTTTCGACAACGACTATGCTGTCATCCACCAGCAAGCCGATGACCAATGCAATTCCGCCTAAAGTCATACTGTTGATCGTATCGTCTGTAAAATAAAGACCAATAAAAGCGAACATGATGGAGAGCGGGATACTTAAGGCTACAATTAACGTAGCTCGAATATTTCCAAGGAAAATAAATAAGGCCAGAGAAACAAGCACTAAACCAATAATACCTTCCTTTACCAGACCTCGTATAGCGTGCCTGACATACGCTGACTGGTCTAAAATCACATCCAGATTTACCGATTTTGGCAAACGCTCCTTTAAGTCCGTCAATTTCCCTTTCACTGCTTCAACGGAAGCAATGGTATTTGCACCTGTGCGTTTGTAAATGGGAATGTACACCTGTCGCTTGCCGTTGATGTGCACAATATTGGTCTGAATGGCACTCGCATCTTTGGCATACCCGATGTCCTTTAAAAATATCGGAGAACCAGCATCACTCATTCTAATGACGATGTTGTTGAAGTCGTCAACCTTTGGCAACATCCCGTTGGCATTGACACTGTAGTTCATCTCGCCAATGTTCACGTCTCCGGTCGGTATCATCACATTATTCTTCTGCACGGCATCTATCACGTCAGTTTGCGAAAGATTATATGACTGCAGCTTATCAGGATACACATACATGAAGATTCTACGCAACTTTCCACCATACACGGCAGGCGCTATGATTCCTTTCACTGAGCCCAACAGGTTTCGTAACTCAAAGTAGGCAATGTCATATAGCTCTTTTTCACCCAGGCTGTCACTACTTACGGCCAGCAGAGCCAATGGCGTTGAGGCGGTTGGATCATAAGGCATCACCATGGGTGGTACCGTTCCCGGAGGCAGGTAATACAAGTCGGACATGGCCAATGAAGTGACTTGAGAGAGTGCGGCGTTTGGATCTGTGTCTTCCGTAAAGAAATCCTTAACGATACTTACACCTATCATACTTTTACTTTCCTGGCTGGATATCCCATTTGCCTGTCCTGTCCACCGCTCAAGGCGGCTTGTGATATCTTTCTCCATCACTTCAGCCGGCATCCCCGGATAGAGTGTCAGTACCTGGACAGCAGATGTATTGTAATTGGGTAGGATATCTACCGGGAGTCGTGCTGTCACAACCAAGCTGATTACCGCGATCAATAACGATAGTACGATGATCAGGTATTTGTTCCTAAATGCTAGATCTAACATTAGACTGTTTGTTAACCGTTGTAAAAAAAAATGGCTCCTGTAGCTATGCACAGAGATTACCTTTAACCAAAACCTGGTTAGAAACGATTAACAGCCTGGAGGCCCGCGAAGGGAATATGACGGGAGCGGTGGACCACTACGGCACCTTGATTGGGGAAATATCCACGAGACAGGAGGATAAGATGAGGAGAGCAGTGGATCACAAGGTGGGAGACAAAAGGAGTCAGTCAACTGTTTTTTTGGACCGATGATCTTAGAATCCTGTGTATAACTGCTTTTGACAAGATCGAGACAGAGATAGCGCAATGAAAACAGGTTGGCATGTGCCAGATTGCCTGGAGTACCAGCTTCCATAATTTCATGCCCGCAAAATCCATGAAACCGGTCGCCTGTATCATCATGATAACAAAAGTGCGTTTTGATGGTGAAGGCGTAACCACAAAACAGAAGAAGTAAAATTAAAGCTGATCCTCTTTGCACATCTCAAATATATGGAAATAACCTTTACTCGCCTTCCATCACTGCTCATAAAGGCTTAACATGACAGATGACCCCATAGCATAATGGGCTTAACCAACTAGAATTTTGAGCTGATCTTTCGTTTCAGCTCTTCATTGCTCACCTCCGGCACATTTCCTTCATCTGTGCCTTGTATATGCTTGTGCAGCAACTGATCTAGCATCTTACTCTGCTTTTGGTAGGCCGTACATGCCGTACACATACCGGTATGCATCATGAGCATCACCTCCTCCTTAATGGAAAGGTTTGCTACTGCCTTTTTATCGATAAGCTCAGTAGCTTTTTTGCAGGAGAGCATAACTTTGTTCATCACCTTTTTCATGTTGTCACTTTTTAAACCAATTGACTTCAAGGCACTTTCTCAATTGCAACTTTGCCCGATGGAGTATTTGCCAGAAATTTGCATTAGTTATCCCCAATTCCAGGCAGATTGCATTTCCATTTTTTTCCTCGATAAACTTAAGTTGGATTGCCGAAAACCAATGGTCAGGCAGTCTCTTCATACAGGCGTGCAATACAGATTGGAAATCGCTGTCATCTAAAAGGTGGCCTGTATCCGCCGCCCAGTCTAATGGCCTTTCTTCGGACTTCCATTGGTCATTCGCATCAAACCATTTTTCCACATCCGGAAGCCCATCCACCTGAGGGTTCCGAAAAGCATGTCGATAATGGTCGTTTATTTTGTTATTGAGGATAGCAAAGAGCCATGTCTTTGGATTGCTGTCTCCCTTATATTTATCCATGGAGACCATCGCAGCCATAAACGTCTCCTGGACCAAATCCTCCGCTGTTTCCTTGTTTGACAATTTGTGCAATGCCCAGGAATACATGCTGTCCGAATAACTTTCAACCCATCCTTTGAGGGTCGCTGATGCGCTTGAGTCGTTTACTTCGTTATACATTTTCCAAAGATAAAATTAATAATACCATCCTATAGGAAGATGTAGCAGCTGGCAAATGACAACAGGGAGATTATCAGGCCCGTCAGAAATACGTGGTACGAAAGACGAATGCGTTTATACCTTGCTGCCAGGTCCACACCAAGACGGTGCATATCTCGAATAAGGGTGTTGTATAAAAATTCTCTGTCTTTCAGCATTTCACCAATCCCCCACTCATAATCAGCAAGGGGGACCCGGTAAAAATCGTCAAAAGTGGACAGCCTTGCCTGCTTATTTATGATATCTTCTTTCGTAAATATACCATTGGCAAGTATAGGCCTTGTAGCAAAAATGGCATAGGCAATGGATATTACATTCGTCAGAATCATGAGCGTAATCGGCCATGCGAGATAAGGATTTTCCTTGAGTTGCGGATATACACTCCCCAGCATCACCGAAATAATAATGGCATTCATCGTGATCATGATATTGGATTTGGTATCCACAATCTGGCGTCTCGTGTATAGGTTGCCGCTCGCTGTGCGAAACCAGGTCTCGATGCCTCGCTCAGGAGATGCCTCTGCTTTTAATATTTTCTTTTTAAGACTCTTTAGCTTTTCAGGATCCACACTCAATTCCTTTGCCAACGCCACATCCATCTCTTTTTCCATCTTCCGTATTTCCTTTTGTATCGTGACAATATTTAAGGCTTTCTGCGGCTCCATGGTTGCTTTGCCGTATGTCGTCGTGTACTGATAGGTTTCGATGCCCCTCAACTGTTCTTTATACCATTCAAGCTGGTCTATCTTGACACCGGCAGCCCTTTCCCTAGCTACTTTAAGATCATCTATCCATTTGACAATTTTTTTACTGCTATAATGCAGGTGTATACTATCCCGGAAAGCAGATTCAGCTTCTGTACCGGGCAATGACTTTTCAATACCAGACTGGATCAGAGCAAGCACCTCGTTGCTTATTGATTCTCTTAAATGCTCCTCTCTGTTATGAATAGCCATGGCCCCATCCAGTGGTTTACCCGGGTTTTCATATAACCCGAGAAAGTACATCCATATCGCTTTTCGGGCAAGGTCTCGCTCATGCTCCTGGATTTCCATACTTTCAAGTGCGGCAAGACCTTGTCGCAAACGTTTCTCCGTATAGATAGGATGTCTTGTCCGACTCGCGGCGGAATAATCATTCAGTATTCTCTCAAGAATTTCAGTCATATAATAGGTTACTAAAAATAGCTACTTCGCCTTTTGCAATTCTGTCAATTGTTATTGTTGAATAAGCAATTTGCCTGCAAATCTTCGAGCACTGCCTGCGGCCAAAATAGAAAATGTATAACACCCAGGAGGTAATGTTGAAGCGTTGATTTCAAAAAAGCTTGTAGACGTTTCATCCGAAAAAAGTTCATGCCCTAGTACATCATACACCCGAAGGATATAGACTTCTCCACCTATCGCTTCAAAATAAATCCTGCCGGCACTTTGTATTGGATGCGGCCGAATCTGATACCCGCCATTCCGTTTATCTACAATTTCTACTGCAATCACATGGGAGGTTCCAACTCCTCCGAATTCGAGATAGTAATAATTAATCATGTTCAAAACTGGTGTAGTGTCCACAAAAAAATAATTTACAGGCTCGGTTACACTGCCACAAATACCCCCGATAAACCCTATGCGCGCATAGTTAACTTTATCAGTGGATCTAAATATCTGAATGCCATTGCACGTTCTACCTGCCAGAATTTGCCAATACATGGAAACCTGGCCATTTGATTCAGATAAAGAAAACTTACCTAGTATCGGATCTGTTTGCGCTTGCGCATGTGCGCTAAAAATGGAAATCAGGACCATTAATGTAAAGACCCGAAAACCGTAGTTAAAGGACGACAATGGAAAACTATTCATAACTACCTCAATTGATTTAAAGTTTATTCCTTTAGTTCCTCTTTATATCCACCATGCTTAAGGACGATTCCACATACTATCAAAAGGATAATTTCCATAATTGTAATAAGTTGACAATCAACATGAATATTTCATTATCAAGCGGTTATTAAAGGCACCCTTAATGTTTCAATCCTCAAAAGTTCCTGAATTCAAGTCTATTGATTAGACGCCGGCATTTCCGATTCCTGACATAAGCAATGCAATTATTTCTCTAAGTAATTGATTTAAAGATGATTGCGCAATACCATCAGGACAACAACCGAAAATTTACAAATGTCCATCTCCTAGTTACTTATGACGACCCATGATACTGAGTTGATCACCAAGGCTTCCTATTAATTTTTATCCTTGCATAAAACCATTGCATGCACGCCAGAGGCTGACAACTGTCTCATCACTATAAATAAAGATAGAGCTAGTTTTATTCAAGAGGTATTGATCTCCCCCACGCAGTTAAAATTGCCATTTGTCAGGTTTGAGGTTGATATACGTCTAAGGGGAATGTAGTCGACAAAAGTCTTCCTTTAATCTATATGAAAAGTTTAATCCTACTCATTGTATCCGGTATATTTATCGCAGGATGTGGCACAAATCCTCATGGTAAAGGCCCTGTCATCTCCCATGACGCCTGGACAAAGCTTCTGAAAAAACATGTGAATGATGAGGGATTGGTCAATTATAAAGGTTTTGTCGAAGACAAAGCGATTCTTCAGCTATACCTGGATGACTTATCCGCCAATCCACCTGGCGACCACTGGAGCGCGAATGATAAGATCGCCTACTGGCTGAATGCCTACAACGCTTTTACGGTAAAACTCATTGTAGATTATTACCCCATTCAAAGTATAAAGGACATCGGCCCTGAAAATCAGGTGATTTTCGTAAATACCCCTTGGGATAAAAATATAGTTCCCATAGGCAATAAAACGATAACACTCAACGGGATCGAACATGGGATCCTACGCAAACGGTTTAAAGAACCTCGTATCCATTTTGCGCTAAACTGCGCATCGATCAGTTGCCCTGTGCTTAGAAATGAAGCTTATCAGGGATCTACATTAGATCACCAACTGAATGATCAGGCGATTCGCTTTTTTAACGATCCTTTACGCAACCAGCCCGATCCCTACAAACCACAGATATCCCCAATCTTAAATTGGTATGGTGGTGATCTAAAAAAATGGAGTGGATTGACCCTCAACCAATATATAAACCAATATGCTACTACAAAACTAAACGATGACGCTCCATTAAGTTATCTCACCTACGACTGGGGATTGAACGACCAGCAGTAAAATAATTTACCCGCCCACCCGATAAAAAGATGATTCTTCCTTAAGCCTGATCATCATTGCTTTGTCCAGTGGAAGATTAAAAACGTAAGCGCTCGAAAATGAATAGCATTCTAATTGTGTTTATAAAAAACAGAATACCTGGCCAGGTTAAAACACGCTCAGCAGCCACCCTGGGCAATGAGAAAACATTACAGGTATATAATGCGCTGGTATCCCACACGCTTTCAACCATTGAAGACCTGCCACAGAATAAAGTACTTTTTTTCTCGGACTTTAACGATCATGAACTGCGGGTGAATGATCCCCGCATCATGAGAAATGTCCAGGAGGGAGGCCACTTAGGCAGCCGTTTACTGAACGCGATCTCATCTTCTTTCACCAGGCACTATCAAAAAGTGGTGGTCATTGGTTCAGACTGATCCGGCCTGACAAAAGAACTGCTCCATGACGCATTTTCACGCCTATCAAATTATGATGTCATTATTGGACCAGCCTATGACGGGGGATATTATCTGATTGGAATGAATAATCCGTACGAGTGTCTTTTTGAAAATATCCCCTGGAGTACTTCTTCGGTCCTGAAAACCACCTTAAACCGCTGCGTGATGAACAATATCAGCTATTACCTACTTGAGCCCCTTCATGATATTGACGAAGAAAAGGATCTCTGTGCTGCAGGATTCAATATAGATTAAAAGTGAATCTTATCCCCCACGATCTATGATAAGTATCATAATACCGGTCCTGAACGAAGAAGAAAATATATCAAAACTGATCCCTTATTTAAAGGATCAGTATCCACCAGAAACTGTTGAAATAATTGTCGTCGATGGAGGGAGTACGGATATGTCAGTAAAACAGGTCAGGATGTTAGGGGCCAAAGTAATTAACTCCGCGATAGCAGGCAGGGCGGCCCAAATGAATTGTGGTGCATCCGCAGCCTGTTATGAAATATTATACTTTATCCATTCCGACGCCATCCCTCCAGAGACATTCTATACCGACATTGTGGGCGCAGTGTCTTCAGGATACGCCATAGGGAGGTATAGGACAAGATTCGACGGTGGAAGCCGATGGCTGGCCATTAATGCCTTCTTTACGCGCTTTGACTGGTTCGTCTGCTATGGGGGTGACCAAACAATGTTTATAACCAAGCCGTTGTTTCAAAAAATCAATGGATTCAATAAACAAATGGTGGTCATGGAGGACTATGACCTGGTCAAACGTGCACGGAAATACTCACCGTATAAAATATTTAAAGGAACAACCCTGGTGTCCACCCGAAAATACAGAAACAATTCTTGGCTGAGGGTTCAGTATGCAAATCTGAAAGTGATCATCATGAATATCCTAGGGGCATCCCAGGGGCAGATGCTAAGAGCATACCGGAAGGTGCTCCATTCGGTCCGATAATAAACATTGATGTCAGGAAAAACCCTTTCCTGCTAATATTGCTTTGCATACAACACTTTCCGCTTACCGATAAGGAGGGGCCAGGATTTAAATAACACTATTAAAAACATTGAATGAATAAAATAATGAACTTTCTGATGCTTTCCTGTAGGAAAGCCACCTCCCTGATCGAGAAAAAATCCATGTTCAGACTATCCTTGAAAGAGCAAGTTCAGCTTCACATCCATAGCAATCTATGTGATGCCTGTTCCAGCTATCAAAAGCAAAGTGAACAGATCGATCGGCTGGTAGAGCAAGAACAAAAACGCCCCTATACATCTCATGAACACGTTGATGAAAATAGAGCGCTTAAGAACCGTATTATAAAACTTCTTGAAACACCTAAATTTTGATCTACCTCCTGTGTATACCCATACTCCTCATTGTCCTTTGGTGGCTGGGAGCCCGGGCTCCTAACCGACCTTTCGGAGGAAATTCCAATCCTGCGTTGGTATCCATGAGTGGAGAATTATTATTGAAGGTAAAAAAGGCAGAAGAAACAAGGGATGCGGAGGGCCGTCTTCAACAAATAAAGTTTGAAGACTTACTCAACGGTCTTCAATCAGATGATGAACGAAAGGCATTCTGGATAAATATCTATAATGCCTGGTTTCAGATCCTTGCGGCAAGGGATAAAAAAGCAAAGCCGGCCATTTTCAGAGAGAAATTAATTCCAATCGCCGGACAAAGGTTTAGTCTTGATGACATTGAGCATGGCATTTTGCGCAAATATAGGTTGAAACTTGCCTTAGGGTACCTCCCTATGTTTTATCCTGCAAGCCTGATTAAAAGACTAAGTGTCTCTGCCATTGATTTTCGGATTCATTTTGCTTTAAACTGTGGCGCCGTGAGTTGTCCTCCAATCGCATTTTATACCGCCGATGCAATTCAACAACAACTCGAACTTGCCACAGATTCTTTCATTACAACAGATATCACCATAGACGAAGAAGAAAAAATAATCTCTATTAGCAAATTAATGCTTTGGTTCAGAGGCGATTTTGGAGGCTGCAAAGGAATCCGGAAGATGTTGACAAAATATCTCCAAAAGGATCTTACAATATACACCATAAGGTATAAAGACTACCACTGGGATTCAAAACTAAACAACTTTTCGGATCAATCCTAAGATCAGCTACCCAGTAGCCGATTCCCTTGAAACCTGCTTCCGTAAAGCACCTTGCCGACAAAAAATACTTGACATCCTGTCAGGATAGTGTATTTGCCGCGACTCATTGTGCAATGATGCCTGAATTATTCTATACACGTTTGAAAAATGTACTACTGGTCTTTGGCATAACGCTTATGGCATGGTTACCTCTTTACAGCCAAGTACCAGGTGGCAAGGCCATTGGAACGATATCACATAAGCCCTTTAATGACCTGCTGCTGAAATACGTAACACCCAATGGCAGGGTAAACTACAGGGGACTTACCAAGGACACCCTAGCTTTGAATACCTACCTGAAGGCGTTAGCTGTAAAAGTGCCGGATGCAAATTGGTCCAGGTCTGCAAGTCTGGCCTATTGGATAAACGCCTACAATGCCTTCACCTTGAAAATGATAACAGATCACTACCCCATCAATAGTCTTAAAGACCTGCATGGAGGCACGCCCTGGGATGTGAAGTGGATCAAACTGGGGGAAAAACTCTATTCCCTAAATACCATTGAAAACGATATGATTCGAATTGTCCATCACGACCCAAGAATCCATTTTGCCTTGAATTGCGGGGCTATTTCTTGTCCGCCAATTGGGAATATCGCTTTCACAGAATCTAATGTAAATGAACTTCTGGACAAGCAAACTACAAATTTTATCAATGGATCTGCAAATGAGATCAGTGCCACGAAAATGTTGCTTTCCAAGATATTTGATTGGTACAAGGCCGATTTTGGAAACATAACAACATTTATAAATAAATACAGTCGGGTGAAGGTATCCGCTAATGCGACGCTGAACTTTAAAGAATACAACTGGGCCCTCAATGACAATCTATAGCTTATGAATTCATTTGCCTCGAATCTAAAATACAATGCAGTGGTTAAGCCTTTGGCTGGAATTGGCGTACTCGTATTCCTGCTAACAATGAGTTCACGCATAGTTTGTCAATCCAACAGTATAAAGGATGTACTAGACCATCTCAATACTGGCTCCGTCTCTTATATCTATGCTGAGCAATTATCCACCGACAAGGATTATATTCTACTGGATGCCAGGGAGTGGAGTGAATTCAACGTAAGCCGGTTGCCGGGTGCCATGTATGTTGGTTTCAGTGAATTTAATCTTGAAAAGACATTGGAATTTCTAGCTGATTATCAAGGCAAGGTGGTCGTGTATTGCACGCTTGGCGTAAGAAGTGAAAAAATCGGAAAAAGACTTCTGTCAGCTGGGGTTCGGAAGGTTTATAATCTCTGGGGCGGCATATTTGAATGGAAAAACAATGGCCATCCCGTGATAGACTCTAACGGAATTTATACAGATAGCGTCCATATCTATTCTAAGAAATGGGGCTACTATCTCAAGACCGGCGTAAAAGTATGTAATCAATAACCTAAAAAAATTGGGGCTGTGCCCACTATAGTTTTATCCGTTCACGGGACTATTCATCTAACGAAGAGAATATTGATTGCATATGGCCAAACGACGAAAAATGAATGGAATATATAGCGTATTTCCCTTCTACTCGACACTTACGATAACCCATACAGCACTTGTAGAATGGAACATATTGTGATCATTGGAAATGGGATTGCAGGCGTAACAGCTGCAAGGCATATCAGAAAGCTATCGGCAAATAAGAAAATTACAATAGTCTCCTCAGAGACGACATACTTCTACGCACGTACTGCACTGATGTATGTATACATGGGGCATATAAAATTTGAACAGACCCAGCCTTATGAAAATCACTTTTGGGCAGAGAATAATATCCATCTCGTGCATGACTATGTGAGACATGTGGATAGTGAACATAAAGTATTGCGCCTGGCCAGTGATGCCAAACTTCATTATGATACGCTGGTCATCGCCTCAGGATCAAAACCCAATAAATTCGGTTGGCCCGGACAGGATCTGGAAGGTGTTATGGGAATGTATCACAAACAAGATCTTGACAACCTGGAAAATTTAACACTTCGTTGCAGACAAGCAGTAATTGTAGGTGGTGGTTTGATAGGTATTGAAATGGCTGAGATGCTACGTTCAAGAAACATAGAGGTTACTTTTCTGGTCAGAGAAGAAAGCTTTTGGAATGCGGTATTACCCACCGAAGAGAGCGAAATGATCAATCGTCATATTACCGAACACAAGATTGACCTGCGCCTGAAAACAGGCCTTAAGGAAATCATAGCGAATGAAGATGGCTGCGTAAAGGCGGTCATGACAGACGGCGGGGAAATCATAGACTGCCAGATCGTTGGACTGACTGTCGGCGTTTCACCAAACATTGAATTTCTAAAAGATAGTGGTATTGAACTCGGAAGAGGGGTTAAAGTAAACCGATATCTGGAGACCAATATTGTGAATGTCTACGCGATAGGCGACTGTGCAGAACAGCGAATCCCTATCGGAGAGCGAAAACCGATAGAAGCGATATGGTATACGGGAAGGATGATGGGTGAGGTCGTAGCCAGAACCATTTGCGGTTTGGCTACAATCTATAACCCATCCCATTGGTTCAATTCCGCCAAATTTCTTGACCTGGAATATCAGACGTATGGCTGGGTGTGGCCCAAACGAAGGCCAGGTGAACATCACTTCTTCTGGCTTCATGCTAGTGGAAATAAATCTATTCGTATCGCATTTGATTTAGCGACCAGAAGATTTCTGGGGATCAATAGCATTGGCATCAGAATGCGACATTCCTTCTTTGACCAGGCACTCACTAATCAACTGTCCGTGGATGAAGTTATAGAAAACTTGCAGGCTGCCAATTTCGATCCGGAATTCTATGGGCACCATGAACAGGAAATATACAAGGCATTTAAATCAACAGTTCAACCAAGAACAGTATAGATGAACGATAAAGACAAGATAAAATCTCCAGCTATACCATTTATCCCGTCCGGGTCGATCCCCGGCCGCATCGCCCTAAGCCTAAGTTTTGCAGGCTTACTGCTATTAAGCCTCTCATTAACAAATTTCGGTTTTCTTCAAAACGCAGTCTGGTTGACCATTTCCTTATCAGCAATTTTTATTGGCATAGTATGGTATGCCCGAACCTTGTATTTAGGGCATCCGGCAGGCATCCACAACAATGGCCTCTGGTTTGGCTCACTTACAGCCAGAGGTGTTTTGGGGTGGTCAGTTGGGTTGGTGCTGACCCTGTTCTACATCATCTTATATTGGTATCCCCAATTCCTGGGACTACATCCGGAAGAGGGGAATACCGGACTAGTGGGTTTCTTTGATCCCCTAAGCTATCTGCTCAATGGCCATGCTGCCACGCAATGGTTTGTCTATGGCACCTTATACACCCTCGCTATTGTAGGCTTTGGGTACAAATTCATTTTGAAATACAGGCATAATACCTACCAAGTAATACGAACTATCTCCGTGATTTTTTTCCAACTTGCCTTTGCTTTTCTGATTCCGGAGTTACTCTCCAAACTCCATCCGGACAAGGCTTACTTCGCAAAGGACATCAAAAACATGTGGCCGCTCAACTATTATTTCTTTGAAGACTGGCATTTAAAAAACATGATCGATGGAGGCACGCTGGGCCTGTTCATGCTGGGATTTGGTATCGCAATGGTTTTTTTGATTTCACCTATCCTCACGTATTTCTTCGGCAAGCGGTGGTATTGCTCTTGGGTATGTGGCTGCGGTGGTCTGGCAGAAACAGCGGGCGATCCTTTTCGTCATTTGTCCAATAAATCAACGCGAGCCTGGAAATTTGAACGCTGGAGTATCCACCTTGTTCTGGTCTTTTCCTTTGTCATGACTGTAGCAGTCATTTATAGTTTTTTAGGCGAGAGCCCGGAATACAGTATGATCACCAGGAATCAGTTCGTCTATGGCATTGTTTTCCTGCTTGCCACTTCCATAGGTGTCTTATATCTGTTTAAGCGAAAGAAAATGGATAAGGATGCTGTTTTTACAATGGTCACTTTAGGTCTGATTCTAGTTTTGCTTATCCTATTTAACCACCTGAGTGGACAGAATGAAATTCTCTTTGTAGATAGCTACAAACTCCGCTCCTGGTACGGCTTTGCGATTGGTGCGACGTTTAGTGGAGTTATTGGCGTAGGGTTTTATCCCCTTCTGGGGAATAGGGTGTGGTGCCGGTTCGGTTGTCCCATGGCTGCATTACTCGGCTTGCAACAAAGACTGTTTTCGCGCTTCAGGATTACTACTAACGGTGGGCAATGTATTTCCTGCGGGAATTGCTCCAGTGTCTGTGAAATGGGCATTGATGTAAGGGCTTATGCACAACGGGGAGAAAATATCGTTCGGTCCTCTTGTGTAGGATGTGGTATTTGCTCTGCCGTTTGTCCTCGTGGAGTGCTGAAACTTGAAAATGGTATTGAAAAAGACAGGATTACCGAACAGCCTTTTCTATTGGGCAATGATATCCATATACGCTAGTCACCAAAACCAATAGCATTAAATGTTAGCGCTCTTTATCCTTTTAGATTTCCTTACCCCTCCACAAGGAGATAAGTTTTATGTCAAATTGTACTATGCCGATAGCCAGATTAAAGAAGAAGGTTGGGTCCGTGATAATCATAAAATGGATTATTGGATTTCCTATTTCCCTTCTGGTTCACGCAAAGAAGAAGGGGGATACAGCAATGATGTAAAAACCGGGTTTTGGATTTTTTATACTGAAGATGAATTGCGCCTGAAGGAAGGACATTACACCAACGGGCTTGCTTCAGGTTGGTGGATCTTCTACGAAAAAGGATATATCGTGCGGAAAGGTCAATATGAAAATGGCAAACGAAATGGCTATGTACTACACTATCAGGATGAGGAACTGATCCGGGCAGAGAAATATATTAATGATCTTAAAAAAGGCGAATGGACAGATTACAATTCTTTTAGGTAAGACAATTAACAGGCGATATCCAACGGCTATTCCGCCAAGACATCATCTAACCCAGACAGCCGTACTGACCGGAAGATACATATCTAACTCTACACATCACCTTGCACAACGCGCTTAATTTCGCATAACCAATTCTACGAATATCACTAAATCAATAAAATAATGAAATCAACCTTTACTACCCTAATACTACTTATCGCACTCAAGACTTTTGCCCAGCAGGATATTATTGTAAATATCCTCGACGGGGAAACACAATCACCTGCACCCGGACTCTCTGTTTGGCTTGAAAACCACTCCAGAAATTACAGTCAGCAGCAAGTTAGCGATGGGTATGGTAAAGTGGTCTTTAAAAATGTCGGATCCTTCGAAGGGTATGTTGTTGTATTTGAAGGGAACGGGTACTTCGCCCCCCAAATCGCTGATGGGATCAATATCCGCTCAAACCAGGATGTGATCGTCCAATTGCTACTAAAAAAATCAGCACTTCAGGAAGGGATTGACCTCCAGGAAGTGGTCGTCAGCGCAGGACCAGTTTTTAGTATCAACAGGGAGGATGCCGAAGTCTCGTCATCACTAAGCGCCCGGGAAATAAAGGAAATTCCTGTAGAAGGCCGGGATATTACCAGGGTGCTATTTCGTTTGCCCAATATTTCCCAGGCTACAGGCTTTTTCCCTGAGGCCCCAAATGTCAGCATAAATGGAGCCAACGCGCTCTATACATCTTACCAGATAGACGGCATGGATAATAATGAGCGATTTCTAGGTGGCCAGAAATTCAATATTCCATCCGGCTTTGTGAAAGACATTACTGCCCTGACAAGCAATTTTTCAGCAGAATACGGCTTGACGGGAAGCGGCGTCATTGACATCACTTCCAAATCAGGTTCGAATGAGACGGAGGGTGAAGTATTTTTCATCACCCGCCCAGGGCCGGCCATTGATGCTGCCTCCCCATATGCGCAAAGGGATCTGTCGGGAAATCAGGTAAAAGATGGCTTTGCCCGCTATCAGGCCGGCACAGGCATAGGTGGCGCCATAAAAAAAGACCAAACCTTCTATTATATCAATCTGGAACATACCACTGATGTGAAGGATAATTACCTCGTATCAACTGATTTAGGTGTCAATACAACCGTAAGAGGAACAAACCAGTTTAACTACTTCTCAGGAAAAGTAGACCACATCTGGAATGAAAATTTCAGGAGTGCCTTGAAGGCAAATGTCGGTATTGTTGATATCGAACGCCAAGGAGGTGGGTTAGAGGGTGGAGTCGCCTTTCCCTCGGCAGGTAATAAGCAAGAACGCAATAGTTCGCTTTTCTCCCTCATGAATGCCTATACATATGGTCACGTTGCTGGTGAAACAAATTTACAATTCAGCAGTTTCAGATGGAACTATGCTGATCCGGCAAACCCGCTTGCCCCCCAAGTAGTGGTGAGAAATCCAAATGATGAAGTCATTGCCATTTTAGGTCACCCCGGATATGTCTTCGATTCACATGAAAATACCATTCAACTCCAACAGAAATTAAAATATTACACTAAGCACCACAGGTATAAAGCAGGATTCAATATCATCAGCGCCGAACATAGCCTCTATGGTGGCGGCACCCCCAATGGAAATTACACCGTTGATCTGACGCAAGCACAACTGGATGAATTAAAAAATGCTAATCAGGGGGCCAATCTCGGCATCAATGATATTCCGGCTGATGCGGAAGTCACTAACTACAGCATAGAACTTCGCCCCAATTCTTTTGGCACGACTCAAAACATATATTCAATCTATCTGGAGGACCTCTGGTCAGTAACCGACAAACTCAACTTAACCGTCGGTCTTCGGTATGACTATGACAATCTTTCCAAAGGCGGTAGCGACCGTGGTGATTACGACAACATTGCTCCACGTCTCAACCTGAATTACAAACTATCATCAAACAGCAGTATACGCGCGGGATATGGCATCGCTTATGATAAAATTATCTATGCACTGTACAGCGACGCCTTACAACAAAACACAACTTCTCCAGACTACAAAATGCAATTGCAGGAATTAGTACGTTTAGGCATCCTCCCTCAAAATACGGATATCAATGCGATCACCTTTGATGGCAATGCCTCCACCACTGTGTCGGGTGTGTCCTACCTTCAGGGCCCTCCAGGCGCAGACTTACAGGGACAGCGTGATATACTCTTCTCCAATGAGAGAAGAATTTTAAATCCCAATGGCTATCAAAATCCCTATTCAAATCAATTCACCATCGGGTATCAACTGCAGGTGGATCAAACCAAATTGTTCTATATAGACATCGTACACAATAGAGGCGAGGATCTCTTCCGTCTCCGTAATATCAACGCTGCTGTTGAATATCCTATAGACCCGGAGAATGTCATCGTCAGACCGGTATCTCAGGCTGACTCTTCGCGCACTATTCCCATCTTCAATAATGCGGCCATCATCAATGGCGAAACCCTTACAGGCGTGGCCAGGAACATCATCATGTCAGAATCAGCAGGGCGGTCCGAATACTATGCGGCAAGTTTCAATTTTCAAAAAGTAAAGGGCAATGATAAATACGCCTATCGCCTGAATTATACCCTCTCCTCTTTAAAAAATAATACGGACGACATCAATTTCCGTGCACAGGATGCTAATAACTATGATACCGAATGGGGGCCCTCCATCAATGACCGTACGCATAATATTAATGGCATCTTCAATTACTACCCCTACAGAAAAACGTCCATTACGATCGCTGCCCTTTTACAAAGCGGCCAACCGATCAATAGAATTCCCCTTGGCTTTGGCACAAATGATTTAAATGGAGATGGATCAGGATTTGGGGATGCCTATGTAGGCAATAGCGACCGATATCCGGGCGAAAGCCGGAACAGCGACCGCCTGCCCTGGAGTAATACATTTGATGTTGGCATACAACATAGTTTTACATTTGGCAACCAATCAAAACTGGAACTTAGCGCGGATATTTTTAATGTGTTCAACGCCAATAACTGGAGTGGGTATAGTAACAATGCAACGCAGAGCAACCAGATACAGGCCGGCTCAAGCAGCAGCGGCTTTTTTCAGCAACGTAATGCCGCTCCACCACGCCAGTTTCAATTTGGTATACGATACATTTTATAAGAACTCAAAAAGAACTTTTGTAAACACGCACCCCAGAGCCGGCTAATCCACGTCAATCAATCAGTCATTAATGTTTCAACTCAATACTAACGATCCTCAGTCATTGACAAAATATCTGAAAAAGCGAAAATGGCTCCTGCCTGCAGAACAAATCTGTGCCCTATCCAAACCTGGTGAAGGAAATATGAATTATGTATTGCGGATAGAAACGGGTAGGCGGACCTTTATCCTTAAACAATCAAGGGCCTACGTTGAAAAATTCCCGCACATACCAGCGCCGGCGAACAGAGCCATTATTGAAGGAACCTTTTATCAAACCATTCAGGCTCTTCCTTCGATCCAGGCTTTGATGCCGACCATTTTAGGTGTCGACAAGATCAATAATATTATTGTCCTTGAAGATTTAGGTACAGCCAATGATTATACCGGGCTATACGGATTTCAAACAGCGTTATCCTCCAACGAAGTCATCGCGCTGATCAATTACCTGAATCTTTTACATGGTCATTTTCGGAAGCCAAAAGGAAGCCGGAAAATGGGCAATATGGCCATGCGCAAACTTAACCATGAACATATCTTTCATTACCCCTTTGTAGCAGAAAATGGATTTGATTTGGATTTAATTCAGCCAGGATTACAGGCATTGGCGATGACGTACAAAACGGATATGACCCTCAAGCGAATCGTACACAATATTGGCAAGATCTATTTAGGTACGGGAGATACACTTCTACATGGTGATTACTACCCCGGAAGCTGGTTAAGGACTCTCCATGGTATTAAAATAATAGACCCGGAATTTTGTTTCTACGGGCCTAAAGAATTTGATGTGGCCGTTATGTTGGCTCACTTTTACATGACAGCGCAGAATGAAGACGTCATGGAGAGCATTTCCGTAAACTACAAACTTTACCCTTCTCTGAATAGCCAGTTGTTATATTCATTTATCGGCGTAGAGATGATGCGAAGGTTAATTGGTTTGGCACATGTACCTCTGGCCTGTGATCTAAACCGAAAAAAAGAACTTCTTGAAAAGGCCTATACATTTCTGACCCAATGAAAAGAATAATCCTGCTTGCCTATTTAATGCTCATGCTTTATAGCCTTGGCACTACACAGACCAAAATATGGATCGATACGGACATCATGATCGGAATGCCGGATAAGGAGGCACGTGAAGTGGATGACGGAATCGCCTTGATTATGGCGCTAAAGCAGCCGCAAATCAAAATAGTAGGCATAAGCAATGTGACCTATGTTGACTACGGATATGGGGTAACTCAAAAACTATTAAAGTGGCATAACACGGGCGACACCATTCCTGTCTACAAGGGCTCGGACTCCGCGAATGATCCAGGCGTAGAGAATGAGGCGACTAAAGCTTTGTATGCTACTTTACAAGCGGAAAAACTCACCATTCTGGCCTTAGGCCCAGTGACCAATATAGCTACCTTAATCCTTAATCATCCCGATATTATTCCCAGGATCGAAAAAATCGTAATATGCGCAGGGCGAACACCTGGCCTGGTTTTTAATCCAGGCATGGGGAACCTCAATGTCTTTGACTATAACTATGAAATGGATACAACGTCAATGGATGTCCTTCTTCAATCAGTCATTCCGCTTGTCTTTGCAGGGTATGAACCCAGTTCCTATACGCACATAGGAAGCATTGACCTGGCATCATTAGACCTGACCATTGAAGCAGACAAATGGCTGTATGAGACTGTACAACCGTGGATGAAACTGAATGAATCCCTTTTTGGGGTATACGGATTTATACCCTTCGATTGTGCAACCCTGGGCATGCTGACCCACCCGGCGTATTTCACCTATTATGAAGACATCCCTGTCAAAGTACAGTATAAGAAAAATGATGCTCCCCAACTTCAACCCGCACTGAAGAAAAAGAATTTCCTGGAAGTATCCTATTCCTTCAAATCGCAGAAAAAGGTGCTGTATGCCCGAAGAGCACTCCATGGATTTGAAGAAAAAATCATCGAAACATTAAGCGCCGGCAGATAACCCTACATCTTTTCGATGTTTCAAAAGCGTAGCCTTCATACCCTAATGAAAAAAATTTCCAAATTCCTCCTGTTGATCTCCTTAGGGACCTGGCTGAATTCCTGTGCTACCTATGATAAATCAGTCAGTAGTCACGTCGCAACAGATATTCCTTTACCCGGAAAAAACATATACTTAATCGGGGATGCCGGCCTCCTGAACGATGGCAAACCCTCAGCCGCCTTGACCGCCATCCGGGAGCGCCTAAAAGAAGCCCAAAGCGATGATGTCATACTCTTTCTTGGAGACAATATCTATCCCTCCGGCATGCCGGAAGACAAAGCGGATGGCAAGCGAAAAGCCGCAGAAGAATCCCTGCAGGCGCAAATCGATGTGGCGAAAGAATTCAACGGCAAGGCCATATTTATTCCCGGCAATCACGATTGGTACTCCGGCACCGCAGGCCTGGAGGAACAACAAAAAATCGTTGAAAAAGCCCTGGGCAAAAAGAGCTTTATGCCCGGATCCGGCTGTCCGCTGGACAAATTTGAAGTGTCCGAGGAAATCGTTATCATCACTTTTGACAGTGAATGGTATCTCGCCGACTGGGACAAACACCCAAAAATAAATGATGATTGTCCCATCAAGTCAAGGGAAGGCGCCATCGCTGAATTTAAATCGCTGATTAATCACTATCAGGACAAAACAATCATTGTGGCTATACATCACCCCCTGGCGAGCAACGGCAGTCATGGAGGTCAGTATCCATTAAATCCCTTAAAAGTTCCCTTAAACCTGATCAGAAGAACTTCCGGAGCCATTCCAGAAGACAGTAATCACCCACTTTACAGAGCGCTTTCGAACAAAATCACTACCATCCTGCAGGGGTATACAAGTAATAGCATTGTGGTGTCAGGACATGATCATAATTTACAATATCTGATGAAAAATGGCATTCCGCAAATCATCAGTGGGGCCGGATCAAAAGTAAATCCTGTGCGTCATTATAAAAATTGCAATGGAAATTTCGGATACGCTGGCGAGGGATATGCGATTCTGAATATTCAATCTGATCAGCAAACTATTCTATTTTACGACGCCCAGAACCAATTAATCCATTCCAGGCATCTTCGAGCGAAGGATACCGAAAATCAAACGCCATATGCTGACTTCCCGACCGATAGTCTTATATCCGCGTCCATTTATAACGCTGAAGAAGACAACTTACCCCATTGTTACAGATCAGGACTGTGTCATCTCTATAAATCGCTATATTACGACAAGCACCCTTTCTCTGTTGCAAACCTGGATACACTGTATGGCGGACTGAAACCAATAAAGCTGGGAGGAGGGAACCAATCTATTTCCTTACGATTAGAGGATGCGGAAGGCAAACAGTATGTAATGCGCCGATTACGTAAAAGCGCTATTCAGTTCATCCAGGCAAAAGCCTTTGAAGAAGAATATATAAAAGATCGGCTGGAGAACACCATAGCTGAGTCCTTTCTGATGAATTTTTATACGTCCTCCTTTCCATTTGCGGCACTGGTGATAGGTAATCTATCGCATATCGTAGGAGTCTATCATGCCAATCCGAAGATATACTATGTTCCAAAACAAAAGGTGCTAGAGCGGTATAATAATATGTTAGGAGATGACGTGTATTTGATTGAAGAGCACATATCCAGGGAATTTATGGATTTGGAATCCTTCGGGGCATCTGATGATATCGTTTCCACCGTAGAGGTCCTGGACAATATCTTGAAAGATGAAAAATACACCATCAATCACCAGCAATATATCAAAACCCGCTTATTTGATATGTGGGTTGGCGACTGGGACCGGCATGAAGACCAATATCGGTGGGCGACCTATACGCACCGGGATGGCTCAGTCAGCTACTCCCCCATCCCGAGAGACAGGGACCAGGCCTTTCCAAAATTCGACGGTTTTTTTACATCATCAGCTGTACAGTTGGTTCCCTCCCTACAAGTTATGCAGTCGTTTGAGGATAATATTAAAAACATTAAAACATTTAATCAGGTCATATATCGTGTAGATAAAAGCTTAATACAAAACAGCCAATTGAGCGAATGGATTGAGGCCGCAACCTATTTAGAAAACAACTTAACCGATGCCTCCATTGACAGCGCATTTTCGAATTTCCCTGCCCTCATCGATCATAAGCCTGTCCAATCGATTATAGCTAACCTTAAGGACAGGAGAGTGCATATCGCGGAATGGGCGGAAGCCTATTATCATCATCTCAATCATAATGTAATCGTTACCGGAACCGAAAAAGACGATATATTTGAGGTCCTACGATTGGAAAATGGACATACCCAGGTGATCGTAAGACGCCAAAAATCCAGCCCCGCGATTGGAGATACACTCTTTAACAGGATATTCTCTGATACCCGTACACAAGAAATATGGCTTTATGGCCTCGATGACCGGGATCAGTTCGCTGTCAAAGGCCCGGAACGGTCCAGCATAAAAATCAGAATGATCGGAGGGCAAAATTTAGATTCCTATTCTATTGAAAATCCGAAGAACATTAAGGTCTATGATTACAAAACCAAAGCATCCGAAATTATCGGCAAGCGCGTCAACACCTTTCTGACGGACGACTATGATATAAACAATTATAACTTTCATAAATACCTTCACAACACAAGTCAGATCACTCCTTCATTGGGCTATAGTCCTGATGAGGGCTTGATCCTTGGATCTACGGCGCAGTTTACCAGATTCGGATTTGAAAACAATCCATTCTCGTATCGGCATACCATCAGTGCCGGATATTTTACAGCCACGAATGGATTCGCCATCAAGTATACCGGTGAATTCGCTAACCTTCCCGGCAAATCCAATCTCCGCTTACACAGCCGATATACAACCCCAGCCTTTAGTAAGAATTTCTTCGGATATGGCAATGAAACTGTAAATCTCGAGGATGAACTCGGTGCAGAATACTACCGCACAAGAATTGAACAACTAAATCTTAACGTATCCGTTGTCAGAAAAGGAAGCCTAGGCAGCGAATGGACCTTCAGCCTTCCAATGGATTATATACATCCCTCAGATCAGGATAATCGATTTGCGGAAGATTATCTTACGCCTGAACAACTTCGGCCCCAATCCTTCATGGGCTTAGAATCATCCTATCTATATGAAAACAAGAATAATAAGTCCTACCCAACATTAGGGCTTAAATTTTCCATTATTACCGGCTGGAAGTCCAGCCTGAGCCAGATCAATCATCAGTTTGGATACCTCACTTCATCATTACAAATCGACTATCCCCTCCTTAAAAATAGAAATGTAAGCTTGTCCACCGTTTGGAAAGGAAGTGTAATCTCCAATTCGACGTTTGCGTTTTATCAGGCATCCAGTATCGGCGGAAAAGAAGGCCTTCGCGGATTCCGGAATGATCGCTTCACGGGTAGAAACGCCTATTACCAAAATACAGATCTGCGTTGGAGCCTGTTTCAGTTCAATGCAGGAATATTACCTGCACGATTTGGTGCTTTCGCAGGCTTTGATTACGGCCGGGTATGGGTACCCAACGATCCTTCCAGCAAATGGCATACTTCATTCGGCGGTGGAATCTTCGTAAACTCTGCAGGAATATTAAGTATACAAACTTCCTATTTCACATCTGAAGAAGGAGGCCGCTTTGTCTTTGGTCTCGGTTTCGACTTTTAATCCGCGCCTCATGCACCATCAGGAAAGTGATCGCCCTACGACCATATAGCGTTAGGCCATCGAGCGAGAAGTCATTGCCATTGGCATAAAGAGGATTATCGCGTGTTGACGAAATTCTCGTTTACAGCTTAACAAAACTTAAAGCTAATTCATTCGCAAATGAACCCACTTAAATTCATCTTTTTTGCAATTATACTCTTAGCCTATATCCCATTAAGAGCGCAACTTGACACCTGCCTAACGGGGGATGGAGAATATTGCGTACCCTCGCTCAAAGGAGTTCCGGTCGGCAAAGGATTTTCTATAGAATATCAAAGGATACCTAACATAGCGATTACCACAAGTGACAAGACTGGCCAATTTGAAGACACTAAAAACACGATCAAATCGATCACCAGTATCGAAGCAAGACTAAAGATACCTGTAATCCATACTCCTTTTCTGACCATCCTGACCGGGCTCAAGTATACGATCGAAGAATACCATTTCGAAAATAGCATCTCTAATCCGCTGTATCAAAATCTTGAAGACAAGGGGCTTAAAAGTGTAGGGGCTAATCTAACGATCATCAAGCCATCCAAATCAAAACACTTCTGGATATTAAATGCAAGCGCGGACTTCAACGGCGACTTTGACAATAAGACAAGTATCCTAAACAAATATTTAAAATTCTCTATCTCGCCGGCCTTAGGCTGGAAGGTCAATGATCATTTTTCGTATGCATTCGGGATAAGCTATAACTATCGCTTCGGAAAACCCCTCCTCTTGCCTGTGGTAGCCTTTAATAAGAATTTCAATGAAAGATGGGGAGTAGAGGCTGTATTACCTGTATATATCAGATCCCGCTACAAGTACAATGATGGATTATTTTGGTTAAACACCATCGAAATAGATGGCGCTTCCTATCGCCTGAACCAATTTACTGCTCCACTTTCTGAATATACTGATCTGTATTTACACAGGTCCAATGTTCAATTGACCTCCAAGCTTGAAAAAAGGATAGTAGGCTGGCTCTGGATAGCCACTGAAGTAGGCCTCAGAGAAAATCTTGTCTTGAACTTATCCAATTCTAACCAAATACGAAAAAATGTAATCTTTGACACCACCATGAAACCAGCTGCACTATTCAATATTTCCTTATTCCTATCTCCTCCGAAAATACCGTAGGTCAACATTTCCCGTCACCTATGCTCGGATCAAATTTGACAGCCATTGCATTTCACAAGGCCATTTTCCTTGAGTCATAAATTCCGGTTATCTATACCATTTTTCTAATACTCCTGTAGCCGGCTTTCCCTGGGGTGTAAAATCAATGTCAATGCCTTTCTTGAAATAATCGTCGGAATACCACTTCCAGGCAAAACCCCCAGCAAACCAGGGCTTCCATGAAAATGACTGAAATAATGCCTCATAGGCATTCATCTGGGCCTGGTAATTCACTATCTCATTGTCCTCCTTCCATGGCTCCTGCGCGCAGCGGTTTGTATTACGATACCCAAATTCTGTGAAAAGAATATATTTTTTATACCCCTTCTGAAAATTATCTATCCTTAGCATCCAACTTCGCCAGCTCCTTTTCAATTCTTCAACGCTTGGTGTATCTGACCCAGATAGTGGGAAATAAGCATCTATGCCGATAAAATCAAGTGAAGTCCAGAAAGGAACCTTATCGTATTCATCCCAATTTGCCGCGTACGTTAACTTTCCATGGTAAACACTTCTAATTTCACGTATAAGACGGGTCCAATACTCAGGTCTGGTCGCAACGGCCTCCCTAAGTTCTGTACCGATACAAAACACCTCAATCCCCTGATCCTCGGCTAATCTTGCAAAATCAATAATGTATACTCTATATTCATTCTCAAAAGTGGTCCAGGCTTCCTCGGAGGAAAATTTTAAATCCCCGGTATACATTTGGTGATTAACCCACATATGAGGCTTCAACATCAAACGGAACCCGGCTGTGTGCAATTTTCCTGCACATTCTCTGATCCCCTCCGTTTTCTCACCCCACCATTGCCGGGAAGTATTGTAAGAGACTGTTCCTTCCTCCATGCTTACAAAAGCATAAGGATTAAGCGCAACAGCATTGATATTACTCCGGATGAATTCATCAGGCAAATGATCTGACCACTCGCTGATCGGCGCGACCAGATTTACCCCTTTAAATTCAAAATCAAATCCATGCGCTTCCGCTTCTGTTGCATTAAAAGTCCTGAAATAAGTATAACTACTAAAGGTAACCAATACAATCAGAAACGTTCCAATAGCAATAAATCTTCTCATGTACGTTGTGCCATTTGTCTAAAGAATACCTTATAGAAATACAAAATGTTTGCTCCTACCTTCGATCATCATTATTAATATACGCAACTTCGTTTGGCTTTAAGCCGAGCCTCGTATCATTCATTTCTTAAATAGCGCCTCAAGTTTTTAGGCTGAGCAAGCACATATTAACTGGCACAGCAACTCAACTTTGAAACATCTTTGCCGAAAGTGATCGCTGCCAATTTAACGCCTTCCCCCAACGTCAGATAGGGATAGAAACTCTCCGCCAAATCCCTGACGGAAATGCCATATTTGATAGCCATGCTCAATTGTTGGATAAGTTCTCCACCTTCGGGTGCTACGATTCTTGCACCTATCAATTTGTCTGTTTCGGTGTTGCGAATGAGTTTGATAAATCCCCTTGTGTCGTTTGCGGTAATGGCTCTAGGCACGTCTTTAAGTTCCAATTTTGAAACTTCAAAGGGAATATCCATTGCTTCTGCCTGTGCTTCGTCCAAACCTGCACCTGCTATTTGTGGATCAGTAAACACCACCCAAGGCAAGGAAGAATAATCCACTTTGCTCTCTGCTCCAGAGAAAGCATTTTCAACGGCCATTTTTCCCTCAAAGGCAGCTGTATAAACAAATGAAGGGGTGTTAGTTACATCTCCTGCTGCGTAGATGTTGGATAGATTGGTTTCCATCATATCATTTACAGCAATATGACCGCTTCGGGTGAGTTCCAAGCCAATGATGTCCAATCCCAATTGGCTTGTATTGGGTTTTGTTCCTGTAGCAATCACTACCTTTCCTTTTTCTGTAAATTGTGTAAATGAACCATCAGGACATTTGCAATGAATAATCGTTTCGTTTCCTAGTTTCTCGAATTTTACGGCTCTGAAATTGGGCAAAATTTCAATTCCTTCTTTTCGCATTTGGGTCTCCAATGCTTCACTGATGTCTGGTGTCTGTGTCCGCAATATACGGTCGGTAAATTCGATGATGCGGACTTTTACACCTAAACGATTGTACGCCATTGCGATTTCCAACCCGATATAACCTGCTCCCAAAATGGTCAGGCTTTCGGGTTTTTCTTCTAAATCGAAAAGAGAAACATTGGTCAAGTAGTCAATTTTGTCCAATCCTTCAATATTCGGAATGTTAGTCGTTGCTCCAGTGGCAATTAAGAATTTAAGCGCTTTGTATTGATTTCCATCCACTTCAATGGTTTTGTTCTTTGTGAATGTTGCCCAACCTTTAAGCAAAGTCAGGTTTTCAAAATCGCTTATCACATCCTTATACTTCTTCTCTCGCAGTGTAGCTACCAATTTTTTCTTTTCTTTGATGATTTGAGCAAAATCAATATCAACACCTTTTGGTTTAATGCCTGCAAAGTTAGAATGGGTAGCATGATAAGCCGTTTCACCTGCACGGATTAGATTTTTAGAAGGTACGCAACCTACATTGACACATGTGCCGCCAAAGTCCAAACCACCATTTATCATTAAGGTAGTCAAACCCAAATGCTCCGCTTTGATAGCTGCTGAAAAAGCTGCCGAACCACCCCCGATGATAATGAGGTCAAATAGGTTGCTATCCCCACTACCATTTTCCAGTATTTCACCTTTTACCCGATAGTTTTTCGTTCCATTGATGGTGTTGATGATTTCTTCCTTACTGGTTTTGGAAGAGTCAAAAGAACATTCGCATGTGGCTTTTGGATATCTCACATTGGCTTCTTTTATGCCTTCGATTTTGGAAAGTAGTTTTTCGATGCCTGTGGCACAATGGTCGCAGGTCATTCCTGTAATGTGGAGGTTTATGGTTTCTTGTTTCATTTCCTTATTTAAATAAATTCTTAAGGGCACTTCTAATTACTATCAAACAGGTGATTGCAACCACCACAATGAGTTGACAATCAACAAGGATATTTATTTATCAAGCTGTTAGTAGCGACGCTCTTAAATGTTAGGGTTAAATATTATTTGCATCCGTTCGCTCCACAAACGTGTCCAGCTTCTCCGTGTGCCGACTTTTCCTTGGTTACTTCTCCCGAGACTTTGTAACCTGATCCATCTATTGCTTTTGAGATCGTAGCTTTGTCCGTTTTAGAATTGTCAAATTTTACATTGGCAGTTCCCTCATCGCTGTTAACCGAAACGCTTACAATTCCTGGTAATTCGTTGACTGCGTGTTTTACATGTTCTTCGCAACTTGCACAAGTCATTCCGGTTACATTAAAATTTGCTTCCTGGATGTTTCCGGATGAAATGATGACTACTTCTTTGTCTGCTTCCGGATAGAAAATATGTCCGTAATAAGGGAAAGCCATCATCAGAAATGCAAATACGGTTACCATTCCTAAAAACTTTTTGGTTTGCATAAATGGTGGTTTTTCATCTTCTTCACAAGCACATTGAATTTCTTCGGCAATGCGAGGTTTAAGTTTTTGATACCAGGCAAAACCTAATATTAATAAGGTAATACCAAGTAGATATGGTCTTGAGGGTTCTAACCACGAAAAAGAAGAGGCCATTCCACCTACACCTGAAATAAGGGCTAAAACAGGAGTGATACAACAAAGAGAGGCTGCAATGGCCGAAAGTACGCCGGCACCAACCAGCTTGCTAGCTTTTGTATTCATGCAGAAGCTTTTTTTGATTGCTTAACGATATGTTTAAAAAAAGGACGAAGTATGGTCAGTTTTTCGGCTTTAAGCGAATAGAAAATAGTCTGTCCTTCTCTTCGGCTTTCAATGACATTTCCGTCTTTAAGCTTTCTGAGGTGCTGGGAAACAGCTGGAATGCTCATTCCGAGAATATCTGACAGGTCGCAAGGGCAGAGTTCATTTTCTTCTTCTAAAAGAAATAAGATTTTTAACCGCACTTCATTTCCTGCAAGTGCCAGCAAGCCACTCAATTGGCTAAACGACTTGTGATTGGCTTGTAATACCTGCCGACAGTTCTCTATCTGAACCTTGTCGGCAAACAGCCTAATACAAGTAAGATTTTTCTCCATAATATTCCCTTTTGGCATTTAATAACGTTGCAAACGTACAAATTATTTCTTATTTAAGCAAATTCTTAAATTATAATTATCCATTTTTCTACGTTTCCAGGTGACAGGGATTTCATCAGCCATCTATCCAGCCACTAGAATCTTTGTTTTAAATACTGAAAAGTCATCTTCATGGAATAGGCGATAGTCTGTACACCGGAACGGACATAAAAATATTCCAACCCCTTATCCGTCACTAACACCGGAGCATGCGAAGGCGTGCAATCCACCCTGACAATCTTATGCTCATCAATCGTAACGATGCTGATGTGCACGTCGCCCAATATCAAATCGCCCATTCGGGCGGTGATGACCTGATTAAGATGTAACAGAAGTTTATCCGCATTGGCAAAATCATCATGTTGGATACCCAGTATCTCCCCTTCATCATTTACCCCGACAAACAGCACGCCTCCATCGGTGTTTAAAAATCCGGCAATCGTTTTGACGACAGCCATCTCCATAGCGGGGTCTTTCTCTCCTGTAAAAAGATTTTTGCGTAAGGTGGATTTAAACTCGACTTGATCCGTCTCCCCTCCACTGATCAATATCCTTGAAGAGACCTGTGATTTGGATTGAAGCCTCGACACCAATCCCTTGGCAAGCTCCAGGACGATTTTAAAACTCACCCTTGAATCCAGGAAGCGGCTGTCCTTAAATTTATACGCATCAATCGCTATAACATTGAGCTGCCCCATGGACTTAGCCGTGGCCAGCCGCACAGTTTCATTTAGGACTGCCCAATCCCCGAATATCTGCCCCTTCGATACATGTATGATTTGCCTGCTGTTAAAGATCAGGTTTACCTTGCCCTTTTCGATCAGGTAAAAGGAGTTGACTGGCTGATTTTCAGAAAATATAATCTGCCCTTGCAAGAATACTTCATACCTGCAAATGGCACTCAACGCTAAAATTTCCTTCTCGTCAAGATATTGGAAAGCAGGGCTTCCTGACAGCGCACGTATGATTCTTGCTTTCGCTATACTCATCTTGTGAAACAGTATCTATAAAGGATAGTATTGAATAATTATTTCCCCTTTCATTTACTTTCTAACGCTGTGTCGTTAAATACTCACGGATCCCATAGCTGGCTACGACCCCTTCTCCTGTTGCGGCTGCGACCTGCGCGATAGCCCCTTTGCGCACATCGCCGGCAGCAAATATGCCATCCATACTTGTCTTATTTAATCCCTTGGTCATTATATGGCCGCTTTCCGATAAATTGATCAACCCATCAAATGCTTTCGAATTCGGGACCAACCCTGCAAAGACAAATACCCCATCGGCCGCAAGGCTCAAGCGCTCCTGCGTTTCATTGCTGATAAAGTCCAGATATTGAAATGTTCCATTCTTCCCGGATATAAAAGCTGCAGGGGTGCAATTCAACATTACTGAGATATTCTTGTACGACTCCAACTTCTCTATAAAGACTGCAGAAGCAGAAAATACGGTAGCGCGATGAATAATGGTCACTTTTTTACAAAACCCAGCCAAAAACATACCTTCCTCCAGGGCTGAATTTCCACCTCCAATAACAATAACCTCTTTGTCACGGTAAAAAGCACCATCACAGGTTGCACAAAAATGAATGCCGCTCCCTATCAATTCAGCTTCACCCGGAATACCTAATGTCCGGTAAGTACTCCCAGTGGCGATCACGACTGACTTACCCTTCACCACTTTGGACGTGGTGTGAAGGCTGAAGTAGCTATCCAACTTATCAATGTGCAAAACCTCCCCACCAGTTTCTATTTCCGCTCCAAGCACAATGGCCTGCTGCTCCATCCTATGCATTAATTCCGGACCGGAGACTTCGTTAAATCCTGGGTAGTTTTCAATTTTCCTAGTGATAAAGGCATTGCCACCTATATGACTTCGCTCCAAAATAAGCGAATCATGCCTGTCACGTTGAGCGTAAATGGCCGTAGTGAGACCTGCTGCTCCTCCGCCAATGATCACCACATCGTAAATTTTATCCTCAGCCACGATATCCAGTCCTAAAAGTTCGGTAAGCAATTGGTTGCCGGGATTTGAATAAGCAATATCGTTAATGGTTACGGTGGGTGTAATTCTCCTTCCGCCATTTACCTCCATGACAAAAGACTCAGCTTCCCTTATCAGATCAATGGCTATAAAAACAAAATTGATCTGATTATCTCGGAAAAAGTGCTTTACTCTACTGCAATCGGGACACCATTCTGTTCCATAAATCACTACTCTGCCTTTGAGATTTACTCCCAATAACCCCGCCAGTTGATGGTTTTGTGGATTACTATAGCTGGTATCGTCTATCACCAGAGTAGGAATAATTCTCTTTCCATTGTTTATCTTCTCCACCAATAGGCTCGCTTCTGGCTCTATGTCAACATTAACATATTCAAATGGAATCCCATTCTTATCTAAATAGGTTTTGGTCCTTCGGCAATCAGGGCACCATTCGGCACCATACATCGTGATCTTGTTTACCATTGTATTGTCTTTAAATTAATTCTTGTTGGAGCCCGGGTGCCATGGCCGGCTAGAGGTTTCGGACAATATCAGTGACCGAAGCGCGCCGTTTATAATCCGGATCAAAATGCCTCCACCTGATCACACCATCCTGACCAATAATAAATGTGGCCGGTATAGGCAATCGCTCACTATCATCAGAATGACTCTCCTTCAGTTTTGCCCCAAGAAGGGTATTGTACATGATACGGGTCAGACTATCCGGAAGAAAGGTTACATCAAATCCATCTGAAATCGTATACCCTTCATCATATAATATGGTAAACTCAGCCCCTGTCTTTTCCACAGTGCGCATCAGAAATTCTGATTTCTCAGGGGAAACCACCACTACCGAGGCACCTTTTTCATAAATCATCGGAAGACTATCCTGAACGCCTGACAAATGCCTATTGCAAACCGGACACCATTGTCCTCGGATAAATAATAGTACTACCGGTCCCTTCCGTAGCGCCACTTGCAAACTATAGCGTTGCCCATACACATCCATGGCCGAAAAATCCTGGACCTTATCCCCTACTAATAATCCTTTGGCTTGTGATACATTTTTATATAAAGTTGATTGAGTCATTCCATTATTCATTTGCAGAAAAACGATTGATAAGATGAAGTAAAAAACATATGTTTTCATGTTAAAATATTTTCAAATTAGGCTGACCACAGACACGCTCATCTGTAAGCCAGATTAGGGTGTATAGAATATATCGATTACGGTTCCATGCCTCCATATCTGCATCATCAGTGGCTGTCCCGGCTTTAAGTTATCCACCTGGAATTTGATATTGTCAAAATTGTGCGGTGTGTCGCAGGTTGTGCCTTGTACATTCAATATGATGTCACCACCCAATAAGATTTCATTACCGAGATAATTAAATTTTAAATTTCCGCCTTGTAGCGCGACTTTTGCAGCCATCGAATTTTTAATAACATGCTCGACGAGTAATCCGGAATGTTGCGGCACATTGAGCACTGCTGCCAGGCCTTCATCAAGAAAAATCCCATCAAAGCCAGTCCATAAGGAATAGGTTTCAAAAAGCATCGCTTTGGCAGGTGTAGCGGCAACGGCAAAACCTATTCCTTCAAACCCACCGCTTTGGGAAAGGATATAACTAACAATGCCTATCACCTCTCCCCTTTCATTAAACATAGGTCCACCGGAATTGCCTGGATTTATGGCTGCATCGGTCTGGAGGAATTCTACCATCTGGCCATGGGCAAGCATGCTACCATTTTGTTTTCCACTGATATGGCCAATAGATAATGAATACTCAAGTCCCAGGGGGGATCCAATAATAAAGACTTGCTCACCAATTTTCACTTCTTCTGACTTCCCTATGATTGCCACTTTCGAGCCTTTCGGAATGGTTGCAATTTTCAATAAAGCCACATCTGCTGATGGGATTGAAGAAACAACCTGCGCAGCCACCTCTTCCCCTGAATTAAATTTTACAACTATGGCATTAGCCGTGTGTACTACATGCGAGGCTGTAAAAATATAGCCGTCAGAATCTATAAGAACGCCGGAACCCATGACTCCGGTTTCCCTTATTTCGCCCTTCCCCACCTCGTAATCGGCGACATAAATGGTGACTACAGATGGTAAGGCCGCCGCATACAAACGCGAAAAATCCTGGCTGAAGGCATTATAATACAACAGCCCTGCATGGAGCATCAAAAGAACATATTTCTTCATCATCCGTTTTCTTTAAATAAGGTGATCCTTAATTTGTTTCCACTCGTTGCTGATAAAAGATCATTGGATACCGATATTCAGGGATCTTAAAAATGATCTTCAGTCTTGTATCCCAGTCACAATGCTCCACGATACTGCAAGTAACCATCCATCACCGGATACTCATAAGCATTTTCAACCTCACCCCTAAATGAGGAATCCCATCATTCCATTTATTCAAAATCCAACCCAGCATTAAACCAAAAGCAGCATGGGATACGATAACCGTCATGGCAAATTGATATCCATCTTTGAAATTCACGCCAAATCGCCCTATGCCCAGGGACTTCACCACGGGACTAATCATGAAGCCCATACCAATCAGTAATCCAAACAGCAGGCCGTGCCATATTTTATTTTGTCCCATGATCAAACTGAATAGGATGCCAAATGAAGCACCGTTCCAAAAGTGGTATGCCCATCCAGAAATATCTGAACGGATATCAGGTCCAGTGGCAAATTGGTCCAACATTAATACGCCCATAAGCCTGGGCAAATCGCCCGGCATCATTCCAAGCCTGAATCCACCCTCCCTGAAAACCTCGAGAGCTATAGTTGAAATAAGTCCTGCAAATAAGCCATTCATGGCAAGCTGGTAAATATCTATGTATTGGAAATATTTAGCCAGGATGATCGCTACCAGGATGAATGCCACCGAAGGCAGGAGAAACTTAACAGCCATGGATGACAACGGTGCCAAACCTGCCTGAGCAGCGACAAAAAGATTGGGAGATACTGCGGCTAAAACAAATAAAATGATGGTCAGCAATAGATTTTTGAATGGTATGCTCATGATTTTGTTTTTTAAATAAACCAAGGATGGACTCTTGTAAAGTCCACCCTTAGCAATAAAACTCCCCACTTTCTATTTTGCTACCATGCTGGTCAACATCGATACCTTTTTGTCCATTTCCTGGCCTATCATTTTTACTTTCTCCCCCTTGAAACTGGAAAACTCACTGGAAGGCGAGAAGTAATTGATATACGTGACGCCTTTCTCTTCATAGACGTTTACTCTGATCGGAATACACAACCCCACGGCTATGTTATCGGTAAATGCATCCTTACCTACATTCGGGTTGCCAATAAAAAGGGATTGCGCATTTATGGACAATCCGGTCATGGACAATATTTTACCATGATTGATTTCAGAAATAACCATCATGTCTGCATCCGCTACTCCCTTTTTAAGGGCTGATATCGTCGCTTCAAAATTTTTGGCGGATTTGACCGTCACCAGGTTGCCCTGTGCGCTTGCTGATTGATATCCAAAAAGAAAAATGGACATGAACGCAATCATGAGTCCCGAGGTGATCATTTTAAAATTCTTCATTTGATTTAGTTTTTATGTATTTCTTCAGTTCCACTGTTGCCCGTCCTTCAGTATCACTGTCGCCTGCCCTTCAGCCTCGCTGTTGCCCGCATACTATTTGCTTTACACCCAATAGGTCGTCATTCGTTACCGATCCTGACATGGGAAGAAATAATTCTTTCAGCAAGGGGCGGAATGGCAGAAAGGCTAAAGAGGAAAATGGTATAAGTGGAAACTAGGACTTAGGAAACTAAGCAGCCTACTATATTGTCAGAACAACTAGCTGTAAAGAGCAAACCACACACAAACCCACACACACTCCGAATTGGGTAAAGAGGGTAAGGGGCAAGTTGACGTATATTATGTGCCTGTCGTCAGGAGACGACTACACTGATTATTAATTGGATGCAGTTTCTTTTGTTTTTTCGTACGCGGGCGCAAGTTCAACTGATCTTCCCCCTTTTCTTAGGACAGTTTAATTCATAAACGAAGTTAATCATTATCACCATCATCACCTTTCCTTCTTTTTTGCTACTTTTTTCTTTCTTTGTGGAATCCACATTATTTTGTGGATAACCTCATGCTGCCTTGTGTTTCAATGCGTTGTGATAATGCTCAGCTGGCCTTTCATCGTGGATAGTCTGATGCCTTCGTTCGTGGTTGTAGTATTGAAAATATTCCGCCAGTTGATCATACAATTCCACTCCATCGCCAGCCGGATTTGGATATAGTTTTTCATATTTGACACTCCGCCATAATCGCTCGATAAACGCATTGTCTGTGGCTCGTCCTTTACCATCCATGCTTAATTTAGCTTCACTATCCAGGACGGCCTTTACGAATGCATCTGATATAAACTGACTTCCTTGATCTGTATTTATGATCTCGGGTATGCCATGCATGGATACAGCCTCTTCATACACTTGTGCGCACCACTCCGCTTCCATAGCATTGGAGAGGGACCAATTCACCACATAGCGGCTATGCAAATCAATGATGGCACACAGGTACATAAATCCCTTTTTCATGGCGTTATACGTGATATCTGTCGCCCACACCTGATTGGGTCGCTCAATCTCAATATCCCTTAATAGATATGGAAACACCTTGTGATCCTTTCGCCGTTTCGATGTATGCGGTCCGGGAAGTATGGCGCGTAACCCCATGACGTCATCGTACAGTCTTTCGATGCGTTTAAGATTCACCTCAATGTTTTTGTCCTTCGTCAGCCACGTGTGCATTCGGACAGTACCTTTTTCAGGATGCAAAAGGTAATGCTCATCCATCAGGCGCATCCGTTCAAGATTGAGCTTAGATTCACCTCTGGGCTGATAATACAGGCCTGATCGATGCAGGCTTAGCAACATGCATTGTCGTGTGGTACTGAGCTGGGTATCCTTTCGCACGACCAACTTTCGACGTTCGGGTACGGGCTTCACGACAAGGCTTTTTTTAAAAAGTCAATATCGATTTTCTGTTGCCCAATCGTCTGAAGCAACCGGTCGCGTTCCATCTCCTCTTCACTCTTTCCATCTGATTTTCCCTTCTTAGAAAATACAGATTCCGCATTGTCAAGAAACTCCTTCTTCCAGGTACTGATCTGAACAGGATGCAGATCAAATTTCTGAGCCAGCTCAGCCATGCTCATGCGCTCCTTGAGCGTTTCCAAAACCACTTGTGTTTTGAACTTGGAGGTAAACTTCCGTCTTGTCATTTTTTAGTATGTTTAGGTTAGAAATTCTAACTAAAGATACTGTCCTGTTTTTGGGGGGAAGATCAAATTGCTCCGGCAAAAGCGCAGACTATTGCCTAAACCAAATAAAAAACAAGCATTTTAGATAAGCCTATTCAAAAATATACTTTAGCGTACTGTTTCAATTGCGAAGGACAGTTTTAAAGCTCAATTTCTATAGCAATTTGCTAAAACGCCATCAGCTCTGACCCAAGTTGCGGAATCTAGGAACTATCGGGATCAGCTCTCTATCAAATACCTGCAGAAATCAAGTTCCGCCTTTCCGTACTGTGTACGCCATACCTTTAGCGAAGGCGTATTGTTCAACACAAAGAAAGTTTCCGCTCAATGCAGTACTTCGACTCCCTTTAGCATACACATTCGGTGGTTTAACGGCTGCTTCTGTAAGCTGCCATTGTAAGGTCTTTCCTATTCACTTTGTAAGAACAATGATGGTCATTCTGTTCGCTCGAATTCAACTTACAGGATTCGTAAGTAAGATATCTTCCATCATTTGTACAGATAGCTTATTCAGAAAATTGAATTTTAATTTGGTCTGTTTTAACTTGCACTTCAAGAATTGCTTGTTTTGTAAATCGTTTCTAAGTTTTAAGCGCAGTTGCCAATCTTTTTAGCTTAGCTGGAATTTTGTTAAGTGGTATCACGAAGTCAGCACAGCCTGCTGCCTGAGCGCTGAGCGGCATGAAGCCAACTTCGGCAGACAAGTCCTGAGCAAAGGTTTTTCCTCCATTAGCTTTGATATGCTTGCAGCCCTCAGTGCCATCGCCATCATATCCGGAAAGGATAATGCCGACCGCATGCACACCCATTTCATTTGCCATGGAAATAAAAAATATATCTACTTGTTTGTTCCTGGCAATACGCGGTGAGATTACTTTGAACCTATAATTTTTCATAGTAAGATCTGAGTCTGGAGGAATTACGTAAACATGATTCGCAAGAATAGGCAATGCCTCAGAAGCTACGATTACTGACATTTTCGTGTGCCTCTGTAGTATCTTTGCCAACAGACTATGGGCGGTGGGGTTCATGTGAGAAATAATAACAAATGCCATACCTGTATCAGGCGGCATTGCATCCAGCAGAGCCTTGTATGCGTTAAGCGCACCGGCTGAGCCGCCAATACCTATAATGAATATAGGCTGAACTGTTTTCATTGATTGTTATTTATTTTTTTTCTTCTCAGGAACATTTTTATCAAAATTCCTTTTCTGATTGACGCTAAACGTAGATTCAGCATAAGGTGTCAAAATAATTCCATCATCACTCAAAATAAACTTGTGGACATCGCTATTATGGTTAGTGCCACGAGACTTAACAATGAATACTTCACGGGTGCGTTTTCTGCCTTCATCATCTTCTACCATTCTCACAACAATCCAGGTGTCGATCAAAGATGAAACACCTATTTCACCACTCGTGTTACTTTGAAAGGTGGCAGAAACAAGACTTGTAAAAAACGTAGTGATGCTCCTGAATTTAAAGAGATCAATCATGCGGGTAATCATTGATGAAGCTTCACGTAACTCACCCTCTCCAACAAGACTTGTAAGGGGATCGACAACCACAGCCTTTGGTTTGAAACTATCAACCAGCTTATAAACATTCAACAAATGCATCTCCAAACCAAGAAAGGAAGGTCTGATAGCCACAATCTTTAAGAGTCCTTTTTTTATCCATGGTGCAAAATCAATACCGATAGAACTCATGTTTTGAATGAGCTGCCCTGCTGATTCTTCGTAGGAGAAGAAAAGACAGCGTTCCCCACGTTTACAACTCTCCAGTGCAAATGCCCCTGCAAAACTTGTTTTTCCGCTGCCTGCCGTGCCGGAAGCCAGTATTGTGCTGCCTCTGGTGTAACCTTTACTGCTCATGAATAATTTGTCTAACGATGGAATTCCTGTAGAAACCTTCTTGCCTGTACCCGGTTGTTCAAGCCCTGCTGACGTGATGGGAATAACTGAAAGTCCTTGATTATCGATGACAAATGGATATTCACCTGTTCCATGACTTGACCCCCGATATTTAATGACACGAATTCTTCGAGTAGCGATTTGGTCTCTCACCCTGTTATCCAGCAGAATGATGCAATCGGAGATATACTCCTCCAGGCCATGACGTGTATATGAATCGTTTTGCCCCGGCTCGCCCGTAACAATTGCAGTGACCTTTTTTTCCTTAAGCCATCGGAACAGTCTTTTTATCTCTAAGCGAAGAATCCCAATATCGGTAATCCCTGCAAAGAGAGATTCAAGAGAATCTAAAACAACACGTTTGGCGCCAATAGAATCAATGGCATGTTCCAGGCGAACGAATATTCCTTCAAGATTAAAGTCCGTCTCCTGAATGTCTTTGCGTTCTAAAACAACATGTTAGAGCATAATCTTTTTCCGCGAAACAAGCGCTGCCAAATCCATATTGAGAGAAGCCACGTCTTTATAAAGTTCATCTTCTGTCTCTTCAAATGACATGAGAATCCCCGGCTCGTTATAATCTACCGCACCTTTGATTAAAAAATCTATCCCAAAAAGCGTTTTTCCAGAGCCGGCATTTCCGGAAACTAACGTGGTTTCATTTTGCGGTAGTCCGCCTTCGGTAGTTTCGTCAAAACCTTTAATACCGGTGGGGCATTTGACTAATTTATTACGCCTCGAGATAATTTTTTTCTTTATTAATTTTGTCATTATGATAGCCTTTACTTATTTAAGTAAGTTGGAGTTTCCAGAGAAACTATTTTCAATCTAAATTTACTAAATTATTCATACTGTCGATTTTACTGGTTTGTCAATTGCATGTAGATAGAATAATATTTCCTCAATCGTCATGGCATGCCCGCTAACGACCCGTGTTTCATGCCGTGGCGGTCCTGGATTTCAACTCCAAGATAACGAAATCTGGTAAAAAGATCAAAGTAACAGAGTTAGGCATTGCCGCCATGGTGTGGAGCCGATGCTATATGGGGGACTTCTACTTCGAAGACTGTCTCAACTTAATTTTGAATTGGAGCTCTTCTTGTTCATAAATCGCTAGTAAGATACTCATGGTTGTACCCATTTCCAATGAGCAAATAGCGTAGGATTGATTTTGTATTATCTCCGTAGCCAATGCAACGATTCGTATTTGTATATGCCCTTCTCCCACTCTCCACCTGTATGACAAGAGCAGGAAAATTACTGCCTCTACTAAGTCGATTACAAAATTTGTAAAGGAGATCTTATCTCACCCCAACCTTTGGTGGCTGCTTCCCCTGAAGGTTTGACAGCACAACAATGACTTCCTAATCCGGTAACGACTGTATTAGGTCGCAGATGCAAACGCAACCACCTGCATTTCTAAATCGTTTTGCCTTTTCGGAGCTTCATCATTGGTTCATTTGCATTCAGCTCATGCCAGTCATATCTGCATTGATCCAAGTCCATACTTTTCCTCACTTAGTATGCCGTAGCTTTAGCGAAGACGTATCGCTCACCACCGCCTCGTTTCCGAGCACAGCAGCATGTGGTGTTTTGATAACTTCCCCGGAAGGATGTCATCGGAAAGCCACCGATTTGCCTTTACACTACGGTCTTCCATCAGAAAAAGAATATTCCACATCTCGTGTTTCAATTGAGAGTAGATTCAAGTCACACAAGGTTTGCAGCTACAAAAAGTTGGCGATTTTTACCACAAATGTTGATGCGGAGAACCAATGTTTGATTAACCACAAATGTGTCTGCGGAGGATTGAACCGCCACTTTTGCCAAACCGCTGTTGTATGCAGTTCTATTTTAAGTCTCCTATTAATTTTAAGGTGTAATTGAGATGTCTATCCTTTAACGAAAGGATGTCTTCTGCGGTCGTTTTAATAATGAAATCCGGAACAAGTCCTCTTCCCTGATTAAGGCTAAGGTCACCATAAATCCTACACAAAGAACCTATACCTATTTGGATTTTAGTATTGGGCAGTTTCCATGAAGTTTTGATTAGATAACCAGCCATAACTATTGGATTTCCACCAGTTTCATTTCCTACAAAAATAGCTCTATTGTTATTCCGTAAAACACTTGAAAAAATCACTCCAGCGGAAAATGTACCTTCATTAACAAGAACATATAAATTTCCTTTAAATTGTTTTTTTTAGGTTTGAATGTTCCTATTCCATACCATGGATACCACTTATTTTTAGTTCTTTCAGAAAATATGTCTTTATGCCTATTTTTGACGATTCTACACTCCTTTGCTTGTTCAAATGGCTTGTTAAATAAATGCTGTAAAATAAATTTTACAAGGTTGGGATTCCCACCGCCATTATCCCTTAAGTCAAGTGTTAAATTCAGGACATTATTATTTTCTATGACCTCAAAATAGTTTGAAATCTCATTTTTGAACTGCTTGTTAGTTGTATTGGGACTAAACGTTTTGATACTTAAAATAGCGGTTTGGATTGAATCAATAATATTAAATTTCAAACCTGACATCGCTTTATTTTCTACAATTGGGTATCTGTCTAATTTTTCCTTTTGGATCGACTCTAAACTTCTACCCTTCACTATACAAGTAGCCTCCCTGTTATCCTTTGTACGATAAGTAATTAAAAAATCTTTGGTGAAACCAAAATATGTATGAAGGTAAAAACGAAAATTTTTATTTATTGCTGCATATGAATATTGATAATTATTCCCATCCCTGCCCAAATTGGATCGAAATTTATATAACATATGGGCACCTCTAAGAACTTCCTTTCTTGACACATTCTCTTTAGGTTTTTGCTTTTTGAAAAATTTCATTGTCTTTGGCAGTGCTTCAGATTTTCTATACGCTAGAAAATCATCAGATGAAATTAAATC
>Ga0163147_10000718_pt1 | contig 52017 bp, 42 predicted proteins | sample OliLakLV19MP6G1_FD_148597 | JGI IMG/M metagenome (GOLD analysis project Ga0163147, IMG submission 148597) | Freshwater microbial mat bacterial communities from Lake Vanda, McMurdo Dry Valleys, Antarctica- Oligotrophic Lake LV.19.MP6.G1 | ecosystem: Environmental > Aquatic > Freshwater > Lake >... | reverse complement strand
TGGGACAGAGGTCGCGCGGGTATGGACACAAGGATTAGGCGGTAGTCCCATCAAAGAAAAGGCGGTGGCGGGGCTTGATGAAGATGTCACCACCATGTCTATCGAGGCGGCGCGGAATGCGGTGGCGCGGGCGGCTATTGACCCCAAACTCATTCGTGCGGTATGGGTCGGTAGCGAGAGTCACCCGTATGCCGTGAAACCGACTAGCACGATTGTCGCGGAGAGCATCGGCACATCTGCCCATATTCAGGCGGCAGATTGGGAATTTGCCTGTAAAGCGGGTACAGAAGCCGTTCAAGCCTCTATCGGCATTGTGGGGAGTGGCATGGGGGCATATACCCTTAGCATTGGCATGGATACCGCGCAGGGGCGACCGGGTGATGCGTTGGAATATACGGCGGCATCGGGCGGGGCGGCGTTTTTGATTGGTCTGGCAGAAGAAGCCTGTGCGGTGTATCAGGGGAGTTATAGCTATGTGACCGATACCCCCGATTTTTGGCGACGTTCTGGTCAGACATACCCCTCGCATGGCGATAGATTTACGGGTGAACCCGCCTATTTTCATCATGTGACCAGCGCGGCATCGGCACTCATGGAGATGATGAATACCACCCCTGCGGATTATACCTATGCGGTGTTTCATCAACCCAATGTCAAATTCCCTATGCGGGCGGCGCAAATGTTGGGATTTAATGAAGCCCAATATAGCATAGGGCTACTGGCAGACCATATCGGCAATGTGTATTCTGGCTCATGTATGGTCGGCTTAACCGCCATCCTCGACCAAGCCAAAGCAGGCGACCGAATCCTCATGGTGAGTTATGGCAGTGGGGCGGGGTCTGACGCGTTTGACATTCTCGTGACCGATAAAATTTCACAGGTGCAAAATCGTGCGCCACGCACCCGCGATTATATCAATCGGCGGACTGTGATTGATTATGCCACCTATTGCCGTTTCCGCGACAAATTAAAAGATTAAAGGATAAGATACCATGAGACCAGTAGCCATTATTGGGGTCGGCATGACCCCTGTGGGAGAACATTGGGATAAGAGTTTACGGATGTTGGGCGCGGATGCGGTGCAATTGGCGCTCGCAGATGCTCATTTAGATAGTGTGGATGCGCTGTATTTGGGCAATTCCTACGGCGCAAGCGTGAGTAGCCAGTCTCATTTGGGTGCGTTGATAGCCGATTATGCGGGTCTGCGCGGTATCGAGGCTTATACCACAGAGGCGGGTGATGCCTCTGGCGGGGTGGCGCTCCGCACGGGCTATTTGGCAGTTGCCAGTGGCGCGGTGGATTTTGCACTGGTAGCGGGTGTAGAAAAATCATCGGATGCCATTGGCAATACCCGCATAGAGGGGCGTAATGTGAGCCTCGATGCCGATTATGAATCTATTCATGGGGCAACCCTCCCCGCATTGGCGGCGTTGCTCATGCGCCGTTATATGCACGAATTTGGCGTGGAACTAGCGGCATTTGAGGGATTTAGCATTAATGCTCATGCCAATGGCAAACGTAACCCATTGGCGATGTATCGCAATATTATCAAAGCAGGGGCATTTGCCAAAGCACCGTTTGTTTCTGACCCTGTGAACCTGTTTGATGGTGCGCCAGATGCCGATGGTGCGGCGGCGGTGGTGCTTGCGCCGTTGGATTGGGCGCTGGATAGGGTATCACAACCGATTAAAATCGCGGGGAGTGGGGTCGCAACCGATACGTTGGCGCTCCATGACCGCAAAGACCCACTATACCTAAAGGCTGTGGCGTTATCGGCACAAAAGGCATTTGCCCAAGCGGGAAAAACCCGTGACCAGATGAACCTGCTGGAATTGCACGATTCATTCACGATTGTATCGGCATTGGCATTAGAAGCGATGGGCTATGCAGAACGTGGGGAAGGGTGGAAACTGAGTGACCAAATTGGTTTAACAGGTCGCCTGCCCATTAGCACTTTTGGCGGATTAAAGAGTCGTGGCAACCCAACAGGGGCAACTGGGGTGTATCAGGCGGTCGAGGCGGTGCTTCAACTGCGCGGACAGGCAAATGAAAACCAAGTGAGTGGCGCGGTCTCTGCTCTCATCCAGAACTTAGGTGGGCTGGGTACAACCGCCGTTACACACATCTTAGAGACGCTTTGAGAGTGTTTTGGAGACTCTATGAGAGGTATTGAGAGATTTTTCACGATACAATGACTGTAGTTAGTTCAAACGAGAAAAATGTGGAGTAGTGTAAAATGCAAATTTCAAGACATTGGCGTATGAATGCACAACGGTATCGTTTAGAGGGTGTCCGTGTAGAGAGTGGCGAATTGAGCCTGCAAGCCCGTGTTGCGACCACCGATACACAAGAAATTCAAGCTATCACCCTACAACAACCAGTCGCCCAAGCAACCCCTGTCAAAGTGGCGTAATTATGACCAAGACCCCTCTGGCGGAGATTCGCCATGAACGGTTTGCCTTTTCTGGCACAGGGACGGTATATAGTTATACCACCCTCCAAGATGCGCCAGAATCATTCGCAGAATATGCCCCCTATGTGTTGGCATTGATTCAATTGGATGAAGGCGTGATGCTCACCGCGCAAATCACTGATTTGGGTGATGAAAGCCTCGCCATTGGCGATAAGGTAGAGATGGTCACACGCAAATTGACCACCGAAGGCGCAAAGGGCATGATTGTCTATGGGTATAAATTCCGTAAAGTTTTACCCCGCGAATAAAATCTATCAACCTATAAAAAACAAAAAAGAGGCATATCGCCTCTTTTTTGTTGCATATTATTTGTGGTGATGAGCTAATGCCCATCACCAGTTTGTTTTTTTAGCGTGCGCCTGCGGTTTGCAGTTTGTAGTCATAAGCCAATGAATGTTCATTGTCTTTATCGAAAATGTGCATGTTTTCCATATTGAACACCAAGCCCATGCGTCCACCGATGCGGGCGCGGGTACGGGGGTCGGTACGGGCGATGAATGTTTTGCCACCTTCTTCGAGGTAGATAATCATTTCATTACCCATTTGTTCAATCACATCCACATTGCCTTCTGTTTGTGATGGCAAAATGCCGGGTGGTTGAAAATCTATATCATGAATATCTTCTGGACGAATCCCAAAAATAACTTCTTTACCAATGTGCGATTTGAATGGCGCGGCTTTTGATTCTGGCACATTGAGTTGGAATGTACCCGTATCAATTGTCAAACCATTGGCACTTTCGCCTAATGTTGCTTTGAAGAGGTTCATGGAAGGGCTTCCGATGAAGGTCGCAACAAAGACATTACGGGGATTGTGGTACAAATTAAAGGGGCTATCTATTTGTTGTAATTCGCCAGCACTCAATACACAGATGCGCGTTCCCATCGTCATCGCTTCCACTTGGTCGTGGGTCACATAGATGAAGGTGGTTTCGAGACGTTGGTGCAATTTGCTGATGAAAGAGCGGGCTTCAACGCGCAATTTGGCATCGAGGTTAGAGAGGGGTTCATCCATGAGGAAAACAGCTGGTTCGCGGACGATTGCACGTCCCACTGCCACACGTTGACGTTGACCACCAGACAGTTGGCGTGGGCGACGGTCGAGCAAGTTTGCCAAGCCTAAACTGGTGGCGGCTTCTTTTACTCGTTGGTCAATCACCGACTTGGGGGTCTTGCGGAGTTTGAGACCAAATGCCATATTGTCATAGACTGTCATGTGGGGATAGAGCGCATAACTCTGAAACACCATCGCCACATCGCGGTCTTTTGGAGCAACATTGTTGACCACACGGTCACCGATACGTACCTGTCCATCGCTGATTTCTTCTAATCCCGCCAACATTCTTAAGCTGGTGGATTTTCCACAACCTGATGGTCCGACAAACACTAAAAACTCTTTATCTTCAATATGAATATTCAAGTCTTTTACGACTTGAACGTTGCCATAATGTTTCCATACATGATCGAAGGTTACACTTGCCACTATATACCTCCATGCCTTTTTGGGCTAAATGCACATTATTGTACAAAAAAAGCTTATCTCTTGTTAAAACTGCACAAATATTTTTGAGAGATACGCTTGCTTTTATCAAATATTGATTATAATCTAGTTTTCATTTTTTTGCCAAAAAAAAGTCCCCTTTTTCTAGAAATTGCTAAAAATATGAGAGAATGATGATGAATGTAATCATTAATGCCGAAGTGATTAGTATTGGTACAGAGATATTATTGGGAGAGTTGACCGATACCAATTCGGTTTACATCGCTAAAGCGTTGCGCGACTTAGGCATTAACCTCTTCTTTATGACTTCGGTTGGCGATAATATCAACCGCATCGCCTCTGCGGTGAACATCGCCCTTAGCCGTGCCGATGTGGTAATTACCTGTGGGGGATTGGGTCCAACGGTGGATGATATGACCCGTCAGGCAGTGGCACAAGCGACTGAGCGTAAACTTGTTTTTCATCAGACTCTATTAGAACAAATCGCGGCGCGTTTTGCAACTTTTAATGTTCAGATGACCGATAATAATCGTTTGCAAGCCTATGTGCCAGAAGGGGCTGTTATCATCGAAAACCCCGTTGGGACAGCGCCATCGTTTGCGGTGGAGATGGGACAGAAGGTGGTCATTAGCCTACCGGGTGTCCCGCGAGAGATGAAATTTCTCATGAGCGATAAAGTGATTCCCTATTTACGTGGGCGTTATACACTTGGCATCATCAAAGCCCATTTGCTTAAGGCGGCGGGCATTGGCGAGAGTCTGTTAGATGAAATGCTTGGGCATGATTTGCTACAAGCTAGTAACCCAACCGTGGGGTTGGCAGCGCATAGTGGACAGATTGATATTCGTATCACCGCCAAAGCCGATACTGAAGCCATCGCCGACTTGATGATTGCCGATGTCGCCGAAAAAATCATGGCGCGGGTAGGGCAGTATATCTATGGAGTCAACGACCAAAAAATTGAGCAGGTGTTGGTTGACTTATGCCTGAAACACAATATCAAACTAGCCATTGTAGAGGCGGGAATTTCGCCAGTGGTGAGCGATGCCATCCGCAATATCCCCAATGGCGATGCGGTGATTGTGAGCCATGCCCATTATGAATCTCCAGACGCACTACGCGAGGCATTATCGCTCACCAAGCCCGATTTGCGTGGACTGTCGTCAGAGGCAATTGGCGCATTTGTGGCGACATCCAACGCCACCGCGGGTATTGCTATTATTGCCAATCCTAATGTGAATGAATCGTCAGATGCCAATGAAGGCGCGGCGGTGTCGGTTTATACACCTACAAAAACATCAGAACGGGTCTATGGCTTTGGCGGACAATCGGATGTAGCCAAGCAATTTGTCTCTTCGTGGTCACTCTCCATGCTATGGCGCATGTTAAAAGAGCAAATGACCCTATGAGTGACTCATTTATCGAAAAATTAGAGCAGATTATTCAGACGAATCAGACCCATGTTGTGTTGCGAATTTCGCCACATCTCATGCAGATGCCCACGCCTGTGAAGGCGTATGATGACCCGTTTTTGCCGTTTGGCAAAGCCGTTATCAATGCGACTCGTGATGTGGTGGCGGGTTATATATTCGATTTTCCCGCCTATCTCGCCATTGGCGCGGCGGGGGCGGTGGCGCTGGAACGCACCATCGGCTATGTAGATAGGACGCTCATCACCATTATTGACGGGCAGTTTTCTGGCGCGGGATATGTCCATCTGGCGGATGAAGGCACATTCAATGCCGATGCGCTGATTTTGGCGGATGACAATCACCTATCCGCCTATACTGCCCGTCCCGATAGGAGCGCCTTTGTCACATACGACCATACACCCAATTCTGCCCCCACAGGCGGGATTTTTTGGCGTATGACAGATGAATTGACCATCGGTGATAAACGGCTTAAAATTGTGGGAGATGATGTGGTCTATGCCGATGGTACAGCCCATTTTGGAGATAGCTTGCATGAGGCATTATTAGGGATGAGGGATAGCTGATGGATGCGTTGATAGAACAATTTTGGGGCGCAGGGCTAATTCAATTTGGGCGATTTGACGAGGATGGCGTGCCGTTCAAAATTGGATTTGACTTATTGCCGTCTTATCCCGATATCTGGTCAAATGTGTTAAAACGGCTCATTTTGCTTGCGGATGTAAACCGTTATGAGCGTCTGTTGGCATCGTCAGAGGCATTGCCATTGGGGACGCTATTGTCATTTTTGGCAAATGTGCCGTTGGTCTATAGTAGAGGGACAGGGCGTGAGGGGGTGTATGACCTGTTGGGCGCGTATGATGTGGGGCATCCCGCGTTATTTGTGGCGAATACATGGCAAAACTCGCATGAGGGACTCATCCACAAGGCGAAAAAAGTCGGATTAGAGATACATACGGCGTGGGTGTTGATGACCACTGGCAAGGTAACGGCGAATATGCCTAATCTGACCATCCACAGCCTATTTCGGTTAGAGGATGTGATGCTTGACCTGCATACCGCCAAAAAATTGCCCACTGGGCAGGTGGATGCGGTGCTGGCATGGCTTGGCTAATCATCTACGAGCCGATTCACGGCAATCACGGCGCTCATCAACAATAATCCCGCAAAAATGGCAACATGAGGGGCGGTGCGGAAAACACTCCGTCCTTCTGCCAAAATTGCGCCCCATTCTGGTACACCAATGGCGACCCCCACACCGAGAAAATTAAGCCCGGCACTATTAAATAGGCAATAACCAAAGACAATGCCCATTTGTGCGCCAAGTGTGGGATAAATTCCGCGCCGAACATGCACCCACGCGATGCGCCACCAGCCCGCCCCACATGCCCGCGCCCCCAAAATATAATCTTCTACCAAAATTTGCCGTGTGACCCCGCGTATGACCTGCGCGGTCATCCCCACCTGACTGATACCCACTGCGATAATGAGTGCCGTGTCGCTCCGTCCGAGTAGGGTGAGCAGAACCAGCGCCATCATTAACGGCGGAAATGTGAGCAGGGTATTCATCACCAGAACCAACGCATTATCACCAAATTTACCCAACATCGGCGCACCAATCCCCAAAATGCCACCAATGGCTATGGCTAGGGTGGCGCTCAATCCAGAAATGCCCAATGTGCGCCCCGCCCCCGCCAATAATCGGCTCAATACATCGCGCCCAAGCCCGTCTGTGCCTAAAAAATAAACCGTATTGGGTGTTTTTGAGATGCCGTTTTCTTGTGGGGTCATGGGGTCGTATGGCGCGAGGTATGCCCCAAAGAACGCCATGCCAACCAAAAAAATTATCCAGATAAGGGCAATTTTGCGCGTCATGTCGTCATGCCCCATTATCTAGCCAACGGAGGCGTGGGTCTAATAGGGTGGATAAAAAGTCGGTAATGAGCGATAACCCCGCCACTATCAGCGCCGATAGTGCGACTATCGCCTGTACAACGGGGTAATCTTGTGCGATGACACTATCGAGCAATAAGCGACCAATCCCCACGCGCACGAATAAACTTTCGGTGATGACTGTCCCGCCGAGCAATAACCCAAATTGGGTGCTAATGACGGGTAATACGGGCAATAATGCCACGCGCAACACATGACGGCGCAAAATGGTGCGTGGATGCAAGCCTTTGCTCTGTGCTACTGCAACAAATGTCAGCGACTGCACCGCGATGATATTGGCATACGCTACCCGTGCAATACCACCCATCCCATGAAATGCCAATACCATAATCGGTAATAACCATGCCTGCCAATTATCTACCCCGCTATAGGGGATAGTTGCCGATAGCGCGATAATGGCTAATGTGCCTGTCCAATATAATGGGGTGGCAAGCGATAGGCTCATCACCCCACGTCCCATCATGCCCCAAAATCCGCGCCTAGTCGCTATTATGCCGATGCCAATACCCCATAGTACCGCGAGGCTCATCGCAAAAATGGCGAGGATGGCTGTGGGCAATAGACGCGGGGCGATGAGGTCAGTGATGGGAAGCAGTCGCACCAATGAATAGCCAAAATCCCCGCGCACCACCCCGCCTATATAACGGATATATTGGGCGAGTGGCGGGTCATCCAAGCCCATATCGGCGCGGACTTGGGCGATTTCTGTGAGTGATGCCCCACCCAAATCCATCTGGGCGGATATGGCATCACCAGGGAGTAATCGCAATAAAAAAAATGCCAGTGTGAGCGCCGACCACACAGTGAACAGGGCAAATGCGAGGCGTTGCATGGTTATTGCACCATCATTAGTTCAATGTGACGGCATAGAGCAACGGAAACCAGCCATAGGGGTCATAAATCAGCCCGCCAATTTCTGCCACCGAGGCATTGATATTGACATAATCGCGGATGGGCAAAATAAGCGCGTTATCCATGACAAATTGTTGAATTTGGGCATAACGGGCATAGCGCATCTCTGGCGCACTTTCGGCGGTGGCGCTCATGAGGGCGGCATCCAATTCGATATTTTGAAAGAGTGTATAATTATTTGTGCCATTGCTCATAAAAAATCGTGTGAGGACTTGTGGGTCATAACCCGCGTTATCAAACGCCACAAGGTTATAGTCGCCCGTGGCGACATTCTCACGCAGGGCGGTGAAGCCTGCGACTTGTTCTAAGATTGCATTCACACCCACATTGCGCCACGATTCTTGAATGAGTTGGGCGGTCTCTGGCATAAAGTTCCATGGGGCAAATAGCAATGTTACCTCTAAATCGCCATCACCTGCGTCCAGATAACCATTATTATCTTGGTCACTAAACCCCACCGATTCCAACAAATTACGGGCGGCACTGAGTTCATACGGATAGGTATTGTTCAGTTGCGGATTATAATAGAGGGTGTTGGCAGACAGCGCCGACCACGCCACAGGCGAAAATCCCTGATACACCACATCGGTGATGAGGCTACGGTTAGTGGCTTGGATAAGCGCACGGCGCACAATCACATTATCAGTGGGATATTGTTGTGTATTGAATATAAACTGCATCGGCATACCAGGGATGGCGACAGGGTATAGCTGAATATTGCTATTGGCGGTGATGGCACGCGCAGAGGCAGGTGGAATTTCGCCCATGATATGTGCGGTTTTGCTCTCTAATGCCGAGAGGCGGGTGGGGGGGTCTGCAAAGAAGCGGAATATAATTTCATCCACTGCATTGCCTGGCAAGTCGCCATAAAAATCGGGACCCCAGGTGTAATTTTCGTTTCTGCGGATGACCAGCTTGTCGCCTGTGGTATATTCGATAAACCGAAACGGTCCTGTACCCACTTGGTGAAATTGATACCGATTGAGCGAATATTCTGCCAATGCTTTGGGACTGGCGATGCCCAAATACACCTGTGCTAACGAATCGAGCAGAGGCGTATAGGGTTCTGTGAGGATGATTTGGATGGTGAATTCATCCACGATGAGATATTGTTGGTAGGGTCCCAACGAAAATACGGCACGTTGGGATGGGGTCTCTGGTGAGGTGATGCGGTCTAAATTTGCGGCAACCGCTTGGGCATTAAATGGCTCACCATCGTGAAAGGTCACACCGCGCTTAAGATAAAATGTGTAGGCTCTGAGGTCATCAGAAATCACCCAACTCTCGGCTAATCCGGGGACAATTTCATTGGTTTGTGGATGCCGATAGACCAGCGTGTCATACACTTGGCGCAATACGATGCCGAGTTCTGACGATTGATGGATATGCGGGTCAAAGCCAGATGGCTCTAGGGTTAGCCCATAGACGATGGAACGTAAAGCGGTTGTGGGCGCAGATGACGCGCACGCACTGAGCAAAAAGGCAACGAACAGGGTAATGAATAGTGAGTTGCGTTTGGTCAATTTACACTTCCATGTGGTTTTTCGATACGATAGGATAGATGAAAAGAGAGTCTACCATAAAACAGGTCACAAAATGAGATATAACCGTCCAAGAATGCTCACGCCACCGCGTGAAGAAGAAGAAGTTTATCCCTATCGGCGGGCATGGGGGAGTATTGTCCGCGAAATTGGTATTTTAACCGTCATTAGCGCAGGATTTTATGCGCTTGGTGTGGTGGGGTTTGTCATCCCAGAACGGATTTTTGCGCCACTCAATTTTACATTGCCATTATTGACAGTGGGGTTGTGGCTGTATTTTTCGGCATGGAAAGAAAGCCGTGTCCAAGAACCGCGTGTGCAATTGGTGGCGGTGATGGTCGTTTCGGCGTTGGTCGCCAATGCTATCGGCGTGCCATTGATTGGGGCGTTGCGACCGGATGATTGGTTGGCATCGGCGGGGTCATTTGAGCGAATATTGGGGTATGCGCTCACGGTTGGTCTGGTGCAAGAGGGGCTAAAATATGGGGTGTTGCGGGTGATTTTATGGCAAGAGGGATTTCGCAATCGGCTAGATACCCTCGCGTATGCCACTGCCGCCGCCGTTGGTTATGCCACTGTGACCAATTTGCATTTGCTGGCAGACGGACTTATTTCCCCCGATGTGTTGGCGTTGCGCCTGTATACCAATGTGATTATGCACTATGCGTCTAGCGCGATATTGGCGTATGGCTTGTCTGAATTGCGCTTTAATCCACAGGTGTTTTTTATTATGCCTGTCATGATATTCATGAGTGCCTTAGTCACAGGCGCGACCATCAGTATCCGCGCTACATTGACCAATAGCGGTTTTGTTTTGGGGATTGGTGGCACACGCCCCTTGTTGGGATTTGTATTTAGTGTGGTGTTGGTAGTCACGGTGCTTTTTCTCACCGCCTTTTTGTATAACAACGCAGAACGCCGTGAACGTGAAGCGGTAGAGGGGGATTGACACAGATGGGCTTAGTCGAAATTACCGGGCGGGAACAAGTCCTCATCCGCCAGCAACGACTCGGACATTTTTTGACCCTCTTGGTAATTCTGTTGGGATTGCTCTATTCGCTCAATTTTCGGAATGGGGTGGTCAATGCCACCGTCCCATACACCAATTTGCGGGCGGGTATTAGCGTGAATTATCCATTGAACTGGTTACTCGATACAGCGGGTGATTATGTGTTCCGTGTGCGCGATATGTCGCGGATCGGGTTTAAGACCACGCTACAAATTACCCTACGCCCTGTGGGGGCAGATATGACCGAGCGTAATGTGTTGGATGCGCTTAATATCACCCGCCCAATTATATTGTCTACCTACGATATTCAGTCGGTGGAACAAATTATGCTCACTACCGAAACCCGCGCCACATTGATGCGTTATACCTATGTGGATACCGAGACAAATCCATTTTTGGAGAGTTTTCCGATTGTGGTGGCGGGGGAAGATATTCTCACCCTAAGTGGTGGTCAAGCCATTATTATCACTTTTCGCACAGATGCCCGCACATTTGAGCAAGACCGCCCTCTATTTCTACAATTTTTGCGGACATTGGAGTTTTAAGCCTATGATGAAATTGATTGGTATGGTGGCACTTTGCTTGTTTATCATCGTCCCCACTCTTGCCCAGACGACGATTCCCGACCTCGATTTAGACCGTATTCGCCGTTCTACGGTATACATCATGCAAATTCGCACGGTTGGCGGTATCCCCATTATTACCTGTGTAGGTAGTGGGACGATTATAGACCGTTCTGGCTTGATTATCACCAATGCCCATAACACCGTGACAAATAATGCATGTTCTGGCGATACGATTATCATCTCATTGAGTATTTTGGCAGAAGAACCACCTGTGCCATCGTATTATGCAGATATCGCTCAATCGGATATTGGGCAAGACCTCGCGTTGCTCCGTATCACCCGTGAATTAAGTGGGCGTGTGGTCAATCGTGATGCGTTGTCGTTGCCATTTGTGGAATTGGGTAATTCGACCAATGTAAATTTAGACGAAACGATTACAGTGGCGGGGTATCCCGATGTGGGCAATAGTTCTGTCGAGACCTTGCGTGGGACGGTGAGTAGTTTTGTCTCTGAGCCTATTGGTGGCGATAGGTCATGGATAAAAACCGATACCCCTATACCAGGGACAATGACGGGTGGCGGAGTGTATAACCAGCAGGGGCAACTGATTGGTATTCCCACCACCGTCCCTGTGCGTCCATTGAGCGCCGATGAGACGTGTTTGCTCCTCGCAGATACCAATGGCGATGGCTTGGTGAATAATCGGGATTCATGTGTGCCAATTGGCGGGTTTATCAATACCATTCGCCCGGTGAATTTTGTCCGTCCGCTACAACGGGGGGCGGCATTGGGTATTATGTTGCAACGGATTACACAGCCGGTCATCCAATTAGAAGGTGGCGGAGACCCGACTGTATCTCGCTTATTTATCGCCCCATCAGAAATAGATGGAATGCCGACCACCGTGTCGAGTAGCCTGCCCACAGGGACAGATAGCTTATATTTGTTTTTTGATTATCGCAATATGACCCCAGATACCATCTATGAATTGCGTGTGACCATAGATGACCGCCCAAGCCCCACCTTTAGCCTTGCGCCTGTGCGGTGGGGCGGTGGACAAAATGGCATGTGGTATATTGGCAGTCGTGGGCAGGTGTATCCCAACGGGATTTATCGGTTTACTCTGTATATCAACGGGCTTGCCAGTGGTAGCCGCGAGATTATTATTGGCACACCGCAACAAAACACCGCATCGTTTAGTAATATTGCCTTTGGGATAGAAGATGGCGAAAATCTGTATGGGCGCAACAATATTTTGCCCACAGGGATTATTGTCAATGCGCGATTTATCTATCGCAATATTTCCGATGGCGCTCAGTGGGCAGAAATTTGGTACTATGGCGATACCATTATCCGCCGAAACGACTCGGTATGGGCAAATGACACCCGCGATACGCGCATTATTCGTGTGGAAGCCCCTGGTGGGTCGCCATTGCCATCTGGACGGTATCGGTTGGAGTTATATCTGGATGGGTTGTTGGTTGCCACATCCGACTTTGTGATAGCGGGTGCGCGTGAAGGTGCGTTTCCGCGTGTGTTTAGCAATGTGCGTTTCACTTCCGCCGATTCATTGCAAGTGGCTGTCACAAACCCGAGTGTACGCACATTTTCGACCACCACGCGCCAGATTTATGGGCTGTTCGATTGGGAATTTATCGCACCAGGGACACTTTGGCGGGTGGTGTGGTCAGTGGATAATGTGGCGTTCTATGACCAAACGCTCCCCTGGGATAATATCGAGACGGGGCAAAATTTTGGTATGTTGCTGAGTAGCGCCTCGCGGATTCCCGATGGCACATATCGGCTACAGCTCTTCATGGGTCCCGCGCTTCTCGCCACCTTTGAGGCACAAGTGGGGATTGGTCAGTTGCCCATTGACCCATTCGCACAGTCGACAGGCGTGCAGATGAATGGGCGCGTGATTGATGCCGAAACCCGTGTAGGGATTCCGAATGTGAGCTTTATTGTCATCAGCGAAGATTTTTCTGTCGAAGATTTTGTGTGGACAGCTAATCAAGTATACACACAGGCAACCACAGACCGCAATGGACGCTTTCAGCTAGAGCGCCCCTTGCTATTTGGATTGCCCTATAGTGTGATTGTCGTGGCAGACGGATATTTGACCGTGAGTGCCGATGCTGTGGAAGTGGATGCAGAGACCGAAAATCCGCTAGAAGTTGTTATCGTCATGACGAAGGATTAACCAATATGGCAGAAAAAATTCGGTTAGATGTCTTGCTCCATCAACGCGGACTCATCGAAAGCAGAGAAAAAGCCCGTGCCATGATTATGGCAGGTGAAGTGACGGTGAATGGTGTTTTGGTAGATAAGCCGGGTACCAAAATCAATGAAGCAGATGAACTTATCCTTAAGGCAAAGCCCCGTTATGTGAGCAGGGGCGGGGATAAGCTAGAAGGGGCATTGCGCGATTTTGCATACGACCCCACAGGACGCATTTGTGCCGATGTGGGCGCGAGTACGGGCGGATTCACCGATTGTTTATTGCAACATGGCGCAGAAAAAGTGTATGCCATAGATGTGGGGTATGGCATTTTAGACCATCGCATCCGTATAGACCCCCGCGTGGTGGTGATAGAACGCACCAATGCGCGATATGTAGAAAAATTGGCAGAACCCGTTAATTTGGTGGTGGTAGATGCCTCTTTTATCTCGGTAAAAATATTGTTGCCCACCATTAAGGCATGGCTGATGCCCCAAGCCGATTTAATTATCCTCATCAAGCCACAATTTGAGGCGGGTAAAAAAGATGTGGGCAAGGGGGGCGTGGTGAAAAGTGCCAGTATACACAAGCGCATTTTGCATGAGGTACTCGAATTTGCGGTGGGATTGGGCTTTGCGGTGCGCGGATTGACAACATCGCCATTGAAGGGACCCGCAGGCAACACCGAATTTTTGGCGTGGTTGAGTGTTGGCGGGGATATTGGAGAAATTATGCCGATAGACCATATTATCCAGAATATTCTTGCCAATAACTTGCCATAATGATCATTCGGGATTAGAATATCTGTTTATATCTGATGAATAAGGGGTATCACAATGACTTATTTAGAACGTGCTATTCAAGATGGACATGCGATTTTCATTGGCGAAGGTAAACAACAAAAGATTAAATACATCGCCGCTAATCACACTGAAAAATATATTGACCCAGAAGAGCAAGTCCGTGCAGAATTTTGGGCAGAATTGATTTATCGCTACGAATATGAACCTAATCGTATTGGCATTGAAGTAACTATACCTGATAGAACCCCTAGAGACCGAGCCGATTTAATTGTTTTTCATGATGATGAACGTAAAAAACCGTATGCTGTCATTGAGTGTAAACAAGAATATGTCACCGATGTTGAATTTAACCAAGCCGTTGAACAAGTTGTTGGCAATGCCAGTTGGCAAAAAATGCGTGCCGATTATGTGATGGTTGTGGCAGGGATTACGCGCCGTGCTTTTGATTTTTCTGGTGATATACCTATTGGAGAGCGCAACCGCAACATTATCGCAGATTTGCCAATTGCCTATGGTAAGCCCTTAGAATTTAAGTATCGTAAGGGGATAGAAAATTCAGATATTGAAGAAGTTACCCAAGAAGAATTGAGTTCCGCTATTAAGAAATCGCATCAAACACTGTGGGGAGCTGGCAAATTTTCACCGCCACAAGCCTTTAGTGAGTTATGCAAAATTATTTTTATCAAGATGAGTGATGAAAAAATCCCACGTGATATTGGTGAACCTTATCAATTTCAAATTAAAACATACGAAACTAATCAACAACTTGCATCGCGTATACATGCCCTCTATAACCAACAAAGAGAACGTGACCCAAATGTATTTACAGAGGGGATTCGGATTGATGATGATATGCTCACACAAGTCGTTTCGCACTTGGAGAGCATTAATCTGCATAAAACTGACCTCGATACCAAAGGTGTGGCATTTGAACAATTCATGGATGGCTTTTTTAAGGGCAATTTTGGTCAATACTTTACGCCAAGACAAATTATTGAATTCATTGTAGAGGTCATGCAACCTACCTACAAAGATAAAGTGATTGACCCCGCTTGTGGTAGTGGTGGTTTTTTGCTTCACACGCTTAATGCAGTTCGTAAAGAGGCGGATAGATATTATCGTGACCCCAATAGTCGTGACCACTTTGCCCATTGGCATACTTTTGCAACAAATAAATTGTACGGCATTGAAATTAATGATGATATTGCCCGTGTTGCTAAGATGAACATGATTATTCACGATGATGGGCATACGAATGTCATCCGTGCCGATGCGATTGAACATCAAGATACACTAATGAAAGACAGCCAAAATTTTAATTTCAACAATTATTCATTTGATTTGGTGTTGACCAACCCCCCCTTTGGCGGTGATTCTATCAATTTATCTTCGCGTAAACATTTAGTAGATGATTATGACCTCGCCAATGTAACCAATGCCAAAGATAAACAAACCCCGCGTAAAAACCAAAAACCAGAAATTTTATTCATTGAGCGCATTTGGCATTTTCTAAAGGCAGGCACAGGGCGTGCCGCCGTCATTTTGCCAGACGGTATTTTAAGCAATTCATCTCTTCAATATGTACGAGATTGGATGATAGAACACTTTCAGATTAATGCGGTTATCAGTTTACCCCAATTTACATTTGCACCTTATGGGGCAGGGGTAAAAGCCAGCATTGTTTTTTTACGCAAACGCGCCCAAAAAGAAATTCCCAACCCAGATGAAGCCATTTTTATGGCGAGTCCGCAACACATTGGCTATGATGCCACCGGACGTAAAACTAAGCAGAACGATTTTATTGAAATTGCTAAATTATATGAGCAATTCCAGAAAGACCATCAGCCTTTTTTTTAGGTAGCCCTGTCGAGGGAATAATCGCTTTCGCGGTTCGGCAGGGCATTACTAAAAAGCGGATTGATGTGGATTATTACCTACCTCAATTTGCTGAGAAAAATGGTCATGTAGAGAAATCTAGCACCATCAAACTCTCTCGGATTCTACAAAAACCGCCGATTAATGGTTTGGATATACGTGCTTATCAGATAGAGGGAATTCGTTACTTACGGGTACAGAATATTCGTCCATTTGAATTTAATCTTGATGATGTGAAATTCATTCACGATACACCTAAAAAATCTAAAGTGGTATTAGAAACAGGAGACATTCTCATCACACGTAAAGGGACTTATGGTGTTGCTACGTTAGTCACACCTGATGTTGTGGATAGCATTATTTCGTCTGAGATTATACTTTTGCGCTTATCTAATGATTCAAAATTTCTTCCTGAATTTGTTGTTGCTTGGATAAATAGCCAATATGCACAAAGTCTTTTAACTCAGAACACAACAGGGCAAATGATGGGACATCTAACCCAAAAGGTTATATCTGATTTTCCTGTACCCGACATTGACGTAGACACTCAACGCGCTCTTGTTGCCGATTTAGACCAAGCCCGCGCCACACGTAAAGCTAAACTTGCCGAAGCGGATGATTTGCTCAAGGGTATGGATGAAGTGGTTATGGGTGAATTGGGTTTGCAATTGCCTGCAAAAAGTGAGCCAACACTTGCGTTTGCCGTGCGGTTGGAGGACATGATAAAAGATAATAGGTTCAATGCCGATTATTTTCATCCCGAACGCACAATCATTGTTGAGGCAATTCAGAATCAGTATAAAAGTTCGAGTAAACTACTTGGCAAAATTGTGAATTTCATTCGAGATATTATATCAATTAGCCCAAATGATGCTTATATGGGTCTTGCAAGCATTCAAAGTCATACTGGAGAACGTATTCTAATAGCTGAAACAGCAGATGGGCAAGCATTTCAATTCCAAATAGGAGATGTTTTATATGGACGATTACGCCCCTATTTGAATAAGGTGTATTATGCTGAAGATACGGGATATTGTTCGACAGAGTTTCATGTGATGCGTGTGATAGATGAAAATGAACTACTAGGTGGTTATCTAGCAACGCTTCTACGCACAAAACTGATTTTGAATCAAACTAAACACATGATGTCCGGAAATACACATCCTAGATTAACAAACGATGCTGTTATCAATTTAATAATCCCTATTCCATCACGAGATATTCAACAACGCATCGCGGGCGAATTACATAAACGCAGAGACCGCGCCCGTCAATTACGCCACGAGGCAGAAGCACTTTGGCGAGAAGCACAATCCCGATTTGAGCAAGCCCTAATCGTATGACCACTAAAACCCCTCTGCATCAATAGGAGGGGTTTCTGCTATAATAGCCATATTCTTAGTGAACAAATTGAAACTTGTTTAAGAAAGTTGGCGTTGTTACATACATGAATCGTCAGAACATTCGGAACTTTAGCATTATTGCCCATGTTGACCATGGCAAAAGCACCCTCGCCGATAGGCTCTTACAACTTACCCAAACGGTGCAAGAACGGGATATGCACGCGCAATTGCTCGATAGCATGGATTTGGAACGTGAGCGCGGCGTGACCATCAAAGCGTCTGCTGTGCGGATGCACTACACCTATAAGGGCGAAGAGTATATTATCAATCTCATTGACACCCCGGGTCATGTGGACTTCACCTATGAGGTGAGTCGGGCGTTGCAAGCGTGCGAAGGGGCATTATTGGTCGTGGATGCCAGTCAAGGCATCGAAGCACAGACCCTTACCAATGTGTATTTGGCGCTGAATCTCGATTTGGAGATTATCCCCGTCATCAACAAAATAGATTTGCCGTCTGCGCGTCCCGATGAAATTTCCCAAGAGGTAGAAGATTTGCTCGGATTGCCAGCAGAGGACATGCTTCGCATTTCTGCCAAAAATGGAATTGGGATTGTGGAGGTGTTGCATCAACTCATTGACAAAGTACCCGCGCCAAGAGGTGATTTAGACAAGCCATTGCGGGCGTTGGTGTTTGATAGCCATTATGATGCCTATAAGGGCGTGATTGCCTATGTGCGGGTGGTAGATGGCATTGTGAAGAAAAATGATTTGCTCAAAATGATGGCGAATAGTGCCAAATTTGAGCCAATCGAAATTGGCATTTTCAACCCCGCCATGCGCCCGATTGAATCGCTCGGTGCTGGTGAAACGGGTTATATTGCCACTGGTCTCAAGACGGTGCGCGAGTGCCGTGTGGGGGATACCGTCACATTATTCAACAATAGCGCCACAGAAGCCCTACCGGGGTATCAACAAGTGAAGCCGATGGTGTTTGCGGGGGTTTATCCCACCGATAACGATGCCTATGGCGAATTGAAAGACGCGCTAGAAAAATTACAACTCAATGATGCCTCGTTGGTCTATGAATCGGAGAGTTCACAGGCGTTAAATTTTGGCTTCCGTGTCGGCTTTTTGGGATTGTTCCACATGGAAATTATCCAAGAACGGCTAGAACGCGAATATGACCTCGATATTTTGGTCACAGCGCCCAGTGTGGAATACGAAGTGACCAAGCGCGATGGCGAAATTATCCGTATTGATAGCCCTGTGGATTTGCCCGATGAAAGTACCATCGAAGAAATCCGTGAGCCATGGATGGAGATTCAGATTTATACCCCGCAGGATTATATCGGCGTGATTATGGATCTCACCCTCAAGAAACGTGGCACGTATGTCACATCTGAATATTTAGATGCGACACGGGTTATTTTGCATTTCCTGATGCCCCTGTCTGAACTGATTATAGATTATTATGACAAGCTCAAAAGTGCCTCACGCGGGTATGCCAGTTTGGATTATACCTTCAAAGAATATCGTGCGGGGAATTTGGTCAAAATGGATGTGCTGGTCAATGGAGAGCCATTAGACGCACTTTCGATGATTGTCCACAAAGACCATGCCTTCCAAAAAGGGCAACGACTGGTCACAAAACTGAAAGAACTTATCCCACGTCAGATGTTTGTCATCCCCATTCAAGCGGCGGTGGGGAGCAAAATTATCTCCCGCGCCAATATTAGTGCAGTGCGAAAAGATGTGCTGGCAAAGTGCTATGGTGGCGATATTACCCGTAAAAAGAAATTGCTGGAAAAGCAAAAGAAGGGTAAGAAACGCATGAAGATGGTCGGCTCGGTAGAAGTGCCACAAGAGGCATTTATGTCGTTGCTGAGTTTGGACGACGATTAACGATTTTGCGGGGCATGAGCAGTATTTCATGCCCCTTTTTAATCTATGGCATGAGCAATTCATAGAGGCGTGTATCGGGTTTGAATACCGCCCATGCAAACCAAAAATGTGGCGCGGCGAGTTCTTGGCGCAATTGTGCGCCGATTAGTTCCCCATCAATGGCTGTACCAAACACATTCCATGCGCTATTGGTCTGGTCGTCCAAAATTTGCCCCGATTCATATCGAAATGTATAGGTCACATCGTCTAGGGTGGCATTAAACAGCATCGCCATGCCAATATCGCGTGAATCGTCTATGCTCGACTCGTCTAAGGCGCTTGTTACGCCTGCTTGCCAAAATGCTACGACTTGTTTTCCACCGACAAAATCGTTTATCACTTTCACGATGGACAATGCTGTAAATGGATAGGCAATCGGCTCACCACCAACGACCCCCGCGAGGACACGCTCGGTAGCGGGTAGGCGGGAATCTGGTGTGCCGAGAAATAAAAATGGCTGAGTGCTGGTGTCATAGCCATAATAGGGATTTCTGCCATAACTATTTGTGCCATAGCCACTTTCGCGGGTTAAAACTTCGCCTGTGGGGTATTGAGCGGAAAATGCGCTAAAACTCACCATCGCCGATGACAGCATGGGCAGGCTTTGACCGGCATACGCGCCTACAATGCCTTCCCCTGTGAATTGTTGCCACCAGCTTTGTGTGACATCATCCCACATCACCATATCGCTGTTGCGGAGCAATCCAGACACCCCCAAACGCAGGGTAACATCATCTAAGCGGCGTTCAAATACGATGCCACTATTACACAGAGGGCAATAGGTGACGGCGATGGGCAGGTCATCCATGACATCATTCACAATTTCGTGACGGGTCATCATCGCCAGTGGATAGGCGCGGGCGATGCCGTTGTATTCAAATACCAACACGGGCGATTGTGGTTGCAACCATGCCGATGCCGATGTGATGCTCTCAAATGTGGGGTTGTCAATTGGGGGGATGCCATCGGGTGGCGGACCGCCAGAGATAATTTCGCCAAATGGCACCGTTACATTGCAAAAATCAGTGATGCTCCAAAAATCGCTATAGGGGATGCTCGGTTTGGGGCAATCATCTGTGTTATTTTGGGCATTCTCAGGGGTGTTCATGAGGATTACACTACCAATTCCAAATAAACCAATGACTAATAAAAGTATACGCATTTTTCACTGCTCCTCCATCAACCACAAACAAAAAGGATGTAGTTTTTGATAATTAGACTACACCCTTTTATTGTATCTTACAAAAGATATGGGGTTGTGTTGTGGAGACAACAGGTATATTAGTCGGGCCAAATTTTGGATTCGACAAAATGGTCGAGGATGGTCATGACGATGAGAGCGATGGGGAATGCTGTCCAGAAGAAATATTGCCACCCATAGATATCCACAGGCACAGGACCCGCATAGGGATCTGGATTGACCGCAGGCAGGAAAAAGTACAAAATACCCAATGAAACAACGATACTGGTGACAATTGATATTGTCCACACCACAAGACGACGCACGGTTAATTCAGACATAAAAGCTCCCGTTTATCCAATTACTTCTAAAATCATTATTCCTCTATTGTAACGCGGAACTTGTGTGATATGCAAGGTTGCCATTTTGTGTTATCATTCTCTCAGTTTTGAGAACAATTTTCGATAAATTTGGTTTAGGCGGAATTGTAGGAGTTGCAGACGTGCCAGACTTATTTTATAAAGCAAGCATATTCACCGAAGCAAAAGATGCGATGGAAGTTGGAATTTACCCTTATTTCCGCGCTTTAAGCGATACCGAAGGGACTATTGCCCACTTTGAAGGCAAAGAAGTGGTGATGATTGGTTCAAATAACTACTTGGGGTTGACCACAGACCCGCGCGTGCGCGAGGCGGCAATCGAAGGTGTACGCCGATATGGGACGAGTGTTACGGGGTCACGTTTTTTGAACGGGACACTCGAATTGCATCTTGAATTAGACAGCAGACTGGCAAAATTTGTCGGTAAAGAGGCGGCTCTGGTGTTCTCTACGGGGTATCAGACCAATTTGGGGGTGATTTCGGCGTTGGTCAGCAAAGGCGATTATGTCATTATTGATAAAGACGCTCATGCGTGTATCGTAGATGGCTGTCGGTTATCTTTTGGCGAGATGAAACGCTTCCGCCATGATGATATGGAAAATCTCGAAAAAATCCTCAAGGAATTGCCAGAAGATGCGGGCAAATTGGTTGTTGTGGATGGCGTGTATAGCATGGGTGGCGATATTGCCCGTCTGCCAGAAATTGTTGCCATCTGCAAAAAATATGGCGCACGGATTATGGTGGATGACGCGCATGGCATCGGCGTAACAGGGCGTGGACGCGGTACGGCGGCGCACTTTGATTTGACCGATGATGTAGACCTCATCATGGGGACATTTAGCAAGAGTTTTGCGTCCATTGGCGGATTTATCGCAGGGACGGAAGAAGTGATTCACTTTATTCAACATCGCGCCCGCACCATGATTTTTTCGGCGGCATTGCCTGCCCCCAATGCGATGGCGGTTTTAGCGGCATTGGATATTATCGAAAATGAGCCAGAACGTGTTGATAAATTGTGGGAAAATGCCGATTATATGCGGGCAGGGATCAAAAAATTGGGTTATGACACGGGCCCAAGCAACTCTGCAATTATCCCTGTGATAATTGGTGACGATTATCGCACGGCGTTGGCTTGGCACGCACTCATCAGCGAAGGGGTGTATACCAACCCTGTGATTCCGCCTGCTGTTCCGCCGAATCATAGCTTGCTCCGCACCAGCTATATGTCTACACACAAAAAAGACCAGTTAGACCGTGCATTAAGCGCATTTGAGATTGTGGGTGAGAGACTCGACTTGATTAAAACCACTGTGTAAAAGCCTTTTTGCACCATATAAAAAAATCCCCTGTCTATCATAAACAAGGGATTTTTTATTTTTAGCCCTGCATCAGATGACACAGGGCAATTTTTGTTGGTGACTAATCACCCGCTGGTTGTGTGACTGGTGTGCCACTTTTGCCACGACGGATAGACAAAATTTTGTGCAATGGGTGAAGCAGGCTAAACATCACAGGGGTGACGATGAGGGTCAGCAAGGTACTGCTGATAACCCCGCCGATGACCACGATGCCCAATTCTGCGGCGATAATTGCGCCATCGGACAAACCAATCGCCAACGGCACAAGCCCGATGATGGTGGTGAGTGAGGTCATCAAGATGGGGCGCAAACGCCGTCCACCGGCCTCGACCAATGCCTCTTTGATGGGCATATTGCGTTCTGTGAGGTTGGCACGCACACGGTCAATGAGTACCACCGCGTTGGAGATGACCAATCCAAACAGCATCAATATACCCGTGAGGGCAGGAATACCCAACACGCGGTCTGCGAGGGTAAGACCGATTGCCGCGCCAACTGGGGCGACCACAATCGCAAAGATAATCGCCAGCCAATAGGTGAACGATTGCACACTGAGGATGAGCAACACGGTCATAATCAGGATAGCAATCCCCATTGCAGAGAATAAACTCACAAACCCTTCGGCTTGCAATTCGCTTTGGAAACCACGACTCACAGCGATATTGGGGTTATTGGCGACTTCTGGCAGGGCTTGAATGGCTTCTATTGCCAATTGTTGCACGCCTATGGTGTTGTCGGTCTCCAAATCGCCTGTATAGGAGAAGGCAGTTTGTTGATTGATGCGGATATATGTTGGGGGAGTATCGCCATCTGTATTGGGGTCTACGAAGTTGCTACCCACATTGGCGATGCCTTCAATGCTGTTCATGGTTTCGATAATCAATGGATTGAGGGCGGCAAGCTCATTTGGAGGACCAGATAACACCACCGACAAGCCACCAAATCCACCGCTAGAAGCAGACCCAGCCGAGACGGTGACAAATTCTGCCCCGCCAAAGATACGTTCTGCATTGGTGCGGATGTCATCCAGATAAGCATCGGCTTCACCCGGTTGCAAATCGAGCAAAATGGCGATATTTGCCTGATATTCATTGACGCTATTGCCACCAATCAACGAGGCAAAGTCTGCACCACCGCCACCGACTGTCACCTGAATATTTTTCACTGCTTCGTCTGGCAGAGGGCTTTGTGTTTCGAGATAATTCTCAAATTCTGCGACCAATTCGTTGGTTTCTAAAATTTTGACCGATTGGTCAAGCCCCACAGCGATGGTGATTTGTTGTTCACCAAAATCCGGGATGAAGGCTAATGGACGTTGACTAAACAAATATCCCGCAAAGCCGATAGATGCCAATGCTACAGCGATGACAATGATTTTGCTCATGGGTCCGCTTAATGCCCATCTGAGTGTTGGTTGGTAGAACTTTGCCAAAACAAAGGGGCGGTCTTCATCGGGGGTGTCGTTGGGTCCGATGAGGAAGAATGCCAACACCGGGATGACGGTAATAGCCACTGTAAACGAGCCGATAAGCGCGTAGGTGACTGCCAAGCCGAATGGCATAAAGAACGCGCCGATGATACCACCTGTCAAACCTAATGGCAGGAATACCACGAGTGCGATAAGGGTGGCGGTGAAGATGGCGGCAGAAACTTCTTTTGTGCCTTGAATGATGACAGTTTTCTTGTCACCACCATTTTTGAGCTGATTAAAGATGTTTTCTAGCACCACAATCGAATCATCCACGACACGCCCAACCGCAACGGTCAGACCGGAGAGGGTCATGATGTTGAGGGTGAGTTCTGCGGGGAACAGATTCAAGACAAATTTGAAAAAGTCTTGCAATGCACCTTCGTTTTCTGCCAATGGCAAGAAAATTTCACGCAGGGCAGGAGAAACCCATGTCATACCCACGAGGGCAATCATGATGGATAGCGGAATACTCACTGCAATGACCATGGTGGTACGCCATGATGGTTTTGCCATTGCCCTGCGTGAGAAGGTGACAAATAGACCCGCGATGAAAGCCAAGAACAAAATCATACGCAATACGGGGTCGGCATTGCTAAAGGCTTGACCAATGTCGTTGCCTGCATCATTCATGCCCAATGCCAATAAGCCAATAAATGCGCCGATTGAGCCAAGAATCAGGGCAATCCCGGTTATTCTGCGCCCCTTCATGCTCCATTCAGACCCACCCAAAAAGATGAGAATGATGATGATGGCAAACAACGCGCCTAAGCTACCATCGCGTGCCACACCATTGATAGATTCTTCTACGATGGTAGATTGTTCAAACACGATGCTGGTAGAAATATTGGGGTTATCGGCATCGAGTTGGCGCATAATTTCGTCTACTTCTTTGAAAGTAGACACAGTGTTCGAGTCGCGTCCCTTAGAGATGGTCACAAACAAACTTGGGTTGCCGTCTGAGCGTGTGATTTGTGTGTTGGGGATAAATTCGACCTGTGTGGCGCGTAGTTGCACATTTTCTGGGAGCAATGTCACCAGATTAGCGGGAAAGTCTAGCACGGCACGCCCAATGAGGTTATCAAAGGCGCTGGGGTCGTTTTCGATGATGAAGGTGATGGCTTCTTCTGGTAAACCAGCCAAAATAGTTCTGGCAAAGTTTGCACCCTGCGCGTTGTTATACAGACTGTTGATAAACTCGCCTGCATTGGTGATAGGCTCTCTACCCGGAAGGGGTTGGGCAAAGATGAGGTCATCGGCGGTATTGAGGGTCAGGTTATAAAATGGCGCGACTGTTCCCCATTCTGGGTTGAGCGCGGGACCTTCTATGGTAACACTGACGACTGGTGGCATATTGGCAGTGGCGAGTGTGACCAGTTCTGCGAGTGCCTCTGCATCGTATACCGCGCTAAAGGCTTCATCTGTGCCGATGACTTGTAGGGTGGCGGGGTCAAATTCTTCTAGGATGGTCTTATTTACATCGGCATAGAAATCGGCTTCTTCAGATGCCCAATAGCGTGCCAATGCGGGTGTGATGGTGCTGAATAAGCGCCGTGCAAAATCTGGGAAATCAACCTCGAGCGTCTCAAAAATGGTGTTGAGGGCTGTGGAGGCTTTGCCATCGCCCAAACGCACAATATCCGCGCCTGTTGCCAGTGGGTTAGTGGCGAATTGGGGTTGTGAAGCGAGTGTATCCCAAACGCGTGGCAAGGAAGGAATCGCTTTGATGGCGATGGTGTTTGCGATGGCGGGAATTTCTTTCACTTCATCAGACAGGGCATTGAGTACCTCAATAACCATCCGATTGAAGAAATCGGGTTGTTTGTCGAGGACATAATTGGCAATCTCTGGTGTCACGGTGGTTAATAAAGGCGTGATAAATGCCTCAAATGGTGTACCAATTATCCCATTGATTGTTTCTGAAAAGTTGAATTCTGGATTGAGTAAATCAGAGGCATTATCGAGTACGATTTGTGAGTCAGCAAATGCGCTAAATTGAATTGCCGCTTGTTGCCATTCTGGGGGTAGGGCGGGTGCATCTGGGTCTTGATACGATGTGTCTGCCACAGGTTCATCGGTGGTTGGGGTGTCTGTGACAAAGGGGGTGTCTGTCTCTGTCACGAGCGTGCCTGTGCTAGATACGCTATAGGTGACGAGTGGCAAATCTGCAAAACTGAACGAAATCAGTTGAGGATAGGCAATGCGCCACTGATTGGGCAAATCCACTGGCAGAGGGGTGGCTGTTTCGCCTGTGAGGGTCTCTGCAAGGCGTTGGGCGGCGAGTCCATCACTGGTAAACGCATCTACTACCGCGCCATTGGCAACCAGCAGGTCACGGATGTCTGTGGGGAGCGCCACAAGTTGCTCACCAGTGAAATAACCCGCCATGCTGGGGGCAATTTCTATCATACGTTGCACGTCATCTAATGTGAGGTCATCGGTTTGGCTGAGTGCGCTCACAATGCGCCCATCGGTGAAGAAATTATTCAATACACGCGCCACAGGGGTGGTGAGGGTGGCACTTTCTAAAATATCTTCGGCAGTATTAAAGTGGGTAACTTCGCCATCGGCAGTGATACGCCAAGAGTCGGGTAGGGCAGGGGCAACCGTGGGGATGGCGTATTCCACACTACTGAGGGCTTCTACGACATCGTTATTTAATTCGCCCAAATTGAGTCGCGCCGATATAACATCCCACGTTTTTGGTGGAAGGCGGAGCAACAGACTTTGTGGGGCGGCTTCTGCAGATGGTGCAGGCGTGGCTTCTGTGTCTGTGCCATTGGCATCTTCTGGCAAATCTTGACCACCGCTCACACTGACATTAGCGACATCTGCCAACCCACCAAGTTGTGGCACAATTTCTTTATTAACCAGCAATTCCAACGCATTTTGGGCATCGGCGGCTTGGTCAAAACTCCCAGCAAGATAGGCTAGTGCCTGACGGACTGTCTCTTCATTGAGAATTTGCCAAACTTCTGGCGTAAGTTGAAATAGGAAGTTGCTGTCTTCTTCTGCCATATAGATGAGTATCTCTGGGGATAATTCACCTAATAATTGTGCAGAAAACGCATTTACATCGGCATCTGTGGGGGCTTGTAATACCCGCTTAGGTAACCATACGGTGTCTATGACAGCTAAAATAGCGGCGCGGAGTTTTTCTTGATTTTCGCCAAAATTATTGGCGGCGGTGATGAATGCGCCGATGGTGCTGGTGGTCGTAGATTCCAAATTGATAATCTCTGGAATGGTAGACAAACCTGCTTCAATGCGCTTAGTGAGAATTTCGAGGACTTCATCGCTGGTCATGCCACTGGCTTGAGCCAAAATAAAGACTTGAGGGAGTTCAATGGGGGGTAACAATTCTTGTTTTTGAATTGTCCATGCGTTGACACCGAGTGCCATCAAAACAACGACAAGCACCAATGTCAGATAACGAAATCGAATAGATAGTGCGGTGATACTACCAAAAATAGCTTTCATAAGAGGTGATTTTCTCCAAAGTGTGTGTGACTAATAACCTTCTCATTATACGCCTTCCATATAGGTACCTGTCAATATAGGTACCTGTCAATAATATTTGTTAAATTTTTCTCAAACACTTATTAAACTTTTTAAAATGGGGGAAAAGAGGAGAAATTAGAGGAAAATGCGTAATAGGGCGCAAGAAATAGCGCCCTATTTGGGGGAAGTTGCTTAATTATTTAGCGGTAGGGCGAACTATGATAAACCCACACGGCGGGACCGCCTTCTTCGACATTGGGCGAGACAAACGACTCAAATTCTTCTGCGACCCAGCGATAGAGCCAATGGGCATCGGTGAGCGACAAATTGACACAGCCATGACTGCGGCGGAATCCGAATCCATCGTGCCAATATGCCCCATGAAAGGCACGTCCTTGGTCAAAATACATCGTCCATGGGACTTCTTCGATGAGATAATAATCGTCACCGACCACACCGCCCGTCATGTCATCACGACTTTTGCGGAAATAAATATGATACATGCCCTCGCGGGTTTGCCATTGAGGAAGCCCACTGGCAATCAGGGTGGCAAAAATCGGCTGTGTGCCATCAAAGACGATGACGACTTGCTCAAATAGGTCAATGCTAATCCAGCGTTGGGTATCAATTTCGGCGGGGCGGTCTAATGGCGATACTTTGCCGACATGGGTCTGAACCATCCATTTATCTACCCCAATCTGATACCATTCCCAGCCATCAATCATCACAGAGGCATAAATGGTGAGCAAGGTATAACGGCGTGTGAGTCCATTAGATTCGACAGGTGAGCCACCCGGTACTTTGCTGGGGTACACATTGTTGAGCGACCATGCAACGGGATATTTTGGAAATTCGCCATCCAAGAAGATGCCACTAAAGCTCGATAGAAAGCCATTAGAATCTTCTAAAATATCTTTGCGTACCCATTCATTATTATTGATGCGTACCCAACCATCTTGTTCGCCAAGCGCGGTGACATAATTGTAGCCTGCATTTTGCATACGCACAAAATTGCCATTGGGGGCATCGAACACTTCCATGATGCCATTGACGCGCATATAACGGCGGTCATTCATGAGGTTATAGTCTACGGCAGGACGCTCGAAAGTGGGCTGGACATACGCCAATATTTCATCGGCAGATAGCCCATATGCTTGGAGAGATGAACATCCGTCTTGGCAATCTTGGGTATTTGCCAGTGATACAGAAGCTAGTGGGAGGCTCATCAGGAGTAAAAATAAGAGAATTAATAGGCGAGATTTAATCATGGTAGGGTTTCCTTGTTATAGGATAGAGACAATCTTACGGTTTATTTGAAATTCACATACTTTTAGGTTAACATCAAACCCATGTGCATGACAATGACTCTTACCCTACGCCACCCTAACGATTGTACTATGCACGAATTTGATAATTTGAATTGCCGTATTTTTAATTTGGGCTATACTATGTACTAATCGGTATTTTTGTATGCGTGTACCTCAGCAGGAGGATGAAATGCGTTTATCTAAAAAGATTTTTGGGCTAGTGGTGCTTATGGTGCTACTTAGCACGACCATAATTGGTTCTGCTTGGGCGATTGATGTTGAACAAGAACAACAATCGCGTTATGTTACCCCTATACTTATTGTCAATGTTAGTTTTATGAATGTCCGCACCGGTCCTGGTACAGAATATGGGGTGATGCTCACCGTCCCTGGTGGCACAGAACTCCCTGTGTTGGGTGTTGCGCGTGATTTGGTGTGGTATCAGGTTTCCACCATTTTGGGTGCGGGCTGGGTCAATGTCGAAAACGCCATTCCGCGTGGCAATTTTAGCAATGTCCCTTATGTTGCCGCGCCACCTCTCACATTGGATAATGTGATTGGCACAACCACTACCACAACAACCACCACAACCAATGGCGGTGGTGCATCCATGAGCATGGGTGGGCGTGATTGGGGTGTCGGTATTTTGGCGGGACATTTCACCCGCACTGCACCAGACCCAGATTCACTGTCTTTGGGTGAACTTCAGGTAGACCCCAATGGTGTATTCCAATTGTTGGATGCTGTGGGCAATTCTGGCTTCTTGTGGCTAAAAATTGATGTGCCAAACTTTGGTGTGGTGTGGGTAGAAGGTCCAAAGACCTATTTCCGCCCATTTGCCTGTCCTGGCTCAAACTTTAGCGTGGCTGTATTCAATAATACTGTGTATCCGGGTCCAGGTCCCGATGGTTCTGGCACACTCGATGGCAGTATCGCCTTTGCGGCAGGATTAGAAGCCTATATCCTCGATACCCGTAGCGGTTTTTATAAAGTCGAATTCCAAGACGGCGCTACTGGCTGGATTCGTCCAGAAGAATTTAGCTCCCGCCCACAACTCAATAGCCCCTATTGCGATGGTCGTGTGGCTTCTGTGACCAATGGCACAACCACCACTACAACAACTTCTACTGTGGTGCGCTCGGCGGCGCGTGTGATTATCAACACAGGCAACCTGAATATCCGTAGCGGTCCAGGGTCACAATATGCCGCTGTCGCCGTTGTCACTGGTGGCACAGAATTGGATGTCATTGGCTTTGCACCCGATAACACATGGTATCAGGTACGTGGCAATTTTGGCATAGGCTGGGTCAATAGCGAATTCACCATCTTTAGAGGCAATGGTCGTGGTATTCCTGTCGTGCGCGATTTTGGTGATGTATCACTGGCGCGTCCATCGGCAACTATCACCAATGCAGTGACACTCTTTGCCGCCCCAAATACCACACTTGGCACCGTTGGCGCATTGTCTGGTCCTGTGGAAGTGATTATTGTGGCGCGTACTTCTGGTTCAGATTGGATTCAAGTTCAAACCGCTATCGGCTTTGGCTGGGTACAATCTGGTTTGGTAGCGATTTCTGGCGATTTGAGCCTTGTCCCCGTTGTGGGTGGCTGATAGCTATAACCGCCTATCGGTAAGTTCATATTTTTTGAGAGGGCGCAAAGGTTTTGCGCCCTTATGTATTTAATAAGGATAGATAAAAAATGGAAAAATGGATTTCTGCCATACGCGAATTTTATGATGGACGCACAACCGAGATGCTCCCCTCGGTGATTTTTGGTAGTGGGAACGAATTATTACAGAGCCTAAAATTACAACAACGAGTACGCATTGGCATGTTGCCGTGTGTGAGCGCAGAAGAACCGCATGTGGCGATGGGGTTAATGACTCTGCTCAGTTATTTATTAGAACGTTGGGCAGAAGTGCGCGTGTATCGGCTTTTTTTTCAGACGGATGCCGACCCAAAAACTTATCAGTGGGCAATGACCGATTCGCAACATGGCATAGATGACTGGGTATTTGAGTCATTAGACGAAAACGCGGTGTTATCTGCCACGCTCACCAAAGAGGGTGGGGTATGGCGTTGGACATTGGTCTTGCAAAATGACCTCGCAGGAGAAGGTGATGCTGATAAGACATGGATATATGAAGGGGCATCATTAGCAGAATTGGTTGGGCAATTAGAAAAAGTTGCCAGCGAGATTATTAGTCAATTTGATGTGCCAGAAATCATCCCCATTCCCGCCGCCACCACCACCGCCGATGAGTCATCCCTCATGCGGGTGTTGCGTGGGGTGTTTGAGTGGCAATTGCAATTGCTGTTTGTGTTATATGGTAAGGGATGGACAGAAGCCGATATTCAAAAGCAACTGGACGAATTGGTTGTCTTGGGCAATCTCACCCGTGATGATTTTGGCGGGTGGGCGGTGAGCCATGCGGTGGCGCATGGGTTACGGGGTGGGTATGAACCTGTGCCAGAGTCATTGGTGACGATGTTGGATAATTATATAGCGCGTTTTGCGCCACATACCATTTATCCGAGCATTTTGGTGGGGCGCGGGGTGTTTAATGCAGGGCATCCACAACAGGCTTATGATATTCTCGAAGCCGAAACCAAAGAACATCCCCAAAATGTACATTTGTGGCTCATCAAAGCCGATTTATATCGGCGCGCGGGCAAATTGTCGCAATTGATTAATGCCTATCAAGATGCCATTTTGCTCAAGGCGGTGAATGCCGATTTGTATCAACAATATGCGGGTATTTTGGAATTATTAGACGAAAATCCCACCGATACCTATGCCCTCATTGACCCCAATTATGATGAAGATGATGGCTTAGCATTGGAAGCGATTGAAGCCTACGAAAAGGCGTTGGAACTGAATCCAGATAACCTTACATGCTTGCAAAACCAGATTTTATTGCTGATGGAATCGTATGCCGATGATGATTCACGCCTGTATCGGGTATTTAAGCGGTTGCTAGAAAAAGATACCACGGGCGAATATATCCGTGCAGTGGTGGACGCGGCATATTCACTTGATGACCCAGAGGCACTGTTGGATATACTCGAAGTCCATGCTGAAAAACATCCCAAACGTGCCGATTTGCCCGTGAGCCTTGCGGTGTTGGCGATGCACCTCGAAGACTATAATAGGGTCGCCGATTATCTGCAAGTGGCAGAAGATTTGACCGATGACGAGGTTATTTTGGCAGATATTGACCGCCTGATGATGACGGTTAATAATCCCCAATTTGAGGAACGACTGGGCGGGATTTATGCAGTGGTAAGCGGTGGCAACCGTTTGAGCGCTCAAGATGTTCGCTTTTTAGAAGAAACCATCGAGAAAGCCCCACTCATCCCCGAAGCCTATCTGTATTTGGCGCAGGCGTATATGGTTTGGGGCGAAAAAGAACATGCCTTCAATACCATTAAAGAAGGGTATGCAGAATTGCCCAAAAATGCCGAAATTGCCGAATTATTGGCACGTTATGAATGGTTATATGGGGATAAAGTTGAGGCGCAAAATATTTTGACGGCAGGGCTTTCTGCCAACCCCACCTATGTGCCATTGATGGCACGAATGGGGCAATTTTTATTTGAACGGGACGAAAAAGATGCCGCCAGAGGGTGGATGACCCGCGCAGAGGCATTATCGCCCCGTGACCCAATTTTGAAAGAGGTACGGCGCTTCATTGCCGATGCGATGAGCAAACTGTAATACGGTGAGATGGGGGAGAAAACCTAGCCTAGAAACGGTTTTCTCCCCTTTCCCTACTCGGTGGGGAAAGGGGCAGGAGGATAGGGGATGATTTTCACCCTAATCCAAGTCCACAGGGGCGATTTTGCCATGCGACAAATCACGTAGGGCATCGGTGAATGGGGGGACATCTACCACCGCAAAGCGTAGCATCAGGGTGATATTTGCCTCGAATAACTCTTCTTCTATCACGCCACCATGTGCTTCTATCAACAATTTGCCCTGATTATAGAGGTTATAGGGCAATTCCACCCCTAGTAGCCGTTTTTCGATTTTTAACGTGGTGGACAGGCTGTTGAGCGCGATATGCGCCGCTTCGCTATAAGCACGGACAAGCCCGCCTGTGCCGAGTTTTGTCCCGCCAAAATACCGTGTGACCACCAGCGATACATCGCCAATTTTGCTTCCACGCACCACCGCCAACACAGGCGGACCTGCTGTGCCTGCGGGTTCTCCGTCATCGCTCATGCCTTCGGTGACACTCGCGCCAAATCCCACCCGAAACGCATAGACATGATGAGACGCATCGGGCATTTCGGCGCGGATTTGTGCCAAGAATGCCTTTGCATCATCAACGGTGGGTGTAAATGTGACAGAGGCAATAAACCGAGACCGCGCCACCTCTGTTTCGATACGGTGAAATCCTTGTGGGATGAGATATGGGTCTGGCATGGCTCATTTTAGCAATTCTGGGTTCGATGAGATGAACATCCGCAAAACTGGTGGCTCGATATACAGCACATTTTGCGGGCGTTCCACACGCAAGAGGCGTTTTTGTACCAGCATCACCACCGCTTGCTCACTCTCTGCTGTCGGTTGATAAGGGACAATGTGCGAAATCATCTTGAGGGTATGTTGCTCAATGGGGGTGAGGCTCGCCCATAGCATGGCACATTCATCACGGATAGACCGCCGAGAGGCGAGTTGGCGCAGATATTCCTCATCTTGGCTATCACGCACATCGGTGATATTGAACGAATCCAAGAGACGGAATCCGGAACGGAGCAATCCCGCATAATTGCCTGTCGCCCATGTCAGAAAACGGATAGTTGCTTCGGGATAATTTTTATTGTTACGGCTCATGAGGCTATCCACCATGCGCCGTGCGTCAATCTCGTTGTAGGGTCCCACATACAAAATGCTGTCGGTGAATAATTCGACAAACGGCTCCATTTCGAGATGGGGCAGATTATACAGGTCTATCAGATGATTGAGTGGCGCACGGGTGAAGGTGAGGTAGCTAAAACGGCGCTTGTTGGCATCACGTAAGCCACGCAATGTCTGAAAAAATTTGGGTGGCAAATTTTTGAGCATGTCCTCAAATTCATCGAATAGCAACACGATTTTTGTGCCAGAACGGAATAAAATATCCAATCCGCGCTCCAGATAGCGCAATCCCATATACGAGAAAAGCGGATTTGTGCCATCTTGCAGGGTGTTATACAGGTCATAGAACCGTTCTGCATCGCCTTCTGGGAGCATATCAAACGGATAAAATGCCATAATCAGACGGTGCATGATGAGTTCATAGCCTGCCCAACACCGAAATTGCTCGGTCTCTGGGGTGATGGGTGGCAATGGACCCAACATATTGGGGTTGATAATTACCGCCTTAAAATCGTTTTCACTAGACAGTTGCAAATAGGCTTTTTGGACATCATAACTGCCCAGATGGAGCAGTAAATTCGATTTGCCCACACTGCCCACACCGACCAACGAACAACAATCCGCCGCCCGCCAACGGTCTGTAACATAACGGACTTCTTCTCGCCGAAAATCGAGGGGTTGCCCCTTTGCGCGTTCCGATGACATGCGCTTTTTCCTCTCTGTGATCTAAAATCATCTTCAATTATATCTCAAATCCGATGATAATGTGCCACAGTGTATTTTATAACACGATGAGTCAGACTGTCTTTCTGGCAATCCTGTGAATAGGAGAATTTTTATCATGCAACACGAACAACCAAAGCAATATCGGTATTACGATGGGGTGATGGTGCTGTTTATCACCACATTGCTGGTGAGCAATTTGCTCAGTAGCGCCAAAATTATTGATTTAGGCGTGAGTCTTGGCGGATTTGCCTTTGTATTTGATGCGGGGACGTTGATTTTTCCTATATCGTATATTTTTGGCGATATTCTCACAGAGGTATATGGCTATAAACGTGCCCGCCGTGTGATATGGATGGGATTTTTATCATCGGCATTGATGGCATTTTTTGTGTGGTTGGCGGGGATATTACCCGGTGAATCATTTTGGTTATCGGTGAATGGCGAGAGTGCTTATCAGACGATTTTAGGCGGTATAGTGGGATTGGTGGTCGCCAGCCTAAGCGCGTATTGGGTGGGGAGTTTTGCTAATAGTTATGTGCTGGCAAAGATGAAAATTGCCACCAAGGGCAAATGGCTATGGTCGCGCACCATCGGCAGTACACTGGTGGGGCAGGGTGTAGATACGCTCACATTTATCACGATTGCAACCCTTTTGGGGGTGTTCCCCACCGAGATATTTTTGTCGCTGGTGGTGACGAATTACATCCTCAAGGTGGGTATAGAGGTATTGATGACCCCTATCACGTTGGGGGTGGTGGGGTGGCTTAAGGGTGCAGAAAATGAAGATGCGTATGATTATGACACCGAATTTAATCCGTTTCGGGTGAGCGTTTAACCGTCAAAAATAAAAACCCCTCTGCAATGTGTCGCAGAGGGGTTAGACAGTCTACTTAAATATCCAAGTTCCGCACGCGCTTGGCGTGGGTTTGGATAAACCGCTTACGGGGTGGCACACTGACACCCATGAGCATATCAAATACCTTATCGGCTTCTGTCGCATCATCTACCGTGACTTGGAGCAGAGTGCGTTTTTCTGGGTTCATGGTGGTCTCCCACAATTGTTCGGCGTTCATCTCGCCCAAGCCTTTGTAGCGTTGGATACCGACCTTATCGGGGTCTTTATAGCGCTTCATCGCCTTATCCAAAATTTGCTGTTCATTCAGACCCGGTTCGTTATACAAATATTCCTGATTTTTGCCTTGTCTAAGCAAGAAAATTGGTGGTTGGGCGATGAATAAATGCCCTTCATAGATAATAGCGGGCATGTGACGGAAAAAGAATGTGAGCAATAGGGTGCGAATATGCGCCCCGTCTACATCGGCATCTGCCATGAGGAGGATACGCTGATAGCGCAATTTGGTGATGTCGAAATCTTCGTGAATCCCTGTGCCGAGCGCGGCAATGATAGATTTGACTTCGTTGTTATCCAAAATTTTATCCAGATGCGCCCGTTCTGTATTAAGAATTTTACCGCGCAGGGGCAAAATTGCCTGAAAGTGACGGTCACGCCCTTGCTTGGCACTATTGTGGACAAACACACCACTAGCCAGCGCAAAATTGTGGGTATTGGGGACTTCAATATCATATACATCAATGCGTTCTTCGAGATATTCAATACTCACAATGCGGTGATTGTATGGCACACTTTCAAGCATTTCCGCTTCATAAACTTCTTCCGAATATTTATATAGAGGCATCAATGACAAATCGGGTGTCAAATCTTGCGCCTGTTTATATGTGCCATCGCGCAACATGAAGCGATGGTCTGGTGTACAAGTGATTTGCTCGCCATTATCCAATGTTATACGAATCACTTGGGCATTTTTCTTGGTGATGCGTGGGTGCATCACACGCTCTAATCCAATTTTGCCATCGTGACGAATCGTATAGCAAAAATGCTCTTTGCCATCGGCTTGTTCTGCGATGATTTCCTCAAAGCTGAGTTGACGACCATCGGCTAGTGCAATTTTTGTATCACCAGAAAAACAGCCACCCGCACTATCGCCCTCTACAATATAGAGTTCCGAATTGCTTGTGCGACCATGCACCGAACAATCGGCTAATTTGCCCGGTAGGGTGCTACTTTCTAGCAAGCTGGGACCGCTCCGCACGAGGTCACGCGCTTTTCTGGCGGCTTCGCGGGCGCGTTTACTCAGCAGACACTTCTCGATAATTTTGCGCCCCTCACGCGGGTTCATCTGCAAAAATTCTGAGAAGGCTTCGGATACGACTTGTGATACCGCGCCTTGTACCTCTGGATTGAGCAATTTGACCTTTGTTTGGCTCTCAAATTGCGGATTGGGATGCTTGATGCTGACGATGGTGGTGAGTCCTTCCATCGTATCGTTGCCAGAGAAATTGACATCTTTTTCTTTGAGAAATCCCTCACTACGGGCATACCGATTAATCACGCTGGTGATAGCAGACCGCAATCCGGTTAGATGCGAGCCACCGTCTGGTGTGCCGATGGTGTTGGCAAATGCCAATTCGGTCACAGTGGTTGAATCACTATACTGAAATGCCACTTCTACGCCGATGGAGTAGGTCTCTTTGCCTTCTGCCACGAAATCTACATCACGCTCGGCATGAACTGGCTCATGCAGGGGTTTGCGATACCGATTGAGATACCGCACGAATGAGCGCAACCCACCTTCAAAATAGAAGGTGGTCTCTTTGGGGATGGGCTGAACACGTTCATCGCGCAGGGTGAGTTTAACCTTGCGGGTGACGAATGCCATCTCGCGGAAGCGGTCTACAAGGGTGCCATAATCGAAATGATTTCTGTCCATTACGGTAAAATCTGGGACAAAGCGTTGCACCGTGCCTGTGTATTCTTCAGTCGCCATTTCGCGGACTTTTTTCACAGGTGCGACTGGCTTGCCTTCACGATAAACCTGTTCCCAAACATACCCCTCACGATAGACTCGTGACCGAAATTCGGCGGATAGGGCGTTTACAGCAGAGACACCCACACCATGTAACCCACCACTGACTTTATAGGCACCTGTGCCAAATTTACCGCCTGCACCGACTTGGGTCATGACCAATTCGAGGGTCGAAATACCTTCTTGGGGATGAATCCCCACGGGGATGCCCACACCATTATCGGATACCGACACAGAATCATCGTCATGTAGCGTAATTTCGATGGTATCGCAACGCCCCGCAAGTGCTTCGTCTATGGCATTGTCTACGACCTCATAAATAAGGTGATGGAGGGCGCGAATATCTGTCCCACCCACATACATGCCCGGACGCTTCCGAATGTGTTCCATTGGGTTAAGCTTGAGGATGCTACTCTCATTGTATTCTGTAGGGGTTTGTGACGCGGGAATGTGTTTCTCCGACATATTTTTTCTTCAACCTCTGTATAAAAATAGTGTTGCACAGATTACAGTGACATACTCCCTATGCCTAAGCAAGGGCTTCTGCCGTTAACACCAACTGCCTTACTATTCGCAAGGACTTCTGTTGACTGAGACAGTATGAGGCGATGCCCCGCCTCTAAAATATTGATTGCCGCATTGTGGTCACGCCCTAACGTGTTCCCACAACACTCACACTTAAAAACACGTTCAGATAGTCCCAACTTTTGCGTATGACCGCAATGACTGCATTTGCCCGTTGTACGCTCCCAACGACTTATCTTGATGATTCGCTTGCCACGCTTCAAGGCAACCCAATCGAGAACCTTGATAAACTGTGCAAACCCTAAATCGCTTATCTTTCGTCCCCAAAGTTTTTTCATGGCATCGAGGTTTAAGTCCTCAAACACCATCACCTCATACTGGTCACACAAATCATGCGCTAATTGAAAATGAAAATCTAAGCGTTTGTGTGCTATACGAATATGACGGCGGCTCATGTGCCACATACCCGCTTTGTGGTTGTTGCTTTGCTTAATTTTACGCGAAACACGCCTTTGAATGGTGCGTAACCGTGGCAAGTCGTGCTTATAATACTGTGTGGCGATTCAATGGTTGCACCGTTGTCTGTCGTCAAGAAATCCGCCAAACCAAAATCAAAACTGCCGATTTTACCCATGCTGATTTGCTCTGGAATAGCCATTTTCTCAATGACACTGAAACACACCCATAATCGCCCTGCTGTATCCCGCTTGATTGCAACCGTTTTTATCTCGCCATTTAACGGACGATGATAAATAAATTTGTATATTTTCTTTCCAATGCGGATTTTACGATATTTTTTGCCTTTTTGTTCGTCTAGCACATCCCATCCCGCTTGTTTCAAAACAAACGATTTGAATTTCTTGACCTTTTTGAAACGGGGCAATCCACCTTGCTTTTTGAAAAAACGGGCATATGCCTCATCAAGACGCTCAAGTATTTCTTGAACTGCTTGCGACCCTAAAACTTTCCAATAAGCATATTGAGACCAACGCATCCGCAGTTTGGCGATGTGTTTTTGCATGACATGCAATGATATATATTTGCCCGTCAATTGGTAGTAACGCTTTTGCAGTGCGAGTGCGTGATTCCAAATCATACCAGCAACATTAATTTGCTGATGAATCGAACCATCAACTTTGTTGTTGCGATACAGTCGGTATTTGTATGTTTTACGCACGTTGACAACTTTTGGCATCAAGCTATTCCACTTTTTCGCTATCCCCTAAGCGTTCTATCAGTAGTTTAACCCGCTCACTTAAACAAATACTTGTTGGGCGTTTACGTTGTTATTATCACTTTTGTTTATTATACTTTTATTCTAGCGCACTTTTAACTACAATGCACTAGCGCCTTATATCCCCATAGCTAAAACCATAGGCTTTACGGCGGTTTTTCGATAAATAAGGCGTGAAAATGTACCAATCACGCCTAAAAAACCACTCTTTATCTTCATTAATTATACCATCTGTTAGGAATTTTCACAATAGGGCTAATTATCGGTATGAACCGTCTACCCCCCACTTGACAGATAAGCGTGGTGGGGTGTACAATTTCACCTATTGCGGGTGTAGCTCAGTTGGTAGAGCGTTTGCTTCCCAAGCAAAATGTCACGAGTTCGAGTCTCGTTACCTGCTTTGAATAACGCTCAGAGAAGCTATCTGAGCGTTTTATTTCGTAGGGAATTTTTTTGAGGAGACATTATCGTGGCGGAATTTGTGCTAGAAGCAGAAGCCCGCGTTATTACGGGTAAAAAAGTGAGCCAATTGCGGAATGCGGGTTTAGTTCCTGTCACCGTTTATGGTCCAAAAATTGAACCAATCAATTTGCAAATCCCTTATCGTAATTTGGAGCGTATGTTGCTCAAAGCAGGCGGGACAAACCTTATTGACCTAACGGTTGATGGAAAAGTCCACATTGTTTTGGCGCGTGAAGTTCAACGGGATGTGCTGAAGGGCAAAATTTTACATGCCGATTTCTTCTCGGTAGATGCCGCCAGCAAAATCCGTTATGCCATCCCTGTTCACCTTATTGGAGAAAGCCCCGCCATTGCATCGAAACGCGGGATTATGCTCACAGGGACACAGACTATCACCGTTGAAACCCTGCCCGGTAAATTGTTACACGGCATTGACGTAGATATTTCTGGTATGACCGAAATTGGCTCTACCATCGTTGTTGGCGATATTAAAATGCCAGCCGATGTGGTTGTCATTGATGACCCAGAAGAAATGGTCTTCCGTATTACCCAAACCTCTGCCCAACGTGCAGAAGAGGAAATCGAAGCCGGTGCAAATTCTTCTGAGCCAGAAATTATTCAAAAGGGCAAACTCGAAGACGAATAATAACCAGTGTGGTGGGCATGACAGAAATAACCATGCCCCTACATTTTTTCCCTGATAATATGCTATAATCATGGTATACATGCCGGAGTGGCGGAATTGGCAGACGCGCTACGTTCAGGGCGTAGTTCCCTCAAGGAGTATGGGTTCGACTCCCATCTTCGGCACAAACATCAAAAAACGAGAGACATCAGTGTTTCTCGTTTTTTTATTTTAATCCCGCCCGCCAGCGCTCATCGGCATAATCTTGCGGGGTATCTACATCGCGCAAAATACTATCGCTCTCCACAGGGATATACTGAATATGTGCTTCGTGCTTGATGATAAAATCGCGCAAGGTGCTTTTGTCGTTGAGCATCAAAATTTCGTGCCAATATTTGCGCCCAATTAAAATCGGGTGTCCACGTCTCATTTGAAAACTGGGGATGAGCAAATCGCCACCATGTTCGGCATAGTGCATCTGCAAATCGTTTAGCACACGGGCATTGAGGCGGGGTTGGTCGCCCAATACCACAAAACAGGCAGATACTTCTCTCGGCATGGCACGCAATCCCGCCTTGATAGACGACAACATCTCCCCAGATTTATAAGCACGGTTGTAGGTGAGTGTGATGTCGTAGGGGTCTAAAATCGTCTTTACTTCGTTGGCTAAATGCCCTGTAATAATGTGAATTTGTTCAATTCGGGCGCGGATGAGCTGGTCGGTGATATGCTCGATGATGGTCTTATCATCTGACCATGGGAGCAATATTTTCGATTGACCCATTCGGCTCGATAACCCCGCCGCCAAGACAATTGCCCCCAATGGGCGCTGGATTTCATAGACGGGTTCTGTGGCACGGGCATTGCCCATCACCACCCCCGATAGGCGCGAATTTTTGAGCGCGAGTTTGGCGATGAGCCGCGCGCGGTTGCGTCCATATTGGGTGGTGGTTGTGCCATTGAGATAAGCGACCACACGGGCTTTGTCTGGAATCCCTTTTAGTCCCAACGATTCATCGCGCAAAATTTGTGCCACCCACGGGGCGCGGATTCGTCCCTCGTGGGGGAAGCCATAGCGTGCGATGATGGCATCGGCATTATACACATGGTCTTCATCCAACGGCTGACCCAACACCGATAACGATACGGTTGGCACGACCAGCGATGTTTCTGGCGGAAAAAGTGGCTCATGGTCATACGGGGCTTTGAGTGGCAATCCATTGGCGCTATCGGCTTCTATGAGCATTACATCGCTATCTACGGCATCCATGAGGCGCACAATCCAACTCGGTTTTGCACCATAGGCATCACCTTGCTTGATAGCATCGTATAAAAATACAAAGCCTGTCTCAGATAATGCCTGCGAGATGGCATATTCCCCCGCATGGGTGGACATCGCACGCGGCATGAGCGCCAATTTATCGGCAGATAGGCTGTTGGTGGTGGTCGCCAAGACGCGCCACCCCAACGCGGTGAGTTCATCACCCAATCGCAATAAGGTGGCTGTTTTGCCCCCTGCGCCAATAAATGCGACGACATCGCCTCGTGAGATGTTAAGCGCCTGATATAACAGCATGATTATATGCCACCGAGTCCCCGCGCCCGCAACGCTTTGACAACACTATCGGGTGTGAATGGGATTTGATTAAGCCACACACCCGTTGCATTATGAATGGCGGCGGCAAGCGCGGGGGCAATGGTCAGAAACGGCATTTCTGCCACACCACGTGCCCCCCAAGGTCCAATAGGGTCTGGATATTCTAGCAAAACGGGCTTCACCCGATGCGGAATATCTAACGCGGTGGGAATGAGATAAGTCGAAAAATACGGATTTTTGAGTTTGCCCTTATCAGAGACCAAATGCTCCATCACGGCATAGCCTTGTGCTTGCACCACGGCACCTTCTACCTGCCCCAAAACACCTTGTGGGTTGATAATTTTTCCCACATCATGGGTAGAGACCACATCCAAAATATCTATCTGACCTGTTTCGATGTCTACCTGTGCTTCAACTGCTTGTGCCACATAGCCATAGGCAAAATTGGGTTCACTTTTGCCCGTTTTTGGTTCATACATGGTGGTTGGTGGGGGACGATACATAAAATCACCGATAGCGGGACGTTCTTCATTAGCCCATTTTTGCAATGCGATTTGTGCCGCACCACGAATGGCATTACCCGCCATGAATACCAAACGGGATGCCGATGCACTACCAGACGATTGAAAACCGGCGGTATCGTGTGTTTTGAGGTGTATCTGTTCTAGTGGCACACCTAGCGCTTCGGCGGTCATCTGCACAACGACGGTATGTGCGCCTTGACCGACCTCCGCGCCTGCGGCTTTGATAATCACTTTTTCGATGCTAGATGTGCCATAGAGTTCAATTTGCGCCCAGCTATGTTCTGGAAAACCAAAGGCATAGCCGACATTTTTATAGCTACAGGCAATGCCCACCCCGCGCCGTAAATGGGGCGATGGGGCAGGTTGGCGCGGGCGGATTATCCAGCCAGAGCCATTTTGTGACCAAAAACTTTCTTTGGCACAGGCTTCTATCACTTGGGGCATACTCACCCCTTTGGGTAGGGGGGTGCTGACCGATAAAATGCTCCCCTCTTGAATACTGTTCATCAGACGTATTGCCACAGGGTCTATTTGTAACGTATCCGCAAGCTGATTCATCATGCCTTCGGCACAAAAAGCCGCTTGTGGTGCGCCAAACCCACGAAATGCCCCTGTAGGGATATTATTGGTATATATCCCATAGGTATCTATGCTCACATGCGGGACTTCGTAGGGTCCTGTGATGGCTAATCCTGCATTTGCCATGACTTTATTGGATGTATAGGCATACGCGCCCACATCGCCAATGATACGGGCTTGAATGGCGGTGATTTTACCCGCATGGGTCGCGCCCCATTTTGCCCACATGCGAATGGGGTGGCGTTTGTGATGATAACGGATAGATTCTTCTCTGCTCCAGATAATCTTCACAGGGCGGTTAAGTTTCCATGTGGCGAGCGCGAGTAATATTTGCACCGACATATCTTCTCGTCCGCCAAATGCCCCGCCAATTGCGGGGTATATCACGCGCACACGGTCTTCTGGCAGATTGAGTGCATGGGTGATTTGCCATAAATCCTCATGTACCCATTGACCCGCCACCGCTACGGTGATGCGTCCTTCGTCATCTACATAAGAGAGACCTGCTTCGGGTTGTAGATAGGCATGTTCTTGGTAGCCTGTTTCATACATGCCTTCGATAATCACATCCGCATCGGCAAAACCCGCCTCGCTATCCCCTTTGCGGATGGGATAGTGGCAGAGGATATTATTGGGATTATCGGCATGAAGCTGGGGTGCATTATCGGTCATTGCCTGTTCCATATCATATACGGCGGGCAAGTCGAAATAATCTACCTCAATCAGTTTGACCGCTTGTGAGGCAATCGCTTCGGTTTCTGCGACCACAATTGCAATATTATCCATATAGCAACGCACAATATCGGCATGGGGGTTATTGCTCCCTATGCCACATAACACGGGCTGGTCTTTGAAAATGAGTCCATAGGTGTTATTGGGGATGTCTTTGGCAGTATAGATAGCGACCACACCCGCGAGGGCTTGTGCCTTGTGGGTGTTTATGCGTGTAATTTTGGCGTGGGCGCGGTCGCTCCACAAGATTTTCATCCACAACTGACCATCACGGTCGAGGTCACTTGGATAGGGAGTCACACCCGTGACTTTGCCATGGGCGTCTATCCGCTTGACCTCTGTGCCGATGATGAAGGGTTGGTCTTTTGCCATACGATACAATCCTCATTGTTGAACTGGATTTAGGTGGGGTCTACCCCCTATTTATCACTGCCCATTTTACGTTTGGTTTCTTCTGCCATTTTGCGATTCACTTCTTGACGGCGTTTCTTACGAGCAATGTCTTCTGCTACTTTGTCTTCTTTTTCTTTTTTCAGTTCACGTTCATTGGTGAGTTTGGTGGGTTTTGGCGCAAGTACCGCATACATCATGGCGGCAAAGAGCAAAATGATGACCGCGACAACCGCCCCAACGACCAATTGCACGACTTCAAAATTATCGGCAATGTCTTGAGAATTATCTGGCAAAATAGTGTTTTGCAACCATTCGGTGAGTGGCTTAGATAGGGAAAAGCCCACGCCTGCGGCGGCGGCGAGTAAAAATAAGCCGATGAGTGGCAAAAAAGCATTGAGGGGGGTCTTCTTTTTTGCCTTTGACATATATTCATCTTCAAAACTCATGATAGTTGCTCCTTTGATTTTTCACTTGCAGATAAGATAGCATTGATAATGGCATAATAACCTGTGCAACGGCATAAATTCCCGCTAATGCTTTGCAAGATTTGGTCATGGGTGGGTGTTGGGTGTTCATCCAACAATTTTGCCCCAGACATAATAAATCCAGGTGTACAGTATCCACATTGTACCGCACCTTGCTCAATAAATGCTGATTGAATTGGATGAAGGTTTTCGCCGTCTGCTAATCCTTCCACGGTGACAATTTTGGCGTGATGGGCGCGAGGTGCGCCAACCATGCACGACATCACCGCCGCCCCATCCAAAAAGACGGTACATGCCCCACATTCACCCTCTGCACAACCCTCTTTTGTGCCGATAAGATGGGCATCTTCGCGTAGAAAACGCAATAGGGTTTTATCGTGACCTGTCGTGAAGGTGTGTGTTTTTCCGTTGATGGTGGTCTCTATGGTGGGATTTTCTGCCGATATGGTGCTGGCTTGTGATAGAGACATATCGCCAGAATTGCCCCAGAGCATAGCGGGATTTTTTGGATAATTATCGGCTTGGGTGTTGGTCATCACTGCCCGCAAGCCACGCGACACCAATATCCCTATCATTTCAGTACGATAATCCGCAGGAGCGCGAATATCGTTTATGGGGGTAGGGATACTGGCACAAGCCAATGCCGTTTGGCGGATGAGGTCTGGTGTGAGTGATTGCCCGATGAGCGATTGTGCCACTTGTGGCAGGCTGATGATGGTTGGCGCGACACATCCGAGTGTAATGGTTGCATCTTTAATGGTGTCATCGGGGTTAAAATCCAAGATGAGCGCCACATTGATGACTGCAATGGCTTGTGCTTTACGGAGACCCAATTTGATGAATATCCCACGAGAAGAATTTGTCATGGCAGGAAAATGAACATGGGTAAGCAGTTCATCTGGGCGCATGACCGTTTGGCGATAGCCCGTATAAAATTGGCTGAGGGGGATTTCGCGTATCCCCGATGTGCTGGCGAGCGAAACACTTGCACCCAATGCCATGAGTGGGGTGATGGTATCGTTGGCGGGGGAAGCGGTAATGATATTGCCCACGACTGTGGCGCGGTTGCGGATTTGTGGCGCACCGATTTCCCAGCTGGCTTGTGCCAATGGGAGCGCATGGGCGATTATATCGGCATTGGCGACTACCTGATTGTGTGTGACCAACCCGCCGATGCTGATTTTTCTGTTTGTGTGGGTAATATCGGCTAAATCGGCTAGGCGGGTGATGTCTATAATCACATCGGCATGGCGCTGTCCGCGTTCTAATTCCAGCAATAAATCTGTGCCACCTGCCATAATTCTGGCATTGGCTTGGTGGTCATGGAGAAGGTGTAGGGCTTGGTCTATGGTTGTGACTTGGTGATAGGTTTGCCACATAAGATACTTGTTCCTCATTATTTCCAATAACGTTTAATGGCATCTTGGGCGATTGCACCGCCGATATTATGCAAAATGAGATATGCCATTTGGCGTGCGCCTTCGTGGTCACTCTCAGATAAAATTTCGATGACTTCGGGCAAAATCATGTCGGGGATAATACGGCGTGCGAGGTGAACTAATGCCCAACCTGCGTGTGAACGGACATCAAATGAGGTGTCATTGAGCGCATTGAGTAGGGCGGGAATGGTCTCTGGATTGCCGATTTGGTCTAATGCCCATGCAGAATAAGTGCGGACATCTTCATCGGGGTCTGTGAGGCACGCTAGGCACGCCTCTAGTGTGTCTGAATGGCGATATTTGCCCGCATATTGCAAGCCTAAGACACGTTGATGGCTATATGGGCTGGTGAGCAGGTATAAAATAGCTTGCAAAGACATATCCATATGGGCAAAACCCCTATTTGGTGAGTGGTTCAACCTCTAAAATGGTGACAGGGTTAATATTCATGATACAAGTCTCTTTATAATCGGTACGGGTGGTATTTCGGCGGTCATAGGTGTGGACATGCCCATGAAGCATATACCGTGGGCGATACCAATCCATAAAACGCAAAAATGATGGAAATCCGTTATGGGGCAAATCTGGTGCATCGTGAATACCTTTGGCGGGCGAATGTGCCACAAAAATATCTACCCCATGCTCGTGCATCATGCGGCGCAAGCGGAGTTGTGGTCCCATTTGCAAAACCATGAGCATCATTTCGGCATCACTATATTGGATTTTCCCTTTATTATACCGAATAGACCCCTCTAATCCCGCAAAAGTGAGTCCGTTGAATGTGACAATACGCTTGTGCAAGTCATCGCCACCGGGCGGGCTTTCATCATAATTTTCATCATGATTGCCCCGCACATACATCATCGGCACAGATAGGACAGAGGTCAGAAATTCCAAATAAACCGACGGTAAATCGCCACAACTGATAATGAGGTCAATATCGTTATAGCGCCTCCGCAAGTTTGCCGCACTCTCCATCTGTGGCGGCACCATATCACTTACACATAGTATCTTCACAAAAACGCTCACTAGCCAATATATAATACAGAATTTTTAATTTTGTTACTTATCGCGCATAGGTGCGCCTGTGCCACCGCGTTGGTGCATGATAATTTCTGATAAAATGCTCACCGCGATTTCTTTGGGTGTTTCTGCGCCAATTTCTAAGCCAATAGGCGCATGAATCCGCGCTAATTCGGCATCGGTGAGGGGATAAACATCCCGCAGTGCCTGTAATGTTAACGCCCACCGTCGTTTACTGCCAATTACGCCGATATAACGGGCGGGTGTGGCGAGTAGGGCGGGGAGCAATGCCAAATCTATTGGCAACCCGCGCGTCACGGCGACTATTGCCATTTTTTCGTCTATTGTAACATATTGTGTCAATTCTTGTGGCATACAAACCACGTATTTTGCCAACCCCGCCACCACCTGCGGATTGCAAAATTCTGGACGGTCATCACTGAGGATGACCCGATAGCCCATCCAGTGCGCCAACCCCGCCATTGCCACCCCAACATGCCCCGCGCCGATGATGATAATCGTATTGGGTGGGTTAAACGGCTCGATAAAAATTTGTGCTGTGCCACCACATATGCCTGGATCGCCATCGGCAAGATTGTTGAGGGTATAGGTTTGTAGGGTGGCTTTTTCGGATATGAGCGCATTGAGACCCGCTTGAATCACCAACGATTCCATCGCCCCACCGCCGATTGTACCGAGTGTTGTGCCATCGGCACGGATGAGCATTTTGCTCCCTGCATGACGGGGCATAGACCCTTGTGTGCTGATGACGGTGGCTAGGGCGACTGGCTCACCCGCTTGTTGGGCGTATGATAGGGCATGGATGATAGGGGCGGTATCGTCACTCATGGCTAAAAATCATCCGCAAAGGTGTCTATAAGCAGGCGCACATCGTTGCCCAATGGGCATAATACCGCGCAAGTCGCGCCAGACTCGAAATATTGGCGGATTTTTTCTCGACATTCATCGCGTGTGCCAGAAGCCGTGACCATCTGCACAATATCATCTGGTACAAGCCGTCCTGCTTCTGCGAGGGTGGTGTCGGTGAGGGGATAGCGCACGACTTGGGTGACCATATCAATCAATTCCTGTGGAATCCCACTGGCACGCATCAGCGCAGGGTGTTGTGCCAAATAGCGTGTGACCCAAAGCCGTGCTACATCCAGCGCCTTTTGGCGGTTATTATCTACCGAACACGCGATGAGTTGGGGACGGTCTATGCTATGCACGGAGCGACTAATCTGGCGTGCGCCACGCGCCAATTCGGTCATGGCAAAATGGTTGTATTGAGGCGACACCATAAAATTGAGCAATACCCCATCGGCAATTTCTCCCGCCAGCGCCAGCAAATTTGACCCTGTTGCGCCGATATAAATAGGGACATAACGCGGTTCTTTGCGCCCATGTACGATATTCAATTCGACATCGGTCATGTGGACAAATTCGCCCTGAAAAGTCACTTTTTTCATCGCCAATAAACCGCGTATGACATGAATCGTCTCACGCAATGCCAAAAGTGGGCGCTCGCGGCGGATGCCCATTTGTGAGGCGAGTGGGTCATACCAGATGCCAATCCCGCACATGATACGGCTCGGTGCAAGGTCATCTAGGGTGAGAAAGGTGGACGCGATAGTGGCGGGGTTGCGTGACCAATTATTAATCACAGCAGACCCAATGCGGATTTTGCTGGTGCTGGTGGCATATGCCGCCATTGGCACAATGGCATCGCGTGCTAAGCCACTTTCTGCTTGCCATACCGCCTCAAATCCGCGCATCTCGGCGTATTGGACATAGGCAATCGCCTCTTTGAGCGGGTGAACGTCTTGTAGATATAACGCCATGCGTCCCAACATGCTAGGTATCCAATTTTCTGTTCAATAGATGCAATTCGTCTAAGGGCAAATGTGCAATGCTATCCCCATCGAGTCGTTGAATAATACGGATATAATTCTCGATGTCCTCTGGCAAATCTATATCTTGCACCATGCGTTCCGATTCATACATCAACACTTCTGCGCCTGCATCCCGTGCCAATACCGCATGAGCCTGAAAACTGCCCTCGCCATAGGCATAACGAATTAACCCTGGCGGCTGAATATAAAAGGCATTTGTGCCGTCCCGATTGCGGTCTGTCGAGAGTACCACACATGGGCGGTCAATTTGCCCCATGTGGATAATCTCTTTTATATCCTCTGGTGAAAGGAGGGGCAAATCTGCGGGTAAAACTAAAATTGCATCGCTCCGCCAACTGGCGACAACCGATGTCGCCCGTTCTAGTGCCTCATTAAGCGCAGGTGTGCCAGATTCTTGAATGGTCTTTGCACCATATTCACGGGCGATGGTGAGTGCATGGTTGTCTCTGCTCACGACCAACATGCCTGTTACCTCTGCGACACTTTGCACCACTTTGAGCGTATGACGCAACATCACCTCTGCCAATTTTTCGCGCCCTTCTGGGGTGACGATGGCAGACAGTCGGCTTTTGGCGAGTCGTAGTGGTTTGATGGGGATAATTGCCCAAACACTCATGAAGATTTCCAATCACTAAGCCATGCTAATAAATATTTTGCCAGCGAAATACGTTTTTCATCGCTATCCATGAGGGTATCGGTGAAACGCATGGCGATGGATGATGGGGTGAATGTGACAGATTCATCACGGCTATCGCCCAAAAAGCCATTGATAACCCCACCATAATAGTCTATGACACTTTGTGGGGTGACAGACACGCCTAATTCGCGCATCAATTTGGCGGTGGGTCCCTTCACTGCCTGTCCCTGAATGAGTGGGGTGACGACAATGCGGGGGATATTCCGTGACATGAGCCATTCGGTCATGCTGTGCAAACTGAGGATGGGGCGCACCGATAGCCACGGGTTGGATGGCGCGATGATGACCGCATCGGCAGATTCTAATGCCTGTTGTACCGCAGGCGGTGGGTTGGTGGCATCTGCGCCCACATATTCAATGGATGTGAGGGTCGGTTGCCAGCGATGTTTGACAAAATATTCCTGAAAGGGCAATTCGCCATATTCTTTGGTATGCACAATGGTCGGCACTTCGCCATTTGCCATTGGCAATAATGTGCAAGTAATACCCAACACTGTAGCGAGTCTGCGCGTGATTTCGGTGAGCGTCACGCCTTCATACCACCATTGGGTACGGAGGAGGTGGGTGGCAATATCTTTATCACCCAACTTAAACCACTCATCAGAATTATAGCGGCGCAAGGCATCTAGGGTGTTGGTGGTATCGTCTGCCACACCCCATCCCATATCTTTATTTACCATATCCGCTAGGGTATACATCACCGTATCGAGGTCGGGGCAAATCCGCAAACCATGATGCCAAAAATCATCGCCCGTGTTGATGATAATGGTTAAATTTTCGGGTGGCATAGCATGATATAAGCCATACGCTAATTTTGCCCCACCAACGCCCCCCACCAACAAAATAATTTTTTTATGGTTGTTCAAAGTAAAGCCTCTTTTATATGGATATGGGCGGGCGATACATAATGTCGCCCCTACAAACCCATACATAGGTGGATTGTGGGGGTGAGGCACGCCTTTGCCCGCAATATTTTTATACACGCATTTTAACAGAAAATAGGACGATTGTCTTATCTATAATGGAGCAATGATTTTGAAATCAAATGATTTTTCAGAAAAAGAGAGACCTTTAAGGGCTTTGCCTTGTGGCTGACATACGCACTGCGTGCTAGTTAGCCAGTACAATTCTGCCTATTTTGAGGGATGCACTGGCTGTACGGACGTGATTAATCGCGTCCGTACAAGGCGTTAGCCTCGGATGTCAGCCACAAAATATTAAAAAATACTCCCAAATTGAAATATTCTCTTAAGCCAATAATCGTATGAATTTGTTTTCAGTTTTCCATAATTACATAGCGAATGTTACTTATAAAGCGTTAAATCTTCAATAGATTTGCGCGGTTTTGATTTTTCTTCGGCGGGAAACCCGATGGTGATGAGGGCTTGTGCCACCCAATCGCTGGGCAGGTTAAGCGCGTTTTGCACGACATCGGGGCAAAACAGGGGGGCGCACATCCAACATGCCCCAAGACCCAATGCGTGTGCCATGAGCAACATATTTTGCCCCGCCATGGCGGTACTTTGCACCGCCATGAGCATTTCGTTGTGAGCGCGTTTTGGGTCTGGATAGGTATCCATATCGGCTAATGTGAGGCATAAAAGTAATAATAGCGGTGCTTTGGTGATGCGGTCATAGGAGCGGCTCACATCGGCTTCGATGATGGCGGGTGGGGCGTTATCTGCGGATAAATCTGCCCGCAACCGCGCCCCCATCGCAGTTGCCAAGCCGATTTTTGTCTGTAACGATTGAATGACTACCCACCGCCACGGCTGACGGTTGTGTGCCGATGGCGACCATCGCCCCGCCTCTAAGAGCGTATGTATTTGCTCCAATGAAATGGCTGTGGGGGCATAACGGCGGATAGAACGGCGCGATTGGATGAGCGCCAACAGGGTGTTCATCGGTATAAATCCTGTTCTGGTGGGCGATATAAATCACTGGCGTGTGATGTTTCTGTCACCAAAAAATCTAACCCGCGAATGATGATAACAGGCAAGCCTTCACCGCCTTCACCACACACCAAATGGGCGGCGGATGCGATGAGGTCGGCATAACCCTGTAGGGTGATTTTTAGTTCACGTCCAAACAGGTCATGTGTGCCACGTAAATCCAATAGGGCAGGTATTCCCGCCACGCCAATCGCCACACCAACATTGCCCATGCGGAACGGGCGACCATGTGTGTCGCTGATGACGATGCCTGTGATTGCCCCTGTGGATTCGGTGATGGCGGTGCGTAATTTTTGGGCAGATTCATCGGGATTTTCTGGTAATAAGAGCGCTAGATTTTCGTCACCGACATTGGACTGGTCTATGCCCGCATTGGCAGAGATAAAGCCCTGATTGTGTTGTGTGACCAGCACATGCGGGGCTTTTCGTGATATTTTTTGGCTTTCAGATAGCACCAATTCCACGATGCGTGGGTCTTTGCGTGTTTCTGATGCGACTTGAAGTGCTTCTTCGGAGGGGACAACTTGGCGCAAATCCACAAACCGATTTTCTGATTTAGACACAATTTTTGAGGAGATGACCAGCACATCGCCTGTT
>Ga0163147_10000705_pt1 | contig 52297 bp, 46 predicted proteins | sample OliLakLV19MP6G1_FD_148597 | JGI IMG/M metagenome (GOLD analysis project Ga0163147, IMG submission 148597) | Freshwater microbial mat bacterial communities from Lake Vanda, McMurdo Dry Valleys, Antarctica- Oligotrophic Lake LV.19.MP6.G1 | ecosystem: Environmental > Aquatic > Freshwater > Lake >... | reverse complement strand
GTGCATGTCGACATCAACACCAATCCAAACTTTAAAAGCAATGATGCTTTAAAGGAAGCAATGGGTTATATCATGGGAATGGGTTTTGTTTTTAAAGCCAAGCCAGATGCATTTGCAAGTTCATGCTGTGCTAATAAAGTGGTGCAGTAGGAAATAAACCGAAATAATTATTTTAAAAATAATAAAACAAATGAGACAGCTGGCATCTATACAAAAAATAAAAAAACTAGAACCGATACCTGGTGCAGATGCCATTGTAAAAGCTACTGTATTGGGCTGGCAACTGGTGGTGAAAAAAGATGAGTTTAATGAAGGCGATTTATGTGTGTATGTAGAGATTGATGCTTTGCTGCCGGATAAGCCCGGGTTTGAATTTATGAAGCCACGGAGCATGCGGGTAAGGACGATCAGACTAAGAGGGCAAATATCGCAGGGCATTTGTTTTCCACTTTCTATACTGCCAGGCAACATTAATATTGAAGAAGGATTGGACGTAACTGGAATTTTAGAAATTGAAAAATACGAACCGCCTGTGCCAGCAAGTTTGTCTGGAATAATGAAAGGAGGGTTTCCATCTTTCATACCTAAAACAGATGAAACAAGGGTGCAGGTATTGCAGGAACTGTTAGATAAATTCAACAATGAACCTTGTTATGTAACAGAAAAACTGGACGGAACATCTGTTACTTATTTTATTAAAGATGGCATGTTTGGTGTATGCAGCAGAAATTTAGAATTAATTGAAACCCCCGATAATACATTATGGAGATTAGCAAGGGAGATACAGATAGAAGAAAAACTGACTTCATTAAAAGGCAACTATGCGTTGCAGGGAGAACTGATTGGTGAAGGCGTGCAAGGCAATAAATACAAAATGAAAGGGCAGCAGGTATTTTTCTTTTCAGTATTTAATATTGATGAGTACCGGTATTTAGATTACATCGATTTTAATGCAACGATAAATGAATTGGGTTTTAAGACAGTGCCGGTTTTAGAGAGGGATTTTGTATTACTCAATGCAATTGAAGCACTGGTAAATAAAGCAGTTGGTAAATCGGTATTGTACAATGTAGATAGAGAAGGTATTGTAATAAGACCATTGGCTGAAAAAGTGGAAAGCATCGGCAGGGTTTCTTTTAAAGCAATTAACCCGGAGTTTTTGTTGAAGTATGAGTAGGGTGATAATGTAGGTTAGCCGTAGTGTGTGCCAAAAAAACTACAACCAACCGTAGCTTGCTGTATACTGCTAAACTGATGGAAGACAAAGCAGTGTTATGGAAACTGAAAGAGATGGAATACGTGGAAAAGATCGCCGCCAAAATTAGCAACATCTGTGTAAGTGGTAACCGTGTGTTGATTGATCAGTTGAAGCAGATATTTGTGCCACAGAAATTGTCTGAACTATGATTTTTATGATTTAGCTCATTTGTATGAAAAGAAATAATCAGCTAATTCAGCGTTAAAGAAAATCATTAAAGAAATTGCTTAAATTTGAAGTATGAATAAACAGAAAATAATAACGAAATTAAATCTGTACGTTATACCACTGGGTAATGCCTGGGGTGTGAAAGGAGAAGGTAGTACAAAATTTACTTTCATTACCGATACTAAAAAAGAAGCGCTCACTTATGCAAAAGGTTTAGCCGTAAGCAGGAGTGCCGAATTAATTATTTATGGGAAAGACGGCAAAGTAGCGACAAGAAATAGTTACGCAAAAAAGGAAGGTGGTAGTCTGGCTAAAAAATAAAAGTCATGATTTAAGAATGTGAGCCACCCACAACAGGGTGGTTTTTTTATTAAAAGAAAGTCAGTAATAATAAAATGCAACAAATAAAAACCATACTAACCAACATAGAACAAACCAAAAAGGTTAAAATACTTTATGCCTGCGAAACAGGCAGCAGGGCATGGGGCTTTCCATCGCCGGATAGTGATTATGATGTACGGTTTATCTACCGGTATGAGAGAGATTGGTATTTGAGTTTGAGCCTGCACAAAGACACAATAGAATACATGGTAGATGAAACATGGGATGTAACCGGCTGGGATTTGAAAAAGAGTTTATTGCTGCTGAAGAAATCGAATACGCCGCTAATAGAAAGATTTCAGTCGCCAATAATGTATTGTGGTGATGCTACTTTTAAAGATGAGTTTAAGCAATTGATAGAAACCTATTATTCGCCAACGGCAGTTTTCTTTCATCACTATTCTTTGGCCAGAAAGTTTTGGGAAGATTTAAAGGATGCCAATGAAGTTAAATTAAAAAGTTATTTCTATTTAATACGGTCACTGCTTAGTTGCAACTGGATAATAAAAGACAAATCGGTATTGCCGATGCATATAGAAGGGCTGATGGTATTGATAGATGAAGACATCAAGAACATGCTGAGGGATTTGGTACAACTGAAAGCTGGCGTGGGTGAAAAATACCTACATCCAAAAGATGAAGTGCTGAACAAATGGATAACAGAAATGTGGAAGCTTGTAGAAGCAACAAAAGAAAACCTGGGAGTGAACAGAACAGAGATGAAAGAACTGAATGAGTTTTTCCTGAAAAGAATACAATGATATGCTGACGATAGAAGAAGTTAAAAATAATGGTTGGCTGATATTTGAAGCCGTTGCTGGCAGCAAGGCTTATGGCTTGGCTACTGCAACATCTGATACTGATATCAGGGGGGTGTTTGTATTGCCAAAGGAAATGTTTTATTCGCTGGACTACACGGCACAGGTAACTAATAAGACAAATGATATTGTGTATTATGAGCTAAGGAAGTTCATGGAATTGCTGTTGAAAAATAATCCCAATATTTTAGAGTTACTCAATGTGCCGGAAGAGCATGTGTTATACAAACATCCAGTGATGGACAATATAAAGCTGGAAATATTTTTGTCAAAACTCTGTGAGCAGTCATTTGCAAACTATGCTTTTACACAGATAAAAAAAGCGTACGGACTGGAAAAGAAAATTTTAAACCCGGTTGAAGAGCAAAGAAAAACTGTACTGGATTTTTGTTTTGTTTACCAGGGTAAAGACGCAGTTTCATTGCCTGCATACCTTGAAGTGAGTGGAAGAGCGCAACAGCATTTTGGCTTAACAGTGATAACTCATTTGAGGGATTGCTACAACTTGTATTACAATGAAATATTGCATTACGCTGGCGTAACAAAGAAAGATAATGCCAATGATGTTTGTATTAGTAGTATACCCAAAGGCGAGTTGCCTGTTGCAATGCTGTACTTTAATAAAGATGCTTATTCCATGTATTGCAAACGATACAAAGAATACTGGGATTGGGTGGCAAAGCGCAATGATGAAAGATATAAAACAACCATAGCGCATGGGAAAAAATATGATTCAAAAAACATGATGCATGTATTTCGTTTGCTGTTGATGGCAAAAGAGATTGCAACAGAAGGCAGTGTGAATGTGCATAGAAAAGACAGGGAGTTTTTGCTAAGCATAAAAGAGGGCAAGTTTGAATATGATGAACTGGTTGTAAAAGCAGCAGCCATGAAAGATGACTTGCCTTTGTTGTTTCAGCAGTCGGGTTTGCAGGATGAGCCTGATGTAGAAATGGTAAATAAATTATTGATTAAAATGAGGGAGGTATATTATGGAGAATGAAGAATTATATCCGGAATTAGTTGATTACATCTATCACTACCGGGATGAATTTCAAACTTTGGATGAAAAAGTAGCGGGCAAATGCACTATTCACAGAGAGAAAGAATTGGACCCTGAATTGAAGGCCATTTTAATAAGCAGAGGATGGTACAGTGGCAAAGAACACATTCAGGCAATGCTTGCAAATGGAAAGAAAAGCTTTATTGTAAATGTATCTGAAAGAATATTTAGCAAACATAGAGCTGAATTAAATTTGAATATATGTACAAAGTGTAATAAAATTGCAAGAACCCGATAGGCAACGCAATGCAGGTTTTGCAGGAATGACTGGCACTAATCGATGTTGTGATAAAAGTCCAATAGTAATTCAACCGATGAAAGGATTGATTGTGATTTCATTTCCACTGGAAATAAAATAAAAATAGAACAAGTTCGCAACGATGATGCCATGATAAACTAAAGCTGGTATTTAAAATAGCACGTTTATTTTTCTTCTTCATCGGAATCTATTAATTCAAGGTATGCCTGAATCAGTTCATTCTTAAGTTTGTTTCCTTTGTGGACGAGTAGTGCTGTGTAAAGTGTAATTCCACCGGCATCAAAATCGCCGCTCACTTTTATTATTTTATGAGATGGATGGTCGTAGTATCTGAACCAACTTAAAAATTTTCTGGCTCTTACTGCTTCCTTCCCATCGGAATTGTCGCAAACATATATGACAGCATTAATTTTTGAGTTGAGAAAATCACCCACAATAGTAATAACAGTATCTGCAATTCCAGGGTCAACACCTTTTCGCTTTGGCACCCCGGAAATAAGTTTTAAATTAAATGAAAAAAAATTTGAAGCAATGGATGGATTGGATTTGAAATATTCCGAGTAAGAAAGGAAGAAGCAATTATACTCGTCACCGTCAACTGTCGTGAATAGAAAAGTAAGTGCATCTACTTTAATAACTATAGGCGTGCAAATTTGTAGCCATGTGTTTTTTCAAGTTCAATTAAAGAAGTACCGTTTTGAAGTGCTTCGGCAATTATCTTTTGGTCGGCAAGCATTTTCTGAAACATTTCAAGTTTTGTCATAGGTTTCACCTTTGACCTGCGCTTGGCACGCACCGTTTTTATTGGTTTTACAGCTACAGAAGACATAGAAATTATTTATTGCAATTTACAAAAAAACAATTGCAAACAACAGTATCGTCTTTTGAACTTAAAACGATATTTATTATAAAATACTACCGCCATACTTTTTAGATGGGTTCTTTTTAGCATGATGAAGCGTAATTATCTGAACCGTATTGGCAACTACTCTGTAAACAATTAGAAACGGAAAACGAGGAAGAAGATAATCTCTCAGTTCTTTTCTTGCATCGATGAAGCCGATGTATTCAGGATGTTCGGCAATTTTATTGTAGGCAAATTCAAGTTCTTTAAGGGGTTCTTCACCAAGACCAGCAAGTTGTTTTTCATACCATTCGTACGCTTCATATTGATCAAAATATGCAGCAGGGGAAATGATAATTTTATGCGCCATGCTGTTTGAATTTGCTACGTATTAGCGCATGGGATTCTTCTACAGTATATCCTTTGCTACCACTGTATTCAAATTGTTTGGCACGCTGGTAATAGGAATTGATTTCATCAGGGGTATAGGAGGATGCAGCAGGTTGCAGCATTTCAAGTACAGCGTTCAATTGATTTTCATTGGCTTCGTCTATAAGATTATGAATCTGTTTCCGAATATCTGAATGATGCATAATTAATTAATTTAAAAAAAAATTGTATCAATGCAATTTACAAAAAATAAGTACGAATATCGGTACACAATTATGAGCAAATTAAAATTAATGGGAAAACAAATCCGTGCCATCGGGTATCCCGAAGGACCTGTGGTAAATCCCCCTAAATCCCCCAAAGAGGGACTTAAAAAACGACACTTTTAAAATTTATAAATTATTACAATGAGCAAATTAAATATGCAGGGAAAAGAAATTAGGGCTATCGGTTATCCGGAAGGACCGGTAATAAGTGTGGCTATGAATGTGATGAATAAATATTTTAAACATCATGAAAAAGATGCAGTACTGCAAATATTAAAAGACATTTTAGCATCACCGGAAAATTATAAAACGCATGCAACCCTCTGTGGCATTGCAGAAAAACTGCTGGCAACTGCGGAGACTGAAGCTCCTCCTTTGGAGGGTCTAAGGGATACGGCTATCCACTTCAATGTATTTGGACAAGAGCATATTGAAGAAGGCGCCATGCACCAGATGTACCAGGGAGCCAAATTACCCATTAGTGTGGCAGGAGCTTTAATGCCCGATGCTCACAGTGGCTATGGCTTGCCGATAGGAGCTGTGCTGGCAACCCACAACGCAGTAATACCTTATGGCGTAGGCGTGGATATTGGCTGTAGAATGTGCCTGAGTATTTTTGATATTGACCCGAAAGAATTGAGGGACAAAGAAAATTATTTTGCCAGAGAAATCAACGAAGCTACTTTATTTGGAAGCGGTCAGCAATTTGACAGGGCATCCGATCATGAAGTGATGGAGCATGAATTGTTTTATCAATTACCCCTGCTGAAAAGTCTGCATGGAAAGGCATGGAAGCAATTGGGGTCTTCCGGCAGTGGCAATCACTTTGCAGAATTTGGGGTGATAGAGATTGCGGAAAAAGATGCAGTACTGGGTATTTCGCCAGGTAAATATGTAGGGTTTTTAACCCACTCCGGTTCCAGGGCATTGGGTGCAAACATTGCCAATCATTATACAAAAATTGCCATCAGCAAAAGGCACTTACCTCATGACTCAAAAAACCTTGCATGGCTTACTCTGGATGAAGAAGCTGGCATTGAATACTGGAATGCGATGAACCTTGCAGGTGAATATGCAAGTGCCTGTCACCATATTATTCATGCAAAAATTGTTAAGCAATTAGCAAGACGACCGCTGAAAATGGTAGAGAATCATCACAACTTTGCCTGGAAGGAAATGTGGGAAGGGCAGGAAGTAATTGTGCATCGGAAAGGTGCTACTCCGGCAGGTAAAAATGTATTGGGAATTATTCCGGGCAGTATGACTGCGGATGGATTTATAGTAAAAGGTAAGGGTGAATCTGCTGCTGTTAATTCAGCCAGTCATGGCGCCGGCAGAAAAATGAGCCGCACCAGGGCAATTGCTTCTGTTACTGACAAACAGTTTAAAGATGAACTGAAAAAATTTGGAATAAAATTACTCGGCGGTGGTATTGATGAATCTCCCTTTGCCTACAAAGACATTGAAATGGTGATGCAATCACAAAAAGCATTGGTAGATGTGCTGGGTACGTTTACACCCAAAATTGTAAAGATGGATGGAGCTAAACACCGAAGCTGGAAGAATAGCGGAAGGGATGAAGTGTTGGGGGAATAAGCGTTAAATACTTTGCCAGCACTAACCACAAAATTACACTTATACTAACGCCAGATGGACTGTTGCAAAATACTAATCCAGGTGTTTTCATACACAAAATAAACCAAACGGATAATGTGGTATGCGGCCAGAAAAATTGCGAGGCCGTATGCCAGTTTCCGGTTGTACAACCATTTATGAAAATACTCTTTTTCAGTAATCAATTCTGTAGTTAACACAACAATGGTAAGTACAGCAAAGGCAATTACAAATGGCCCCAGTATATGATAGCTTACACTCTTGTACAAATTGCCCTCGTAAAAATAAACCAGCGATTTAGTGATGCCACAACCAGGACAGGGAAAGCCTGTAAGCATTTTAAATGGGCAAAAAGACTGGTCCGTTTCCAGGTGGTGACTACCATTTTGCAGCAATAATACAAACGGAATTGCCAGCGTAATAAATGCGCCGGCAATTCCGTAAATTTTACGTTTTACTTTGGTATTAATTATATAGTTTGTTGATATCACTTTGTACAATCATTGCTGCTCCTATTGGAAAAAATAATCCCAGCACTATTAATAAAGTTGATTGGTCTTTTTGCAACTCTCCGGTTCTTTCATACACTTTTGGCAAGGCCTCTTTACCTGCTAAATAATAAAAGTAGATATTTACTGGCATACAGCAGCCGGCAAAGATGGCGATGGGCTGAGAAATTACTTCTTTTTCAGCTACGGCATTCAACACATCAGCTACTTTAATGTTCCAGTAAATGAGGTATAATCCGCAGGTTATTAATCCGAATACCAATACTAAAATTGGGTCTACTTTAAATACCGGAATGGGAGTTTGATTACCGAGTTGATCTTGCATGATGTCTGGTTGTTTAGGTTGTAAATTTTTAGCTAAAGTAAATAAATTTTCAATACTTGCTATTGGTGAATTTAATAAATTGATGCAACGCCGCCTAATGCTGATGAATGGTAATTTTTTAAAATTAAAATACCGGGCTATTACAAAAGCTCTTTTAATAACATTTTTTCCAGTACAATTCTTTCATAGCCGGCTGCATTTTTGCTCCATTTAATTAACCTGATTTCAGCGTCTGCAATCTCAATGCCTGTAATGTCGCCATCACTAAAACAACAACAACCACTGTTGAAATAGCAAGGTTTTGTTTTATTGTAATTGTTAACTACATAATCATATTCTTCCTGTACATAACGGATTTTTTTGCTTAAACCGTCAATGGCTGCCTCCTCTTTATTTCTTCTCGCTAAATCCAGTTGTTGATATAGTTTTTCCAAATGGGTAAGCGATGCAAACACCGGCTGGTGTGTATGTCCGGTGATTAATACAGGATTGTTTTCCTGTTCGCTCCACTCATACATAAAGCGGTTGTGCACTGTTTTTAGCTGATTGTTGTTAGCAGGTACATTGGGGTTTAGGTTTAAAAAACTTTGCAGCGGCGCCCACACCCTGCCCACAAACCATGCACTGAACCAATTGCCATCGCTAAGCCCATCACCCTGGTGACCATGAGTTAAAAAAACAGCTACAACAAATTGTTTAATTTTTAATTTCAGCAACACAGCTTCATATATTTTCACTGTTGTATCGTACATACTTTTCAATTGCAAACCTGCAAAAGGATCATTATTCCAGAAAGTATCATGGTTGCCAAATACTTTTGTGTAACGTTGCTGTAATAGAAATTTCTTTTGCAATGCAATACTTTTTTTATTGTTGGCCTTTACCGGTCCCACCAGGTTTTCCCACAACTCTTCTTCATCGCCCAAAGAAATAAAATGAAAATCTTTTTCTAAATAATGTTGCAGTGCCTGCAGGTAATTAGGCTCTGCTTTCATAAAATCATCACTACCATCTTTAGCGCCTTTATGTTGATCACTGAAAATAATAAACCGGGCATGCGCTGCATCCATCTCCAGCACCAATCCTTTTTCACCAGGATTTTTCATGCAGTGATGATACAATTCAGTTAACGCTGTGTGTACCCTTTGCAGGTTGGGCCTGCTGGAAAATTTATTTGCCAGCCAGATAACTGGTTTAGTTAATATCCGTTGCAGCAGTCTTTTCATTAAAATAATTGTATCCTATAAAAATAATCAATTGCCGGGCATCCTGGTGTAAATTATCCTTTCATATAAAATGGGTACCTTTTATATTTTTTTGGAATCAGCATTGGTTATATTATTTAACATCGATGCGTTTGTCCCGATTTTTTTCGCATATGCGTAAAGCTAATTTTTAAATTAAGTAGCTATAACATGAATATAGAAAAGGTTTCATGGTTTTTTAGTATTGATAATTTTTACCCGGGCTGCGCAACCTGTTTGTAGAAAATTATAGCATAACCCACCTATGACCAGCGGGGCAACCTTGCGTTTTTCTACATTTCTCAAATTATCATGCTGCGCCGCTGCCGCAGGGTTTGCATTGATGTATTGGCGATGCTACAAATAGATTACGCCGCTGGCGTAAATACAGTTGCACTGATTGTAATATTAATTTGATTTGGAAATAAATGAGGGGTAATATCCTTAGCTTGACGCATATGCGTTTTTTTCGGGAGTCGCAGCCGATAGCAATCGGCGCATATCTTATATCATCTGCATCTTTCGGATGCAAATATCTTTTACAATTTCAAACAGACCTTTTAAAACATTTTCTACCTTCACCTCATGAAGACAATCGGATTTATTGGTGGCCTCACCTGGCTTTCCTCCATGGATTATTATCGTTTGTTCAACCAGCTAACCAACGAAAAAATGGGAGGCGTAAGCACCTGTAAAATGCTGATGTACTCAGTAGAGTTTGAAGAAATTAAAACACTGACTGTTGCCGGCGATTGGGATGGCATTGCTGCCATCATTTGCAAAGTGGCGCAAACACTGGAACAGGCAGGTGCTGATTGTATTTTGATTGGTGCCAATACCATGCACTATATAGCAGATAAGGTGCAGGCATCCATCCACATTCCACTCATCCATATTGCAGAAGTTACTGCTACAGCAATTGCATCTAAGGGTTTAAATACCGTAGCTTTACTAGGTACAAAATACACCATGCAGCTAGACTTTTATAAAAATAAACTTGCCGTAAAAAATATCCGGACCATCATCCCCAATGAAGCTGATATTGAATACATCAATGATGCTATTTACAATGAAATGGGCAAGGGGATTTTTCTTCAGGAGCGTAAAGAAAGGTTTGTACAAATCATCAACAACCTTCAACAACAAGGCGCAGAAGGAGTATTGCTTGGTTGTACAGAAATCCCCATTCTTATCAAACAAACTGATGTTGACATTCCAGTTTTTGATACTACTTTGATACATGTGCAGGCTGCTATTAAATTTGGAATATATTAAATTTTAGATTTAATATGGATGCATCGTTCGAAGAACAAAAAAGAAAATTACTTCATGAACTATCCATTGCATATACCCCAAAGGAACGTCCCTGGTGGAAGACAAAATATGTTGAATATATTTCCACAGAATCGTTAGCAAATACCCCACCATATCTTACAGCAGCTGACGCAAAGACAACATTCAGAAGAAATGCCATTTCGGATTTTGCAATTGTGTTGTTTCTGATTATATGGGTATCGTTTGTAATTTTTTCATTTAACTGGCTCAGTGTTATATTGGGCGGCTTTGGCATTTTCGTATTGGTAAAGGCGCTCAAAAACCTTTTTGACAGAGAGATAAAACTAAAGATCGACAAAGATGGTATCTGGGATAATATTGTGGCTACTGTAATTCAAGAAAAATGGAATGGGCGTTCACGGCTAAATGATCTGATTGTTCATTATTACAATAGGAGCATTAATTGCTTCGAATCTAAAATTATAGACCTCGATCAATTTGGAATGAGGTTCGAAAAAATTGCTTTTTCAATCGAGTATTATAAAATGATTTACTTCCAATCATAATTACTTATCTGCTTTTAACGAATTGAGGTGCTGCGGTTAAACCAAATATTCTATTTTTACCAAAACACTGTTACAACTCAATGCAAATACCTATCGACGAAATAAAAAATTTATTCGCAACATTCTCCGGCGCTACCATCAGCAGTATTGATAAACTCCCGCAGGCAGGCAGCGAAAGGCATTACTTTCGGCTGCATACAACGGAAGGAGATTTTATTGCAACCTATGGCGCCAACATTCAGGAAAATGAAAGCTTCATTTACTTCTCCCGGCACTTTGCCGGGAAGCAATTACGCACCCCCAAAATTTTATCTGTAAATAGTGATAAAAACATTTACATACAGGAAGATTTTGGCAATGTTTCGTTGCTGGATAAGCTGGAACAAAACGGATTTACTGAGGAGGTTTATAACCTGTACAAACAAAGTCTTCAGCAACTGGCGTTGTTGCAAATAAAAGGACATGAAGGATTGGATTATAAAAAATGTTTGACCAATAGTTCCTTTGGTAAAGAAGCCATCATGGCCGATTTATTGTATTTTAAATATTATTTTTTAGATGCTTTGCGCAGGCCCTATGATAAGCAAAAACTGATAAAAGATTTTGAGGCACTCAGTAATTATCTTTCCCACACAGAGTATAAATTTTTTATGTTCCGTGATTTTCAAAGCAGGAATATAATGGTAGCCCCTTCTTTTGGAGGGGGGTTGGAGGAGGCTGTTCATTTTATAGATTACCAGGGCGGCATGAAGGGAGCTCCGCAATATGATGTGGCATCTTTATTATGGCAGGCAAGGGCTAACTTAAATGATGATTGGAAACAAAGGTTGCTGGAGGATTACATGAATGCATTCGAAAATATTATTGAGCAGCCAATTGATAAAGATGTTTTTAGAAGTCAGTACAATGGTTATGTGTTGATACGTTTGTTGCAGGTGTTAGGTGCTTACGGATTTAGGGGGTTATTTGAACGCAAGGCACATTTTTTAACCAGTATTCCATTGGCATTGCAAAACCTTAAATGGTTTGTTGCCCACCATAATGTTGGCATTGCATTGCCGGAATTTAAAAAGGTTTTGGAGCTCTGCATCAGTGATGAAGTGATACAGGAATTTACGCCTGTACAGGCAAACGATGAAACCCCTTTGGTTGTAAGCATCAACAGTTTTTCTTTTATCAAAACCGGCTACCCGGTTGATGAGACCAATAACGGTGGTGGCTTTGTATTTGACATGAGAGGTATTCTTAATCCGGGCAGGTTTGATGCGTATAAACATTTATCTGGTTTGGATAAATCTGTAAAAGATTTTTTAGAGCAGCAAACAAAAATGCCGGATTTTTTAAACAGTGTGTACAGTATCATTGATATTGCTGTGGAAGATTATATCAAAAGAAACTTTGAACATCTCTCTATTAATTTTGGATGCACCGGCGGACAGCACAGAAGTGTTTATGCTTCTGAAGCAGTTGCACGCCATTTGCGCAATAAGTTTAAAGTAAAAATTGAATTGAATCATCAGAATAAAGAAAACTGGAAAGTGCTATGAAAGCAATGATTTTTTCCGCAGGATTAGGGACAAGGTTTAAACCATGGACAGACAGTCACCCAAAGGCATTGGCTGTAGTAAATGGCAAATCGTTACTGCAACGTAACATTGAATATTTACAGCAATATGGTATTTATGAAGTGGTGGTAAATGTGCATCATTTTGCTGACCAGGTAATACATGCAGTGCAAGAAAATAATGGTTGGGGAAGCAATGTAATGATCAGTGATGAAACCGACGAAGTACTGGAAACCGGTGGTGGCTTATTAAAAGCAAAAGACCTGTTGCAAAATGAACAGCCTTTTATTACGCTCAATGCAGATTTTTTAACCAATCTTAATCTGCATAATTTAATTGCTTTTCATCAACAAAAAAAAGCACTTATTTCATTTGGAATTACCAACAGAAAAAGTTCCCGTAATTTTTTATTTGATGAAGATAGCCGTCTCTGCGGCTGGATGAATAGTGCGACGGGAGAAAAGAGAATCTCGATAGATAAGCCAAATCTTACACCAAAGGCCTACAGTTGTGTAGTAGTTTTTGAGCCGATAATTTTTGACCTAATCCCACAGCGTGGAAAATTTTCTTTGGTTGATACTTACCTCAGCCTTGCTGCTGATTATCCCATTTATGGTTACGACCATTCAGGCGATAAACTGGCAGATGTTGGTAAGCCGGAAAGTGTGGCTATTGCTGAAAGTTTATTTGAATAGCAACATACCCATTTACCCAAAAATGATAAAGGCAGTAATAATAGTTTAGAAATTAAGACGTATTAAAGTCATACCCTCATCTATGTTTAGTGGTTTAGAAGTTTAGTGCTTTAGAAGAAAGTCTACACACCAAACCTTCATTAATGCTTTACTATAATTTTTTGTGTTTGTACTGCATCATTACCGGTTATTCGCAACAGGTAAGTACCGGATGGAATGTTTGCTGTTGATATTTCGCTGGTAGTGGTACTGATATTTTTTTGAATTAATTTTCTGCCAACCGCATCAAATAATTCTGCAATGGCAGTTGTATTTATCGGGGCTGATATTTGTATTACAGCATTTGCAGGATTGGGATAAAAAATAAATGAACCGGCAGTTATTTTACTATTCAGCAACAAAATTTTGCTGTAACTAAAAGTACCATCTTCATCAATTTGCCTGATGCGGTAATACAAATTACCTGTTGGAATATTGTTTTGCGTAAAGCTATATAACGCACGGCTGGCTTCGGTTATGGCAATGCTGCCAATGCTGGTCCAGGTTTTGGCGTTGTAACTTACTTCAATTTCAAAACTGGCTGCATTCAATACAGGTGTAGCAACCTGCCATTGCACCAATGCAGTTATTTTATTGATGAACGATGCTTTTACACCAATAAATTTTACCGGAAGTGTTCCAAATAAAAACGGTGTAGGGATATTCTCTCCTATGTCTCCGGCATTGCCGTTTTTGTTGGGGTCTGTAACAGTAGAATCTCCATTATTGGATGAGTCTGCAATATTTACCAGGCTGTTAAAATTGCCACTACCAATATCTGCTTTAGCAATGGCTGAATTTAAATAGGTAGTAAAGCTATTTAAATTAGTAACCCTGCAGCTGATTTGAATTTTTAAAAAATAATCCCTGTTAGTTGAGGTTCTGTTTGGAAGATTTTGGCCGGAAGCTAATAAGTTGGTATTGGTTGTTCCGTTATACAAAGGGTTTATGGTTAGTCCGGCTGCGTTGGAGCCTGTTACAAAAACGGCGCTTACATTTGAAATATTAGCAGCACCAAAAGGAATCGAAAGGTCATCTGATAACCCGATATTATTTAGCAACACATTGCCGAGGTTTTCCGCATATATCTCATAAGTAAGGTCTGCGGTATTGCTGTTTATTTTTGTAGTGCTTAATAATCTTTTAGTGCAACCAACTGATGGAGTAACGCTTGTGTTATCAATAGGTAGCTGCCCATTTTGAAAAGCCTTTTCTGTACCCAATACATTTGTTGCAATATTGTAATCGTAATAATAACAGGCATTATTAAAGTCGGCACCGGCTAATTCCAGTATGCCATTGAGGTAGGCAATGCCATAACAATCTTTAGGAAGTGTTTGTAAAAAAGTACCGGTTGCTGTTGTATTTCCGCTGTAGTTATTTATTTCATACAGTTTGCTGATACCGTTTCCCAGGCAGGCAAACATTCTGCCATTGGGTAAAATGGTAAGGTCTCCGCTGGCAATGGTATTGGGAAAATTGCCGGCTGGAAATTGTAATATTCTTGTATTAATAACGATACCGGTGTTTACATCAAATTTATCGAGGCTGCATTGCCCGGTGCCGGGATTGTAATTAGAAAATGACCAAAGGTCTCCATTATTATCAAACTCAAAATTATTACTCACATAGTTGTAGGAATAAGTTGGCGTAACAGGAATGGTTACAGGGCAGGTAATGTTCACCGGCAGACCAATATCCAGCACCCATATTTTTGTTTGAATGCCATCTCTTACATCACCCACATATACTTTGTTGTTTGCCGGATTGTAAGCAATAAAAACACTGTAGATACTGGCTGTTTGTGCTGCAAGATTACAGTTGGCCAATAAAACAGGGCTTCCGGTCAATGGATTTTTTATCATGGAAAACCAGGGCATGCTGGAGGTATTACAGGCACTGCCACCAAAATTTACCAGTATGGAATTTTGTGCTGTTGACAACTGGCAGCATAATACAAGGGCTATAACAAACAGGTTTAATTTTATTGTAGAAGTTGCTTTCATATCAGTTAATTAAATATTGGTTAAAAAAATCCTGTGGGCATTTTTAAAGTAAAATTGGATAGTTTTTAAATTTCAACATGAGGGTATAAGGATAGATTTGATGAATATTTGTATCGTAAATATAGTTTATTTTTTTGTTGCTGATAACGCTTATCACAGCCAGTATGCTAATTAGATCAGACATATCAAAATTATCAACTACAGGGGATAATCTGCCAATACAATAAAACAATTTATCAACAAGCCTATATCTTGCACCAATGCTATTTTGTTTGACGGAATTTATACTACTTCTTTAAAAGCAAATAAAAATCAGGTAGTTAAATTTTACTTTTTTACGGTATGTTCAGCAAACCATTCGTAACATGCCGGCAATGGAAACCTGGTAAGCATACCCTCGCCTCATTGCTGCCAAAAAATTTTTCGTTTCCTTATTCATTCCTCAAGGTTTAGAAGCCCATGCTTCATTCAAGCCCCTAACAGTCTATTAAATGAAGGAGTTTTTAAATTGCTAACTCCTTTTGTTTAATTACACAAGCCCCGGAACATTAGCTGCAAAGAATATACAGCAACAGTTCAAAAAGGAATCCGGTAAATCAAAAACGAAAACCCAGGTTAAAACTTATTTCTGTGTAGGTATTTCTAATAGTTGTTTTATTAAGATAAGTGGTAGCATTATCCAGCAAACATTCAAGGCTTAAATAGTAGTTCTCACTATTAATTCCCGTTGTAATTTTCATTCTGTAACCTGTGGAAAAGTTCAGACCGGTATGTTGCTGCCTGTCGGTTTTAAATGTGTGCAACTCTGTACCGGCACCCGCATAAATAGCTGGGGCAAAAAAATATTTACCCCCTTTAAAAACAATATTGTAAATATAACCAGGCCTGCAAAGAAGCGAAATAAATTGTAAACTTTTGAATGGGTCACTTTCGCCGTTAAAATGATATTTCCGCAAAGAATCGGGTATAATACCGACCTGGGTGGATAACTTCCTGAATAGAGGTGTTGTCATAATTATCAACGATCCCTTGCTTTTTGTTTGCAACTTCGCCATACTGTTTGCGGCGGTGTAGGAGAATTTTTGCCCATTAAATATTGAATAGAAATGTGCCCCAAATGTCATTTGTCTCAGATCGTTTCTGTCTGCATACATTGATGGCAATGGAACCCTCATCAGCAGTCCTTTATTCCAACTGATAAAACCTGTAATACCCCAGCTTTTACGAAAATGATGTACAAATATTGAATACGCCCTCACCGCAGTTCTATGGTTAGAAACCTTACTGGTGTTGGGTATTGCCGCCTCTGCATAAATGTTCAGTTTTTTATACCTGAGGCTTGCTCCGGCAAATAAGGCAGCGTTAGGAGATAGTTTTATATTATACATAGGGTCTTTCTTTTCTTTAGAAACGAAATTTAGCGAACGGTTAAAAGATCCCACATATGGCTGTATAAAATTTTTTCTAGAAAAATTCCTGATAATTTCCATACTGTCATTTTGTGCAAACAAATAAGCCTGGCATAAAAAAATCAACATTACCATTTGACTTGTTTTTTTCAGCAGGTTAGTAAAGAGGAAAGCCGCTAAAAGATTTTTTGTGATTATCATCGGTTGTGAAATTATTGACTATCCAGTTTATAGATATGTCAGCCAGATGACCTAATCAATCATCAATGTCATACTATCTTTATTTTTTAACAACTAATTGATACAAACGATTTACCTGTTTGCAGGTACACCAGTATTATCCCTGTTAAATAATGAACCATCCATAAATAGAATAATAGATTATTTAAACAACAACTAAAAGAAACTTATGAAACTTCAATTTTTTTTTCTGGGTACAGCATTATTGCTGATAAGTTCCTGCTCAAAGAAGAGCGCCGATACGCTAGCTGCAATGGTGCCAGAACGGATAGAAATAAATCCTGTTAGTAAAAGTATATTAGTGGGCGATACAGCAGTTTTTTCCATTACCTACTTTAATACTTTAGGTAATCAGGCTGCCGTTCCAGCCGGTATTGCCTTTACAAGCAACGATGCTTCCATTGCAACCATAAGCCAGCAGGGTATTGCCAATGGGTTAAGCGCTGGCCAGGTTGAAATAAAAGCAACCTACAACAACAGTGTTGCTAAAACACTCCTTACGGTAGCTGCCAATACAACACAAACCGCTACAGTGGAAATTTTACAAAAAACACAAGAACTAAAGTTAAATGAAAGCTTTACTTTAACAGCTATTGCAAAAGATGTAAGTGGGAATACAATTGCTGGAAAAACTTTTAGCTGGCAAACCGACAACGCTCTATATGCCTCCATCAATGCAACCACAGGTTTAGTAATGGCCAATGGGTATGGAACTGCCAACATCACGGTATCAACCGATGGCATCAGGAGCAGCCCTATAATGGTGCAGGTAATTCGTACTGGTAATTTTGGTCAGGCGGCAAGTACAGGAGCTGCAAAACTTAAAATTGAAAATGGAGTACTTAAGCTGCAAACTACTACGGATTTTTCTGTAGCCGCCGGTCCGCCAGACCTAAGGGTTTATCTTGGGGGTAATACTAACAATGTTAACGGTGCGCTTGAAATTGCATCGCTTAACATAAGGAATGGCATGCAGTCGTGGAATGTAGCTGGCACGGTGAATATTACCCAATACCGCTATGTTATAGTTTGGTGCAAGCAGCTTGGTGGCGTATATGGTGTGGCTGATTTGGGTAATTGAATATGGTTTTATTATACTTTATAAACAATGATTTTAAAGCAATGCAACCTTTTACAAAATAAAACGTATTTATTTAAGTAAGATTTTTTTTTGCAGTAAACTTTTTTGCATCATCATCTTAAAATATGCCGGGATCATTGGAAAATATTACGGAAATTATAAAAGGTTGTATTAAAAATGATCAGCGGTATCAGCGGGTTATATATGAACAGTACCGTGGTTTCGCCTTGAAAATAGCCTTCCGCTATATTTACACTTACGATAAGGCAACGGATGTAGTGAACGACAGTTTTGTGAAAATATTCAATCATTTTAATTCCTTCAGGCTGGGGAGCGAAGAAGAAAACGAGAAAATATTGATAGGGTGGCTTAAAAAAATCATCATCAATACGGCCATTGATTACCTGCGCAAAAAGCAAATGCTTCCGGAAATAGGGGGTATACCTGAAAGAGCTTTTGAAATTACCGACAGTTATTATAATGCAGACCAGGTTGCTTTATACAACGACCTGATGATACTGGTAAAGCAACTGCCACCCACTAATCGTGTAGTGTTCAACTTATATGTAATTGACGGATATTCACATGCTGAAATTGCCGACCTGGTGAACATCAACATCGGTACATCAAAGTCGCATCTTTCAAGGGCAAGGGCTGCATTGCAAATGGGAATTAAAAAAATGGAACAAACAAACTATGCCAGATTTAGATAACCATATGGATGATTTGTTTCGCAAAGCTGCAGACAACTATCGTCCTGCTGCAGGCAAAAGTGATTGGGATAAGATATCCCCGTTGATAAACACTACGGAGGCTACAGTATTACCTCAAAATAAAAAAAGTAACATCGTTAAAAAGATTGCCCCGTTGTTACTCTTGTTGTTTTTAGCAGCAACAGGATATATTTTAAACAATTTTATCAATACAAAAAATAAAAATGCTTTTTCAGCAGGCAATAGCATACCAGCAGTAAAAAAAACGTTAGCAATACTTAATAATATTAAACCTGAAAAAGGGGCGCAGGGTAATACTGCTGTTGTAGCTACTAATTCAATTAACAATAATACAACCTCTTTAAAAGTAACAAATGCAGGTATTGCAGGTGAAATAGTAACCAAAAATAATAGTACAATCATCCGCACAGCACCTAAACAAACTATGAATATTTCAGTAGTTTCTGTTGGCGACGAGGAGGCTACCGGTGTTAATAAAAACGAAAAAAATATCTTTGAAAATAATAAGGATCAAACCTTAACCAGCCAACCAGGCGATGCACAAATTTCAATGCAGGATAGTAGTATTGTTAGCGAAAATAATTTAATAACCGAATCAAAAAAAATAGTTTCAGATACCAATACCACCACGAAAAATACTCCCAAAAAGGAAGTTAATCATCCATCGAAACAAAAAAGATTTTACCTGGGCGTTACTGCCGGACCGGAATTTAGCGGTGTAAGAAGACTTGAACAGCAGCCCGGATATGAAGCCGGTTTAATAACCGGATACCAGCTTAACCAAAAGCTGGCAGTAGAGACAGGCGTACTCTTTAGCAAAAAAAATTATACCTGTAATGGAAAATATTTTAATCCGGACAAGCTTATTGCTTCCATGCCCTCCGGCATGCAGATATTGAGCCTGAGTGGCAACTGTAGTGTATTTGAAGTTCCGTTGAAGTTGAATTACAATATTCTAAACAACCGTACTGCAATTGTATTTCTGTCGGCAGGTCTTTCATCCTACCTGCTTTTAAGTGAAAGCAACAGTTATAAAACTTTACTGAATGGAAGTATTAATGACATGACTGGCTCATATAAAAATACTAAATTTTACCCGGCGGCCACAGCCGATATTAGTATTGGGTTTGAAAAGAAATTACAGAAGGGCAACAAGCTCAGATTAGAGCCTTACCTGCAGCTTCCTTTAAATGGTATAGGTGTTGGTGCAATGAAAGTAACAAGTGCGGGGGTGCATGCCAGTTTTATACTGTTTTCAAATAAATAACTTCGGCTGTTTATACCTGTTGTGTTGTCAACATTACTACATCTCCCCTACATTTTTCTTACGCCGCTTTAATCATCGCATCACTTTTGCTATTTTTAGTATGCTGCCATTTTATGGATTGCCCTTATATCCGGGAGAACAATGTATTTTCTGGAGACATTTACCAGTTGCTTAATTTCCGGCTCATTAAATACCATCGTAACAGTTTGCCTTGTACTCCCTATCAGGTGGGCTATATCATCATGCGTTAAAAAATTATTAAGGGTAACCGAATTTTCTGAAATTGACAACTCCTGGGTTTGTGCCATATCGTAAAGAAAACGCACCAGCCTTGTCCTTACATCTACATGCAACATATTCACCAGGCGGTTTTCTATCTTACGCAACCTGTTGCCCACTTTTTGTGAGTAACCAACAGCAATAGAGGTATTTTGCTGAAGGAGTTTTCTAAAATTATCTATTGTAAAAGCACAAAGGGTAACATCGCATTTATGTGCTTGTGCAAACTCCCCGTTCATATTATTCCTTTGAAGTGAAAACTGGCCAAACACCTCTCCTTGCTGAAGAATTTCCTTAACAATTTCATTCCCGCTATTATCAATGTAGCCAATTTTTATGCAGCCCTCTTTAATAAAAAAGAGTTTGTTCAGGTATTGCGATTCAAAATAAATGTACGCGCCTTTTTTAGCCTCCATAACACTATTTGCAAGATCCAGTTCCTGATATTCTTCTTCGGTGAGCCGAGCAAAAAGGTCATGATTTTTCAATGATAAAAATCCGTTTTCGGTATCAGATAATTTATAAATTTTTTCAGATAAAATCATAAATAGTTATTTAAAAGCCTTTGGCTGTAAAGACCTTTTAAATAGATACGCTGAAAAAATTAAATGGTTGCAATAAAATAAAAATACCCGAACATGCAGGAGGAGTTTGTAATGACTTCTACAATGAGCAGAACAAGCATTCGGCTCAGTTCCTGCCATCGCAAGCCGTTCGTTAAGGTCTTCTACCTTTGTATTCCGACAGAAATTCTGCAGGAAAATATAGAATTCCTACATATTAGTTGGTGGGATAAGATTCTAAGCGAGTGCAGACCAATAGAGTCGATAAATAAACTGACCTTTAACTGTAGCCAATTGCTGATAACAAATCGATTTTGTGCGTTAACTGTTGGCAATAATAATACAACGAGGAACAATAGACAGCCAATAGAGTTTAATTTTATAATGATTATTTGAGCAAAGATGTTTTTGAACCTGTTTGATGCAACCGCATAAAAAGGTGAAATGGTTGAAAGAGAAAATGTAAAATGAAAAGCCATACACTTAAAATGCACTGTTTTACTTAATTCAGCAAAATTGAAAATGTACAAAAGCCTTTTACAACTACATAAATAGGTATTTATGATAACGACCAGCGTCCTTGAAGTTTGATTTCCTTCCTTTATACAGAGGGCAGCCCAATTATTACTTTAAAAGTAGGGTTGTTGGATTTTTCTTATTGAACAAAAGCGAGATAGGTATAAACATCAGGCTGCTACTTTCTGTGAATTGATTGCTGTGAGCGTTTGTTGAATTTGCACAAAATGTCTTTGCTCGTGTGCAATGAAAAAACGGAATGTATCTCCGAGCTTTAGTGAAATCAGCTTGCTTAAAGTTGTGGGTATGCGGATATAATCAAGGCTGGCGCTTTTGGCAATCTGCAATAAGTTGAGCAAATGATGCTGGTGCTGAATAAATTCCTGTAACATGTTTGCTGCATCAGGTTGTGTTGAAGGAATCGCATTCTTAGGCGCTTTCATTTTTTTTCCAATGCTGTTATCTGCCTTCGGCTTCATGAGTTTGGTAAAATAATTTCCAAGCCATCCTGGAGAAAAGGAAACATTTGGTCCACTTTGATTAAGATGCAGTTTTTGTTCAATGGCAATGATATAATGCCTTGAATAAATGTTGAGATGCTCCAACACCTGTGCCACACTCCATTTTTCCGAACCAGGTTGTTGCTGCAATGCTGCAGGTGGCAGTTGAAGCAATTGATTGGCCTGTAAAATAATTTGCCTTGTATCGGCCTGTAGATTTTCCAGTAATGCGTTACTGTTGTCTTTCATTTTTATTTATTTTGGAATACAAAAATGGATCAGTTGCAGCAATGTATTCTTGGTATTTACCAATATTTTTAAAATATAAATCGATAAGGTTTGCCGCCTGGCAATGCAACGCATAAACCTATAAGGTCTGCCGCATGGAAATGCAACGCACAAACCTATAAGGTCTGCCGCCCGGCAAAGCAGTGCTGCAAGACCTTATAGGTTTTATCAAGCCCGGCAAAGCAGTGCTGCAAGACCTTATAGGTTTTATCAAGCCCGGCAAAGCAGTGCTGCAAGACCTTATAGGTTTTATCAAGCCTGGCAAGGCAGCGCTGCAAGACCTTATAGGTTTTATCCATGCAAAGCAACGCCTCAAGACCTTATAGTCTTTGTCAAGCCCGGTAATGCAACGCCGCCGACCTCATTGATTTTTTAAAGCCTCACTGTTGCCAATAGCTTGCTAAAATTGGTTGCATCCATTCCTAAATAAGAAGCTAAATATTTATGCGGAACAAGATTGAGTACTTGAGGACTGCGTTTCAACAGCACTTTAAACTTTTCTTCATTGGTAAAGCATTGCAACTCTATATGCCGTTCTAAAGCTCCTTTTAATGCGAAGGCTGTTGCTTTAAATATTAATTGCTGAATAGCGGGATAGATTTTTATTTGATGTTGAATTTCATCATAGCTAATCCGCAGCAACCTGCTGGCAGTAATTGTTTCTAAAAAATACAACGAAGGTGTTTGTGTAAGAAAACTATCGGCTACTCCGCTGAAAGATGGTGGATACGTAAATACAATGGTGGCTTCTTTATTTCCATCTCCCAAATAAAAAGCTCTTTGCACACCTTCTACCACAAAATATAAATACCGCTCTGTTTCCCCGGCAGCAGTAAGAATGGTTTTGCGTTTAAACGTTACCGGCTTCCAGTTTGCAGTAAAGCTATCCAGTTCCGCTGGTGCTAACGGGTAGAGCTGGCCGAGAAATGATTTAAGCAATGCTGTTTCCATCATAATAAAGATAAAACATTGCGTTTAAAAATTTCTTTCTTCAACTTTTCATTACAAATTTTTTTCCTTTTGTAAAGGGCATCGTTGGTTCCATTTATTTTTTAAATGCACAAACAGCAGGTTCGGGCTACACGAACAATAATTGCCCACCACCGGCAATATTTTACTGCACATCGATGGATATAAAAGACAAATGCCAATATCATTTTATTTCCACTACAACCTAGCTAAAACACCAACAACTTTTCGTTTAGAAAAGTTGTTGGCGTTTTTTATTTATGATGCGGTATTAAAATCTTTAATCCTTCTTCTCAAAAAGCTCTTTTTTATCTACAACTTTTACTTTGTCTTTTTCTTTTAGTTTTTTACTTACCACTTCATAGGGGCCGCTAACAACCTGGTCGCCCTCTTTAAGACCTTCTGTAATTTCAATATTGTTTATATCCTGGATAGCAGTTTTTACTTTTACTTTTTTTACGATTCCTTCCTTATCAACTACAAAAACCACTACATCCAAATCGTCCATGCTGGTTTCTTTTTTTTCATCTGTGGCTTCGTCAGGTTTCTTTTTTTCTACCTGCAGGCTGTCATTTCTATCCCTGGTAGTAACTGCATTAATGGGCACACTCAATACATTGAGATGAGTTTTGGTTTGTATATCTGCACTAGCACTCATGCCTGGTTTAAATGGGAAACGTCCCTTTCCCAACAAATCAGCATAGCTTTCGGGGAGCAGGCGTACATATACCTTGTAGTTGGTAACATCGTTGCTGGTGTTGGCCAAAGCAGTTTGTGTGGATGCCCCGTTGTTGCTGCTGGCAATCTGCGTTACAATGCCTTTAAATTTGCGATCGCTGTAGGCATCTACTGTTACAACAGCGCTGTCGCCCAGGTGTACTTTTGGTACATCACTTTCGCCAACATCTACCCTTATTTCAATTTTGCTCATGTCTGCAATACGCAACATTTCTGTACCTGCCATCATATTGCTACCTACCACTCTTTCGCCTTTTTTTACGCTCAATAAACTTACCACACCATCCATCGGCGCTAATACTGCTGTTCTGCTTAAGTCTTTATTAGCTTTGGCCAGGTTAGCCTGGGCGCTTTGCACAGCAGCCATCCCACCACGAATACCTTGCTTTGCTGCATTAAAATTTGCTTTAGCCGTTTTGTAGGCAGCATCAGCAATATTAAATTCATTGCTGCTGATAACCTTATCATCATACAACCGCTTCTGCATGCCGTAGTTTTTTTCTGCCTGATCCATATTAGCCTTTAAAGCATCCAGCGATGCCTGTGAGTTAGCAACCTGTGCCTCGCTCTGCATTACACCGCTACTAGCCTGGTTGGCTTGTATGCTATAAATGTCAGCATAAATACGGGCTACCAGCTGTCCTTTTTTTACAGAATCACCTTCCTGTACATTCAGTTCGGTAATTTCTCCGCTCACATCCGGACTTAACTTAACTTCTATCTCCGGATAAATTTTACCGCTGGCATTTACAATTTCAATGATAGTCCGTTTTTGAACTTTTTCAGCCGTAACCTTGGTGCCCTCATCTTTACCAAATACCCCAGCTGCCTTTAAGCCCACGAGTGCTGCTATCAACAATACTAAACTTATCAATATCCATTTTACTGTTTTACTCATGATTACTTATTTGATTATTTATGGTCAATTGTGAATGGTGAATAGTGAAATAATTTTGTTGGTTTTAATTATATATTTTAGCAACCAACAATTGTTTTTCATGTCTTCATCCTTGTAAATATGATTTTGTTATTAATCCTTTTTATTAAAAGGGATTAATAATCTCACTTATACTAATTGTTCTCTTTTGAGCTAACTAATATATTTAATGGTTGTTGATTGGTAAATGTTTAAGGTTGAATTCTAACTAACTATTTTAATCTTTCCCAAACGAAAAATTTTTTAAGCTACCGCAGCTATTTATTTTATTTTCTACAACATTAAACTACATTCAACAATGTTTAACTAATTCAATCATCTTAAGAATCATTCAACCATATTCAACAACTTTCAACCTAATTCAACAACTTTCAACAACATTAAACCAAATTCAACCCCATTAAACCAAATTCAACCCCATTAAACTTCTCCTGTCTACAACTTCAATCCCTGTCCTTTATAAAATTCCAGTACTTTCATTCTAAACACGTATTCATACTGTGCTACTATTTTATCCACGTTTGCTTTGTTAAGATTATTTTGATTGGTGATTAATTCAAAAGTACCGAGCAAGCCCACGTCGTAACGCTTCTTTGCAAAGTCATACGTTTTTTGAGAGGCTGCTACAGTTACCAAAGTAGCGTTATAGCGCTGCATTGCAGCCGATGCATTGGTATAAGCCTGGTATATATCCTGCTTTAATTGTTGATCGGCCTGTTCTATTGTTAATGATGCATTTTTAACATCCAGCTTGGATCTTTCATAGGCAGTTTTTGCAGCGCCGCCATTATTAAAGATGGGGACATTGATTCCAATACCAAAGTTCTGTCTAAAATTTTGATCGATCTGGTTGCCATAGCCATTCCACATTTCTCCAAAGGATTTTTTACCCTGCAATATTTCATATTTTGGTTGTTGAACAAAATAATTGGTGCCATTTATATTTACTGCGGGAGAAAAAGGATTGGGTGGATTATAGCCGGTAAAATTAGAGCCTGTAATTTTATCTGTTGAATTGGCAAAGTTACTACCCAATCCTGCAAAAGCTGATATAGTGGGATACATGGCTGCTTTTGCAACTTTTACATTTGCCTCAACCGATTGAAGCCTTAATAAATTTACCTTTTGTCCCGGTTGATTGGTAAGTGCAGTTTTATAAACATATTCAGGCATAAGATCTGCAAAATTCTCTACCGGAATTTTCTCAACCGGAGGTACATCTATTTCAAAATTGGCGGCTGCATCAAGATTAAGTAATGCTTTCAATTGCAAAACACTTAAATCAGCGGTAGCTTTTGCATTGATGATAGTGGTGCTGTCTCTTGCTAATTGAGCTTCTAGTTCTACAGCGTTTAATTCTGGCAAAGAACCTGCATCAACTCTTTTACGGGTTGCGTCTAATTGGTTTTTGGTTTGTTCAAACTGTACCTGTGCAATACCAATTTGCTCCTTGTTTAGCAATGCCTGCAAAAACGCAGTGGCTATAGAGAGTGCAATATCATTTCTTGCTTTTTCAACATTTGCCTGGGCTGCTTTTGAATTGTATTTGGCAGCAACTATACTGTTTTTTACTCTTTGCCAGTTATAGATCACCATATCTGCATTAAGGTTAACCCCCTGAAACAGCAATTGGGTAGTAGCAAATAAGTTGGTAGTAGGGTTTACAGACCGGCCAAACTGCATACCAGTGTTAGTGGAGAAATTTGCATTGGGGTAAACGCTGTTTCTGGCCTGCTTCTCATCTAACGCAGACAAGGATGCCTGTACTTCCTGTTGCTTTACAGTTATGTTGTTTTGCCAGGCATAATCCACACATCTTTGCAACCCCCATTTGTCCTGTGCCTGCAAACCTGTAGTGCCAATAACGGCCAATAGTAAAATACAAAATGATTTATGCATACTTCAAAAATATAACATCCTGTTGTAACAGGGTAAAGGCATTTTTATAAGCGGTAAAACTATCTAAGAATCAACTATTATTAAGGGATGACAACCTGATGAGTTTACAATTATCGCAATAATACCACCGTTCCCTTCCTTACTATTTCAATTCCTTTGTAGCTATTACCGGATGCTATCCACACATATGCCCCTGCAGGTTGCAGGCTGTTTTTGAAGTAACCCGTCCAGCCGATGGATGCATTGTTTGTAGCAAATACCATTTGCCCCAGCCGGTTATAAATACTAAAATTTTTAAACTGCCGCATGCCAACAGGAAATGCTTTTAATATATCATTGGTAAAATCGCCATTGGGTGTAAACGCTTTAGGCACATAAATTTCCGGGCCATCATAAATTTTTATATTAATACTGGCAAAGCTTTCGCAACCTGCTGGTGAAAATGCCCTTACTGTGTACTGCTGGCTGCTATTGAGGATTGCAACTGGATTGGCAATTGTACTGTTGCTTAAACCCACAGCAGGATCCCATTGATAAGTGGTACCACCGGTAGCCAGCAATTGTATGGGTTGGTTTGCTGCCGCAATGGTATCATTGCCTGCAAAGGCATTGGTACCAAAGATGGTAATATTACTATCGATGTTTTGGGCGCATCCTTCGGCAGACAATGCCATTAGCTTCACGCTGTAATTGCCTGTTGCTGTATAAATATGCTGGGTGTCTTTTGCCAAAGAATAATTGTTATCGCCAAAATCCCATTTCCAGCTGCTGATGATTTCACTGGAAAGATTGTCGGCCTTAAAAATTATTGTGTTGTCTTTGCACCCATCCGCAAATTGCATATTGATGATGGGTAGTTTATTGATTGCAATTATACTTGTAGCAGAATCACTTTTACAACCGGCCTCATCTGCAACCAATAATTGCACTTTGTGTAAGCCTGCTGAAAAATCAAGCAAAGGATTTTGTTGATTGCTTGTTAATATTCCATCTGCCCACCATTCCCATGAGGCAATGTTGCCGGTTAAAAGAAAAGATGAATCAGTAAATGAGACAGGCTGTCCTTCGCACAACGGTGAGCTATACACAAATTTCGCAATAGGATTTTCCTTAAAGCTGATAGTTTGTTCAGCTGTATCCGACAGGCATCCATTGCTGGTTTTAACTACCAGTTGCACCACTGTATTGCCAGGCAAAGTATAGCTGGTTATTGGATTTTGAATTGCAGCAATAGTTCCATTGCCTAGTTGCCACCACCAGTTTGTAACGTTATTACCGCTGGTTGTATAAGAAGAGTCGGTGAAAGAGGCGGCATATGGCTTACATACAGCAGCATTGTATTTAAATGCAGCAATAGGGGCAGGCATTATAAATATTGACTTTAGTTTAGTAAGCGTGCAGCCTTTATCTGTAATAACGGTAAGTGTGGGATTGTAGTTTTTTGAACTGTCATACTGCATCACAGGATTTGGTTGCTGCAATTGCAGTCCATTTCCAAAATCAAATGTTGTGTTTACGATCGATCCTGTTACTACCGATGATAAATTGGTAAACTGAAGGTTCGATTTTTTGCAGAATAAACCATTCACCGTAAAATCTACCACAGGCAAAGGGTTTACTTCCAGCGTTGTTGATACAGTTGCAGATTCACAGCCTTCTAATGATTGAACAGAAAGTGTTATATTTTTTGTACCTGCACTTGCATACATAGCAGTAGGATTTTGAAGGGTACTTGTAGTGCCATTCCCCAAATCCCAATTCCATTGGTTAATGGTGCCTACGGCAGTAGAAGAATTGTCGTTAAGTTGAATCAGCGCACTGGCACATCCGTCGGCTGGTATAATACCTGCAATGGGTATGCTGCCAATTAGCAGGGGCTGGCTATTGATTTCAATACAGCCATCTGCCCCAATTACCTTTTGTTGTACGGTATAATTTCCTGCAGCAACATATGTATGCACCGGATTTAAATTGATGGAATCTATCGGACTGCCATCTCCAAAATCCCAATAATTTTTTATAACCGGGGCAAATGAAATAGTTGAATCGAAAAATGCGATAGGTTCATTTATACATCTTTTTTGAGCTGGTAATAATTTATAACCAGGACTTAATGCGGTGCAAAACTGTTGCAGGTTTCTTGCACCGCCTGTGCTACCTGTAAAACCCCAGAATACTAATGGGTTTCCACCAAAAACATCCGTTATAAAATCTTTTACAACGCTTACCCGTAGGGCGCCATCTATATATGCGGTTAGTTTTTTTGTAGTCGCATCCCATTGAATACGCAGGGTATGCCATTTACAGTCTTCAATATTATCGTTGCCCTGCAAAGCAGTAACCGGGCCGGCAATATTATTTGTCAAATTCTGGTGGTCGATGTTGCCATTTAACTGTATGGCAATATGGTCATAAAATGGATCATTGCTGCCAGCGTCAGCATTTTGCCAGGTATCGATAGTAACTCCAACTGATGGTGATACCCCAAGAAATCCAAGGCCACCACCCGAAGTGCCTACACTGGTACTGATGGGTTGCAGTACAAATACAATTCCATCTGCACCTGCATCATCACAGCCAAGGTTAATATCAAAAGAAAAATCGAATGATTGAGAAAGGTTTATTTTGATATCGTTCCATACAGAACCGCTGTTGTTAAAACTATTGGGGGTAAGTGTGTAACAGTGGCAATTGTCTTTGCTGGCATTCCCATTTACTGTGTATTGAGCAGTTATGCTGTAGTGGATAAAAAAGGTAAGTGTAATGAGTAAAACGGTCTTCATTTTTTATAAAGCCACTTAAATGGGTAATAAAAAAGGCTATCCATCATTAGATATTGATAGATAGCCTGAGCATTTTATGGAATAAGACTAGAAGCTCTTTTTCGCTACTCCATTAGCAATAGCTTCCAAAGCTGTGGCTTCGCCGAGCATAGTGGTCATTTTATTTCCTTTACCGTCATGGCCCTGAGCCATATAGCCACCACGTGCTGTTTTGGTTATTACTGCATCCTGCATTGGAACATTTTTTTCCTTTGTTTTCATGCAATAAGCTGTTAACAATTTTGACATTTTTTTGAATTTATGGTTAGTAAATATGGGTTGAAGTACCTTACTTCAAGGTACAAGCTACAAATTATTATTTGTTTTGGCAAAATTAAGGGGTGGATCTAAAATTCTTCCTGCTGTGTGCGCAACAAAGCGGTATACACTTTTTTTAAAAGGGATATTTATAGGTTATAAAACATTCGCTTATTTCTCAGCCCGTTTCACCTCACCCACAACCCCTCTCCCAAGGAGAGGGGAGCTAGACTCTGCGAATTAGAAATTGTATTCGATTGGCTATCAGTCAGCTAACAATGGTGTATATATAATTGTTACCGCATCTGCCCGTTACTTTGTTTTGCCGTTTAGGCGTTCAGACATTTTTTTTGCTAACTCAACGGATGAACGCTTAAACGGCGATTTACGCTTTTTTTGTATTTAAATACAGGGCGACAATTTTAATGCACCCAATTAAGGTTAATGGCAGGCACAGCAACAATTAACATTTATCAGGTATTCAATAGCCACAGGGATATTTGTATAACAATAGCTGTTGCCTTAAATAAGAATGAGCCTCCGAAAGAGGGCTCATTCTTATTTAAGTATATAGGTTGATTATCCTGCTTACACGTCAATTTTAGCATACTTGGCGTGTGTTTCAATAAATTCTCTTCTTGGTGGTACCTCATCTCCCATCAGCATACTGAATACTCTGTCTGCTTCTGCGGCGCTTTCTATTGTAACCTGTTTTAAGGTTCGTGTAGCAGGGTTCATGGTGGTTTCCCATAATTGTTCTGCATTCATTTCTCCCAAACCTTTGTAACGTTGTGTGTTTACACTTTCGTCTTTGCCTTGACCAAATTTTACAATTAATGCTTTACGTTCCTCATCTGTCCAGGCATAATTCTGATCTTTTCCTTTTTTCACGAGATATAAAGGAGGCTGGGCTATGTAAACATAACCTTGTTCCACCAATGCCTTCATGTACCTGAAAATAAACGTAAGAATCAGCGTTGCAATATGGCTTCCATCCACATCCGCATCCGTCATGATGATAAGTTTGTGGTAGCGTAGTTTGGAAATGTCCAAAGCCTTGGGATCTTCCAGCGTACCAATTTTTACCCCAAGTGCAGTAAACATATTGCGGATTTCCTCATTGTCATAAATTTTATGTTCCATCGCTTTCTCCACGTTCAAAATTTTACCTCTCAATGGAAGAATAGCCTGGTAACTTCTGTCCCTGCCTTGCTTGGCGGTACCACCTGCCGAGTCTCCTTCTACAAGGTACAACTCACAACGGTGTGGGTCTTTATCGCTGCAATCAGCCAATTTGCCCGGCAAACCACCACCAGTTAGTACACTTTTACGTTGTACCATATCCCGGGCCTTTTTGGCTGCTGCACGGGCCTGTGCCGCCAATATTACTTTTTGGATGATTGTCTTTGCATCTTTGGGATTTTCTTCCAAAAAGGCTACCAGCACCCTGCTAAGTGTACTGTCCACAATACCCATTACATCATTATTTCCCAACTTGGTTTTGGTTTGACCTTCAAATTGTGGTTCAGGTACCTTCACAGAAATAATAGCGCTCAATCCTTCCCTAAAATCATCTCCCTCAATTTCTACCTTGGCTTTTTCAAACATACCTTCTTTTTCACCATAGCTCTTAAAAACCCTGGTAATAGATCGTCTGAAACCCGCTACGTGGGTACCACCTTCAATGGTATTGATATTGTTTACATAGCTAAACAGGTTTTCCTGGTAGCCGGTATTGTATATCATGGCTACCTCTACTGCAACGTTGGACGCTTCATCCCTGCCATCGCAATAAATAACATTTGGTAACAGGGGATTTCTGTTGGCATTTTTATCCAGCATTTCTACAAATTCAACAATACCCCCTTCGCTATAAAAAGTTTTGGTGTAGGTACTGCCGTCATCTTCTTTTTCACGTAAATCCTGTATTACTATATTGATCTTTCTATTAAGAAAAGACAGTTCACGCAAGCGGCCTTCGAGTATTTCCCTGTTGTAAATTCCGCTGGAAAAAATGGTGAGATCTGGCCAGAACTGAACCATGGTGCCGTGTTTCTCGGAAATGCCTGTTTCCCTTACCGGATATTTGGGAATACCTTTTGAATATTCCTGCTCAAATGATTTACCGTCTCTGTTTACGGTTACATGAAGTTTTGAACTCAGGGCATTCACACAGCTTACACCTACACCATGCAAACCACCGGAAACTTTGTAAGAATCTTTATCAAATTTACCGCCGGCATGTAAAACCGTCATTACCACTTCAAGTGCACTGCGGTTTTCTTTGGTATGCAATCCTGTGGGGATACCACGGCCATCATCTTCTACAGTAATGGAGTTATCTTCATTGATAATCACCATGATATTCTTACAGTGACCTGCAAGGGCCTCATCAATGGAGTTATCAACTACTTCATATACTAAATGATGTAATCCTTTTACACCTACATCACCAATATACATGGCAGGACGTTTGCGAACCGCCTCTAAACCTTCTAAAACCTGTATACTATCTGCACCATAACCACTTTTGTCGGGAGCAACTAATTCATCTGTTTCTACACTCATAATTATTGATAAAACGGGTAATTGTTTTTCGAAATTGATTATCGGGCAAATATAAGCCAAATAAAGGGCTTATAAGAATTATAACCGGATTAGCAGGTTGGAACTTTTACAAAGATTTCCACAAGAAACGAAGCAGTTATAAAGAACTGTAAATTTTTTGTAACGGGATTGTAACAGCTAGTTTAGGGAGACTAATTGTCTCTTCAATTCTGGTATAGGATGCCATATCCCATTCATTGGATTCATTCCTGAAATAACAGATAACCAATGGTTTTTCAGGCTCTACCAACAGATAATATTCCAGTGTAGGAATTTTACGGTATTGTATAAACTTATCGATGGTATCTTTAGTTCGGGTTGTTTCACTTAACACTTCTGCTATTAGTTCCGGCTGGTACTGAACATAACGGTTTTGGTTAGTTTCAGCTTCTTTGGTAACTAAAATATCAGGATAAAAATATTGGTTTTCGCCCGGGATGGCCACTTTCATATTTTCTATGTAAACTTCATAGTGTTGAATAATCAATAAAGACTCAAGCAATGCTAAAATCTTTTTACACACTTTATGGTGTTCTCTTGATGCTCCCGACATTTCAATTAAATTTCCATTAATATATTCATGCCGGATTTCTCCCGCTTGTTCAAGTTGGATATACTCTTCCGGTGTGTAAATTGTATTGACTGCTGTTACATTCATCTGAAGTAAATGTACAATAATTTACCTGTTTAGCCTATATTTGCAACGAAAATTTTCAATGAATAAAGCACTAAACATATTTCAAGAGACACAAAATCAGTCACTCGTTTTTAACGAGCTGGATGTGTTGCAGGAAATTGACAGGGTAGTTCCGGGCTCTGTAAACTATAGTATCAGGCGTTATAAAAAGCTCGATAGCTGGAATGTTGACGATACAGGTGTATTGGTTTATCATTACGAAAAAAACAATCCGTCAGAAAATTACCTGGAACTGAAGTTTTGTGTAAGCGGTAACGTTTATTGCCGTCAAAAGCAGGTTGAGTGCGACTTTTGTAAATTCAGCGCCTCCAAAACCTGTGTTGAAAAAGTGGATAGTGTGGATGTGTTGAGTTTTAGTTTTAAGCCATCTTACCTTACACAGTTTGTAAGGGGAAAAAAGCAAATGAATATTTCTGATGAAGTATTGGCATTTACACATCCTTCATCATTTGCCAAGGCGCTTCCGCTTTGCGGAAAAACAAGATTGGCTATTGAAGCATTGCTAAACCATACCTATACTGATACGCTTGAAAATATTTTTGTGAATGCTCAAACCCAAATCCTCCTGCTATACAGTATGGATTGTATGTTGGGGGATAAGGAAGAAATATTTACCTGTAAATTTTTGGCCAATGCAGAAGACAGGGAAAAAATTGTAAAGGCAAGGGAGGTTCTTTTGCAACATATTGGTGAGCCACTTACCATTAAAGAGCTAAGCCGGAAAGTTGCCATCAACGAATGTTATCTTAAAAAGGGCTTTAAAGAATTGTTCGGCACCACCATTTTTGACTTTTATCAAAGCCAGCGGATGGAACACGCCAAATACCTTTTGTATAATAAAGGGCTGAGCGTAACCGAAGTGTCGTCTATGCTTGGCTACTCATCTATCTCTCACTTTAGCACTGCTTTTAAAAAGCATACGGGTATTAAGCCTTGTGAATTGCTGCTTCGGTAATTTATTATCAGATTTTGAAATATATTAATCAAACTGCTTTATATTAATGATGTGTTATTCAGGCTCTAATCTAAACGGTGTAAACATAGATGAGAGAATGACTTTAATACCACTTATCTCCTAAACTATTAACACATTTTTTTAAGTTTTATTTAGCCATTACACTTCACATTGCCATTAATATTTATCTCCAAACAATTTTCTTATCTTCGCCCATCAACATTCTCTCTCAACATTTTATGAGTACAAAGAGGATATATAAGATTGTGAACCGTTTAAAATCAACAACTTTCAATGGAATCAAACATAATTCCCATCATCGTTGGCATCATTGCCATAGCAGTAGGTATAATACTGGGTAAATTAATTTTTGCCAAAAACACCACTAAACAAGTAGAAGAAGCAACACAGCATTCGCAAAACATTATTAAAGAGGCAGAATTAAGGGCCGAAACCATTAAAAAGGAAAAAGAGCTGGATGCTAAAGAGAAGTTTGTGCAAATGAAGGGAGCACATGACAAAGAAGTATTGCAACGCAACCAAAAAATCCTTGAATCTGAAGCCCGTGTCAAACAAAAAGAACAAAGTATCAATCAAAAAGAAACCAATGTTGATAAGCAGGTAAAGGATAATGAAGCCATTAAAGAAACCCTGAACAGGCAGATTGAAGTGGTAAATACCAAGCGAACCGAGTTGGAGAAACACCAGGAAGAACATATCCGTCGTTTGGAAAAAGTTGCCGGCTTATCTGCTGAAGATGCCAAAGCTCAATTGATTGAAGGGTTAAAGCAGGAAGCTCAAACAAAAGCCATTGCCTTACAGCAGGAAATCATTGAAGATGCCAAATTAAAGGCCAATAAGGAGGCCCGCAAAATTGTTATTCAAACCATACAGCGCACGGCTGCTGAACAGGCCATTGAAAACTCCATTACCGTATTTAATTTAGAGAGTGATGAAATAAAGGGCTCCATTATTGGAAGAGAAGGCCGTAACATCAGAGCCATAGAAGCTGCTACCGGCGTAGATTTGATTGTTGATGATACACCGGAAGCTATTGTACTTTCTTCCTTTGATCCATTGCGCAGGGAAATAGCCCGTTTATCGTTGCAAAGATTGGTAGCCGATGGACGTATCCACCCGGCACGTATTGAGGAAGTGGTGGAAAAAACAAAGAAGCAATTGGATGATCAGGTAATGGACATTGGCGAGCGTACTGCTATGGAACTAGGGGTGCATGGTTTGCATAAAGAACTAATCAGGATGGTAGGTCGTATGCGTTTCCGGTCATCTTACGGACAAAATTTATTGATGCATAGCCGTGAAACGGCTAACCTCTGCGCTATTATGGCTGCAGAATTAGGGATGAATCCTAAACTGGCCAAACGTGCCGGACTGTTGCATGATATTGGCAAGGTGCCCGATGAAGAAACTGAATTAAGTCATGCATTATTAGGCGCTAAACTAGCTGAAAAATACGGTGAAAATCCTGCGGTAGTAAATGCAATTGGTGCTCACCACGATGAAATGGAAATGCAATATGTAATTTCTCCCATCATCCAGGCTTGTGATGCCATTAGTGGTGCAAGGCCGGGTGCAAGGCGTGAGATTATGCAGCAATACATTCAGCGCATTAAAGACCTGGAAAACCTTGCACAGGCTTACCAGGGTGTAGAAAAAGCCTACGCTATACAGGCTGGCAGAGAACTAAGGGTGATTGTAGAAGCAGATAAGGTGAGTGATGCAGAAAGCGACCGGTTAAGTTTTGAAATAGCTCAAAAAATTCAAACTGAAATGACTTTTCCGGGACAGATAAAAGTAACAGTGATCAGGGAGAAAAGAGCAGTGAATATTGCCCGATAAAACTTTAAACTCAAAAAAAATATTAGCTACAGGTAGAGATACCTGTAGCTTTTTTTTATTTAGATCGCCGGAAATATTATTATTGAAATTATCAGGCTTATAGAATCTTGTGTAGCAAAGCTTATCCGCTATTATTTTGTGCATTTTTGTATTCATTGATAATATCTGTTTGTATTAAATCCACCTATTTTAAAAAATCTTTTCCCTCACAACTTGGAACTTACAAAGTTTTCCTTACTTTTGCCGTCCGAAAATTTCAAGATTATGAACGCTGTAAGTTTTGTACACGAACAAATAACAACTAAGCCAACATTACCCGCTTTTAAGGCCGGTGATAACATTACTGTAAATTATAAAATTGTAGAAGGAACTAAAGAACGTATCCAAAGTTTTAAAGGAGACGTTATTAAACGCCAGGGCACTGGTGCTACTGCTACATTTACAGTTCGTAAAATGAGTGATGGAGTAGGTGTTGAGCGTTTATTTCCTTTTTATTCTCCCAACATTGAAAGTGTTGTATTGAATAAAGTAGGTAAAGTACGCAGGGCCAAATTATTTTACCTGAGAGAAAGAAGTGGCAAAAGTGCCCGTATCCAGGAGAAAAGAAAACCTGTTGTACCAAAAAGTAAATAATTGCGTTATTAAAAATATAAAAAGCGGAAATCAGTTGATTTCCGCTTTTTTAGTGATCATTTTTATCTGAATTTATTTTTTGGAATAATTATTGCCAATAAGTACAGAATTCTATAAAACCCAATCCTATTGAATAAAATTTACCCTAATTTATTTTAAAAACTCAAAACCCGTACTACATGAAAAACTCCCCACTTACCGTTGCAGTAATTATCATCAGTTCGTTATTATTATTTTCCTGTTCAAGAGGCATTACTATGTCCGAAGCAGCAAACGGAAAAGCCAAATGCGGTCGTTATATACGGTAGTTAAAGTTTGCTTCCGGCAAATTAACAGCTGAATAACGAATTATCTAACCACAAAGGGTTGTTTAGTTCATAATTAAATTATCTTTGTTCCTTAATTAGAAAAATCATGACAACTTCATTATTGACAACCTTTTTAATTGGAATGCCCGGCGGCTCCGAATGGATTTTTATCATTCTTGCCATTATATTATTATTTGGCGGAAGAAAAATCCCCGAATTGATGAAAGGTATTGGTAAAGGAATCAGGGAATTTAATGATGCCAAAAGCAATGTGAAAAGCGAAATTGAAGAAGGTATGAAAGAAAGGGATAAGGATGATGAAATCAAAGCTTTAAAGTCGCAATTGCAACAAAAGCAAGCTACTGAATTACCAAAATAGGCTTTCGTTTGCCAACATTATTTACGGCTGAAGTGGTTGATTGCATTGCATCAATCGCCTCAGCCTCTTTTATAAATACTATACAATAGTCGATATTTTGTACAACAGCATCAGCGAATACCAACAGCAATTACTTGCAGGCAATACGTCTTGCGTTACAACTGTTTCAAATTATCTTGAAAAAATAAATCAACACAAACAACTGAATGCATTTACGGAAGTATTTGCTGAAGAGGCTTTAGAAACTGCTGCTCAATTAGATGCCAACAGAATTGCGGGTAAAACGCCGGGTAAATTGCACGGCGTTGTTATTGCTATTAAGGACGTCATCAGCTATAAAGGGCACAAATTATCCGCTGCTTCTAAAATTTTGGAAAATTTTACTGCTGTTTATAATGCCACCGCTGTACAGCGCTTATTGGATGAAGGGGCCATCATTATTGGTAATTGCAATTGCGATGAATTTGCGATGGGTAGCAGTAATGAAAACTCTGTTTATGGTCCGGTTTTAAATGCAATTGATAATACCAAGGTACCCGGCGGTTCATCTGGTGGAAGTGCAGTTGCAGTGCAGGCAGGCTTGTGTATGGTAAGTCTTGGGAGTGATACAGGCGGTTCTGTGCGGCAACCGGCAGACTTCTGCGGTATTCTAGGGTTAAAACCATCTTATGGACGGATTTCAAGGTATGGCTTAATTGCATATGCTTCTTCATTTGACCAGATTGGAATTTTTGGAAATAATGTTCAGGATATAGCACTCATTCTGGAAGTAATTTCAGGTGCAGATGAATATGATAGTACTGCTATTCCGGAACCACTATCCCCTGAAGCTGGATTTGGAGAGATAATTTCACAAGGAAATTCAATGCCACCAACAGATAAAAAATACCGCATTGCTTATTTTGATGAGGCAATGAATCACCCATCGTTGGATAGTGAAATAGGTGCTGGCATAAAAGGTTGTATTGCAGATTTAAAAAAGGATGGGCATACAGTGGAGGCAGTAAAATTTGATTTACTCGATCACATTGTACCTGCTTATTATGTGCTGACGACGGCAGAGGCAAGCTCTAACCTCAGCAGGTTTGATGGAATAAGATATGGCCATACAACCAAAGAAAATATAACTGATTTAACAGCGTTTTATAAGCAAAGCCGTAGTGAAGGTTTTGGCAGAGAAGTAAAAAGAAGGATTATGCTGGGCACTTTTGTTTTAAGTGCCGGTTATTACGATGCATATTACACCAAGGCGCAGCAGGTAAGGAAATTATTGGCGGATAAAACGAATGAAGTTTTCAGCCAGTATGATGCGATAATTTTGCCGACAACACCAACCACTGCTTTTACCATTGGCGACCAATCGGATGATCCCATTGCCATGTATCTTGCAGATATCTATACGGTTTTTGCAAACCTTACAGGGTTACCCGCCATTAGCCTGCCCTTGTTTAAACACAGTAATGGTATGCCTTTTGGCCTACAGGTTATGACAAATAAACAAGACGAAGTAACTTTGCTACAAATATCATCTCAATTGATGCAGCAATATAAATCTGCTGAATGTACTGTATCATGAAAAAAATAGGTTGTACATATCTATTCTTCTTTAGTCTCCTGCAATTTTCATTTGCAGGATCATCTGCGTTTAATAAAGAAGACCGAACTAATGTATCGGATACAATTATAGTAGATACTGTACAGGAAGATGCAATTATTGAAGAAGTACTACAATCGAGAGTGGCTCCCAAAAAGGAGAAAGTGGAATATTTTAACCAGGTTACTAAATACGGGTTTAAAAATCTTTTTTCAAACTACAGCTACAATGCATCGCTGCCCTACACATCACAAATTAATCCCAATGCAGAAGTTTTTATCCAGGATTATATGCGGAGACATTCCAAATATTTGTTGAATATGAAAGGTTGGGGACAGCCTTATTTTAACCTGATAGAAAATGTATTGGCTCAGTATGGTTTGCCCAAGGAGTTAAAATATATTGCTGTAATAGAATCTAATTTAAGGAGTGCAGCAACCAGTAATAAGGGTGCCGGTGGCCCTTGGCAGTTTATGCCTTATACCGCAAGGGAATATGGCCTTGCAGTAAATTCATTTATTGACGACAGAAGGGATTATTATAAAAGCAGCCATGCAGCATCAAGATACCTGCTTTATTTATACAGCCAATTGCATGACTGGTTATTGGTAATGGCGGCTTACAATGGTGGACCAGGCAGGGTTTACAGCGCCATTAAAAAAAGTGGCAGCAGAAATTTTTGGAACCTGCAATATTATTTACCGGAAGAATCCAGGACCTATGTAAAACGCTTTATCGCTACCCATTACATAATGGAAGGTGGGGCAGGGGTTACAACTATAGGAAGCAACCAATCCGGCAGCATAAATGGATTGGCAGGATTCCCTGGTAAGAGAAATAATAATGGATTAGTAAAAACTGATACGCTAACTGCTGCTGAATTGGTAGATGTAGAAATGCTGACGATTTCAGGAAAATACAACTCGGTGATAATTACTAAAAACCTGCTGATGGACATTGCCTATTTCAATCATTATAATCCTGCCTTTGATGATATGCTTGTAACAAAGGGATCTTACGACCTAAGATTGCCCCCGGATAAAATGCAATTGTTTGTGGCCAACAAATACAGTATACTAAACGAATGCGTTCAATTAATGCTTGGCGGTGCTGCTATGCCGGTAAACAGAATTACTTATCCAACCTCATCTGCCAACAAGAAAAAAAACTTGAAATAGCAGCCTTATTTATAAATCCGATCAATAACAGCTACATATTTCTCCATAATTACTTTTCTCTTTAATTTAAGCGTTGGAGTAAGTTCACCACTTTCTATTGTCCATTCATTGGGTAGTAGCTCAAAACGTTTTATTTGTTCAACCGGGTTAAAAAATTTATTGAAGCTGTCTATTAGTTCCCTGTATAACGCAAGTATTTCCGGATTATTGATTGCATCTTCGTTGGTAACAAACGGAATATTTTTTTGGCGCATCCATTCTTTAAGATTGGGAATGCTAGGTACAATCAATGCACCTACAAATTTCTGCTCTGCGCCCACAATCATCATTTGCTCCACAAATGGAGACTCTTTCATTTTATTTTCTATAGGCTGAGGTGCCACATATTTGCCGCCACTTGTTTTAAACAACTCCTTTTTTCTGTCAGTAATTTTTAAATATTTTCCATCTTCAAATACCCCGATGTCACCTGTGTGCAACCAGCCATCAATGAGTGTTTCAGCGGTTAATTCCGGTCTTTTATAATAGCCCATCATTACGCTGGGCCCTTTTACACAAATCTCTCCATCGGCTTCCAGTTTTACTTCCTGTCCTTGCAATACAGGGCCAACGGTGCCAAATTTGGCACCACCCTTGTATTTGCAATTCACACTTATTACGGGACTGTTTTCAGTAGGGCCGTATCCTTCATAAATAGGGATTTTAGCAGCAGAAAAAATCCTTATTAACCTTACCTGGCAGGCAGCGCCACCAGTGATAATAAATTCAATATTGCCACCCAACGCTTCCCTCCATTTACTGAAAATTAATTTGTTTGCAATAGCAAGTTGCGCATTGTACAAAATTCCCTGGTCTTTTAGTACGTCATACTGGTCGGCCAGGTCAACCGCCCAATAAAATAATTTTTTCTTTACGCCGGTAAGTTCAGCTCCTTTGGCCATTATTTTCTCGTATACTTTTTCCAGCAGGCGGGGTACAGTGCAAAACAGGCTCGGTTTTATTTCTTTTAGGTTATCGGCGATAGTTTCAAGGTTTTCTGCATAAAAAATTGAGATACCGCTGTTCATGTAGATATAAGTAACCATCCTTTCAAAAATGTGATTGAGAGGTAAAAAGCTCAATGACCTTGAATTAATCCGTTCATCAAAAGGAAAACTTTTTACTGAATTGAGAACATTGGTTACTATGTTTTTATGGCTCAGCATTACACCTTTTGGAAAGCCGGTTGTACCGGATGTATAGATGATTGTAGCGCAATGTTCGGCTAGAATTGTTTGCTTTACTAAAGCTAATTTTTCCACATCAGCGGCAGTGGCTGCAGCAATAATTTCCTTCCAGAAAATTGCACCGGGTAACCCGATAGCTATCGGGTCATCAAAAGTATATATATTTTCTAAAGTGGGTACCCTGCTTTTTATGTTTTCTACTTTTGCCAGTATATCTTCTCCACTTACAAAGGCCAGTTTTATAGTAGCGTCGTTAAATATAAATTCCAGTTCATTAATGTTTGTGGTAGGGTAAATAGGACAAAGTAATGCCCCAATTTGCTGACAGGCTAAATCAAGAATTATCCACTCTGGTCTGTTTTTGCTGATGAGGGCAATTTTATCCTGGTTTTCCACTGTCATATCGTGCCCGCCAATACCCATAGATAAAAGCCCTGCACTTAACTGGTCTACCGTATCTTTTACCTGCTGTGTGCTGGCGGGTATCCATTCTCCATTAACCTTGCAATTAAGCATATCAGCTTTTGGGAATTTGTCTAACTGGTTTTGTAAAAAATCAAAAATTCTTGAGTTTTCGTTCATAGCAATCGTTCTTTAATGGTCTAAAGTAAATGTTTAAATCCTATTAATTGCATTCCTGTAATTTTTGTTGGTATGCATCAGCAATTAAGATAAATAAAAAAGCCATTTCAGGTAGCTGAAACGGTTTATAAGATGCGTTTATAATTTTACTCGTTATTTAGTTTTGCCGTATAAACGTTTTTGTTTCTTTTATAACTTAAGGTTTTAAAGCTTAAGCGATGACTTATCAATTCTTTACTTCTAAATAAAAAGCTACATCCTATAACTATCGGATGTGAAATGTGCCTGACTAACAGGAATTGAATAGTTAGCTATAAATACCATTTGTAAAATGTAATTAATGATAATATTGACCTGCCGGTATTTTAAATACCCTGCCTTTTTGAAAACGCATAAATTCATTGTATTCAGTGGCATTAACCGATGTCCAGCTTTGATAAGCAGCTAAATTTTGCACCGGGCCAAACACCCATTGGTTATAGGCTTCAAACATACCTTCCTGCAGTAATTGCCGGTGTTGCTCAAACATACGAAAGGGAAATTTATCCGCATAAGACTGGTACCAGTCTAAAATAAAGCGTGCCCTTATCATGGTAAGTGATTCTGTATTGATGCCAGCAGCAGCAACTGCACTTTGTTTATTCATGGTTTGTAAAAAAGCAGTTTCAAATGCAGTGGGCTGTTTGCTTGCCTTGGTAATATCTGCTTCGGCAAATAATTTTTTATAACTCTCCAGTAAGATTATTTTTATTTCGGGAGTACGGTTACCAACCGGTTCAATGTTTATAAATATTTCACCATAAAGTATGCTCCATACTTTATCGGTTGTGAGATAATAATATTTGCTGGCATTGTAATAGTTTTTTGAATATCCGGGATCCATTGCAACACCCTTCTCCCACATTTTTATTGCTTCATAATCTTTCTGAGCCCATAAAAGTTCACCCAATTCATTGTACATGGGCCCACTATCGGGGAATTTTTTAACGCCTTTCCTGTATAGTTTTTCAACTTCTTTTAATTGGTCCAATTGGGTGTAGATATTTCCGGCAATCTGGTAACACTGGTCATCTGCATCCTCCCTGTCAAGCAAAGGTTTTATAGTTTCTAAAGCTTTTAGGTTATCTTTTTGAAAATAATATGCGAGGGAAAGATCCTTGGCAATCTCTAAATTGGCAGGTTCCATCTGTGCAGCCCTGTTAAGCACCAGCACTGCATTTGCATAATCTGCCTGTTGTAAAAACGACCTTGCCGTTTCCCGGAGTTCGGTCGCTGTTTGAGCGTACATAGGATTCAGGTAACCCAATAAAACAACGACTGCTGCAAATAGATATTTTTTCATTTTGATAAAGATAAAAAAAGAGTTGTTAATAAAAACAACTCCTTTCATGTAAAGTAATTTTTTTCAACTTTTAATCTTTTATCAAATGGGTAAGTAAACCATCTCTTAATTTAGGTTCAAACCAGGTACTTTTTGGCGGCATCACATTGCCACTATCTGCAATGTTAAATAATTGCTGAATGCTAACCGGGTGCAAGCTTACGGCAAGCGCCATTTCGCCACTATCCACTCTTTTTTCTAATTCAGCCAATCCACGTATGCCACCAACAAAATCAATCCGCTTATCTGTGCGCTGGTCTTTAATACCCAGTAAAGGGTCTAATAAATTTTTCTGTAAAATACTTACATCCAAAATCCCAATGGGGTCGTTTGTATACGTGCCTTGTTTTGCAACCAGTTTATACCACTGTTTATCCAGGTACAAACCAAATTCATGTAATTGAGCAGGGGAGAAAGCACCTGCTGCTGTTTCTATCGAGAATTTATCGGCTAGTTTATCGAGCAATTCGCTGGAGGTTAAGCCATTTAAATCCTTTACCAGCCGGTTGTAATCCATTATATACAGCTGGTCGGAGGGGAATAAAGTGGTGAGGAAAATATCTGCACCTTCAGGAGCAGCTTTCCCCAATGCCTGCCGTACTTTAGCAGCAGATGCCGCCCTGTGGTGGCCATCTGCAATATAGGTGCAGGGCACATTTTCAGCAAACAACCTGCTGATTTTTGTTATCGCCGCATCATCATTTATTATCCATATGGAATGTTGAATTTTGTCATCAGCCAACAGATCGTACACCGGGTTTTTATCCTTTTTCCAGTTATTGATTACCAAATCTATTTCGGGTACATTTCTGTAAGCCAGAAAAACATTGCCGGTTTGTGCACCGGTGGTTTTAATATGGTTAATTCTGTCCTGTTCTTTTTCCGGCCTGGTAAATTCATGTTTTTTTATCAGATCGTTTTCATAATCATCTACACTGCTGCCGCAAACCAAACCCGTCTGACTTTTACCATTCATGATCAACTGGTAAATGTAATAGCAGGGTTTACTTTCCCGAAATAATACATTACGGCTTAAAAAAGCATCCAGGTTTTCTTTGGCTGTATCATACACCTGCTGGGCATGTATATCCGTATCTTCCGGTAAATCTATTTCACTTTTGGTTATGTGTAAAAAACTATAGGGGTTTCCTTGTGCCTCAATTTTTGCTTCTTTACTGTTGAGTACATCATAAGGTCTTGATGCTACGTTTTTAGCATGTTGTGCTTCGGGACGCAGTGCCTTAAACGGGTGAATGGTAACCATGGAAAATTAATTAGAAATAAAAAATGTAATTGTTATCAGGCATGTTGTTTTGTAAAAGCCTGCATGGTATCTACCAGTACCTGTACACTGCTGATGGGTAGTGCATTGTACAATGATGCCCTGAAACCACCTACCAGCCTGTGTCCTTTAATGCCAACGATATTATTTGCTTTAGCTGCAGCTAAAAAAGGTTCTTCCAATGATTGATCATTCATTACAAAACAAACATTCATTTTGCTTCTGTCTTCCTTAACAACGGTTCCCCTGAATAAAGGGTTAGTGTCAATTTCATTGTATAATAACTCAGCTTTTGCATTGTTAAGTTTTTCAATTGCTGCAACTCCACCGGCGGCCTTTAACCAGCGTAGTGTTAACATACAAACAAATACTGCAAATACCGGAGGTGTGTTCAGCATACTTCCTTCAGCAATATGGTTGCGGTAATCCATAATGGTTGGGATAGGGCGTTTTACTTTACCCAAAATATTTTTATTCACCACCAGCAGGTTTACCCCGGCAGGCCCCATATTTTTTTGAGCTCCTGCATATATTAAATCAAAGGCATTAAAATCAATTACCCTGCTGAAAACATCGCTGCTCATATCGCCTACAAGCGGAATACTGGTTGCAGGAATTTTTTGCCATTGGCTACCATAAATGGTATTATTGGTGGTAATGTGTAAATAAACTGCATCGTTTGGTACTGCAAAATCCTTAGGTATAGCTGTGTAATCATTTTCTTTACCGCTGCAAACCACGGCTACATTGCCAAAGAGTTTGGCTTCCTTAATTGCTTTTATCCCCCAAACCCCGGTATCTGCATAAGCGCCTGTATCTTTTGTATCCAGCAGGTTCATGGGCACCTGCATAAATTGGGTACTTGCGCCTCCATGCAAAAATAATACCTCATGGTTGTCATCTAATTGCATCAGTTCCTTCACCAAAGCTCTTGCCTCATCCATCACGGCCTGAAAAGTACTGCTGCGGTGTCCTGTTTCCAGAATGGATAAACCGGTGTTATTGTAATTAAGTACTGCTGCTGCGGCTTGTTCAAATACTTCTTTGGGTAAAATAGAAGGACCTGCGTTAAAATTATGAACCAACGTATAAGGTTTTTATAAATGAAGTTAATTTATTGGTGCAAAAATAGTTTTTTGAAATATAAATAGACTAAGTAATTCGGGAATAAATATGTTAAAGCTAAACCCTTGTCAATATTTATTGATGCAAACAGGCTTAATAAACCAGGCACAACAATAGCAACATATATTTCTTTAATACCTTCAATTGTTTTAATGCTGATAAATGAAGGGCGGTTGTTCGTGGGAATGAATGTTTGTGAACATGTTAGTTTACAATTTAATTGCCAATTTTTTACGCGTTAAATTCATAAAATGGTGCAGCGCCTTTTTCTATTTATAGCGTTGGTGTATTATTTTTCCTTTATTTTGCAATAAACTAACGCTATAGCCTAACTATACCTATCAATCATTGTAACATTTTTACAAAGCACCTTTTGTAAAAAAAGCAATTGTATAATTTTTTTTATGACCGTATATTTTAAGCGTTTTCTTTTTGCAGGTATGCTGTATTTTATTTCTATAACAGCCAATGCACAGGTTAATTCCCTTGCTTTACAAAACTTATCAACTGTAAACATTGATGATATCTCCGACGCAGAAATTAAATCCTACCTGTTAAAAGCTTCAGAGAATGGCATTACTGAACAAAACCTGTACAGGATTTTAGAGGAGAAAGGATTACCTGCCAGCGAGGTTACAAAGCTTAAAGACCGAATCAGTGTACTGCAAAGTTCCAATACCAACAAGGCCAATGCTGCTTCCAAAGAAATAAACAATAAAGAAAAAGATAAAGTTGACCGATCGGAAAATAAAGATGTAACCAAGGTACCCATGCAAAAAAACCAGGGTGATCTTTCTATTTTTGGGGCAGAGTTATTTACCAGTAACAGCATTGTATTTGAACCCAATCTACGAATTGCCACCCCGGTTGGTTATATCATTGGTCCGGATGATGAACTAATCGTTAATGTATTTGGCTACAGCGAAAAAACCTATAACCTAACTGTGAATGCAGAAGGCAACATCTATATTCCCCAGGTAGGGCCGATTTATGTAAATGGATTAAGCATTGAACAGGCTTCCGGCAAAATTAAAAACAAACTGGCTGCCACCATCTACAAAGCCATCAATGGCGGCGGCTCAAGGGTGCAGATTTCGTTGGGTAATATAAAAAGCATCAGGGTAACTGTTATCGGGCAAGCCAAAAAACCTGGCACCTATACCATATCTTCCTTAACCAGCTTGTTTAATTTATTGTATCTCTGTGGTGGTCCGACAGATTTGGGCAGTTACCGTAAAATTGAATTAATAAGGGGAAATGAACTAAAACGAACCATTGATTTGTATGGGTTTTTATTAAAGGGAGATCAGCGGGATAATGTGTTGCTAAGTGAGGGTGATGTAATAAGGATACCCTATTACAGTACCCGTGTAATATTAAATGGAAATGTTAAGTTGCCGGGTAAATTTGAATTGGTGAATGGTGAAACTTTTAACGATGTGCTGCTTTTTTGTGGCGGGTTTACTGATGATGCATACAAATCTGCGGTAACCATTTACCAGCTTACGGATACAGAAAGAAAAATAACTGACCTATCTAAAAGCCAGTACATGAGCTACCAGCCGCTTTCAAGCGATTCTATTGTTGTTGGCAAAATTTTAGATCGCTATGCCAATAAATTAATCATTTCAGGCGCTATACAACGGCCAGGTGTTTATGAGCTTACAGGTAATTTAAAGTTAAAAGATTTATTGGAAAAGGCTGGTGGATTAAAACCTGATGTATATACAAAAAGAGGCGGTATCAGCCGTTTAAACCGAAATGGTACCCCGCAGCAGGTTTCGTTTGATATAGACTCTGTCATGAACAATTATACAGATATAGCACTTCAAAAAAATGATAGTGTTACCATCTATTCCATCTTTGATTTAGACAATAATATTACCATAACGGTTGATGGCAACATCAGAAGACCAGGCATATATAGATGGGTTCAAAATCTCACATTGAATGATGTGATACTGCAAGCAGGTGGCATTACTGAATCCGGAGATAACAGAACGATAGAAATAGCAAGGCGTATTAATGATATTAATTTAACCCAGCTTAATCACTTGCAAACGGAAATTATCAATATAGATTTATCAGATGGTGCTGCAATTAAAGAGGTGGTATTACAGCCCTATGATGCCATTAACATCAGGCAAAAATCAAGCTATTCAAAGCAGCGTACGGTTTTTGTAGAGGGACTTGTTATCAATCCCGGCAGGTACACACTTACCATGAGCGGAGATCGCATTAGTGATGTATTGAAAAGGGCAGGAGGCTTTAGAGCCAATGCTGATACTACAGCTTTGGTGATAAAAAGGTTATCGAGGAAAGATATGACTGCCGATGAAAGGCAAAAAGTATTTGCAAAACTGCTAAATATTAAATCCGACAGCATCAATGCTACCGAAAGGATAAAAGATGAGATCTATAAAGATTATGATAAAATAAGTATTGATTTAAATAATGCGTTGCATGATAATAAGGAATCTGAAAATATGTTGCTGGAAGATGGTGACGTATTAACGATTGAGCAAAATAGCAACCTGGTAAAAGTAAGTGGGGAAGTATATTACCCTACAATAATACCCTTTAAGGAAAATGCCAGCTTGAAATATTATATCGAAAAATCCGGCAGTTATACAGAACTTGCCCGCAAAAGGGGTACGTTGGTGATTTATCCAGATGGGAAAGCAAAAATGGTAAAACACTTTTTATTCTTTAAAAGTTATCCAACTGTTGTTTCCCGGTCAGAAATTTTTGTTCCGCAGAAGTCGGAAAAGAATAAATCAAAGATTACATTAGCAGAGTGGGCAGTAGTGCTGTCGTCACTGGCATTGATTGCAAATGTGATAGTGAATATTGGTAAATAAAAAATTGTGGCAACAAAACAATTAACACATGTGCTTAGTATGCTGCTATCACTATCAACTTGAATAAACGGCCGCCGCAGGCCTTGTTAGTTATGGTTGCGGTAATTGTCATTTTTTCTAAGAACAAGGGTAATGCCGCTGATATATTTTAGAAAGATAAAGTAAATGCTGTTTTTTGCGGACTGCATATCACTTTTCCTGTACTCTTCAAGTGGCCGCATGTTTAAAACTGAACGCAACTTTTGTTTGTAATACTGCGATGTAAAATCGAAAGAAGCCTTAAGGCAGCAATTTTTTGAAATGGTTGAAATTTGCCTTGCTGTTTTATAATTAACCTGAAAAGCCAGGTAATCGGCGTGCCTTTCCGCATATTCATTAACAGTTTTGTCAATACCATTTTTTTTGTGCCAGGCATACTTTCCGATCCCTAAAAAAGACGCCCATCTTATCCAGTGATAAGTAGTGGTCCAGCTGTTAAACTTGTGAACAAACGGAATAAATAAATGTCCTTCATAAATATAGTGCCTAAGAGGGTATTGATGAAACGAATAACCATTGGGCTGCATTGTTCTATGTGTCTCATTAAGTAATAAATTTTGATCAAATACATGTTCCATTACCTGGTTGGAAAAAATAAGATCAAAAAAATTATCATGGAAGGGCCACTGATCCTGGGATGTGATGAGCTTTAAATGATCCTGCCAGTTTATGGCCGGTAAATTGGAACTTAACAGTTCAATAGTATTTTTAAAATAGCCATCTTTCTGCACGAGCGAATCAGTTACATCAAGGCCATAAAATTCAAACAATATCTCCGGATTTTTTGTAGGTAATTCTTTTATCAATGTACTTAACATTTTGCCGTCTCCACAGCCTACATCAAGCAGCCTTATCGTCTTTTTTTCGAAAGGTTCAAAATTGTATTTTATAAGGGTATTTATTATTGCGTAAATATGCAAATGGGTTACACTTGAAAATCTGACAGTTGACATGCTGAAGCTATTGGATCTTTTAAATTTCTTTGTAGTAAAGACGTTGGCTAGTCGCTCAAAAATAGTAATTAAAAAAGCAAGCATTAACTTTTTTTTTACCAATTGCCAGATAGGATTATCTTCACAGATAAATACCAGTTCATTTTAATAATTTACGGGTGAAGCAATAACCTTACATTGTTAGAATAAAAGAAATGAATGAAGACCTGAACAATGGTAATCCTGATGGAAACACCTCAATTGCCTTGGCATCCTTGGTAAGCTTATTATTAATATATATGATGGAAGATTTTACCTTCTTCTAACTATCGGACTTTTTTACCGGTGTTGCATTTTTTGTGCGAAGTCAAAAAAACTGAACGAATTTTATGAAATCAGTATACTGCGGTTTTTGTTTTTATTTTATAATCTTTTTCGAGCTTTTTTGTTGCGATTAGAATTTTTGATTTTTTAGTAAACTCTGATACTTAACAGCTAAACAATAACAATCTTGGAAATTAAAATTATTCATTTACCAAAAATAGAAGATGAAAGAGGCAATCTTTCATTTTTCCAGAATAACTCGCACATTCCCTTTGTAATAAAAAGAACATACTGGATTTACGATGTGCCGGGTGGTGAATACAGAGGTGGACATGCTTTTAAAGAACAACAGGAAGTGATTATTGCACTTTCTGGCAGTTTTGATGTGGTTTTGCATGATGGAAAACAGGAACATAGATTTTTGCTGAACAGATCGTACTATGGTTTGTATATTCCAGGCAAAATATGGCGAAGCCTGGAGAATTTTTCTACAAATTCACTTGCATTAATTGTATCTGATATGGACTTCAGCGAATCGGATTATATCAGGGATTTTGATATGTTTAAAAAATTAAAAGCGAATGCGTAGTTTAGTATATGAGGCAGGGCTTATTTATTTGCCCAAAATAAAAAATAGGGCAGGAAACATTACTCCAGTTCAAAATAACAAACTTCCTTTTGATGTAAAAAGAGTTTTTTATTTGTATGATATACCGGGTGGCGAATCGAGGGGCGGGCATGCTCATAGAGCCTGTCAACAATTATTGATAGCCGCTAGTGGTGCATTTGAGGTTTTGCTGGATGATGGTTTTACAAAACGGCAAATACTCCTTAACAGACCAGATATTGGTTTGTATATTCCTTCTGGAATCTGGGCCTCAGAAGTAAATTTTTCATCTGGTGCTATATGTCTTGTACTTGCCTCTAATGAGTTTGAAGAAATAGATTATATACGGGATTATAAAGAATACCTAACACTCTGGAATGATTAACTCCTTAGCAGATATACAATCTACCAATATCGGGGAGGGAACCCGTGTATGGCAGTTTTGTGTAGTGCTCCCTGGCGCTGTAATTGGAAAAAACTGTAACATAAATTGCCACGTATTTATTGAAAATGATGTAGTAATTGGGGATAATGTAACTATTAAGTCTGGTGTTCAGTTGTGGGATGGTTTAAGAGTAGGGGACAAGGTTTTTATTGGTCCCAACGCAACTTTTACAAATGATGTTTCTCCCCGTTCACAAATACATCCACTTGTATTTTTGCGTACAATACTGGAAGAAGGTGTTTCAATTGGAGCCAACTCAACAATACTTGCAGGTATTGTTATTAGTAGCTATGCAATGATTGGAGCAGGTAGCGTTGTTACTAAAAATATTCCTCCTTATACATTATGGTATGGAAACCCCGCCATTCACAAAGGATATGTTACAAAAGAGGGAACCGTTATTTCTCTTAGCCTGTTTGATAAAGAAAGAAAAAAATATAAACTTGTAAACGAAGAACCAATAGTTGTGTAATGATAAAATTTCTTGATCTCCGGTTAATAAACAGCAGGTATAAGGACGAGATGCTGCAGGCCATAAGCACGGTGGTTGATTCTGGCTGGTACCTGGGTGGCGAGCAAAATCAGTTGTTTGAAGAAAGACTTTCTTATTATATAGGATCCACTTTTGTTATTGGGGTAGGCAATGGGCTGGATGCACTACGGCTTATTTTGCGTGGGTATAAAGAGATGGGACTGATGCTGGAAGGGGATGAAATTATTGTGCCGGCCAACACCTATATCGCCACTATCTTAGCAATAACAGATAATAAATTAAAGCCGGTACTGGTGGAACCGGATGAAACGGATTACAACATTGATATTTCCAAAATTGAAGAAAAGATTACAGCCCGTACAAAAGCAATAATGATAGTACACTTGTATGGGCGCATAGTTTTTTCACAGCAACTTAAAGAACTGGCCAGCAAATACAAACTAAAGATAATAGAAGACAATGCCCAGGCAATTGGCGCAAGCTGGAAGGGAATTAAATCTGGAAACCTGGGCGATGCTGCAGGGTTTAGTTTTTATCCCGGAAAGAATTTAGGTGCCTTGGGAGACGCAGGTGCTGTAACAACAAATGATAAAGATCTGGCTGTGGCAGTAAGAACTCTAGCTAATTACGGCTCTCAAAAAAAATATATAAACCAGTACCAGGGCTACAACAGCCGCATGGATGAAATACAGGCAGCAATATTGAATGTAAAACTTAATTATGTTGATACTGAAAATGCAGCAAGAAGAGCAATAGCAAGTTATTACGATAACAATTTAAAAAATGCTAATGTACAGTTGCCTGTGCATCCTGCCGACGAAGCTGAGCATGTATGGCATATTTATACTTTAAATTCAGCACAAAGAGACAGGTTGCAACAACACCTAAATGACGATGGCATACAAACATTAATTCATTATCCTATACCGCCGCACTTACAGCAGGCATACAGCAGTTGGGGCTGCTCAAAAGGCAATTTTCCTATTACTGAAAAAATGGCTCAT
>Ga0163147_10000701_pt1 | contig 52484 bp, 43 predicted proteins | sample OliLakLV19MP6G1_FD_148597 | JGI IMG/M metagenome (GOLD analysis project Ga0163147, IMG submission 148597) | Freshwater microbial mat bacterial communities from Lake Vanda, McMurdo Dry Valleys, Antarctica- Oligotrophic Lake LV.19.MP6.G1 | ecosystem: Environmental > Aquatic > Freshwater > Lake >... | reverse complement strand
CAAAATCTTTATAGACAAAGCTTATTTTGGAAGCCAAAAGCTCTCCAAGGTTTTTCCCAAACCATTTTTTTATACCTTTATCCATATACAAATTCTATATGGGTCTTGGAGCAACCGAAGACCTTATACGGAGCACCTGGGTCTGGAACCCATGCGTCGTTATAACTGTCCCATTCCAGAATTAGGCTTCCAGAGTAATTCTATCAAAAACGGGACAAAAATGGGACACTATAAAAAGGGATTGTCTTGTTTTAAGCTGAAGCCCAAAGCTCAGCTGGAGCATAAGATAATGAGAGCCGAGCTGTCTTAAATGGTACTTTCTGGTGCATGTCATGTACTTCTCCGTAATGACAGTTACGAAGCCGTAAACCCGACCCACAATGACATCTCCAATGACCTTTGAACTGTGGTGCACATAAATATCGAAGAAAACGGAAAATTACCTTTTCATCCGTCGTTTGTAATACTTCACTATAAAATTGGACAATTCCTCGCCATCCGTGTGCTCTTTCACCAAACGGCATTTTCCCAGTCTTCTCATAGTAGATTTGTGCCATCAAGAATGGTTCTAAGAGCGTCCTTATAAAGTCAATAATCGTTGATTGAGGAGTATAAAAGCGCCAATATTCGTCTGGAACGCAGAGACACAAAGTGCCATCTACGTGAACATGTCGATCCGCGATCCGGGGAAGCCTACCAGCAATGTCTCTAACAGTTGGAACGCCAGTGGGATAATTCTTTGGCAGCTCTATCTCAAGAGTGAATGAATCTAAAAGCTTTCCATCATTCGTTAGATCGATTGGGCCTCTAATAAATACTATTGACTCCTTCATGTACACCAGCAGAGCTGGATATGATTGCTTTAAAAGTTCAGTAAGTGAAGCTAAAGCACCTGGATTAATCTCATGCCATCTTTTCATTTTCTTCCTAGCCAAGGTTTAGGAGCGTTTGAATAACTAGGAGCAAATCTCTCGACGATGACAGCTTTCTCTGCCTCTTCGATGACCTCAGCTGGGCCAAAAATCGACTCCCATGATCCTGACTCAACTAGATTTAGGGCGTTTTTTGCAAACATACTCAGAAGTGACTTGGTGCTATCGGACAAAAGAACAGAGAGATCATTACCGCCAGGGTTGGCAGGGTCTTCAATTGTGATGTTGTCACTATTGTCACGCAAATACTCCCAAAACGAAACAAGTCCAATCTCTAGGTGGTTTTTTTTGCTGTTAGTCGCGTACTTGATTACTAGCAACTCCAAACCAAAAGTTTTCAGATCAATGCTGTTTCTCACTTTCCACAATTTGGCGAGTTGGATGACATCAACAAGTCCGCTGCCGCTAATATGGGCAATATGGACGTCAAGATTTGTCTTCAACCGCTCTTTTTCTCCGTCCAACTGATAAAGAAAAGTGTCCGACTTTGTGTCATCTGTAAAGCGGCCAGGTACAACATCGATGTGAAAATCTTCGTGAGTTGAGTCTTTGCTTCTTATTCTTATTGCTGATCTGCGTGGCTCAACGTAATACTGCTCAGCTAAAGCATTTACGACATTGTCGTATATATCTTTGAGTGTTTCACCAGCACAAGTGTCGTCGTGTGGAAAATAGCTGACAATGTCGAGATCGTACGCATCAATAATCATTGTACCTTTGACCTTGGAACCCCCGTATCGAATAGTGGGCGAGCAATCGGCAAACTTTTCTCGTATTAGAGACTCGACATCTTTACGTGTTTCCTGAAGCCTCTTCATCTCAGGTGAGTCGTCGCCAATCGAGTGGTTTTTCAATATCTGTTTTAAGTATTCTTCTGGTTCCATATTAATTAACTGTCAGCACGTAGCTGAAGCCTCCATTCTTTTTATTATTATCAAATATATTGATTGATGGGTCTATTTTCTTGAGTAAGTCTTTACCACACGCGACAGCTACCGGTGCCGGAATGGCTGGAAACAGGGATAGTGAGCCGATGTTTCCGTGCTTATTTTTTAGTTCCCTGATAAGGGACTGATACTGGCTCTGAAAATTGAGAAGACTTTCCCTACGACCAAAAAGCGTGGAGTTGGGAGCAACACCAGAGACTGTAATCTCGTAGACCGTATAACCTTTTTTTACGTCTTCGGGCAGGTCCGCCAGAGCAATCTTACCGCTAAGCGAAAGAATAAGTGCGAAATCACCAGAATCGGTTTCCTGTAAACACTGGGTCTCAAAATCGACAACATCGCCATCAGTCTTCCACGTCCAGTCTTGGCTATCTCGGTGCCTTTGAAACAATTCTGTTTCGATCTTGTTACTAAGTTTCTGGCCTAAATACACCAGCAGTGGTATCGAACCCAGTGCAAAAACTGATATATGCTCAAACGGCGCTCTGCCAACCGCTGGTGCATAGAGATCTTTTGTATGCTGATCAATAAGGCGCATACCAATTTCCCAATATGTTGGGTCTTCAATATCTGGCAAGTTGGTTAAATCAATTTCCGTGCCATTGTTATTCCAAGGATACATTGGAACGACTGCATCTCGAATTTGATGATCAGGAACTTCAACTGCTTCACCCGCAATTTTTGCTTTGACTCTCACTAAATGAGTTCTGATACCGTTGTGACCAGTAACGTAAAAGATGCGTTCCTCATGGTCTCGTTTATACCGATAAAGTAGTTCGTCAGGATACTCGGATCGGTGTTCGTTGCTATCAATAAGTTTGTGATGATCGAGACAGAGGAGCATTAGGTTTTCTGCCTTGTTTCTTTCAGAGAGTGGCAAGCTGTTGTCACCACGAGGACCGCCCAAACTTCTAGCAGCCACATGTGCGTTCTCACCAAAATTAGCTTCTTTAAGTGTGAGTGTGTCCAACCAGAGGTACTTGTTACAGCCTGGAAACTCACACCTTGCGCCTGCCTTAGTCCATAGCTTAATGACTTCCAACGGCGGAATTTTTTTCGGAGCTGAAGTTTGCTTGGTGTTTTTGCTCATAATCTGGCCTCCAACCACGCGTGTGCTGTTACTGGCATCCACGCTGAGTAACTTCCCTTAGTGAGTCTGGCGATAAAAACGAAGTCGTTGTCGTCAATCACTGACCTGATCTCGTCTCTGATGGTGTCAGCACTGTACTGACTATTGAGTAGCCATAAGTTTTGGAGTGGACGCAAAGTCTCGCCGAGACTGTTGATCTTTTTGTAGAGTGAGTCATAATCTTGGCCAGTAGCGTTCAGGTCATATGTGAGTGCGTAAATCATGGTGCCTTTCGATCCATTACTATTTTTGTAGTGTAGTTCTACAGAAATAGTATATACGTCAAAAGGATTGCTTGTCAACAAAAAAAGTACTAAAATACGTTATATGAGTAAAACTGCCAGCCCAAATGTATCTGAGTATCTCTGTGAAAAAATCCGTGAGCTTCGATTGAGCTTCGGCGGTCATGGGATTTCACAAGATGAACTCGCAAGGCATCTTGATATTCAAACTAATACCGTTTCAAGGTGGGAAACAGGTGCCTATAAACCAAAACTTAAAGACCTTGATAAGCTGGCAGAATTCTTCGCTGTTTCAGTTTCTGATTTCTTTCCAACAAAAGAAGATTTTACTGAACCAGTAAACGCTCTATTAAGAGCTGCTAAAGATTTGCCTGATGAGGATATTGAGGTATTAAGACAATTTGCGGAACTCAAACGAGCACAATTAAAACTAAAGAAAGCAAAATAAAATGACCCGCTCAGATTACTACGACGAAATGAGACGTCTGGCGAATGAGCAAAGAGCGTTGTTTAATTTGTTGAGTGCGAGAGTAACTCTATCAGATCTTAGAAAAATTTTTAAACATCACTGCATTTCAATTAACTTATGGCCTATGCCAGGAATATCTGGTGGCAATATGAAGAAGGTTAAGGGAGCTTATATGCATGTTGATGGTCAGCCAAGCGTTCTGATCAGTCGAAGACTCCCTGATGAACAACGTATTTTTACTATGGCCCATGAACTCAAGCATCATTTGGTTGATTACGATGAAGCCGCTCGAGGTATATCTTGCCAATTTGAAGGGGCAACAGATGTTAAAGAAATTGGTGCTGAGGTTTTTGCTGCAGAACTTATTTATCCCGACATTACCTTCGTCAGTGATATGGATTCAAGATCAATCGATAAAGATGCATGTACAGATCGTGACATAGTTAGTTTAAAACGTAGTACCAATACAACATTAAGTTTTACTGCGTTAGCAAAAAAGGCAACTTTCCTGGGCTATGCTCCTAAAGGAGCTCTCGCTGCAGTAAAGTGGAAAAAATTAGAAGAAGAAATGTTTGGAGAGCCATTGTATAAAAGAATTAACCGTTACCGCCAATTTCCTCGAAATTAGTTATTTTTTCTTGGATAATCCTCAAGAAACCGTTTATTCTCGCTCACCAAATAAACAGTCTCATAAGAGTGGCCTTTTTCATCTTTGAGATCTCTTCCAACTACTGCTCCTTCACGCTTCAATTTCTTAATTGAGTGTGATTTAACACCGTGATAGTAGCTAATATCAAAGTTTGTAAAATATTCTTCCTCCCACCATTCTTTATCCAGATCAAGTACAGGGATTACATCCTCTTGAATATTTCTCCAGCAATCACGGCATCTTAGACCATCTGGTCGCCACCAAATGTCCTCGCCGTTATGAGTTCTTCTACAGATTCCACAGGTATAACCTCTCCCACCACCATTGAGGAAGAAACCGTCTGGTTCGTCCTTCAGTCTGCGACTCATAATACGTTTAGTCGCAATATATTCAGCGTCCATTCTGGCCAGCTGTACGAGATTGTGATGTTCATACTTTGACCTAAACTCTGGATCAAGTTTGGACTTAGGCTTCTTCTGTTCTTCTTTACCAAACAGCTTGAGCAGATCATCCTCAGACTCATACCCTTTAAGCTTGCCACTGAGGAATCCTAATCGATAACTCATCAGGTCTTTCGGTGCTCGCCAGTTGGTATCCTTGACTGTTGTTTTCAGTAAATCGTATAAATCAGAGATGCTTTCTCGGTCACGTCGCTTGGTTTTAGTTTCTTGAAGAGTAAATGGTACCAACACATGACGATCCATATCAGGATTGCCAAAAGACAGGCGAGTGAACCCACTATCCAAAAGTGCTTTGTTCACCAGTGCTTCCAAGTCAGTGATGGAGATCTTGTTTACCGCTAGTAGCTTTTCGTGAGCTGGCGTATCCATTTCAGCCAGAACTTCCTCTTTCACTTCCTGAGCGACCTCCATAGCTTCTAGGGTTTCAACATATTCCTCACCCTCCTTTTCGGACAAACAGAACTTAGCTCGATACTTTTCCAGAAGTTGCTTATCTTCCATCTCTTTTTTCGCCTGTTCCTCTCGCCACTGCTCATGATCCCCATCACTTCTATCCAAATCTAAAACATCTTTTTTAGAGTAACCACAGTGTTTGCAGGTATAGAGCGTGGTGATCACTTTGGCTCTTCGTTTATTTGTCACCTCCAGTTCCTCTTTACACTCAGGACAGTAGTCTGGCTTGGAAACGTAGATTTCGCTATCGTCATACACACCTTGTCGTTTCTTACACTGAGGGCAGTTGAAGGTAAACAAAACTCTTAGGGGTTTATCATCCCATCTAACAAGATGGCGAGAGTCATCAACAGTCATGGAGGTATTGCAGTCAGGACAGTTCACTTTGGGAGCTGGAGTAGTATCCTGCTTTTCTTGTTTAGCTCTATCTGCTTCAAACCACTCTGTAATTGTTGAGGCTCGGTGTTGATATCTTTGGGCTTGGATGAGAAAGAGCATTCTGCCTCGAAACAATCCCATGTTCCGTTCCTGTTCAGTTTCTGGATACTTTTGAAACTTAGGTTCAAGTTTCATTTTCTCGCCAATACCATTAACCATGTCCAGTGTTTTCAAACACTCCCTGATCGTACCTACGTCATAACGATCTTCGTAGTGTTCTTTGGGTTCAAGATACTGAAAAGACATAGCCTCCTTTCGCTAAGTATCAGTTAGCAATAGTATATTAGATTTCTCAAGATTTACCTATATAATTACCCCTGATGAAACTGACTAAATCACACTTTCTAAAATATTTGGAATCCCCACTGCATTTGTGGTTGTCGGTAAACAGCACCACTCCACCCAAGCCACCGTCCTTGTATGACCAGCACACGATGAAGCAAGGCTACAGCATCGAAAAACTTGCCAAAGAATTTCTGCAAAAGAAGGTTGCTCGTGAATATCCCAACGGCACCGCGATTACTTTTGAAGCCACGCTGACTGATGGGAACTATGAGTCCAGAATTGATGCACTAGTTCATGACACAGTTCACAACACCTACGATCTCTACGAAATTAAAAGTAGCACCACCATTCATACCGAACATAAATACGATGTGACGTTCCAGTACTTAATCGGTAAAGCCAGTCTACCAATCAATACGGTTTACTTAATCAGAACCAACAGTGACTACCAAAAGACTGGTGAGGTTGTTATTAACGAGTTATTTGTGGTGGAAGACATGACAGAGCATATTGCCAAGAAAGAAGATGAAGTTTATCAGTTGAGATCAGAGGCGTGGGGAATCATGCGATTGGAAAGTGAGCCTCAGGATGAGCATTGTTTTAATCCCACCACCTGCACCTATCCTGACCACTGTTTTCCAAGTCTTCCAGATTTCTCGATCTACGATTTGGGTAGAGCCAGCAAGAAACAGTACCGAGAACTGATTGATATGGGTGTGGGTTTGGTTAAAGACATTCCCGATACATTTACCAGTAATCATAAACAACGTTTACAAATCCAGTCGGCTCGAACAGGTCAGCCGATTATTGATCGAGAGGGAATTCAGCACGAACTAAACAAATTAGAATTCCCACTATATTTTCTGGATTATGAAACCTATGGCGAAGCGTTGCCACTTCATGATGGGTATAAGCCCTACCAACAGGCGGTGACGCAGTTTTCCATCCACGTTGCGAGAAGTCCTGATAGCCAAGAGTTTGAGCACTATGAGTATCTCGCCAGCCAGCCAGGAGATCCGTCAAAACAACTGGCCACAGAGCTGTGCAGGGTCATTGGTGAGACAGGGACCGTCATCGTGTGGAACAAAGGCTTTGAGTGTGGCAGGAATGAGGAGCTAGGCATACTTTGCCCAGAGTTTTATGACCAATTGACCAGCATTAATCAGCGAACCTATGACCTGATGGAGATCTTCTCTCTGGGTTTGTATGTGGACTACCGTTTTCATGGTAGTGCCTCGATTAAAAAGGTCTTGCCAGTATTGTGTCCTGAACTTAGTTACAAAGAACTAGATATTAATGAAGGCACTAAGGCAATGCTCCAGTGGCACGAGATGGTGTATGGGAGTTTGAGTGAAAGTGAGAAAGAGAAGATTAAACAAGATTTGCTGACATACTGTAAGTTGGATACCTGGGCGATGGTGGAGATTTGGAGAAAACTCAAAGAATTACTAATACAGGCAAATTAGTTATTTGAATAGGACAATAGTTCAATTGGCGCATTCTCGGGAATAATTGTCGGCTTACTATTCTTTGTGGCTTTTATTCTAGGAAACTTATTTGAAAACATAGCGAGAAACCTACTCATTGGATCTGGCGCCAACTTATTTTCATTGAAATAATTGCTAGCTATGAGCAAATCCTGATCGTTTTTATCAATTTTCTCCAAATGTTCTTGATTTCGTCTATCCCATTCAGTTTGTGATTCTTTCATCATGCTTTTTACCTCATCATAAGGAGTTACAAACTTTTCGAGTTCTTTCTTAAATTTAACTTTATCCAAAGACCCTTTTTCCAATACCTCTAAATATGTAGTCGATAAATATTTAAATTTCAGAGCTGACGCAATTATGTAATCATGAAACTCTTTATTAATGTGATTATTTTCCAAAAGTATGTCCGCATTAGATGTAATGAGATCTGAATTCTGCGGAATTGCATCTAGAGTGATTAGCCAGTGATCATAGTCACTCATATCATTAATTGATTGATCAATTTGTACAATTAACATCAGAGTTTCAGTCATTATGTGTTCATTTTGTTTTCGTAAGAGAAAGCTCTCAGAAAGTTGATAGCGAGTGATTTGAGATTTTTCTTTTAACTCAAGATATTTTTTGTATTTTTTTGGCAGAATAAAATAAATGCCGCGTTGACGTTTGTTGAAATTTGCAGCTTCTTTAAGTGAAGTAACAACATTATTCAGTTCTTGCTCAATTCCTTTTCTCAAAATAGAAAATTCTTCATCGTTAACTTTTTCTGGACCAAGTTGTCTAAGCTTAATACCCTGTTCTGCCTTGCCCATGGATATATAGGCGTTTGTAAAGTTTTGTCGAAATCCAAGCTCTAGTTCGTTGAAGTAAAACTGAGGTAATACATATCCAAGAATCGCAATCAAAACGAGTAGACTTAGTCCGACAAATAATTTAGTTTTATTATTCGTCATCATCTAATCCTAAAACTATTTAGTTCTTTTAAATGCCAGGAGCCTTTTTCACTGATAAGTTCCCACTTACGATCAATTTTAGTTAGAGTTAGTGTTTCTAATCTGCCATAAGTGGACACATTGCCGGCAAAATCAACTATAGTACAGATAAATTTTCCTTGAGCTAATCTGGTCCCTCTACCCATCATTTGAGTATAGAGTCGAATTGAGCGAGTAGGCCGAAGCATCACAATACAGTCTAAACTTGGGTGGTCAAAGCCAACCGTTAGGACATTCACATTAAACACCATTTTGAGCTTGCCACTTCTGAAATCAGTAATGATTTGATTGCGTTCACTTTTTTTAGTCTCGCTGGTAACGACGGCGGCATCATCCGCAAAATAATTAGCAAATTGGGTAGCTTGCTTGATGGTTGAACAGAAAATTAGTACGGAATAGAAGTTCTCAGTCAATTCAGCTATTTTTTTGGCAGTACTGCCACTGACCCCATCAATCATTTCAACGTAACTATCTAGATCAAAATCAGAACCAGAATTTTTGGGTATTTGATGATGTTGAAGAATAGTATTGTCCTCATACACCAATGGGACTAAATAGTCTTCTACTACTAGATCATTGTAGTCAATATTCACGATTACTCGGTTCCAAAACCGGTTCCGCGTTCTATTGATCAATCTAGTTGCTGTAACCGATTCAATATATCCATACGGTGATTTGCGTACAAACGTGTCCATCCGAAATGGCGTAGCTGTTAGGCCATATACCTTGGGATGCCCTACTTGACTGAAAAACTTCATATACATGCTGTCTTGGTCTTTGGAAGAAAGCAGGTCACATTCATCTAAAATCACGGTATCAAAATGAGCAAACAGCTCTGGTTTTTTGTAAATACTTCCGATGGTGGCAAAAGTAAACGTGTTGATGGTGTGACTGTTCATCGAGGCCGAGAAGATGCCTATTTCGTCTTTGGAAACATAGGTCAGCATTTTATTGACATTCTGCTCGAGCAATTCCTTACTTGGTTGAAGAATTAAAACTGGTTTACCTAGCTGATGAGCAAACTCAGCAATAACCAGAGACTTGCCGCCACCAGTAGCAATCACTACCAATTCGTTACCATCCTGATTCTTGCGACGAAGCATTTTGCGGACTGCTTCTTGCTGGTAGGGGCGGAGGGTAAAAGAAGTGCTCATAATTGCTTGAGTTTTTCTTGTAGCGAATTTTTGTCATTGATGCCTGACCATAAATTATCGCCGGTGTACAACTCCCACAAGAACTCATAAAGAGGCTTGGCATCTTCACTTTCATATTCTTTAGTCATCAGCCAGTCAATTAGCTCTGATAGTCTAGAAAAATATGAATTCAATGATTCATTGCTAATGTCAACTTTTGCTAGTAGATATTCAATACTTTGTCTCATAATCTTTAGCTCATATAATAATGCTTCTCTTTGCGTGTTATTACTTTCAATACCATTTTTAAATCTATCCCACATTTTTTGACTTTGACCAGCATCTGATCTGAAAAAGGCTTTAAATTCAGATGCATTTAGCAACAGTTTTTCTAAATCAGAAATCTTTTTAGCATTGGGTAGAAGCAAGTTGCTGGATTGTATTAGTCCTTTTTTGATAGTTTGATCGATATCTTGGGAATCATATTGTTTATTTTTAATCATGTTTTGATATGAGACATCTAGAATAATTGACAAAATATTTTTCTTATATCTCTGAGCGTTTTTCTGAAAGCGTTTTATAGTCTGTCTAGCAGGAATTACTAGTTGGAAATAATAAAATATCGCAGCAGCGATAATAGACACTGAAACTGCATATCCAAACTCCATGAGTTCGTGGCCATAGATAAAATACTCAGGAATTCGATTTGTAGCGATATAAATTATGCAGAAGATAATACTCAATAGAACTGGTAGCAAAATGTTCGCATTTCTCATGAGACTACTTTCACTTGTCCATTCATAAGCATTGGTAAAATCCAGTCGCGAAGTTCGGTAAGTTTTTGATTTTGCTTGAGGTTTGTTACCATGTTGTTGATCATTGGATCAATAATACTATCTAAACTTTCTATTATTTGCTTTGAAGGCAAAATAATTCTACTTTGTCGCAAATGATCTTGAGTAATATGTCCCATGGTTGTTTTTCGATTTTCAGCCATCATTCTAAAGTGCCCAACGTAGTCTAAAAGCTGAAAATAATAAAATGAGCGAGGAAAGTCTTGAGAAGTCACTTTAAAAATATGTTGATTAAGACCTCCTTTACCACCTGTCCAAACCTGAACCTCCAATGAAGCTGACCATGAGAATAGAACATCGCCATCTTTAACAATTGCTTTTTCTGGGAAATCTTCCCTTACCAGCTCAGTATCCTTAGAAAAACCTTCGTGCATTTCTCGAATCTTGATAACAGGTAATGATTTTTTACTTACTGGTCTATATTTCTGACAAGGTAGTCCGTTCGTATAAAATGCAATATCAAGCAAACTGCCTACCTTCCACCCCTCAGGAATCTCCCTCTTCAATTCCTCACTCCACACCATCTTTCCACCATTAGATTTATATGGTTTGCCATTTTCATCAGGGAAATCAAACTGCACAAACCAGTAATCATATATTAGCTTTGCCATGGTCTCCAGCTCGGCGTTGATTTTGTTGTTTAGTTCTATTTTCTCAGATAGAATGTAGTATAAATTTCCAATTAAATCTCTTTTTTCCTTATCTAGAATTGGTAGTTTTAATTTTAATAATTCCTGTTTTCTATAATGAGGTATGACTAGTCCAACATGATTATTTCGTATCACTTGTTGGATTTCATTACTTCTTAAAACAGCCAACATATAAAATGGGTGGAATTCACTTCTGAATCTAAGTCCCACCATGTCTTGTGCTGCAACAAAGTTTACTGGATTTGGCACAATACATACCCTGCCTGGTGTTCCTTTATTAACAAGTAAAATATCATTTGGTTCCAAGTGTGACCTAAACCATGTATCAAAGGTTCTTTGAGAAATATACCTCAAATTATCAAATGATGGATAAATGCTGGAATGTTTAATGCAATTTGTTGCTATAAGTGGAATACCCAGGTTTACAGTAGGGACGGTCTTACCCCTATTATCAACTATGAAATCGACAAGTTGAGTTAGTTTAAGATATTCTCTTTTAAATTTCATTCTCCACTTTCTTCTTCAACTCCCGTATCGTTTTCACATACGTTTCTTCCACCGACGACAGTGTCTTTACCTGATATTTTTTGTACTCGCCGTGGGCTTTTGCCTCGGCTTCAATTTTGCCGACTTTGCCGGCATCTTGCAAAATGTGGCGATCCATTGAGGCCACGAGTTTGTCTAATTGGTCAATGTAATCTTGCATATGGGTTGGTTTTTGATCGATCGCTCGGAGCTCGGCAATATCAAAGTAGGCTGACACAATATTATTGAGTCGTTTCAGTTCTGTTTCGCTCAGGTAATTTTTGGCAACAGTCACATCTGCTTTATGAATGCCATTTTTTCCAACAGAAAGTAATCCCATAAAGTCTGTACTGGCATCAGCTCGCTCCAGAATAATTTCTGCAGCAGTTTTGCCATGAGCAGCATAGTGAAGCTTGTTTTGGACAATAGTAAAAAATTTCTTGGCTTGATCACTCTTAGCATCATAATCAATACTCGTGGCATAGAGATCCAGCACTTGCCGATACAGAACTTTTTCACTACTGCGAATATCACGAATGCGATCAAGCAGTTCTTTCCAGTAATTGCCCGCACCAGCTTCTTTGAGGCGCTCGTCATCCATGGTGAAGCCTTTGATCATGTACTCTCGCAGTCGCTCTGTGGCCCAGATGCGAAACTTGGTAGCAATCGAGGACTTGACTCGATAACCAAGAGAAATAATCATGTCGAGGTTGTAACACTCGATATCCCTAGTTACATCACGACCACCCTCACTTTGAACTGTTCGGAATTTCCGAACAGTTGTTTTAGTAGATAGTTCGCCCTCACTAAAAATGTTTTTAATATGTTCACTAACATTTGCCTTACTTGACTGAAAAAGTTCTACCAGCTGTGCTTGACTCAACCAAACGGTTTCATTTTGAAACGTCACTGATATTTTAGGCACACCACCATCACTCTCATAGATCACAACTTGGTTTTCTGGTGGACTAACTGGCAGTGATGCAGTTTGTTTATTATTGTTCATCTACAAACTCCAATTTCTGCACATTCTCTAAAATCTCGTCTTCTAGTTTCTTACCCTCAACAAAATACTCTTTAAGTTTAGCTTGGTGTCCCGATAATTTAGATTGGAATTCTTCCGCAGAAATATCCACATACTCAATCTTAATCTCAAAATACTGCCCAGCACTAAAGCTATAATTTTTCTCTTTAACTTCATCAAAACCAACTAACACTGAGAAGTCTTCAATCGCCTCAGCACTATTAAATGCATCCACAACCTTTTGTTCTTCTTCGTGACTAAGCAAGGTCTTTTGATTCTTTCCTTCCTTGACTTTAGTACCCAGTTTAGAGGCATCAACCAGGACCACTTTATCTCTATTGTCTTTATCGATGAAGATCACTGAGACATTCGTGCCAGTGGTGGCAAAGATGTTTGAAGGCATCGAGACCACACCTTTGAGCCATTTATTTTCCACCAATTTTTCTCTGATACTTTTTTCAATGCCACTCTGGGCAGTCAAGAATCCAGTCGGAACCACAATGGCGGCTTTACCAGTCTCAGATAAACTAAACATGATGTGTTGAATGAAAAGTAAATAGATAGCCATACTATCCTTTTTGCTCTTGGGAATATTGGGAATCCCAGCAAAAAAGCGACTGGTTACGTTGGGTAAACTAGAAATTTTGTCATGATCTTCTACAAAATCCATCTTAAATGGAGGATTACTGACAATAAAATCAAATTTCTTACTAATATGTCTGGGATCAGTCATAGTATTACCCTGAATAATATGGTCAATCGAATGACTGAGATTATTCAAAATAAGATTGAGCCGGAGTAAGTTTGATGACTTCTGAGAAATATCTTCAGAGTAGATAGTGCATTTGTCGGGACCTATTTTATACGCAATGTTCATCAGCAAAGTGCCCGATCCTGCCGCTGGATCGTAAGCAGTGACATTGCTTGGTTTAGTATCACCAACCAGAATCTCTGCCATGATTTTGGCTATAGAGTGAGGCGTGTAGTACTCGGCATATTTGCCACCACCATCTTTGTTGTAATCCTTGATCATGTACTCAAACAAGGTAGAGAAAAAATCAAAACCAGCGGAAAATAAAGCTTGGAAGTCAAACTTGCTATCAGCCAATTTGTTAATTATCTGGCGGGCAGTTTCATCATGCTTTGAGTTGTCACTAACTGATCTTTGGATCAAGGCTTCTTCAAAAAGTCTAATCTCAGTGTTGCCAGCAGTATGGACAGAAAAAATGTCTGAGTTATCTACCGCAATATCATTGAGGGTTTCATCAAATAGTTTGGCGAAACCTGACTTGTTTTGCTGCTGAAAAAGATACTCGAGCAAATGTTCTGGTTTGAAGTGTGCCGACTTTGTGCCAAGTTTAATCATTAGCAACTCATACTCATTTTCACTCAACTTCTTCAAATCATCATACGTGCTGATACTTGGATTGAGCCTATTGATTTCAAATAGGAATTTGTCATTGAGAAATTTATAGAGAAAACTTTGGGTAACAATTTTGTATTCATTGGCATCGCCACCCAGACCAGCATTCACACAAATACCTTTGATGCTGTCGATAAGTTGTCTTGCTTTGATAGAAAAATCGGTGCTATTCATAGTTTATTCTCCTTGATATTCGTTTAGGTACTCATCAGCTGTGTACTCGATGAGATTTCGCAGTATGGAAGCATCTACCTTGTAACTTCCAGATTCAAAACTCGCTAAAATATCCTCTCCAGTAGCTTTTCGGAAGTAGCCTGTGTTTTCTAACATACCTTGATTTTGAATTAATCTGGCATCGATTCTGCTTTTTGCCTCACTGAGCAGATCAAAAAGTTCTAGATTATCACTGACTTTTCCAGAAGGAACAATGTTTTTGAACACTACTGCAAATTTTCGATCACCACCGAACTTTGCAACCAACATAGAGTTATTTCGATTTAATTCACGGATCTGGTCAAAGATTTGTTTCAATCGCTCAGACTCAAACTTCATGACATCAACACTTTCAGCATTGGGATCAATATGGTGTTTTTGGAGTAAATTGATAAATGCCTGGTAAAGCTCAAGCCACTCAAGATCTTTTTTGTGAATATTTTTGTCTAATTCCTGTCGAACTTTACCAGCAACATTATGCAGATCTTCAGACAGTAGTCTTAATTCTTCCTCACCAGTTTTAGTAAAAGTGAAGACAACATTTTCAATGGCGGTATTGAGTAATTCTTGCGAGCTGACATCATTCATTGCTTCTTTGAGATTGAGTAACTTCAACCGATCGCTGACCATTGTTAGTAATTTTGCCAAGACCTTGAAATCAAGTTTTTCTAGAATTTCTGTGTACCCAAGTAGTCGTGCGATGTTATAAATATCTCGGGCTGATTCAAGTGCATTTTTAAGCTTGAGAATTTGCTGGCGATCATCGATGGCTGAAATCTGCTGACTAAACACTTCTAGATTCTGTGTGGTGAAATCTGCAATCGCCTGTTGAACATCTGCGAGCTGCTGATCAATTTCAGTTTTACTCATAAAGAGTGAGCCAAAAATGCTGTTTGGATCTTCATTATCGAGATTGTCGCTGTATTCCTCTTTAAGTTCACGGAAATAGGCTTGATTGGTGACTTCAAACTCTGCAGAAATGTCTGCAAAGTCCACCACATAGCCAAGTTTAAAGTTTTTATATGGGCGGTTAACTCTAGTAAGGGTTTGCAGTAGATTATGTGCTCGGACTTTTCTCCCTAAATAAAGCTTCTTAAGTCTTGGAGCATCAAAGCCGGTAAGTAGCATTGAGTACACGAACAGCAAATCAATCTTGCCATCTTTGAAGTCTTTCGTCTTGCCCTTGCGTGTTTCTTTGTCATCTTCATCATGCAAAATCAAAGCAGCTTTTAGTTTATGTTGACCGGCTGTTTCATTAAAAATTCTAAACATTTCTCTGGCTTGATCAGAACTATCACAAACAACCATACCCCCAATAGTTTTCTCACCAAAGCGAATCCTTGAGTCAATAAAATCATTTACGATGTAATCCAGCATAGGTTCAACAAATTTTGCATGAGCATAGAGCTCTCTTTTACTGATATCACCTGACTGAACTTTGATGTCACGAATCACACCTTGGACTTTTTCCTTGTAGCTGGTTTCTATTTCCTCACGAAGGAGTTTGAGGGTATAACCATCTCTAATTGAATCGTTGTAATAGTACTTGTGAATATACTCACCAAAAATATTTCGAGTCGTCTTGCTATCCTCTTTATCTGAAGCCTCTTTGACATCGCCATCTGGTTCGCGATCTTTATAGATAATGAGTGGAGTACCAGTCAGCGCAATTTTGATTGATTCTTTATCTGAGTTGTACAGATTGGCTAGGAATGACCCTTTGGGATCGTAGCTTCTGTGTGCTTCATCAATAAAGAACACTTTTTGGACACTAATGCTGTAACCACTATCTCTAAGCGTCATTGTGTCTTCGCGAAACTTTTGAATGTTGACCACCGTCATGCCTTCGGAAGAAGTATTGTAGGAAAAATCTCGCAGTAGTGCCTCTTTGCTATCAATAGAATGAACTGTCAAACCACGCTTGCTAAACTCATCTTTGGCTTGATTTGCTAAGTCAAGGCGATCAACCACAAAATAAAATTTAGGAACAACACCTTTTTTGCCGAAGTAATCTTTAAGAGAGGCTACATTGTAAAAAGCTAGAGCAGTTTTGCCAGAACCTTGTGTGTGCCAAATAACACCTCTGAGCATTTTTTCGTCTAGCTTCGACTTAATTGCTTTAGTGGCAAAAAACTGTGGATACCGCATGATATGTTTTTGAATGGTAACTTTGCCAGTTTCCTCATCAACTTCATTTACATAGCAGATGCCATATCGAAGCAACTCTTTGAGCCGATTCTTGCTCAAAAGAGATGAGAGGATGCGATTTGTTGGTGAATCAATATCTTTGTTAGATAAAAATTCTGGAGAGTGTTTGATAGTGGGGCAGTTATTATCTTTGATGATGAAATCTTCAATCCTTTCATCAATGTCTTTGATCTCATCAATAAATTCAGATCTTTTTTGTTCACGAAAATTATTGAAGCTTGTGTCAAAATTTTTAGCAGTGGTGGCGTAGAAGGCGCCAATCAGCTTGTGTTGATCTGAGTCGTCATACTCCATGTTATTGGAGAAAACGAGCAACTGAGTGATATTAATAAACCTTCTAAACTTTTCATTTTTGAAGCGAGAGTGAATTCGGTCTCGTTCAGCCTTAATACCTTCTTGGTTATTTGGTTTCTTTACTTCACCAAAGGCTAGCGGCAAGCCATTTACAAAAACGGTAACGTCGGGCCTAAACTCGTCTTCGCCATTTTTGTAGGTTAATTCTGTAGTGACATGGAATGAGTTTCTAGAAAAGTTATCCCAATCAATGAGCTTCAGTTTGCCTTCTCCCTTGCCGATTAGCCGTTTGTAAAAAGCTCTGCCCAAATCATCATAGTTCAACTCTGCTCTAATGTTTTGAATTTCTTGAGCGATAACATCTTCCTCGGCATCTGGATTAATAGCTTTGAGCTGATTTTCAAAAATGTTGACAATGATGTTGGTTTCTTGGTCGATTTGAAAGCTGTTGTCTTTTAAGGAGAAATAAACGTACCCCAAACGAGTTAAATGAATTAAGCTAGGAATTTTTACTCTAGTATCTTCGTTAAATGACATATTGGCTTTTTTGATTCGTGTATTTAAAATTGTAGCAATTTAATTATAGCCCGAAAACTCATACTTTTGATTATCAGACTCATCAATACTCCATCGAAGCAGTTCAGACTTTCCAGGTTTGACACAAAGGCAAGTTAGCAGACAAAGGGCTGGGTACGCTATTTTGATTAACAATCGTGATAGTGGGGCTGAAAATTTGTAGTGTAACCAGACCCCATTAAACTGAACAAAATTCTCTACTAAAATACAGAGAGTACGGGATTTACCCTCGTCAGGCTCACATCTACTCTATCATGATTGATTTCGCTTGATCTGGCACAAGTCATCCCTTAGTCAGAATAGAAAGAAAAATATACAAAATCTATTTTCTTTTTATGCGGAAGGGGAGGGATTCGAACCCTCGATCCTTTCGGATGCCGGTTTTCAAGACCGGTGCACTAAACCACTATGCGACCCTTCCAACCTAGTGTATTTTACCATTGCTACTCCCAGATCTCTCATCCAGCATGTTAAACTAATTTGATGTCAGATTCACCGACTACAGCTCCAGAGCCAACTCAAGAAGTACCACCGCAATTTCCTCTACAGGAGCCACACGTTCCTCTGGCCGCTGCCGCCCCTAACCCACAAGATCAATATGATGACGAAACTGAAGGCCCAGAATCCGAATTTGACTCTCAAGAGCGCTATTTGCCCGAAGAAGACTATCGACCTCAAGCCGAGCAGCTTTTGATCGAGTGGCAAGCCCCGAGCAGGCCTTTCAAGAAGAGAAACCGCCAATACTTTACAACGATAGCCATTATCGTGCTGTTGATCTCCTTAATTCTCTTCTTTGCGGGGCAGTTTTTACCAATTGCGGTAGTGATTTCCGTCGCTTTTCTGGCATATGTACTTTCAGCCGTTCCTCCAGATATCGCGACGTACCGGGTTACCACCTATGGCATTCATATCGATAAAGTAATCTACTATTGGGAGGAAATGGGTAGATTCTGGTTCACCGAAAAGTACAAACAGCGACTGCTCCATATAGAACTTGCCCGTTTTCCTAACCAACTGACTTTGGTACTTGGAACCCAAGATGAAGTGGAGTTGGTTGAGCTACTCTCCGAAGTTCTGGCTCAAGAACAACCACTCCCCACTGCTTTTGATAAAGCTGCGACTTGGTTACAGGAGAAGATTCCCCTTGATACAGATGCATGATAAAATAGTGCAGTCGGAGCACCCATAGTTTAACGGATAGAATAAAGGATTGCGGATCCTTTGATCCAGGTTCGATTCCTGGTGGGTGCACATTCTAGAACGAAGTTTGGTGTGAGTAACTGGAAGCGTGCCGGAGCGGCTAATCGGCCAGGTCTCGAAAACCTTGGGTTCGCAAGGACACGAGGGTTCGAATCCCTCCGCTTCCGCACAGGCCGAAGATCTCTGCGTAGTAGAGTATTTGCTGACGGTATGGGATAGGATAGGAGATGAGATTTTTAGTCCTGCCGCATAGCGAAAGAAGTAATAATTATATGCTGGACCTCCATGATTGATCACTTGCTTTCTTTACTCATTAAATTGCCTTTAAATTGGCTCGTTCTAATTGGGTCATTTCTGGAGGAGTTGATTGCTCCTATTCCGTCACCGTTCGTAATGACCACTGCAGCATTGTCGGGATTACAGCTGAATTATACTTTTCTAGATTTTTTGGTGTTAGCCACAATCGGAGCTGTGGGTAAGACTGCTGCTTCGCTGATTATTTATGTAATGGCTGATAAAATTGAAGATCTCCTGGCCACTAAAATAGGGCGGATGAGTGGAGTTAGTCACGCTCAAATTGAACATCTAGGGAAGTTACTTAATTATGGTTGGTGGGATGACATAGTTTTATTTTTGCTCAGATCTACGCCTTTCGTCCCTTCCTTTTTAATCTCAGTCGGAGCTGGAGTCCTAAAGGTCAACCTGACAACCTATATTTTCGCCACATTTTTAGGATCAATTGTTCGCAATGGTATTTTCCTGCTCATTGGGATCTATGGTATTGAACAAGCTATGGTCTTGTGGAGGTCAAATTCATGGTTATTATTTGTATTATTCATTATTGGGCTAATAGCTGGTTTCACGGGATACTTGACTTTCAAAGACCGCTTAAACTCCAAACTTCTTCAATCGACCTCCCTCTTCCGATTGCGAAAAGACAAAAGGGTTAAGTAACATTTCATTGATTGTTCAATCAAAATCGCACTAATAAGTCTGAATACCAACGATAACTACTGGCAAAGATACACGCGAGAATACTTAGGTGGTGCCCGAAGAGTTCGTGGGCAGCGAGCACGCAGTTCATGCCTTATTGATTGATGCTCTATGCAACCGGTCATTTATTGCCTGCCCTACTCCTCTATCTGGCATTCTCTGGACCATAATGACCTTATATTTGCTCTCATCCATAGTGTACATGGCGGCATACAAATGATGAGCCGCTTCGTCGATATTTGCCGAAAAGCTTAACACTATCTGCTGTTTAATAGGTAATACTTTTGAATATTCACTAAAGGTAATCAGACCCACCTCCGCTTGACTATAGCGTGACATTGTCTCAGCTATGTCGTCTGTTAAATATAACGGTGTAGCTGGTGAATAGTGATGATTAAGCATCCCAGGAGCTACCAACACTGTTGTTTTTGACTTGTGAACTGTGACAGGGCCAATGATATTTTCCAGTCTGTCTTTGGCTATTGAACCAGACCTATAGATAACTGGAGTTGTTCCTTCAAAACCAATAATAGTAGACTCTATGCCTAACTCGCAATCCCCCCCATCAAGTATGTAAGGAATCTTCCCACCGAGTTGTTTTAGTACATGGGTAGGATTGATTGGACTGATAGATCCAAAAACGTTGGCACTGGGAGCCGCGAGCGGGTAGTTTAATTTTTGTAATAATTTTCTGGCTAGTGGGTGGGAAGGCATTCTGACAGCAATATGAGATAATCCAGCAGTGACTATGTCGGGTATTATGTCTTTTTTGGGCAACAAGATGGTTAGCGGACCAGGAAAAAAGTGGTCTATAAGCATCTGCGCCTTCAAAGGAATATCTTTCACTAACTCCCGTAGGGTTTCCAAGTCGCCTATATGAACTATCAAGGGATTATTAAAAGGCCTCTTCTTGGCTATAAATATTTTTTCTATCGCTTCTATCTTGAAGGCATTTGCGGCAAGTCCATATACGGTCTCTGTAGGTATAGCCACTATTTCGTGATTGTCTAAAAATCGTTTGGCTGCGTCTATGTCAGATCCTATCTCGGTATTATAAATAGTGGTCATTATAGTAATAGATCCTTTGGACTAAAAATCGTGGCGATCAGAATATATTGAATACCCTAATTATATCAATTTATTTTCAAACATCCCTCATAAGACTATGTTATAGTAGTTGAATTGACTAAGTATGACTAAGACAGATGTATCAATTCTCCCACGCGATTTATTAGACGTCCATAAAGCTGCTACATTTTTGGACGTGAGTGTCACGACTATTCGCAGGTGGGCACAACAGAAAAGACTCAATGGAGTCAAACTAGGCGTCCGTGGTGATTGGCTATTTGCGAAAGAAGACTTATTAAAAATGGTGAAAGAAAATAGCGTAAGTTCTATAGAAACTTCCCTCAGAGAGAGAATGAAAGAACAGTCTATGGAAAGCCGGCATTTTAGAAAGGCGATTACTTCTGCGACTGGTAATGTACGGAAAGCTGTCAACGTTCAAGCTGACATGGGTAGGACATCTTCAGTTTCTCAAAAAAAGATCATTACTCAATTAGATGAATTCAGTCATACTTCTCGACAAGAAAAAATAATCAACCTAAAACAAGCGGTAACACTGACTCAGGAATATACCAATGAAATTATCAGAGAGTTGAATGTTATCAATGAAGAGGTAACCATCACCCGTGATTATGCGGATGCGATTATTCGAACAGTGCGCGGGCCACTGTTGGTTCTGAATAAGGACTTGCGAATCATTTCAGCAAATGAAGCATTCTATACTGCCTTCAGGGTAGCACCAAGTGATACAGAAAATAGATTGCTTTATGACCTGGGGAATAGACAGTGGAACATTCCAAAGCTTCGTCTACTCCTAGAGGAAATTCTTCCTGAGAAGAATACAATTGAGGACTTTGTGGTGGAGCATGACTTCAAGGACATTGGCCAAAAGACCATGCTTTTAAATGCGCGAACCCTGCAACAAGGACCGGACAAGACTTCGCTTATTCTGCTTGCCATCGAAGATATTACCCAGACAAAACAGGCCTCCCAATACGCTAGAAGTCTGATTGAAGCATCACTAGATCCTTTGGTCACCATCAGTCCCGACGGAAAGATAACAGACGTTAATGAGGCTACTATAAAAGTGACCGGAATGCTCAGGCAACGACTAATTGGCACTGACTTTTCCAATTACTTCACTGAACCGGAAAAGGCAAGTGAGGGGTATCAGCAAGTGTTCAAGAAAGGTTTTGTAACCGACTATCCACTCACCATACGTCACGCCGACGGCAAAAGATTGACCGATGTTTTGTATAACGCCTCCCTCTATAAAGATGACAAGAATACTGTTCTTGGTATATTTGCTGCTGCTCGAGATATTACCGAACGAAAACAATTTGAACAGCAAAAGGATGAGTTTGTCAGCATTGCCAGTCATGAACTCAAAACACCAGTAACAAGTATTAAGGGATATGCGCAGGTGCTACAAAACAGATTTAAAAAAGAAGGAAATACCGAAGCAGTTCGGCTCCTTGTACGAATGGATGGACAGCTTAACAAACTTACCAGCCTTATTGCCGATTTACTTGATGCAACAAAAATAGAAGGCGGAAAACTCCAATTTCACGAGGGATATTTTGACTTTAAGGAACTGGTGGTGGAAATTGTTGAGGAGATGCAGCAGACAACCACAAAACATGAATTGACTAAAAAACTTGCACCACCAAAAACAGTCTATGGGGATAGGGATAGAATCGGTCAAGTTATTACCAACTTTATTTCAAATGCGATAAAGTACTCTCCTCATACAAAAGAGATTATGATTACCACCTCAGAACACACAGACAGTGTCACGCTCTCTGTGCAGGATTTTGGTATTGGTATACCCAAAGAAAAACAAGGAAGAGTATTTGACCGCTTTTTTCGGGTTAGTGGTTTGAAGCAGGATACATATGCTGGTCTGGGGTTAGGTTTGTATATTGCAGGAGAAATAGTCAAACGTCACTCTGGCAATATTTGGGTTGAAAGTAATGGAAAAAGAGGTGCAACCTTCTGTTTTAGATTGCCAATCAAAAAAGGTAAAAGAAAGAATCAGACCAACACTCTTGTGGAGGAGGAAAGAACATGAGTAAAAAGACAATTATGATTGCCGATAATGACCCAGGAATTGTCGATGTGCTTACGTTGATCCTTCCTACATAATTTTTATTTTCAGTTTCAGCATTCGCACCCTAGTCCTAGCTGCGAAACTAGACAATGGTATTAAAGAAACTTCATCGGCAATATCGGCATCATTGAATTCAAAAGGATCATCAAGATCCTTAATCAGGGAAACGAGAAAAATAGTAATAAAAACAATTACTAATATATAGAACACATGCTCATAAAATGGATTAGCACTTAATAATGTAAGTAGTGTGAGCAAGAAGAATACAGAAATCCTCGCGATACTATAGGATGCTTCATAAAATGGTGTGTCTCTCAAAATATTTGCCTGAATGAGATTCTTTCTCAAACTATTCTGCTCATTTTTCATTCTTACTATAAAATTAGCTTGTGTAAGTGGTTCTAATTTTTGTAAATATCTGTTGAAATCACTAATATGCATGAGTACTTCTTCCGTGTGCGCTTTTTTATAAAACCATGCAGTACAAAGTTTTTCAGTGTTAAGCAGATGTTGAACAGCTTCAATTACTATTGGCTCTTTTTTTTTGCTTAACATTATTTCACACTCATCAAATATTGTTTCAAGGGAAGTAGCCATTCCAGCTGGTATTTTCTCAGCTTCCTTGTAATCTCTAAGAGTGGAATTCAATAGAAAACCAAGAATAAATATATTACTGCTTATAATAGCTGCGAGCAGTGAATTTATTTGCAAAAATTCAACTCCTAAATATTGGAATATAACTTTAAATAATCCCACTATAAGACTTGCGACTAAAGCATTTCTTAGATGAGAAAGTTTGCCAACAAGAAGTTGCGCGTATAATGATTTAAATTTAAGCATAACTTTTTCTAAGACTTTACTTCTAATTAGTAAAGAGTCGTAGCTATTTTAATCTTAGCCAAGAGGACACATCCAATCAATCCTGGTATCCACAATTCTTCAAACACACATACTGCTGTCCAAAAAATCAGCATTGCGATAAAACTCGAGTGCATTGAAGGAAGAACACGAGCATCTTCGATGCCTTTTATCTTAAGGAACATGTCTACCACAGCAGCCGCACACGCGCTACTCAGTAGCCAGCCAAAAAAATTAGTCCAGGGTACGCCATAGAATCCCACAGAGTGTTCCCAAACCCAAAAACCCAGCGACACAGCTCCAGGATCAAGTACCAAATCAAACAAAGTCATGATCACCGCAGTGGACACAATGCTCATTATACATGAGGAAGATCTAAGATAGCTTCTTGTCAGACTTATTGCTCCAAAGAGTATTGGGGTCCATGCAAATCCAACTGTCCACGGAACTAGACCAATACTTTGACCAATAAATGACCTGTACTCAAACTTACCATAAGGAACTCCAGTCGAAACTGCAATGTTTTCTAACACCAGTGCGAAAATACACATTAAAAGAATAATTTGGAAACCATTCCATTTTCCAAAGCTTTTCATAATACCTACATAACAAGGTAGCGCGAAGAGTACTACCATTAACGAGGATACAAATGAGAACTTCGGCTCCATTGGGAATGATGAGGCAAAGAATGCCATCAGCACTAATACTCCTACAGTGCCAACTTTCACTAAGATTGTAGTTTTGCCTTTCATAAGAAACGCTGAACAATAATTATCCAAAAAGAAACGAATCCAATACCTGAATTAAGGTATGCAAAGAGAGGATATATCTTTGCTACCGACCACCCCTTACGCAAACAAAGGAGGGGGATAAGCACATAAATTCCCAGAATTAGCGAGAACGGAGAAGACGTCTGAATGAATAGACCAACCATAGCAAAAAACCATAAAGCACTGCACAGTAGTAAACTTTTGTGCTTCCCGAGTAGCACTGCAGTCGTACTGAGACCAGAGCCTGAATCAGCCTTGATATCTGGAATTGCTGAGAATAAGTGCATTGCAGCAGTCCAGAAACCCACTGCAAAAATAATCATCACTGAAGGCAGTCTGCCTGTGAGCAGGTGATATCCAAAAATTCCCGGTATTATGTAGAGAATATTTGATGCAGAATCAATAAAGGGACGTGCTTTCCAACGAAAAGGTGGAAAACTATATGCAAAACTTAGCCCCATCAGTAAGAACAAGAGTAGTTGTCCGGTGAGATCAGCCGTCAGAAGTGAAGTGATGCACATGATTACAACGCATCCGATGAGCGCGAGTATCAACGGTCGCTGCTGAGATGAGTTCAGTGAGTGCTCGTACTTATCTTTTCTGGTGTTAAATTGATCAGTATCGGTGTCAGCAAGGTCATTGATCCCGTATAGAAATACGTTTGCAGGAACTAAAAAGTAAATGAAGTACAGCAAGAATTGAAGCGAAAAGAATTGTGACTCACTTGATGCACCCAGGGCGTAGGCAATAATAAATGGTCCTGCCAAATACATCCAAAATCGAGGTCTAGAAATCTCGAGTAATGTTTTGAGGCTCATCTGCATAGAGACCAGAGAGAGTTTTTTAGTAAAGTGTAAAGAATTCTCAAGATCGTTGGCTTCAGTTTCCGTTCATACACCACCATTGGGCGCTTAGCTATCTCAAGTGCTGTCCATTTGTACAAATCACTCGCAGTCTTAATTGGAATCAGGTATCTGAGCGGAATGAATGCAAAGCCTTGCTCTCCTTCGTTACACCACATCTGATATTGTGTAATTTGTGCCTGTATAAATTTGTTAAATTGAGAGGGGTGACTTTCTGCAACTTTTTTTTCCAAAGAAACTAGACCGTGCTTCTTCAGCTCATGCTGAGGAAAATACACTCTGCCAAGCTCATTATCCTCCTGAATATCACGAATAAAGTTGACATACTGCATTGACCTTCCTAAAGATTGTGCTGCAGAATACGAGTGCTGAGGAAGATCTAGGATCTTACTCATCATCAGGCCAATCACCTCAGCAGAGCCGTACATATATTGAACAGTATCTTTTAGTTCTGTATAAGACTTCTGTTTGAGATCAAGCTCCATCGCATCCAAGAAACTCCGCACCCACTGCGAGTCAAAATCACGTCTTCTTTGTAATTCAATAAAACTGTCTATTACTACTCCCCTAGATGATTTCCCAGCGATTGCCTGTTCGTAGTCTAATCGAAATTTTCTGAACTGCCTGGTCTGTGGTGGGGATTGATCAACAAAGTCATCCGCAGTCCGTACAAAACTGTACAGAGCAAAGACATCCGCTTTGACCTCATTTGGGAAAAAAAGGCTACTATAGAAGTATGTTTTGCTGCCGTTCTTGAAAATTGTAAAAATTTGTCGGGGTATAGTTTTGAACATTATATCTAGTTATCCAAGTATTTTTTTCAATCGATCCCGTACTAGGTGAGCAGAGATAAATGCAGGAGGTACTCCAATTCCTGGCATTGTATTTGCACCAACAAAGAATAGGTTTGGTATTTTTTTGCTAAAGTTGTTGGGTCGCCAAATTGCACTTTGGAATAATGTGTGAGCAAGACCACCTAACGCATTTCCTTTATAGCTGTTGTACCGCTGTGCAAAATCTGTCACTGAGAAAACCTTTTGGTAGACAATTCGTTTCTTTATCTTAATCTCTAACTTTTCTTCTATGAAGTCGATGATGTAGTCAGCATAGTGTGACCGCCAGCTACTCGTTTCTTCTAAGCCAGCAGCAATAGGTACTAACACCATGAGATTCTCATGACCCTTCGGAGCTACTGTTTTATCAGTTTGACTCGCCTTGTTGATATAAATTGACGGGTCAATTGGCCAGCGAGGATTGGTGAACACATCATCAAAGTGCTTGCTCCAATCATCACCAAAGTAGAGATTATGATGTTCTAGCTTTGGCAGCTTTCCTTTCACTCCCAGATAGAGCAAAAAAGCAGAAGGCGTCATCACTTTCTTGGTCCAGTATTTATCAGAGTACGTTCTCATCGTCTGATCCGACAAGATACTCTCGGTAAACTGATAGTCCGCATTAGAAATGACCAGATCCGGCATATATGTTTTTGTTGATGTCACCACTTGGGTAATCTTGCCATCAATTACTACTAATCTCTGGACCGGTGTATTGTAGATATACTTCACTCCGAGTTCTTTTCCAATCAACTCAACGGCATTTACTAAACTCGTTATCCCCCCCTCTGGATACCAAACCCCCAAATTAAAGTCGACGTGTGTCATTAAACTAAACAGCGAAGGCGCGTTTTTGGGAGAGCACCCGAGGAAAACCAAGTTGTATTCTAGTATCTGCTGAATTTTGGGATGGCGAAAAAACTTTGAGATGTAGCTATGCATTGGTTGAAAGATCGCCAATCTGGTACCCAGCTTCATCATATCTACATTGATCAGATCAAAGAGCGAACTCATATTCTTATACAGTACTGACCTCATTGAGATCTCATACTTCAACTTACTTTCAGCTAGGTACTGCTCAAACTTTTCGCTAAAACCAGGCTCAATCTTCTCAAATGTTTGCTTGTCTTGCTGAAGATCACCCGTGATATCTAGCTGTGTCTTATCCCCAAAGAACACACGATACTGTGGCTTGAGTCGAAGTAGCTTGAAGTAGTCACTAGTCTTTTTACCAAACTCTCCAAAGAACTTCTCAAAAACCTCTGGCATCATGTACCAAGAAGGTCCCATATCAAAACGAAATCCTTTAGCTGATAGGCTGCTTGCGCGACCACCTGGCTGCTCATTCTTCTCTAGTACTGTTACTTGATAGCCATCTTTTGCTAGTAATGCTGCGGCTGCCAGTCCTCCAAATCCTGCCCCAATAATTACTATGTTTTTCTTTTCCATATTCAAGACTTTCTTATGCGATAGATCTCTAAAGCTCTCAATACAAAATCAGCAATGCTATTCACCAATTCTGATCTTTCTGCTGACGAAAGAGTAGCGGGAAAGTATTCCAAGATAAAACCATTGATGGCATGCACAATAACTTTGGCTTCTTTTTCTAAGTCAGGGAAGTGATACTTTCCCTGCATTTCGCCGAGGTGCAAAACTTCTTCAATGTGAAGATACGTTTTTTCTGGTAAATGTCCGCGATCATTTTTTTTGAAGTCTAATCTAAAGTGCAAGTAGTATTTAAGAACAGCCACAATGCTTTCTGCATGTTGGAATTGAAATACAATTCTGCTTTTTAGTATTTTCTCAAAAGATTCTTTATGCGCTAGAGTGGCTCTTTTTTTACCCAGTTCTTGGCTTGCAGCTAGATAAACAGACCTGAGCAACTCGTCTTTATTGGCAAAGTAGTGATAGAGAACAGAAGGAGCAACGCCTGCTAAAGCAGCTATTGGGCGCATTTTAATACCCTCATAACCACTGATGGAAAATTGGAGTGTAGTGACCCGTAGAATCTTTTGCTGAGTAGTTAGTAACATTGTAATAGAACAGATGTTCTATTACAATATCTTGTATCTACTACAAAAACAAGTTGTACTTATGCGCCTATGGAGTCTGCACCCATCATATCTTGATCAAAAAGGATTAGTAGCTGTCTGGCGCGAAGGCTTACTAGCACTGAAAGTTTTATCAGGTAAAACTCATGGATATACCAGGCATCCGCAATTAATTCGGTTTGCAAACCATTCCCAACCGCTATTAGCAATAAATGCATATCTTCATGGAATTGTGGATGAAGCTGACAAGCGAAATTATCGTTTTAATCGAGAAAAGCTGCAGGTTTTAGATGGCATCACTCACATATCTGTAACAACCGGCCAAGTATTATATGAATCACAACATTTGAAAAAGAAGTTACAAACTAGGGATCCTGCAAGATTGGAGATCTTTGAAAGTCAGACAATCATTAACCCCCACCCGCTATTTACCATTGTCGAAGGAAAGATTGAAGAATGGGAACGGGTCAATTATAAAGAAGAGTAACTAGAAAGTGTGAAGGTGTTGTACTCAAAGACAACTATTTTTGAAAACTGATTGAGACAGTGATCAGATCATCCTTCTCATTTTCGAACTGTATTTTCCCTTTATAGCCTTCTACAACTGCTTTGGAGATTGATAAGCCCAATCCTGATCCTTCAGCAGTATTCAGCGAACTTTTCCCGCGATAAAAACGATCAAAAACATGTTTAATTTCATCTTTAGAAAGATGCTCCCCTGAATTAGTAATGCGGAGAAGAATGAGTTGATCGCTCTCTTTTAGAGACACATGTATCGTTCCACCGTGATTGACATACACAACTGCATTATGTATGACGTTGCCCAGTGCCTTTTTAATAAGCCTCTCATCTGCCTTCAAGACCACCTCTCTTTTTATATCACTGGTCACTATTACCTTTTTGTCTTCAGCTAGATTTTTAGCGATCTCTACTAGATCTCGGACTGTTTCACTGATCTTCACTTTCTTCAAAGGTTCTACAACACCAGTCTCAATTCTTGAAATAAACAAAAGATCTTGGACTGTATCAACCGCAGAATCTATGACTTTCAAGATTTCTTGCTTTTTCGAGTCACTCTCTTTTGTCAAACCTTCAACTTTTGCCCGCAGCACGGCCAAGGGTGTTTTCAATGTATGGGCAGCATCAGAAAAGAACTCATGCTCAGTCTTAAAAATATTTTCTAATCTTCCCAGCATCGCATTAAACGATGACACAATCGTGGCGACTTCTTTTGTCAGAGAAAGTTCAGTTACTCGGCTCGAAAGCTTTTTTGGATGGTTGATTTGTTTCGCGGTATCAGCGACCACCTCTAGTGGATGGAGATATTTTCGAAGTAAGCGATGTCCTAAGTATGCCAAAGGTAGTAAGGTTAAAACAATGATCCCAGTTACCATGATGATCATTCGAGTGAAAGTTTCTTTCAGGATTCCAGTAGAGTAGCCAATTGCTAAGAGTGCTGAGTCACCATTTTGCTCAACAGTAGCAGAACCGAAACGTTGGTTGTGTATAGTGAAATGTATGGGGTGGTAGCCGAGCTGAGCACTTTCAGAAAGAACTGCTTGAACCTCATCGTTATTCAAGGGCAAAATATCCACACTATTCTTTTGCATGATCACTTGGCCATCTGGTGCGATCATGACCACTGACATCCCCCCCATTTGAACGAGATTATTCAAAAGCAATTCTCGTTGCTCACCATCAAAGTTATTTACGACTTGCTCTGCTTGGGTGGTAACTATATGAATATGATGATCAATTTGATTGTGAAGAGCGACCCACAGCAGCACGCTAAATAAGCCGCTCAACAATAAAAACACTATGGTGGTAGAAACTATATATAAAATGGTTAGGCGACTGCGTAGAGTAGGTAAAAGATTGGGGATCATCTGGCTATATTGTACTCTGACTACCTTTTGCCTGAGAGACTGTATCCACCACCACGAATAGTATGAATAAGTTTCTTTGAGCCAGGCATATCGATTTTCCTACGCAAGTTTCTGATATAGACATCAACCACATTGGAAAATGTTTCAAAATCACTACCCCAAATATGTTCCATGAGCATTGATCTAGTAACAACTTCGTCACTGTGCCGAGCGAGCAGTTCTAAGACAGCAAATTCTTTTGAAGGAAGTTCTATTTCTAACCCACCACGAGTGACGCGTCTCGCTTGAGTATCAATCTGTAAATTTATAATAGTAAGCAAGGGCAAGGGATTTTTACTATTTCTGCGAATCAAGGCTTTAACCCGGGCAATTAGCTCCTGTGAATCGACGGGCTTTAACACGTAGTCGTCAGCCCCCAAATCCAAACCTTTAATTTTGTCCGAGATAGCATCACGGGCAGTCACGATAATGATGGGTGTCGTATTTTCTTGTTTTCTAATTTTGTCACAAATTTCAAAGCCATTGCCATCAGGCAAGTTGATATCAAGGACAACTGAGTCGTACTCATTTATCTCCAACAGGTTTAATCCTTCTTCAGCAGTAGGCGCAACATCTACACCAAACCCAGCTCTCTCAAACTGGGTTTTCGTGTTTTCGCGCAAATTACGATCGTCTTCAATAATTAAGATCTTCATAGGGGCTATTTTACTGCGAAACCTGACTTTACGAAATGGAAAGTATCGAGTGGGCTATTGGTTTTTGGCAAGATACCTGACACGATTACATCATTTCCAAAGAAACCGTTGATGAGGTCGCCCTCCTTTTTAAAGATCTTCTCTTTTTGCATCATTACTGCTTCTTCAGCACCAATGTAGATTGGCTGATATGTTTTTCCGGCGATATTCACTGAATGATCAAATGAATCCTCAGGCAGTGATGGCACTAGTTGTGGTGGTATATTGCTGCTTACTTCATAAAATACTTTGCTCGAGCCATCAGGAGCAGCTGTTGTGCGAATGTTTGCTGCGCCATGAATTTTTTCCAAAGTATCAGATGAGACCAGATGGTACATATCAAGTTCAGTGCCTGTTTTAGCAAGTATGCCAATCACTTTCATCTCTCGAATTCCAAAAAAGTTAGGGAGAATATCGCCCGCGCCTTGAATCAATTTTTCTTCCTTCATCATCTGAGCCTCGTCATACCCAACAATCATTTCATTGGGCCCAATCAATGCACGTCCCTCGCTTAAAGTAATGCCGAGGATTTCGTACGGCTCAACTTCAAGAAACAGTTTGGGTGTGTTCTGCGCAAAAGTAACTTTGCCTCTACTCTCAATAAAGAGTTCTTTGGCTTGCTGAACTGCTTCCTGACTGACATTGATTTGTGGCTTATTGGCCATAACTACAGTACTTGCTTCAGTACCCATTGCAGAGCTGAAACGGGCAAACTCAAAGAACATTAGACTAAATGCCAACACCATGAATACAGGTGCATACGCAGAAACATAGTTCTTATGCCCAGGTCTGAATAACTTCAGCAATAGTGAATTGGCTACCACCGAGATCGAGCTCAAAGCCATCGCCAAACCTGCCAATTCTGGCTTAAGAACCAGCCCAAGCCCAAAGAAGAGCCTCGCAGCAATTGGGATGCCCATCACGTTATAGAAAAGAGCAAAGAACATATTCTGCTTAATCTTCCACATAGTTTCTTTTGAGAGCTCGATGGCGTGAACAACGTCACGTAAGTCATTTTTAATGATGACAATACCACCTGTTTCCATGGCGACATCAGTACCTGAACCCATAGCAATGCCTAGATCAGCTTGAGCTAGTGCAGGAGCGTCATTGATGCCATCACCAACCATGGCTACTTTTTTTCCCATTTCTTGAAGTTTCTTCACTTCATTGGCTTTGTCTTCTGGTAGGACTTCAGCTAAGACATAAGTGATGCCAACTTGTTTGGCAATGGCTTCTGCAGTACGACGGTTATCACCGGTGATCATGTAGACTTCGATCCCCATTTTCCGCAGCATTGATACCGCCTGCTGTGAAGTTTCTTTGACCGTATCGGCAACTGCAACCACTCCGACAATAGTTTCTTTAGAAGCAAGAATCATGGCCGTTTTGCCTTGCTCCTCAAGTCGAGACATTTGAGCATTAATCGAATCCACTGATAAACCAAGTACGTCAGTTATTAATTTTCTGTTACCTAAATAGTAGGTCACATCATTAATTACCCCTTGCACTCCATGGCCAGGAACAGCCGAGAAGTTACTCACTTCGTACAACCCCAGATTTTTGTTTTCAGCAGCTTTATAGATTGCTTCAGCTAACGGATGCTCTGATTGTTTTTCCAAACTGGCGGCAACTGTGAGTAACGTGTCTTTATCAAAGTTGCTAACACTTTCGATATCAGTCACTTCGGGCTTCCCTTTGGTCAGGGTGCCGGTCTTATCAAAGACGATGGTGTTAATTTTACTCGCTTGTTCGAGTGGTTCACCACCTTTCACCAAGATACCATTCTCAGCACCTTTACCAGTGCCAACCATAATGGCAGTTGGCGTAGCCAACCCAAGAGCACATGGACAGGCAATCACAATCACTGCCGTAAATGCCATCAGTGCGAATGATAGAGTTGCGCCCAAGACGAAGTACCAAACGGCAAATGTGAGTATCGCTAATGCAATAACTGCAGGTACAAACCAAGCAGAGATGCGATCAGCAACTGCTTGAATGGGTGCCTTTGAACCTTGGGCATCCTCAACCAAACGAATGATTTGGGAGAGGGTTGTTTCAGAACCAACCCTGGTGGCCACAAACTCAAAGCTACCTGTTTTATTAATCGTTCCACCAATCACACTGTCACCCTCATGCTTTTCGACAGGCAAGCTTTCGCCTGTGATCATCGATTCATCCAGAGCCGAAGAGCCTTTATTGATTTGACCATCAACTGGCACTTTCTCCCCGGGACGAACCAGAACTACTTCACCATTTAAGACCTCTTCAATGGGAATATCTTGCGTCATGCCGTTTCGGATCACTCGCGCGGTCTTCGCTTGCAGTCCCATCAGTTTCTTGATTGCTTCAGAAGTCTGACCTTTGGCCTTCGCTTCCAGCCATTTGCCTAGAATCACAAACGTGATTAAAAAGGCGGCAGTCTCAAAGTACAGCTCAGGAATCTTTGCGCCATTCACTCCAATCAACGAATTTGTGTTCAAGAAATAACTAGCAAAGTTAACTAAACTGTAAAAATACGCCACTGATGTCCCAATTGCAATCAAGCTATCCATATTGAACGTTTTCATTCGCAAGGCCGACCACATTCCTTTATAGAAACTCGCTCCAATAATCAATTGAATTGGCGTAGTCAGAATTAATGAGACTATACCTACGTACGGGAAGATCGTTGCAGCACCTGGAACTCTCGGAAAGAAGTCCATGATCATAAAATAAAACATCGGCAAACTAAGAACGAAACTTACTGCGAATTTGATGAACAACTTCTTAATCTCTAGCTTCTTCTTTTTGCTCTCCTCTCCCGTATTATTTTGATCTGCGAATGAAGCAGAGTAGCCTGTCTTCTTGACAGCTTCTATCAATTTTTCTTTAGGAGACTGTGATTGATCGAGTAATATTGAGGCCTTTTCAGCTGCAAAGTTGACATTCGCTTCTTTGACACCAGGAACCTTCTTTAATGATCGCTCAATCAGACCTGCGCAGGATGAACAGTGCATGCCAGAAAGTGAAAGTTGAATTCTCTGATTTGTCGCTTCTGGTAGCGAATTTGCAGGCTTACTTACAAGTGGCTTGTTTGATGAATTTAACTCCATCTTAGATTCTTGTGACTGTGGTACTGGATTAAAAATACTTCCTGCTAGATTATTTTTTGTGACTTTGATTTCTTTGAAAGCTTTAGATTTTGAAATAGGTTTTACTGCATCAATGGTTGCTGCGTAGCCAGCATCTTTAATGGCAGCAATGACAGCATCTTTAGTAGACAGTGACTCTTCTAAACTCAAGCTGCCTTCACCAGTTGAGTAACTAACTAGTACGTCCTTTATACCTGGCAACTCACTCAGCTCTTCTTTGATCAGAATCTCACAAGATTCACAGTGCATGCCTTTGACATTAAATTTGTAGGTATTCATATAGTTCTTTAAATGACTTGGTAGTCGGTTCCTTCCAATGCTGTAACTACTTCTTGTTTCGTAACGGCACGTTCAGCAGTGATAGTGAGCTCGCCTGTCTCAAGATTTGTTGCTGCTTCAGTTACACCTGCTATTTTCTTAACTCTCTTTTCAGAGATTTTTTTACAACTTTCGCAGTGTAAACCTGAGAGTTGAAAGCTAGTGGTAGTGCTTGACATAAAAATCCTTTTAAATATTTTGTTATTCATTTACGACGTTGAAACTCCCTGAGTACATGCCCATACTACAGCTGAAAGCAATTTTTCCTGTTTCTGTCGGAGTGAACTCAATAATGTTCTCACCATTCTTCAGAGCCTGGCGGATATTGAGCTTCTTTGAAACTAGACTACTGGCACAGTTATATGGATCAGTTGAAGTCACAATCCACCTTACCTTGACTCCTTTTTTGATAGTAAAAGTATTGGGTGCATACCCTCTAGCATCTTGGGTCATCCGCACAACCTGTACGTCATTATTTGCCTGAGCAGAAGGCACATTTAAAGTTTTCCCTTGCACGCCTGTTGAGATGCCCAGCACACTCCCATCAAAACCCACTAATCGTAAACCGTTTGAAATATTAAAGACTGCTAGGGCGAGTACCACTACACCCGCAAACTTAAAAAAGTACTTTGCTTGATTGCCTTTAATAACAGCAGTCAGGCCACCCACACTCAGTAACCCTGGTGCTGTTCCCAAAGCGAAAACGCCCATCGTCAAGGCCCCTGCGGTAGGGCTGCCACTACTCATCGCAAAAAGCTGCATGGCTTGAGTGAAACCACAGGGTAGGAAAAACGTTAGCCCACCCAAGATCATAGAACTCTTATGGCTATATTCGGCTTGCTTATGTGTATCGATACCCAAAAAGCGACTAACACCCTTGGGTAAAGTGAGCTGCCAACCACTTAAACGTGGGAATACATCAGTCAATTGTGCTCCAATAATGAACATGCTCAAGCCTACCAGCACAGTCAGTAATCCAGTCATGGTCAAAGAAAGTTCCAGAATTGACCCCACCCAACCAATCACTCCTCCAAGAATAAAGAAAGCAATGATTCGGCCAATATTAAAAAAAACGTGAGGAGTAAATTTTTCTAATGGAGTAGCAAAAGGTTTTTGTTTCGCAAAACGAGCTGAGGCTCCCAAAACTAAACCGCCCACCAGCGCCATGCACGTAGAAATTCCTGCTGTTAAACCCACCAGAAACACCACGGGCAAACTTGAATAATTGCTTGAAGCAAAACCACCGATGTTAAAAATACCTAGCCAACGACCAATAAAGTACACACCCGCTAAAACCATCGCTACCATAGCCAATTGGTTCCAATCTTCTGTGCGGGTAGAAATTAATGGAGCCTTTTTGCCTACTCCACATGAGTATCCGCACCTAACCACCACGGCTTGCACTTTATTAGTATCTAAGTGACCTTTGTAGTTCACTTCAGCAGTGCCTTTGGTGTGACTAACATTGACTTCTCTGACCCCATGGATTTCTTTGATGCCGTCTTCAATTAAAATTTCACAAGATCGGCAATGCATTCCGTCAATGTGAATCGTCTGTTTTTTCATACTGAAGTTCCAATTTTTTATCTCTTATGAATCTTATCAATACGCAGATGAAGTAAAGATGAAGGATTTAATGACCCATCATCTCACCATCACTATGACCATCTTCTTCATTCATCATGGTGCTAGCTGGTGAAGGAACAAACACCCCGTCGTACTTACTTTGTAACCAAGCTGCCAATAAAGATACTTCTTTGGTTTGAATATCAATAATAGCTTGCGCCATTGTGTTAATTTCAGAACGGCTGGTTTTGCTGATAATTTGATTCGCCATATCAATGGCTCCCTTATGATGTGCAATCATACCTTGAATGTAGGCCTTTTCTAACTCTTTTCCTTGCAACTTAGTCAGCTCACCCATCATTGGCATGTATTTACCATCAGATTGATACTCACTATTAAACCAAGTCCTGTGCCAAACTTTCATTTGACCAACCTCAGCGGACTGGACATCAATTACACCCTTTAAGAATTGCTGTAAATCGGGATCTGTCGTGCGAGTTAGCAAATATGCAGAGCTCTCTACGGCCTCCTGGTGATGAGGGATCATGCCCATTAAGAAATCACTATCGTTCTCAACTTTCATGGTCATATGGGAACCCATCTTTCCGCAGCCATCTTCTGTACAACCTTCCATCTGAGCATTAGTGCTTGTCTGATTGTGACCGTGAGATTCAACATTCATGGTTTTGGCATACGCATTTAAGCCTAGACCCAGTGGTGTGATGACGAGGAGTGTTCCTAGTGTTAGCTTAATAACTTGATGTTGGAATAAATGGATATTGCTTTTAAAGATGTAGGCAACAATGGAAAGCAGAATACCAAAAGGGATGAGGTAACTCCCATAAATTGGGAACTCATCAAAATGTTGAGCTCCACCACTGATCATACCGATTCCAATCGAAAGTAAAAGTGAAAAAAGAACAATCTTGACAACACCTTCGTCTTTAAATGTTTTTTTGTTAAAAAGTGCTTCATTGATTGTTGAAGCTACGGTAAAGATGATAGCCCCAAGCGCAGCAATAATTGCGTATCTAGCTGGGCTCATTGGATAGTGAACAATGGCGCCAGACAGGAATCCTGTTCCAATAAACAGCGAAACATAAACCATAAAGGATGAGAGGACGTTTTTTAAGCGCATATTGCGTGATTCTTGAGGTAAATGAGCATTCATAGTGACTTTTCCTAGCTTGTTAATTGAATTGTAAAAGATACCAGGACAAAGATGAAGAGAACATGAAGAAAAAGAGTCGCGTACTTCATCCCAGCTTCATATTTAGAAGCATAAACTATTGAAGAAGAGGATATACTTTATCCGTAAAAGGCACTAGTTTTCATCTACCATGGATCACTCAACTCATTCTCGCCACCTTAGCCAACCTTCAGTTCAAGCTGTCAAGCGCGATGACTATGACCTGAGCTCAATGAGCCATGCAGACCATCATAAAGCCATGATAGATCCGAGTATGGCTGCCTTCATGGAAAAGGACATGCGGAATCGCTTTTTCTGGTCATTGGTTTTCACCTTCCCCATCATTGCCTACTCAGCTATATTCACTGGCTTCTTAGGGATTACGCTTCCCACTCCAATACCCAATAATTGGCTGTTATTCCTGCTAACCACCCCGGTGGTGTTTAAGTTTGGCTCCATCTTCATTACTGGTGCCTACCAAGCCCTTAAAAATAAAACACTCAACATGATGGTGCTGATCGCCACCGGCGTTCTAGCTGCCTATGTTTTTAGCGTAGTTATCACTTTGTTCATGGGGGGAGAAACGTTCTTTGATGCTGCTGCAATGTTGGTGACTTTCGTCCTTTTTGGTCATTGGATGGAGATGAAGTCACGCAGAGGTACCTCCGATGCACTGCGTGCATTATTTAACTTGGTTCCACCACAAACTAGAGTGTTAAAAGATGGCCAAGAAGTTCTAGTGCCTACTGCAGAAGTTCAGGTCGGTGATCTGATTATTCTCAAGCCTGGTGACAAAGTGCCCGTAGATGGAGAAGTGACCGAAGGTGAAACAGCAATTGATGAATCATTAGTAACAGGTGAATCTTTACCCGTGACTAAAAAGATTGGGGATGAGGTTATAGGCGGTTCTATTAATCAGTCAGGATCTATTACATTCAAAGCCATGAAGGTAGGGAGTGATACCGCCTTAGCTCAAATCGTTAAGCTTGTAGAAACAGCTCAGAATTCTAAAGCTCCAGGTCAACGACTAGCGGATAAAGCAGCTCAATACTTAGTGATTTTGGCAATTGGTTCAGGACTCATTACTTTTGGTATCTGGTATTTTTGGGCTGGAGAAAGCTTGCTGACAGCATTGATGTTTGCCGTTTCTGCCATTGTCATTGCCTGCCCCGATGCCCTTGGTCTGGCTACTCCCACTGCAGTTGCGGTGGGAACAGGCATAGGAGCCAAACATAACATTCTTATCAAAGATGCCTCAACTTTAGAACAGACTTCGAAGATTCAAGTCGTGGTACTTGATAAAACTGGCACACTCACCGAAGGCAAGCCAAGAGTTACAGAAGTGATTGCGCTTAAACCATTCACTCAAGAAGATGTCGTGCGTCTAGCGGCTGCGGTAGAAGCCAAATCTAGTCACCCATTAAGTAAGGCTGTCCTACAAGAACTGGAGAAACGAAAGCTTCAAGTATCCACTTCGGTTAAAAACTTTCGCTCGATTGCTGGTCATGGCATTGAGGCGGTTGTTGATGGTAAGCATGTACTAGTTGGAACTCTAAGATTAATGGTGGCTCAAAATGTCGATGTTGCACTTATTCAACGACAAGTTGATCAGCTACTCACTGAAGGGAAAACACTGATGGTAGTTGCAGTCGAAAATAAAATTGCGGGCATAGTTGCAGCTGCAGATAATATCAAGGATAGCGCTCCACTGGCAATTCAACGAATGAAGGAACTTGGCTTAGAACCGGTGATGATCACCGGGGACAACAAAGGTACCGCTGAAATTGTAAGTAAAAAATTAGGCATCGAGCGGTACTTTGCGGAAGTCCTACCGCAAGATAAAGCCAGTTATGTCAAGAAGCTTCAAGATGAAGGCAGGTTTGTGGCGATGGTGGGAGATGGAGTGAACGACGCTCCAGCTTTAGCCCAGGCTGATATTGGAATAGCGATTGGTGCCGGAACCGATGTGGCGATTGAAACAGCAAACATTGTCTTAATGAAATCAGACGTGGCAGATGTGCTTCGAGCCATTAAACTCAGTAAGGCGACCGTGCGCAAAATGAAGGAGAACCTAGCCTGGGCAACTGTCTACAACGTGCTAGCCATCCCAATTGCTGCTGGCATTTTGTATCCTTCATTTGGAATTACCCTTCGTCCAGAAATCTCAGCCCTGCTGATGTCGGCATCGTCCATAATTGTGGCTGTTAATGCTGTCTTACTGAAGCGAACTGAAAAAGAACTTATAACTTTATGAGAGAGAAAATAGGAAACTTAGGTTTTTTTATTTATAGCAAAAAGTAATCTCTTGGTAGATCAGCTGCTTCATTCCTGATACTGACAAACCCCTCTAGGGAGTGTTTTTTGCTCCCCTAAAAAGAACCCAGAGCATGAAGGCTACTTCCCCCAAAGTCATAACCAAAACTAAACGCGTGAGTAGTGGCTCAAACACTGAATAGTTGGGTAAAATAAAATGTGTTACTGAATCTAAGACATAGCCACAGCCCAATAATAGCATGAGCAGCTGAGTAATTTAGTTATAACTAATCCAGCTTCTTGCTATACTAAGTAGAGTTCATGTCTATCTCCTACTCTGCAAGTCAATATAAACAACTCTACCAAGAGTCTGTAACAGATCCCCAAACTTTTTGGTCCACTCAAGCTCTGAAAGAACTTGAGTGGTTCTCGCCTTTTACCCAAACGTTTGTGTGGAACAAGCCGAATTACCAGTGGTTTGTTGGGGGGAAACTGAATATTAGTCATAACTGTCTAGACAGACACGTGCTTAATGGTAACGGCCAAAAATTGGCGTACATTTACAATAATGAGCTCAATGAAGAGGTCAGTATTACGTACACTCAACTTCTTACCCTGGTCAATAAATCTGCGAATGTCCTAATATCGCTGGGCATTCAACAGGGTGACCGAGTGGTGATTTATATGCCACTCACTATTGAGCAAATTGCGCTGATGCTGGCATGTGCCAGGATTGGTGCAATCCACTCAGTGGTCTACGCGGGGTTTAGTGCAGAATCATTAGCAGTACGAATTCGAGATGCAGGAGCGAAGCTGATTTGCACAGCCACCTCCACTCGAAAGAATGGAAAATTGCATGATTTATTGAGTGTCGTCCGTGCTGCCGTGGTAGAGTCACCAAGTATAAATCATGTAATTGTGTTCAAACGCACATGGGACACCACTACGCTGCAAAAGAATGAACTTGATTTGCACCAGCTTCAGGCGAGTGCCTCTGAAGAGTGTGATCCTGCACAACTTGAAAGCTCCACTCCGCTTTTCATCCTCTACACATCTGGAACTACTGGAACACCCAAAGGTATTGTTCATGGTCACGGTGGATATGGTCTCTTTGCACATATCAGCATGAAGTACAACTTTGATGTCCAGCTAGACCAAGTTCACTGGACAGCCGCAGATACGGGTTGGGTGACTGGCCATAGCTATATTGTGTATGGACCCCTTTCCAATGGTCTCACCTCAATCCTCTATGAGGGCTCGCCCGTCTACCCAGCACCAGATCGCTACTGGGAATTGGTAGAAAAGTACCAGGTTCAAAGTTTTTACACAGCACCTACTGTTATTCGGTTACTGATGCGCGAGGGCAGTAGTTTCCCTGAAAAACATAATCTCTCCAGTCTGCGAATTATCGGCAGTGTGGGTGAGCCAATCAATCCAGCTGCCTGGGAGTGGTACTCTCGCCACATCGGCAAAAATTCAGCCAGCGTGATTGACACCTGGTGGCAAACAGAAACTGGCGGTCACATGCTCGTCACTCCGCCCAGTATGAAGCAGAAACCTGGCAGTGCTGGTCTACCTTTTTTTGGCGTTCAACCTGCACTCCTTGATGAAGATGGAAATGAAATCTCCAAGCCAGGAGTGGTTGGACATTTGGTAATCAAAGATCCCTGGCCTGGTGCCTTATTGACCTGTTGGAATAATCCCGACCGTTTCACCCAGTATTGGAGTGAGTTTCCAAATAAAGACTATTTCTATACTGGTGATGTAGCTCAGTGCGATGAGGAGGGCTACTTTACCGTGCTTGGCAGGTCAGATGATGTCATCAATGTAGCCGGAGTCCGAATTGGTACGGCTGAAGTGGAGAGTGCATTGGTGGCTCACCACGCAGTCGCAGAAGCCGCCGTGATTGGGATCAGTGATGAAGTGAAAGGAGAAATAATCAAAGCATTTGTATTACTAAACCCAAGTATTGAAATGACTGATTCGTTACAGCAGGAACTAAAAACTTGGGTTCGCCAGAAGATTGGCTATATTGCGGAGCCAGCAGAAATTGAGAGTGTCAGCAAGCTCCCGAAAACACGCAGCGGGAAAATTATGCGACGAGTGTTGAAAGCTCGTCAAATGGGAATAGAAGTCGGAGATACCTCAACATTGGAAGATGAAGACTGAGCATCTCACTTAAAAACTCCTTGCCTTGTGCTAAAATAGGATCATATGTTAATTTTCCTCTCCATCATTGCTGTCTTAGCTTTTATCACCTTCTTGCAAGGATGGTTTACTGTTGAGCAGCAAACTGTAGCCATTATCGAAACCTTTGGTAAGTTCTCTAGAGTGGCTCACGCTGGATTACACTTTAAGTTGCCATTTATTCAAACCGTTTCGGGACGATTATCTCTGAGAGTCCAACAACTAGATGTCAAAGCTGAAACAAAAACCTTAGACAACGTCTTTGTTCATGTCTTAGTTTCTGTCCAGTATATGGTGAGAGATAAGAATATTTATGAGGCTTTTTATAAGCTCCAAGATCCAGTCACCCAAATTAATGCCTATGTCTTCGACGTGGTCCGCGCCCGCGTACCTACTATTAAATTAGATGATTTGTTTATTAAAAAAGATGACATTGCGATCGCTGTCAAAGAAGAGCTGAGCGAAACTATGGGCGGCTTTGGCTTTGATATTGTAAATGTTTTAGTAACTGACATTGAGCCAGACGCTAAAGTCAAAGAGGCCATGAATGAAATCAATGCGGCAGAGCGAATGAGAGTCGTAGCGTCAGAAAAAGGAGAGGCTGAGAGAATCCTGAAAGTAAAGTCTGCCCAAGCAGATGCAGAATCTAAAGCACTTCAAGGCAAAGGGATTGCTGATCAGCGCAAAGCGATTATCGAAGGACTGAGCGTGTCGGTAGATGAGTTCCAAACTCGGATTACTAGTTCTAGCGCTCAAGAGGTGATGAACCTAGTGTTACTGACGCAGTACTTGGACACGCTTAAAGAAATTGGCCAAAGTTCTAACACCAACACGATTTTATTGCCACACGGACCAGGTGCGGTCAGTGAACTAGCTCAGCAAATTCAGCAAGCGATTATTGTTGGCAATGCCGTTGGTAAAGAAGCTCCTACCAAGAGAAAAGCCTAGCATTAGTACGAGAGTTCCAACTTCCTGCGAAGAGACATCACGCAACTGCGTGCTATAATTTTTTTTGATCATGTTTCCCCTTCATTCTCTCAAAAAATTTGTACCGGGAACTCAGCTCAAAATCTCCACTCATCTTCTTGTACTTGGACTTTCCATACTACTAGGTTTGGGACTTTTCACTCGTCTGTATAAACTCAACTCAGTTCCGATTTCGTTGTACTTCGACGAAATGGATTACGTGGTAACAGGTGAGTCTATCGTGCACTGGGGCAGTGACTTAAGTGGCAATTGGCAACCTCTACAATTACGGCCAGTCCACACGATGAACTACACCGCAGAGTTAGCTGCTGTGTTTCACGCTTTTTTTCAAGGCATCTTTGGCACTGGGCCGGCGACAGCGCATATTCCAGCAGCAGTCTTTGGCCTACTCAGCATCGTGGCTCTCTGTGGACTTATTTGGCGGCAAACACGAAGCTCAGTATTTGTTCTGGTGGTTGCAGCCATGATGACTGTAAATCCCTGGCACACACACATTTCACGTATGGGGTATGAAGCAGTGATTAGTGTATTTTTTCAGATTGCTTTTCTTTTTTCACTCTGGTTGATTTCTCAGAAAAAAGTTTCTGATCGGGAAAAAGCGCTCGGGCTAGCAGGACTACTCATCTCGCTGTTCTTCAGTTTCTACACCTATCATGGGGCAAAGTTTACCATGCTTATCTTAAGTGCTGCCGCAATCATCTGGCTGTGGTGGCAACCACTTTCCCGCCGTTGGAAAATGACCACAAGTGTTGTACTTACTGTGACGCTACTAATTCTGCTCGGTCGAACTGCGCAACTTCAACGGGCAGGGGCATTCGGCGATCGATCAGGAGAAATCATCACGAGCCAATTTATTACGCCTTTGGTAGATGAGCAGCGACGCCTCTCACTCAACTTCCCTGGGATGCAGCTGATCACCAATAAGTACACCGTAGGATTAAAGGAAATTGGCCTACGATACATCTCTGTTTTTGACACCTATCGATTGCTCGGTACTGGCAACGAGTCAGGATATCAATTTTCCTTGTCTGTGTATGGATTTTTCCATCTGAGTACTTTTCCATTTCTATTGTTTGGATTTCATTGGTGGTTTAGACGATACCCAACAGCCGCACGTTTTCTGATGCTCTTCCTCATCGTGTCACCATTTACGAGCGCAGTTACGACTAGCTTTCAAGCCATCTTCAGAAGCGCCCTGACCTATGTCCTAATTATTGCCTTTGCGAGTGGCGGGGTAATGAGTACTTGGGAGTGGCTGGCAAAGCAATCAAAGAAAAAAGCTCTGCTGGGATTTGGACTAGGCACTGCACTGTTTGTGCTTCTCGTGGCAGAGGCAGCTATTTTTAGTCTGAACTATTTTACTCGTTATCCCATCCTCACAGCTGACAAACATTACTTTCTGGAAAGATTACTGGCTGGATATGTGGGGAGAGTTCAGCAGCCAATCTTGGTGGTGACCAATAGCTCGGCCTATAATCGATCAAGATCTATCCTGGCCTATACCCAAACACTCTCTACATTAACTCCAGCTGAACGGCAGCAGTTTGCAAACGCAGAAGAGCCAGAGTATCACTTTGGCTCAGTCACGGTTACTGTTAGGTGCCCAAACTTTAGTGATTTCCCAAATACAATTCAGGTGGTCGAAGCAGACATGTTTGAAAACTGCCACTATCGTGAATTCTTAGCTACTTCCTCTGCCCAACCGAAAAATGCAGCTCATCAAATTGAACTAAAATCAATTAGCTCACCCAGTGACAGCGGGACGTACTTCCATCTCTTCAATGACCCCATTTGTGAGTACGAAAAGTTGCAGCCCTACGTGTATACCAATAACATAGATGACTTTGATCCCTTATCACTTACAGATGAAAAATTCTGCCAAACCTGGGTGAAAAGAGAAGTGAAGTAGTAGTCTAATAGTTTTTACCACCATTAGTGATAACTAGACCATGTGGGTGACTCTCTTTTAACGACGCATCAGTAATTCGTAGAAACTCTGCTACTTGTTGCAGCTCTGAAATCGTCCGACCACCTACATAGTACATACCTGATTTAATTCCACCGATTGCCTGATCTACTACCTCTGACACAGTGCCTTTAATTGGCACCAGCGCTTCGACACCTTCTGCCACCAGCGTTCGCCCTTTTAGATAGCTCTTCCCGTGGAACTCATCTTCAGACAGGACCTGAGCTCCCTTCTTCATAGCTGCTTCCGAGCCCATCCCTCTGTATGTCTTAAACTGATACTCTTTTTGATCCCTCCTCACTAAATGACGAAATTGAGCCGGAAGTTGATCGGCTGTCAAGGTTACTACATCTCCTGGCGACTCGATACATGAGGCAAAGTAGCTGCCCATCATGATGGTCTCTGCTCCAATCGCTAACGCCTTGACCATATCTCCAGAGTACTTAACGCCACCGTCAGCAATAATCGGCACATTTGCTTCCCGACCTGCCCGAACAGTATCAACTAGCGCGGTAAATTGAGGCACTCCCATACCTGAGATAATTCTGGTTGTACAAATTGCACCTGGACCCATACCCACCCGGATACTATCAGCTCCTGCAGCAATTAAGACTCTTGCACCCTCATACGTCGCAACATTCCCGGCTATTAAGTCAAGCTTGGGAAAAGCTTTTTTGAGAGTAGTGATTGCCTCAACCATAGGCGTACACGAGCCATGAGCTGAATCAATCAACAAGATTGTGACCCCTGCTGCGACCAATTTTTGACTACGCTCAAGGTAACCCTGGCTATAACCGATAGCAGCACCCACCTGAAGTTTTTTAGATACTACTTGAGCTACATGATCTGCCTGATCATTTATAGACATGTTCCGGTGAATAATGCCGATCCCACCTTTATAGGCAAGCGCGATCGCGAGTTCGGCCTCCACTACAGTATCCATAGGAGCTGCAACTAGTGGCACATCAATGCTGATGCGTCGAGAAAGTCGAGTTGAGGTAGTAATATCATCTCGAGAAAAGTCAGAGAAACCAGGCTTTAAGAGAATGTCATCATAGGTGAGATATGTTGGAATGTTGGCGAGATCATCAAGAGAGTTGAGCATTATAGTAAAATACCTCAGTAAAATGTTAGTAATCGATTACACACTTCTTTTACATACTTTTCAAGCAGAAATTTTCGCTAGACTTCATCACCAGTTTTAGCCATACTACGACAATGCCAAATAATTCCCAGCCCTACCTACTCGAGCAGCGTGAGTTTCTGAAACAGTCAGGACTAGATTTTCAGAGTGGGCTTTCAGCTCATGAAGTGTCTGCACGTCGTCAGCAGTTTGGTACTAATACTCTACCTCGCGAACACCAGGTCAACACCTGGCTGATTCTGCTCCGACAATTCCGGAGCCTCATGGCAGGACTGTTGCTCATTGCGGCTACACTATCTTGGTTACTTGGTCATGAACTCGATGCAGCAATTATCATCGGAATGGTAATTCTGAACGTTGTACTTGGCTTCTATCAGGAATTGAAAGCTGAAAAAGCGGTCAAGGCGCTCCAAAAGATGGTTGAGACAAAAGTCTTGGTTCGCCGTAATGGCCAGGTCACTGCTCTTCTTGCCAGTCAGCTCGTACCCGGAGATGTACTGTTGCTGGAAGCGGGTAACAAAGTTGCCGCCGATGCCCGGCTCATTACTGTCGAGAACTTGCAGGTTGTTGAGTCCACCTTGACTGGCGAGTCCCAACCTGTCGAAAAAAATAGTCAGGCTCTTACTCAGGCAGCTTCAGTCGGTGATCAACTCAACATGGTTTTTATGGGCACACTGATTAGCCGGGGAACTGCAGAGGCAGTTGTGACGGCGATTGGAAAAGAAACAGAGTTAGGAAAAATTGCTGAAGAGTTGAAAGAAATTAAAGAACCGCCATCTCACTTTGAGCAAAAAACTCAGATTCTCACAAAGGTCATGGTCGGTATCGCTGTTTTTTCAGCCACCCTCACATTTATGGTTGGGTACTTTATTCGCGGCTTTGATTTGTGGGAGATGGTAATCTACACCACTGCCACCTTGATTTCTGCACTGCCAGCAAGTCTGCCTGTTATCTTAACTATTGTGCTGGCTTTGGGTGCACAACGCATGGCAAAGAAACAAGCTATTGTTCGACGTTTAGCAGCTGTGGAGACGCTCGGCATCGTCTCCACTATTATGACTGATAAAACTGGCACCCTGACGTTGAATCAAATGACCGCTAGAAACTTATGGCTTTGTAATCAGGAACCGATGGATGCAGCTGCTCTTGATCTGATTAAGCACCAAAGCAAGCAGCTTTTAAAAGCTGTTACCATCGCAGGTATTTGTAATAACGTCAAGGTTGATGGAGATGGGAAGAAAATGGGAGACCCAACTGAGATTGCACTTCATGACCTCGGGAAGCACTCCCATCTTTTTGATCAACAGAACTTGCCTATCAAAATTATTGACCTTCCATTTGTCCAAGAAAGTCGGCTTCGCGCTTGCTTAGTCAGCACCCCAAACAATGAAGCTCGATACATTTATGTGGTCGGAGCTCCCGAAGCCATCTTAACCAGAAGTGTCCACTCCTGTGATGAGGCAAGTAGTAAAAAGAAGTTAGACTTGAAAGAAGTTACTGAAAAGATTCACTACTTTTCTAATCAGGGACAAAGGGTGCTGGGGCTAGCACAAAAAGAAGTTCCTGTCTCGCACCACTCATTAACTATTGAAGACCTAACGGAGTTAGAGTTCGTGGGTATGGTTGGCTTAATTGATCCACCTAGACCTGAAGTTAAAGACGCAATTGCCACTGCCAAAACTGCAGGTATCAGGGTGATTATGGCTACCGGAGACCACCCTGTCACCGCTAAGGCAATTGCCAAAGAGATTGGTTTGAGTGAGCTGGATTTAGCAATGACTGATGATGAAATAGTACAGCTCAGTGATGACGAGCTAAAGAAGGCACTCACCACCTGTCAGGTTTTTGCTCGTCTGAGTCCCAGTACCAAGTTGCGAATTGCTCAGCTGCTTCAGCAACAGGGCCAGGTCGTGGCCATGACCGGGGATGGAGTCAATGACTCACCTGCGCTGAAACAAGCTGATGTGGGGATTGCGATGGGGAAAGTTGGCACAGACGTGGCCCGTGAAGCGAGTGACATTGTGCTGACTGATGACAACTTTGCCTCGATCATTAATGCAGTTAAAGAAGGTAGGACATTATTCAGTAATATCCGGAGAACGAGCTCATTTTTAATTGTTACCAATGTGACGGAGAGCGTGGCATTATTACTCGCATTATTACTGGGTTTTCCATTGCCGCTTTTGCCCTTACAAATCCTTTGGCTAAATATTGTCACGGGCGGAATTACTGACTTCGCACTAGCTAATGAACCCAGTCATGATCAGGTAATGAAGGTAGGGCCACGTGACGCGAATGAACAGATTATTACGCGAAACTTGCTCCCCCTTTTAAGTGCGATTGTGATCGTTATGGTAGGGCTAGTTATTGGTGTATTCTGGTACTTCTTGTCACAGGGAGAAGCTGTCGCGAGAACAGCTGCCTTTACGATGCTGTCTCTATCTCAACTGCTCAACATGTTTAACTTTAGATCCTTAAATAGATCGGCATTCCAAATAGGCTTACTCAGCAATAAGATGGTCAACTTTGCTTTTATAGTTTCATTGTTACTATTATTTGTCGCATTATTTGTAGGACCAGTCAGAGAAGTCTTTTCATTCACCTTGCTACAACCATTAGAATTTGTTTTCCTCATTATTCTATCTTTAGGAATTTTTGCAGTTGCAGAAGTGGTAAAAAAATTCTTTCCAGCCGGGACAGTGCGTTTAGACTCAGCCCGCAATTAACTTACGTAAAACAGGTTCTAGCTTGTTAACCAGTTCGGGTCTGCCAAAAACAAAGGTGTGCTTATACGTATTTCCATCAGTTTTTAAGGCGTCGGGCTCAGGACTCACATATCTCCAGCTTGCTCCTGCCTCTTGAGCTATTACTACTGCAGCACCCATATCCCATAAGGAAAGATTTAATCCCACCATAACATCTGCCCTACCTAGTAACGTTTGTACTACCTGAAATACACAGCAGCCAAAGTCGCGAGGATGAGCCACAGCCTCGCCAATAGCCTCAACCGCTTGTCCCATCAACGCTGGCCCTGCTACTGGAGCAATCAAAACATAGGCACTTTTTATCTCCTTTTGATCCTCAAAGTGAAGATCCTGATCATTTTGCCATGCTCCTCTTCCTTTAATTGCATAGACTGTGGTAGAAAGCCTCGGTAAATAGATGCAGCCATAAATTGGCTCATTTCCTTCCCACAAGGCAACTGATATTCCAAAAAAAGGAAAGCCGTGACTGAAGTTTCCGGTTCCATCTATCGGGTCAATCACCCAATTCACTTCTTTGACTTCTGCATCACCTTCTTCTGTAATAAAGCCAATTGCAGGAAATGATTTACTTAAATTTTCTCGAAAATATTGGTCTATACGAATATCAACGTCCGTAACTATAGATGACTGTGAAGGGAGATCTGCTTTAAAACTTACAAGTACTTCTTGGTCATTTCCCAAAAAGTTTTTTGAAATACTCTGCAGGTGTTCTAAAACTTGAACATGAATAGACTGCAGCTCTTCTGTCGTGTGCATAGGTTGCCTTATGTTATATTCATCAAGCTCTTGTTTTAGCGTAATTATTTGAGAAAGTCTATGGCCACACCTCGCCTTACCTACTGCTCAGTGACTGTCTTTTTGCATACTGGAGACGAGTATCTTTTACTTCACCGTTTACCAACCAAAAAGATTGATCCAAATCGACTCAATGGCATCGGTGGTAAGCTTGAGCCAAGTGAAGATTACCTAACTGCGGCAATTCGGGAAACAGAAGAAGAAACTGGATATAAGATTCAGGCTTCAGACTTTCATTTGGCTGGAATTGCTCGCTTAGAAGGGGGTTATCAACAAGATTGGATTGTGGCCTTCTTTAAAGTGGAGGTACGTGACAAAAAAATTCCTGTAGGCAACCACACTTCGGATGGTGAGCTGCTCTGGATGGATAAAACCGCTGTGCTACAAAGTGGATACGAACTTGTAGATGATCTAAAAATTTGCTTCCCTATTTTGGTTCAGGGAAAAGAAATGTTTTTCCTAGCTGCAAAGTTGAATGAGCGCGAAAAAGTTGAGTCTTATTCTCTACAAACTGTTCCTTTTCATGCCTAGTTTCTGCTTGATGTCTTCCGATTCACCAGTTTAGTGAGCTCTTCGGCAACAGGCAGTATCAGCGCTAGGACAAACAACTCAGCTAGCACTAAAACCTCACCAGTTGTTCCGGAAACGACCGCAGTTCCAAGTAATAATAGAACTATGGGGTGAGTTAACTGCTCAATTATTTGTTTCAGGATAGATGGGGCCGCAGTGACCAATAAGGTATTCGGTCCATACTCTTGAAGTCTTTGTTGTCGATTTTTGGCAGAAAGTCACTTTTCTTCGTCTACTTTAAACTCTTTTAAGAGCTGCTTAATGATAAATGACGGGGGATTTTCATTCCAAAATTATGCTATACAGTGGCCAGAGTTGGAGTTGCAGAGTAAAATACACCATGAGATAGTACGAATCAGCAAAGTTGGTCGAAAAAGAGGAAGTGTCGCCTAGTGGCCTATGGCAGCGGATTGCTAATCCGCGACCCGCAAGGGTCTCGTGGGTTCAAATCCCACCACTTCCGCTTACAAAAGATTTCGCCTTTGGCCGGATTCTTTGTAGCTGGGTTTAGAGATAAGATTGTGCTAGGATGATCCTCGAGTGCTACAAGAGCCTGTGCTAGTTGGGGTGGGTACCCCTTCGTGATACCGGTATCACTGGTCTCACACTGCCAATCTGGATGTGCGAAAGTATTTAGGCAACTAAGTGCACCGTTCTACCATCCTGTAGAGTAGCCTCTGAGACTATGGTGAGTTCGACGCTCATCCACAGGCATTAATCGAAAACAATCAGCTCTCTCTTGACATCTGTTCCAGAAAAATGAAATACTGTTCTTCATGGACCAAATTTCTCCTGATATAACAGTTCCAACTCCCTCTGCTCCCCCCGCCACTGCCCCAACTGTAGAACCTAGGACTCCTAAAAAATTCGACCCTTTCAATCTTGCGCTCATAGTAATGGGTATCGGAGTGATTACAGTGGTAGGGCTTATTATTTATTTGTTGACTCAAAGACAAAAGACTCAACTCATTGCGACTCCTACTCCATCGCCAGTTATATCTGAGACTATGGGAGCATCTCCCAGCCCATATGAAAACCCTTTTACAGAAGATGCATCCTCTCCCTCTGCCATTGAAGTTACCCAAGATGCGAGTGTAAGTTCAAACCCCTTCGAGACACCTCCTGTTAATCCATTTGAAGGAATAGAATGAAAAGAATAGCATTTTTTCTAGTTAGCTTTGGGCTAGTCAGTTCGGGATTATTCTTTTCTAGTCGTGTGAATGCACTAACCTCAGAGTCACAAGTAGCTCAAAAATACCAGATATCTTTTCCTGTTGCTGAATTAGGTAGCTGTAACAGCATCTCAGAGTGCAAATCCTATTGCAGTGATAGCGCCCATAGCGCAGCTTGTATTTCCTTTGCTAAAAGAAAGGGCTTTTATAAGCAAGCTGCCGGAGATGCTCGCAAAGTAGAGTTGCTTCAGGCAGCGAAAACAGAGCTCGGATGCACCACGGAAGCCACATGTAAAGTTATCTGCCGAGATGAAAATAACTTTGAAAAATGCCGTGACTTAGGAAAAAGAATTTTAAGTCCGCAGCCAATTAACTCTGGCAAAGATGAACTTATACGAAAAGCCAAGGAGCTACTCGGCTGCGAAGATGCAGAACAGTGCCGCACCTTTTGTGAACAAGAAGCGAATCGTGAGGCGTGCAGAAATGTAGGTGGCACTATAAAGAATCAAATTGAAGAGCAACGGAATGAAACTGGCGGAAGAGCGAGGGATCCAGTATTTAAAGATTCAGAGCTACTGAAAGACAATATCCGGAAAAGAGAGTTTCAAGCAACTCCGGCTGCTCAACAACGTGAAGAATTCTGCAAGCGCTATCCACGACAATGCCCAAAAGTCATTCCTTCTAATTCTGCAACTGGAGACCAAATAATCGAGAAGAGAGTAAATAAGCAGCTTCCAGTTACTCCCATCATAAAAGAAAGAAGCCTTAATACTCTCCCCACAAAGCCACTACCCGAGCTTCAACAAAAACAAGATGCTGTTAGTTCTGGTGAGGTTAGAGGTGCTACCACAGAACTATCTTTCTTAAACTTTGCTCAAGAAGTTCTTATCCAGATGGGCTTTTAACCCAACTCCCTCGACAGCTTTGTAGTAGAATAGTGCTTCACTTTACCGACTTGCAATGATTACTTTTTTGGTCGAATTAGGAGGGATCGCATAGTGGCCTAGTGCAGCGGTTTACTAAACCGCCGTGTCGCAAGATACCGAGAGTTCGAATCTCTCTCCCTCCGCCAAACGAAACGTTGTAGGAATTAGAAATACGGAGCGATTTTGCGGGAGCCAAAATCGCGCTATCAATTTTTTCAAAACCCTTTCCGCCTACGGCGGAAGCAGTGAATTCCCAAAGTCCCCCCCAATTGCATGAAAGCGTTTTGTCTTTGAGAATGGGGTTCGAGCCGATTTTTTGGAAAAACTCTTTCCATGCAAAATAGTTTTCGCCTTTTTCCAAAATAACGGCTTCTCTCAAAGACAAAACGAAACTCCGCAAGGGTTCGACCCAATTTTTTCTCTGTTGTCCAAAATCCTTAAAACTTTCCTCAAACTTTGCTTTCTGACGAAGGAGAAGGTCTTTTCGCTGTAAGTAAGTATCGCGTTCAATGTCGCCGTCAAGATAAAGTGATACGAGCTTATCCAGCTTCTCCTTCGTTTCGGAAAGTTTAGTTTTAAGGTTTTGGGTAATACTTCCTCTTTCGGAAATTGACTCTTTCTCCCACAGGTCAATTTGCTTTTCCATATTCTCAATTTCTGAAAGAGGAAGCGACACTGATTGAAGCAGATTTTTTGCTTGCGAAATGAGTGCGGAAGAAGATAGATACGGCTGACGACAAACACCTTTCTTTTTGGTACAGCGAT
>Ga0163147_10000698_pt1 | contig 52503 bp, 51 predicted proteins | sample OliLakLV19MP6G1_FD_148597 | JGI IMG/M metagenome (GOLD analysis project Ga0163147, IMG submission 148597) | Freshwater microbial mat bacterial communities from Lake Vanda, McMurdo Dry Valleys, Antarctica- Oligotrophic Lake LV.19.MP6.G1 | ecosystem: Environmental > Aquatic > Freshwater > Lake >... | reverse complement strand
TGCCGAAACTTTCCGTCGCACTGCGTTGTCTTTGGCCAGCATGCCCTGAGCGGCAGCCGGGGCATGGAGGGCGAGTTGGAGTTACATGGACGCGCGATTCATGCGCCTTAGCATTTCGGTCTGCTTCCTGCGCCCGGGTTTGTAGCCTGGAACACAAAGAACATTTTCGAGACACCGACACGGCTGCTCGTGCCGGCCAGTGCTACACACCACGCAACACACTGAACTCTCTGAACAGGCGTGCTGGCAGCGGCGTTTGCAATTGCCAGACGATGCTCATGGGTCGGTCGCCCTCTGCCGATTCCAGCGTCACAGGGCCGCAGGCGCGGTAGGCCTCCCCCTTGCGCGGCCTCACGAAAAGCTGGAACTGCCACCCATTGGTTGAGCTTTCGAGGTAGCGCCGACCGCCAGGCGTATCAGGGCCGGCGCTGTTCTGGCTTTGCCAGTGAAATCGCTCGGCGCTGATCGCATAGTCGTGATACGCGATGCGGTCGTGGTAACCCTCGCTCTTGTCGAGTGTGACAAACAGCAGCTCGGTTTTGCGGCTGATCAATGACAAGGTACCGGCCTGGAATGGCACACGGCGCGACGCCGTCAGCCAGCCCAATGCGGTAAGTACTTCGCGCGCGCCATAGGCGGCGTGCAGGCACAAAGGCGTGTCTGCGAGACCGGGCACAGGATGCGCGCCCAAAGTGCTGCGGGCCTGCAGAAGACCGGACAACTCAATCAGCTCGGCAGCGATGGCGGGGTGACGCGCCACACGCTCCATGAAGGCCTCATACCCCGCTGTCTGGTCATGGCGTCCGTCGATCTGATAGGCCAGCATCTGCACACCCAGTGAATCCACTGCATTGAGCACCGGTGAGTGGCCTTCACTCATGCCGACGGCTGCCATCACGTCGAATCGACGCGGATCATCCACATGCAGCAGGTCACCAAAGCGGCGACTGAAGTAGTCTTCTTCAGGGCCGGGCTCTGCGACCAACAGGCCCGCGTCGCGTTTCAGTGCCGTCCAGCCGCTTCGGCCTTGACCGGTACCAGCACGGTAGATGTCTTCCAGCTCCAGTGCTTGGTCGTGCAGAAAGTCGGCCAATTGCACGGCGGAACGGCCACGCAGTGCTGCGTAGGTCTGCAATTCGGTTTTCAGGCGACGCCAGTTCCGGGATGTCAGCGAACGCAAGCCTTGCAACACCTGCTCTCGCGCCTGGCGTTGCAGATGGATATGACAGCCCGGCGGCAAGCTGCCGAAGCCGTTCTCAACGCCATCCACCAGTTCGCGGCGCGACAAGCCGGTCAGGCTCGACAACAGGCGATCGAATCGGAACTCGGCGCGGTGCTGGCCGACAAAGTCGAGCACCATGCAGCTTTCCTTGCCGGGCGCCAAACGCAGGCCGCGACCGATCTGCTGCTGGAACAGAACCGGGCTCTGCGTGGGCCGCAGCAACAACAGGGCGTCAACCATCGGCAGGTCGATGCCTTCGTTATAGAGATCAACGGTCACCAGCGCACACAGTTCGCCGCTTTCCAGGCGCTGCGGCGCGCGTCGTCGTTCTTCCATCGCCGTCGTGCCGACCACACAGGCAGCCGGCAGACCCTCGCGGTTGAGCCATGCGGTCATGAACTCGGCATGTGCAACCGACACACAGAAAACGATGGTGCGCGACTGCCTTGCGTCAGACGCCAGGCGGCGCCATTCGTTGACCACCAACCGGGCACGCATGTCGTTGCCCTTGACCAGGTTGTCCACAGCGTCCCGTTCCCCCGGCCTGTCCCAAGGCACCGCCGAGAAGTCGGTGGCATCGTCGCAGGCGTAGTACTCGAACGGTGCCAGCAACTGCAGGTCCAGTGCATGCCACAACCGCAGTTCTACCGCTGGACTGCCGTCCGGTCGCGAATCGAAGTACTGCGCGATGGGTTGGCCGTCGCTGCGCTCAGGCGTCGCCGTCAGCCCGAGCAACACGCTGGGGCGAACGGCCTTGACAAAGGCATCAAACCGATCGGCGGCCAGACGGTGGCATTCATCCACCACGACCGTGTGCCAGTGATCGGCGCCAACGGTGGTCACCAGCGCTCGGCTGGTCACGCTGTCGATGGTGGCGAACAGATGGTCCCACCGCTCGGGTTGGTGGCTGCCGGTGAGCAAATCACCGAATTCGGGGTCGCGCAGCACCTCGCGATAGGTGCGCATGGCCTGGCGCAGGATCTCCTCGCGGTGCGCCACGAACAGGATGCGCGGTCGCCCTCCCTCGTTGCGGCACGTGTTGCGATAGTCAAACGCGGCCACCACCGTCTTGCCAGTGCCGGTGGCCGCCACCAAGAGGTTTCGGGTTCGGCCGTGCGCGCGCTCGGTAGTAAGTTGCTCCAGCATCTCCTTTTGATAGGTCTTGGGCTGGAGATCGAAAAAGCTGATCGTGGTGGCGGGTTCACCACCAAACGACTCGCGACCGAGCGCTGCCGCCAATGCCTGCCGATGTTCGAGATTGTCCGGGTCATACCGCTGAAATTCGCTGTCGGCCCACAGTGTCTCGAAGTGGGCAACGGCGCGAGCGAACAGTGTCTCTTGCGCACGCTGGGTCAGCTTGACCGTCCACTCCAGCCCGCCGGTCAACGCGGCGCCCGACAAGTTGGCGCTGCCGACGTAGGCCGAACCGAAGCCTGTCTTGCGCTGGAACAGCCAGGCCTTGGCATGCAGCCGGGTGCGCCTCCCATCGAGCGACACGCGCACTTCGCAGCCGGGCAGGCGTGCGAGTTCATCCAGCGCACGCGCTTCGGTCGCGCCTGTGTAGGTGGTGGTGAGGATGCGCAACCGGGTCTGCGGTTGTCCCAGTCCTTGTTGTTGCGCACCTTTGGCCGTGATTTGTTGCAACACGTCCTGAAGCTTCCGGACCCCGGACATGGTGATGAAACTGACCAGGATGTCCACCTTTTCGCTTGAAGCCAGCTCGCGGCGGATCTCCTGCAGCAACGAAGGCGAACCCTTGCCAGCGGTAAAAAGCCAAGGTACCGCCAGACCAATCTCCGGCAATGCTGGAAACTGCTGGTCGCGCTGCACGGCCCTCAGGACCCGCAGGGGCGACGCTACCAGATCAACGACATTGCCAGTTGCAGACGGGCCATCCGTGCTGTTGGCAGCGAGCCGCTGCCGCAACATCACCAGCAGTGCATTGACCAGATCGAGTTGCCGTTTGGCCTTGTCGCCCCCTTCTCCGGACACATCGTCGAGGATGGTCGAGAGTTGACGGGTGATGACGTCGGTCAGGAACTCGGCCACCCCGCTCTTCAGCGCCAACACGTCGGCTCTCAATGGGCCAAGCTGAGCGAGCGATCGAGCCAGACGCTCGGTCAACAGCAGGTCATAGAAGCCATCGGGCAATGCCATCGTTGTCCTTGGTATCAGTCACATCCTGCGCGATAAACATGCAGCACGCCAGATCCACCGCCCGCGCATCGTTCCACAGCGCGTCGAACTCCTCCTGCACCCAGGCGATGGTTTCGGGGGCGTCGTCTTCCCACAGCAACTCGTAGTTCACCTTCCAGGCCGAGGCGCTTTCGGTGACGCTGCCGAGGAACGCGGTGGCCGATCCATCCGCCCGCCGCACGATCCCCGCCTTGCCGTGGATCAAGCCGAAAGCTGAATCGGGCAGCACCCGCACTTCCATCTTGCCGCTGGTCAGCGCCTCGTAGAGCGCGCGATAACGCGGAATCGCGCTCGGCGGCGCCTCCTCCGGCATTCCCGCGCACCAAGAGCGGCGCAACGCCGCCTGCGCCGCCCCCGTCACCAGATCCTGCGGGTCGAGGTCCGAATTGCAGACGATGCGAACCGGCCCGGCCACCTTCGCAATAGCTTCCCCGGCTACCTCGAACAGGCTGGAACGGAAATACCCCGCGATGCGGTCGTAGGAGACCGCATCTTCAAGTCGCTGGTTCAGCACCGCCTTGTCAAGGCGAATGCGGCGGCTGGAATGACGAGTAAGCATCGGCGATAGTTTGACCGATGACTATCGGCCGGTGCGCTTGTCGTCGGGCTGCATTGGCAGGCGGTAGTACATCCAGCGTGATTTGTGACGCAGTGCGCCACAAATTGAAAAAGCCTGGAAAGACGGTGACAGGTAGCAAGGAATCGAGACGTCAATCATTCGCGTGTCTCGGCACGGCCTCGACAAGCCTACCGATCCCTTCCATGAGGACCTGGAAACTACGCGAGCGATTGTGTTCCCGAGTCAGATGCCTGGCCATGCGCCGCGCGCCCGACATTTTTTGAAACTCCGGCACCATTGCCTTGAGTTCGACGGAAGGTTTGGCGACCGCGTCAGGATCGCGAAAACGCGCCTTTGCACCAAGCCCTGCCAACCGCTCGCTATCGAAAGCCGACGCCAAGGCGGTTGGTTCGCCGAGATACCAGGCTTCAAGCTCTTGACAGGCGATTCGCACCAGCGTGTCCTCGCGACCGCCTTCGCGACAAAGGTGCACCAGCTTGCGTTTGAGTTCAATGCAATCGTCCCTGTCGTTGTCACGGATCACGACGAAGCGCACACCCGGCTCGCGCCAGGCTTTCAGCTTCTTCGGGATGCTGCGCTCAAGGTCTTGCTTGCCCTCATGTGGAATACACAAGAAGGCAAGGGTCGGAAAGAGTCGCGGCAGCAGTGCATCGAGCAGCACCTTCATCGAGCGTTCCTCGACCAGAAATATGACACGCGTCATTCGACCGCCTGTACACAATAGACGGCTGGCGCAGCGTTCGCATCACTTTTTGTTGGCCGGCACGGCGCGTTCATGTCGGCCCGGCCCCTTCGAAAAGCCCTTGCTTCCATAGTGTCCCCGGCAGGTCTCCTGCGGCCACGAGATTGCGCAACGTCTCATTCTCCGACGCACGCAGCACGCTGGTGAAGCCACCGCGCTTTACCAGCCAAAAGACCTCGTCAAGCTCGGCGCCGTTGAGGAACTCCGGCGAATGGGTCGAAACAAACACCTGGCCGCCGCGGCGGGCGTAGTCGCGAAACTCCTCGACGAGTTCATACAACAGTTCGGGATAAAGCTGATTTTCAGGCTCCTCCACCGCCAGCAGCGGATGCGGCTTGGGATCGTGCAGCAAGACCAAATAGGCAAACATCTTGATCGTGCCGTCCGAGACGTAGCGCGCGATGAATGGGTCCTTGAAGCTGCCATCCTGAAAACGCAGGACCAACCGGCCGTCCTCGGTGGGCTTCGCCTCCACACGACTGATCCCGGGCACTCGCTCGCTCATGATCTGCAGGACGCGGTCGAACTGCTCACGATGGTTCTCATACAAGTACTGCGCTACCTGCGCGATATTGTCGCCACGGTTCGAGAGGTGCTCGGCATACCCGGCCTCCGCGCTTGGCCTGGCGTCGCTAATGTGAAAGTCCGAGATGTGCCAGTTCTCGATCAAGCTGCGAAACTCCGCCACGACGCGAAATTCCTTGAACTGCCCCAGCCCTTTGATCGCGAGCACGCTGGGATCGTCCAGCACATGCTCCTTGCGCTCCGCCTCGACACCTTCCTGACCGTAGGCGGCCTCGTTGGTGATGGCGACCCCGCGCCCACGCGAAAAATCGACGAAGTGCCACGGCTGCCCGAATTGGCCACGGCGGAATTTGAGCACCTCCCGGTGCACCACCGGGCGGCCGCCGTCTTCCGCGATCTCAAGCTGATAAGTGGCCAGGCGCCCACCGCTTTCGCGAAATTTAACTGTGATGGCGATCGGTCCGGTTTCCCCGCGACTGACGAGCTCGCGGAATCCGCCTCTACGCGCCACTGCGGTCGCCACGTTCTGCGTCAGCGCTTCCTTGAGGAAACTGAAAACGTCGAATAGCGTCGTCTTGCCCGAGCCATTGGCCCCCACCACAACCGTCATCCGAGGCAAGTTGGTGAGCTTGGCGTCGCGGAATAGCCGGTAGTTCGCGATTTCCAGCGCTTCGATCTGCATTGTTCAATTCCTGATTTCAATGGGAGGGTAGTAATGCTCGACGAGCGACAGCTCGCGCCATGGGCTATCGAGGCCACGGGGAACAAGCGTATCGCAGGCGATACCCGGCGCCCGTTCGATGACGGCCTGAGTGTCGCTCTTCTCGTTCTTCGCCCGCACGGCGAAGACTTTTACGATGGCGTCGCCGGCCACCTCGAACAGGCTGGAACGGAAATAGCCGGCGATGCGGCCGTAGGAAACGGCACAATCGAGGCGCCGGTTCAGCACCGTCTGGTCGAGTCGGGGTCGGCGGCTGGAATGGCGAGTGAGCATCGGCGATGGTCAGGCAGAGGATTATCGAGCCACGCGAAAGAGTCACTTTACGGTCTTGCGCGCAATGCGTTTCTTGGGTGCGGGCGCCGATGTCTTGCGCTGCGCGGCAGACCCTTGCAGCAGTTGTTGTTGCCGGAAGCCCTCCAACTCGCGTTTCAACTCCTCCCGCAGTTCGAGCTCGCTTGGAAGTATCAGTTTGTATTTCGAAGCGAAGAGCTTTTCATTGCCATGCAGCACGGAATACCGCACCACCGTTTCATCCTTGTTCGCGCAAAGGATGATGCCGACGGTCGGGTTGTCGCCCGGTCCGCGCCGCTTATCGTCGTAGAGTCGCACATACATATCCATCTGCCCGATGTTTTCGTGGGTCAGCTCGCGCGTTTTCAGGTCGAACAACACAAAGCACTTGAGCAGGTAGTTGTAGAAAACCAGGTCGATGTAGAAATCGCGGCTCTCGGTGCTGATGCGCTGCTGACGCGCCACGAAGGCGAAGCCCTTGCCCAGTTCGAGCAGAAACGCCTGCAGATTGCCGATCAGCGCGTCCTCCAATTTCGATTCCAGCAGCTTGCCCGCGCCTGGCAGGCCGAGGAATTCGAGCATCACCGGATCGCGCACGAAGTCGCGGGGTGTCTCGTCCATCTTCGCCAGATTTTTCACCGCTTCCTTCAAGACGCCCTTGCGGTCCTTGCTGGCCAACAAGCGTTCGTAATACAGCGTGCCGATCTGGCGTTCAAGCTGGCGTGTGCCCCAATTTTGCGCGGCGGCTTCGTTGGCATACCATTCCCGGGCGAGCGGGTCGTCCAGGCGCAGCAACAGGCGGTAGTGAGTCCAGCTCAAATTTAGACGCACTGCGTCTAAATTCGGGAAGCGTTGGTAGAACTGCGTCATTTTGTACAGGTTCGACGCATCGAAACCCTTGCCGAACTCGGCCGTCAACCGCCCCGCCAGATCGGCCAGCAACCCGGCGCCGTATGTGGCCCGCGTCCGCCCGCCTTGCTCGAACTCCACGATGTGCCGCCCCACCTCCCAACTGGTGCGCACCTGTACCTGATCCACCACCCGCAGCGCCTGCTGCCGCGCCTGCGAGATGAGATCGCGCAATTGGCCCAGCAGGTGGCTGACACCGGGTGCGAAAATAGGGAGTGCGGGCTTGCAGGGCATTAGTAAGAGGACCTCAGGCGTGATCGTTGCGAAGTCGGCCGGCGAGGATGCGGGTGGCAGCGGAATCAGCGATCCATTCGTTCATGCCTTGCGCATTGCCCAGCGCCGCGAGCCATTCAAGCAAGCCAACGAAACCATCGCGTTTGCTCCAATAACCCTGGCCGAAGGTGTCGCGCAAGTATTGGCGGCCGGGCTCCGGGCCGTTATCGGCGGCGGCGGTTTCGCGGACCGCGAAGAGTAGATGGCGCAAGGGCGACGCGGCAAACGGATGCGATGCGCCAGACGACGCGCGCCCGCGTCGTGCCGGCAGCGCGTCGACATTGCCGCCCCCCACCTGCGCAAGACCGGCGGCGGCGAAGCCACTGGGCGTGAGCATGCGAGCACCATTGGCTTTGTCGCTCTTGAGCAGCGGCTTGATGTCGGTGACGCCGAAGCCGCGGGCGAGTTCCTCATACATGCCTTGGCGGCGCTCGCCCCTGCTCTCGATGTCCAGCGCCCGCAGGTAATAGCGTTCGACCAGCGACAGTTCGCGCCAGGAGTTGTCCAACCCTCGGGGGACGAGTGTGTCGCAGGCGATACCCAGCGCCCGTTCGATGACGGCCTGGAAATCGCTCTTCTCGTTCTTCGCCCGTACGGCGAAGACTTCGTGCTCCACATCGCGGCCGTCGAGGTTGCCGTATTGGGTGAGCACTTTGAGCGCGGCGGCATAGGCGGCGAGTTGGTAGTCGGCGTCGTTGAAGTTCGGCTCGCCGTGTTCGTCGAGCGCCTGCATGGACGCGATCTGGTGCTTCACTTCATCTTCCACCAGCGGATACACCTCGTCGAGAAAGCCCGGCTCGGCGCCGACGCGCTTGCGCAGAACGAGACAAACGGTGCCTTGAACGTAGTTCCCCTTCTTGATGCCGACAGCCTCGGTCTCGGTGCTGATCGTCCACGCTGCCGTGGCCTTGAGCCCGGCCGCCCAGAGGATCATGCCGAGGTCTGCCCAGACCGCTGGGTCCTGGTGGGTGAACATCACCATCTGCAAGCCGTTGTTCGGCATGTGTCGGGTGAGATTCTTGTAAATCTCCACCATGGAGCGCCGGAAGTCTTCACCATCGCCCCGCACGGCCAGTTCGGCGCGGGCGTCGGGCGTCCATTCCGGGAACGCCTTGGCGAGTTGTTTGTCGTACCACGCGAGGAAGAAGTCGCCGAGTTCGTGGTAGTTCACTGCAGCATCGGCGTAGGGCGGGTCGGTGATCCATAGGTCGCAGGTTTCGCGGAGGTCGCGGGCGTCGACACTAGTTTTTGAATCACCTGCAAGCTTAGGGCTAGTCTCATCCATGATGGCCCAAGAGACGCGGAGGGGTTTGAGTGGACGACAGCAGTAGTTGAAAAGTGTGTTGAGGGCTTGGTTACTGAAAACGTCCTCGCCTTTGTCGTGAGCTAGGCCTGTGTGCCACCGACACAGCCTTGAGCTCCAATTGGAAAGACGGCCAACTCCAAGAAGCGATGCCGCAACTTCAACGACGTTCGTCGCTACACTTTTCGATTGCTGTCCGAGCAGTCCGATCACCAACAACTGCCTCGCCGTGAACAGATGATGCCAGTGAGTCCAGCCGCGTGTGCGAATCGGCTCGTCGGTTTTGTCGCCATTCTCAGGAATCGCCTTGGACGGAATGAGCCCCTCGCGTTGCCACTCGGCGAAGCGTTCGCGCAGCAGGGTGAGTACCTTCGCTTCGCGGGCCAGGTCGGCGGCATCGGGCGCGGCGTAGCGGCGCTTGCCCTCGGCATCGATCCAGCGGATGCAGTAAAGCCTTTCCTGAAAGACATCGCCGGGGCGCGGCACGACATCGTCATTGGTCCAGCGGCGCAGCCCCTCGGGGCCACGCAGCGCCTCGATCGACCACGAGCGACCGGCATCGAAGGGATCTATCGCACGGCTGTCGGCCACGGTCGCGCCCTTCTTCTCCTTGTAGAGCTTCAGCTCAGTATCCGACACGACGACGATTTCCGGCTGAAGGCGATCAGAGCCGGCGACGCGGTGCCAGCGTGCCACGACCTTGGATTTTTCGCCTGCCAGCCAGCTCGGAGCGAGCGGGAAGAAGTAATCGCAGCCCTCGGGTTTCACTTCCACGCAGTAAAGGTAGGCATCGGCGCGTTCGCCGCGGTCGTTGTGTTCGATGCCCCACTGGGTCACCTGGCGATCGGCGGCTTGCAGCGCTTCGGCCTGCACCCGCATCACTTCTTCCTGCACTTCCTTGCCACCGCCTAGCAGATTGAGGCTGGCCCAGGTGAGCAGACCGGCGACGGGATTGAGGTCGGACCCAAACGCCTCGCAGCCGATGCGGGCGGCCTCGAACGGGATGGAGCCGCCGCCGCAGAAGCTGTCGCCGACGCGGGGCGTGTGGCCAAAGGTTCGTTGGCCGAGTTGTTCGATCAGTTCCGGCAGGCGGGTGGCGCTGGTGCCGAGGTGCGCATTGATCTCCGCCCAGGCCGACTCGGTGGGGCCGATCACGTTTTCCGGACGTTCGCTATGGGTGATGCGCTCGGCATATGGCAGGGCATCGAAGGCGGCGCGCTTGGTTTTGCGCTGCATGGCAAGCTTGCAACGGTCCCAAGTGCCGGCGTCGTCCATGGTGAAAATCTTGAGGTAGATCTGGCGATCTTTTTTCGGATTGTTCGACGCGGGCATCAGCATGCCCAGGATCGAAGCGCGCACCAGAATCAGCGGCTTGCGGCCCCACCATTTGCCGAGCCGCGTGAGCGTCTGCCCGTTGTTCGCCTTGCGCTCCTTGTAGGACTCGGCGGAGAGGCGCGCGATGGGGAACTGGGTTTCGATGAAAGCAGGCACGCCAGGAGGATGAATCAGGCAGGTGGGATGATGAAACACGCGGCCGATCCACCGGGGATGAGGGCGGGATCGATGCGGCCCTCGAAGGTGGCGAACCGGGCGCGGTGTTTCACGGCCAGCGCGAGGAGGTAGAAGTCGGTGAGGGATTGCGGACCCGGCAGCGCGGGGAAGGCGCGGGCATCGGCCAGGGACAGGTCGTCCGGCCAGAACTGATGGCCCGGGGCGGCGAGGTAGTTTGCCAGCAGGGTCCGCGCAGCCTGGGGCGAACCGGGGCCTTGAAGGTAGGAACGCCTGCCTATGATGCGAAGAAACCCGTTTTCCGTCAGAGGACAGGTCGCCCATCCGTCACGTCCCGTGGAGGCAAAAAACGCCTTCGCCGGGGCGTGGTGCACGTGGTCGGGATCAACCAAAGCGATGAGTACATTGACATCCAACAACGCGATCATGGGCGACCAGGGTGGACTGCACGCTGAAAATCTTCCTCGTCAATTTCGTCTTGGATGGCGCGGATCATTTCAGACGTGACGACACTCCCATCGGTGCGTTTTTTCAGGACCAAAAGGCCGAGCGGGCCGACATCGAAAAGCTCGGGATCGGGATTCTCCGCTGCGCCCTGGGGCTGGAGTTCTCGGCGCAGGGCGTGCTCGACGATGGCTTTGAGCGTGGTACGGCGGCGGGCGGCGACGGACTTGGCCTCGATGAGGAGATCGTCCGGTAAATCAAGGGTGGTTTTCATATATGGGTGACGATACGGTTATATGGGTCAGCCGTCAAGCCAGGTTTAAAGCGAGAGCGAAAGCTGTGAGTGGCCCAACAACTCGCGGCGCGCGCGGGGCGACAAGCCCTCCCCCTTGACGAACGGGTTGTCGGCAATGGCGGCGCGCAGCGCCTTGCGCCAGCCGAGACCTTTTTGCATGGCCTGCCCGGTGGTGGCGACCGTCATGGTGTAGAGCCACCAGCGCTCTTCCGGCGCGAGGGCTTCCCAGTTGCGAATCGCATTGGGGATGTCGTCGGGGGAAGCTTCTTCCACGGCCCAGCAGAGGACGCAGAGTTCCTTGCCGAGCGACGGGTGCACCGGCACGGGCTTGGCTGGGTTCTTCTGGAACTTCGCGGCGGGCAGGCCGTTGGCGCGCAGACGGCGGTTGGCTTCGTCCCAGAAGGCGGGGGCGAGGGCGTGCCAGCGCAAGCGGTCGATCACGACGCGCAGCGACGGGTCGTTGGGTGACGGTGCATCGACTGCACGGGCGCCGAGGTGGTCGAGGTCATTGCCGCGATGTTCGGTGATGCAGACGATGTCGCTGCCACCGCCGCCTCTCGGGATGTCGATCAGAAAGCCGTGGCGGGCTTCTTCCGGAAGGAAGCCCAAGCCGACGACCTTGCGAGTGGTGGAAAGGGTTGCGCGGGCCATGGCTTGCTGCACCGCCTTGGCGACGTTAAAGGGCTGGTTGGTGGCGCGTAGCCAGTCGAGCAGGGCTTGTCCGGTAGGGAAGCCGAGTGAGCCGACCGCCATGCGCAGGCTGCCGTCGCTGACGATTTCCTGCAGTTTTTCGGCCACGGTCTTGAGCGTCGCGGCGCCGTAGCCACCTTCGATGGCGCCGGTGTGTTCGAGGTTTTGCTGGCCGTCCGTGCTTTCGGCGGTGACGTTGATGTCGAAGGCGACCACGCCACTGGCTTTTTCAAGGCGGCCGATCAGGTCCCGAACGGCGCCGGCATCGTCGAATCTGGTCTGCTGGTTCCAGCGCGCCGGTTTGACCGGGTCCAGCGTGCGTTCTTCCTGGCCTTTTTGCGGAATCTGGGCTAGCTAGCAGCCCGCAGCATTCGCAACCGCGGCGGTGCGGGCGCCGGCCCGGGCTCACTCCCCGGTGATCTCGCGCTCGCGGATGATCTTGCCGAAACGCTCCGAGTCGCTCTTGATCACTGCGGCGAACGCCAGTACTACTAATCGCTTACGGTGGTGTAACCGGCGCCGCGATATCGGCTAGTTGGAGCGCTTGCAATCGAGCTTTGGTCGAGTCAGCGTCCCAACCTACGATATTTGCGTGACGAGGGTGAGGATTCCCATCGACCTCAATTCGCAATTGCTGACTGTAGGCCATCAGCGAATTGAAGTCGCCCCTTAGTCGAACGGGCTTTCCCTTCGCAGGGGTGACGTGTAACGCGCAAATCGACCAGATTTCAGTACTTGGCATCCCGCTTACCCAATACACCGATAGCTTGCCAGATTTAGGCGGGAGAAATGCGATGTACTTAATTCGTGGCGCCCCGGCTCGTAAATGCCCACTATCGAATACGAAGCGGGTCATTGCCTCGCCGGGAGGGATATCAAAGGCCACTCGCTCCCTACCTGCGGAAGAGTTCTTTCAGATGATCAAGCACCATGTTTGGTGTGGTACCCGCGAAGCTGCACCGGCCATGGATTTCATTGCCTGGGCCAAACAAGCCTGCAAACTCCAACTGACGATCGGCCCCCACACTGAGTACATAGACACGCCCAGTCTCGCGAAACCATTCAAAACCGATTCGTCCGCTTGGTTCAGGAAGAAAATCTGGGACAGCAACGGTGGTTGGCAATGAATGGAGAAGCGTCATCGCCGTTTCAAGTGTCGCAGTGGTAACAGGCATCGCACCGTCCTGATCCCAGTTGGCCAGTCGGCACTCTCGATAAAGATTTATGAGCTGTGAATTTGGCGCTGAGTCCCTGGCATGCCAAACAGCCGAAACAGAAAAGTCGCGCACGAATTGCGTGATGGTATTTCGCAAAGTGTTTGCAACATCACTTACCCCTTGGGGACTTGAGTCCCAAGCTCCCCACGGCGACGCGACGTTTCCTGCAAATACGACCTCAGTCATTTGAGGGTCTCCAATGTTTTAGGCGTCAAGCTTGCGAAAAATGCCGTGTTTTTAAGGTCATGAAATGTTGACAGCAATTGCCAGTACGCGTTGTCATTTACCGCAAATGCAGACTGCTTAAACACGTCAATGTCGATAATGACTGGCAGCAGCGAAGGCTTTGCCGGATTTCGGGCTTCCAGCGCCTGCGTGAAGATGATCGATGCCTTCGACGCCGGATCGCTAATAACAACTCTGGAAAAGTACTCGCTAACAAGTTCTGGCAAACCTTTTGGTACAGATGGCGGTGCAGTAAGGTACTCAGAAAAATCCGCAAACGGCAATGGCAGTTCAATTCTGTTTATGTACCGGACAGCTACCCTTTGGACTGCTTCGGGCTTCATCGTCTCCCGATAGAGATCCCAAAGGACTTTTGACTCCGAGAGCAATGCATCCCAAGTTTCATATGGGCTGAGGCGACTCAAAGTGAAGCTTTGGGTGCCAAGTTGCAAGACGTACTTGCCGTCTTTCGATTCAAGCCGTTGACCAGTATGTGATTGTGAGACGGTCTGTGATGCTTGATCGTTGCCTGTCGGCGACTGAAATAGCAGTTGGGCAACAATTATTGGGTCGACTTTCGGATACACGTCTGATAACTGCGCGATCAGTGGATCGAGCATCGCGATTTCTGCGCCAAGCCTCGGCTGCACGCGTAAGTCGATTAATGCTTCGACGATGGGTGCTCTGCTGAGATGCATTTGATCGCTATTTGTCTGCATGTGCGTCGCTGCAAGGAAGTGTAGCACTCACTCACTTGGGCGACTCAAGTGGCCGCAACTTCGTCGTTGCGGCATAGAGTCCGATTTCCCAAGATGGATACTGGGAGCCAAAGCGACGACGGACACTATGCAGGCGACCAACGCTTCCAATATTCGTGTCGGAACTCAGATCGGGACCGTTCTCGGAAATTTGCATCGCATGTTGGCACGCACTCTCGACGAAAACGTTGGGGTAACTGGTGGCCTGGGGCGGAATCGAACCACCGACACAAGGATTTTCAGTCCTCTGCTCTACCGACTGAGCTACCAGGCCATTGCGCGATTGGCAGTTACGCAAGCCCACGATTATAGCTTCAAATTCGGGCCGCAATTGGCAGCGCGCGGGCGCTGTGTCCGCAGTGTTTCCTCGGTTGGCTCTCCGGGCGCCCCGCGCGCGCCGGCCCGGCCTCAGGCCAGTGCGCCCAAATGCGGAAACACCACCGTGAATACCGCGCCACCGCCGGGCGCATCACCAATCGAGACGCGCGCCCGGTGCTTGGAGGCGATCTCGCGCACGATCGCCAGGCCCAGGCCCGAACCATTGAGATTGCGGCCCTCGGGGTCGCTGCCGAGCACGCGGTAAAAGCGCTCGAACACCAGTTCGCGCTCCTGCTCGGGAATGCCCGATCCGTTGTCTTCGACCATCAGGGTGGCGCCGACCGTGGGTGTGGCGGCCGCGGGCGCTTGCACATGCACGTTGATTACGCCGCCGCTCGGGGTGTAGCGCAGCGCGTTGTCGATCAGGTTTGCGACCATTTCGGCCAGGAGTATCGGGTCGCCGTCGATCTCGATGGCATCCGCACGTTCTTCGTCGCAACCCAGGTCGATGCGCCGCGACATGGCTACCGGTACCCACTCGCGCACCTGGTCGCGCATCAGTGCATCGAGCCTGACACGGGCGATCGCAGGCATGCTCTGGCCGGCGCCGCCGCGTTCGGCGCGGGTCAGCGCCAGCAACTGGTTGACCATGCGTGCCGCACGTTCGGTCGACAGAAGCATCTGCGCCAGGCTGGCGCGCAGCTCGCGCGCGTCCGCGGCGTCGGTCGACTGGCGCAACGCCAGCTCGGTCTGGGTCTTGAGCCCCGCCAGCGGCGTGCGCAGCTGGTGCGCGGCATTGGCGATGAAACGCTGCTGACCTTTGAGGCTGGCGTCGAGCCGCAGCATCAGCTGATTGATGGCGCGGATCAGTGGTGCCACCTCTTCGGGCGCGGCGCCCGGATCGATCGGGCTCAAGTCGCCGGGCTTGCGCGCGCCGATGCGCTCCGACAGGTCGGCCAGTGGCACCAGGCCGCGTGCCAGGCCGAACCAGATCAGGGTGACCGCCAGCGGCAGCACGATGAACTGCGGCAGGATCACGCCCTTGACGATTTCGTTGGCCAGCTCGGCGCGCTTGTTGAGCGTCTCCGCCACCTGCACCAGCGGCAAGTTCTGGCGGCCCTTGGCGTCGCCTGCGCCAAGGCCGGCCGGCGTGACATGGATGTAGGCGACCCGTACTTCAACGCCCTGCAGCATATCGTCGCGGAACCGCACCTGATCGGCAATGACGACCTCATCATCGTCCGGCAGCGGCAGTTCCCGGTCGCCGGCGACGAATTCGCCGCGTGTGCCCAGTACCTGGAAGTACACCACATCGATCTCGTCGGCGCGCAGGATCGCACGCGCGGGCAGCGGAATGTCTGCGACCAGACGGCCGTTGCGCACTTTCAGCTGTTCGGCCAGAGCCAGGGTGGCTTCGGACAGTGCCCGATCGTAGGGTGGATTGGAAATCGCCTTGGCTGAAACATAGGTCAAAACGATGCTCACAGGCCACAGCAGCATCATCGGCACCAACAGCCAGTCGAGGATTTCACCGAACAGCGAGCGTCGCGACCGCAGCGCGTCGCTTGCCGCTGCATCGCCGGAGGCGACAGGCAGTGCCGCCAGGTGGTCCGCTTTGTCGGGGGCCAAAGGGGGTCAGGCCGGGTCCGCGCCGGTCGCCGCTTTCTCGAGGCAGTAGCCCAGCCCGCGCACGGTGGCGATGGTGGCGCCGGGTTCGAGCTTCTTGCGCAGGCGATGCACATACACCTCGATGGCGTTGGTGCTGACTTCATCGCCCCATTCGCACAGGTGCTGCACCAGTTGGTCCTTGCTGACCAGCCGGCCGGCACGCTGCACCAGGATTTCCAGCAAACCCAGTTCTCGGGCCGAGAGTTCCAGCGGCTCTCCGTTCAGATAGGCGGTGCGACCGCTGACGTCGAACGAGAGTGCGCCGTTCTGGATCAGGGTCGGCGCGCCGGCGAAGCCGCGGCGCATCAATGCCCGCACCCGCGCCTCGAGCTCGGCCAACTCGAACGGCTTGGTCATGTAGTCGTCGGCCCCCAGATCGAGGCCGCGCACGCGGTCTTCGACGCCGTCCATCGCCGTCAGGATCAGCACCGGCAATTTGGTGTTGACCCCGCTTGTGCGGGCGCGTAGCCGCTTCAACACCTCATGCCCGGACATTTTCGGCAAGCCGATATCGAGGATCATCAGGTCGTATTGCTGGGTACTGGCCGCGCTGTCGGCTGCGCTGCCGGTCTTCACATGATCCACCGCGTAGCTGGCGCGGCGCAGGGAGCGGCACAGGCCGTCGGCCAGCACCGGATCATCCTCGGCGATCAAGATGCGCATCGCTGTCTCCGTCGGGTGCTGCGCCGGCCGGCCGTTGCAGGCGGCGCTTTTCATTGCACCTCTGCGGCGCAGTTTAGCATCGTGCCGCCGCTGTCCGAAGGCCTGCTTCGGGCCTGCTTCGGGCCTACTTCAGAATGCGGAACAGGTTGTTGAAATCGTCGCTCCAGGGCGTGAGGCCGCGAATCGGCTCGATTTTGCCGCGTTTTTTCACCACCTCGGCATCGTTGATGAAATCACGGTTTTTCGTGACGATCACCCAGTCGGTGCGCGACAGGTAAGGGTCGTCGGGGTCGTCGGTGATCAGTACCGCCTGCATGCCCACTTCGTCGGCCAAAAGTTTCACCACCGGCGCCAATTGCAGATAGCGATTGGTCACATGAAAGGCGACAGCGCCGTCGGGCTTGATGTGCTTGAGGTATACCGCCAGCGCTTCGCGCGTGATCAGGTGCACCGGAATGGCGTCGCTGGAAAAGGCGTCGACGGCCAGCACATCGAATTTTTGCGGCGCCTCGCGCTCCAGCACCAGGCGTGCATCGCCCAGCGCGGTTTCCACCTTGGCCTGGCTTTCGCTCAGGTAGTAGAAATAGTGGGTGGCGATGTCGATCACCTGCGGGTTGATCTCGTACATGCGGAAATAGTCGCCCTTTTGCCCGTAGGCGGCCAGCGTGCCGGCGCCCAGGCCGATGATGCCCACGCGCTGCTCTACCGGGTGGATGCGCTCGATGGCCATGCCGACGCCGGATGAATCGCCGTAGTAGCTGGTGATGATGTCGCGATGATCGGGCCCGATGTACTGCTCGCCGTGCATGATCACGCCGTGCATCAGGCGCCGCTGCGCGTTCGGGTCGGCGTCCGGCAGCGTCTGCTTGACGCGCAGCGCGCCGTAGAAGTTGCGCTTGGCCAGAATCGTGTCTTCCTTCATGAATTCACCGAAGGTCCAGGCGTAGTAGCCGCAGGCACCGACGGCGACCATGGCAGCCAGCGGGGCGAATGCGGTCAGGGGGGCGCGAAACAGCTTGTGCGTAACCACCAGCGCCAGGAAAGCGCAGGCGGTCAGGCCCAGCGGCAGTTCCCAGTAGATGTCGAACAGCTTCGGTGCGGCCAGACCCACGAACATGCCGCCGACGGCGCCGCCGATCGCGAGCATCAGGTAGAAGCGTGTCAGGTAACGCGGTGCCGGTTTGGCATGCGCCAGTTCGCCGTGGCAAAACATGCAGGCCAGGAACAGGCCGCCGCAATACAGGGGTACCGCCGATTCGATGTGCAGCACGCCGCGCTCGGCGGTGAGTCCCCAGGCCATCAGGCCGAGAATCAGCAGCGTGGGCCCCAGCCACACGGTGCGCACATACCAGCCGCGGCCGCCGCGGCCCTCGAAGCACAGCACGAAGGTCAGCAGGTAGAGCGTGAGCGGCAGCACCCACAGGAACGGGATCGAGGCGACGTTCTGCGTGATGTGGTTGGAAATCGACAGCAGGAGCAGCGAGGCCAGGGCGGACAGCGCGAGCCACAGCGCATAGTCGCTGGCCGACGGCGGTGCCTCATTGGCAAGGCCTGCGGGCGCCGCGGGCGCGCTTGACGATTCGCCCGACGCCGCCACCAGGTGCGAAGCCTGCGAAGTTTGCCGGGCGCGCCACGCGCTGGCCGCACACAGCACCACGAACAACGCGTAGGCGCTGCTCCAGCCCCAGGCCTGGACGCGGGTCGAGACCCAGGTCTCGATGGCGAACGGGTAGGCGAGCAGGCCCAGGATCGAACCGAAATTCGACAAGGCGAAAAAGCGGTACACCCGCTTGGCAACCAGCGGATCGGTGTGCTCGCGGGCAAACCAGCTTTGCACCAGCGGGCCGGTGGTCGACAACATGAAATAGGGCAGGCCGATGGTGGCCACAAGCAGGCCGAGAATGCGCCACAAGGGATCTTCGGCACCGGTGGGCTTCCAGCCGGTGCCGGCCACGATCGGCAGCGAAACCAGGCTGGCCACCAGCAACGAGATGTGCAGGCTGGTCTGGGTCTTGGGCTTCAGGCGGCTGGAAAAATCCGAATAAGTGTAGCCCGCCAGCAGCGCCAGTTGGAAGAACACCAGGCAGGTGGTCCAGACCGCCGCCGAACCGCCGAACCAGGGCAGTATCTGCTTGGCGATGATGGGCTGCACCAGGAACAGCAGAAAACTGGAAACGAGGATCGTGGCCGCGTAGAGGATCATGCGTTTGCTTCTTGGTCGGGGCACACGGTGCCGGTGCGAAAAGCCGTCGCGCTGCTTGTTCGCCACCGCAAACATGACATCCTCGCCAGAGGCATGTTCCTGTCATGAATTCGGCAGTTGTCGACTAGGGCGCGGCGGGGGCGTGAAACGGGGCGAAGTTTAGTCCAAAGCCGCCAGTGGCATCAGCAGGACAGCGTCGATCTGGCTATGCATCAGGTGGCCAGGTAGCGCGCCAGCGCGGCCGGATCGACATTGCCACCGGAGAGGATGACGCCGACACGCTTGCCGGCCAGGTCGATCTGTTTGCCGAACACTGCGGCGGCGGCCAGGCAGCCGGTCGGCTCGACCACGATTTTCATGCGCGCGACGAAAAAGCGCATCGCCTCGATCAGCTCGGCATCGGCTACGGTGAGAATGTCGCTGACCAGCGCCTTGATGATCGGAAAGGTGAGCTGGCCTGGGAACATGGTCTGGGCGCCGTCGGCGATGGTGTCAGGCAGCGCGATGCGCACGATCTCGCCACGGCGCAACGACTGCTGCACATCATTGCCGGCTTCCGGCTCGACGCCGATCACCTTGCAGCCGGGCGCGAGCGCATGCGCCGCCAGCGCGCAGCCGGAAATCAGGCCACCGCCGCCGACGCATACAAACAGGTAGTCGAGAGCGCCGATGTCCTCGAAGAGTTCCCGTGCGGCGGTGCCCTGGCCTGCGATCACGTCGGCATGGTCATACGGCGGGATCAGCGCCAGACCGCGCTGGCCGGCGAGCTTTTTTGCCAAGGCTTCGCGGTCTTCGGTCTTGCGCTCGTAGGTGACGACCTCGGCACCATAGCCGCGGGTGGCCGAAAGCTTGATCAGCGGCGCATCGGTCGGCATCACGATGGTGGTGGCAACGCCCTGCAGGCGGCCGGCCAGCGCAATTGCTTGCGCGTGGTTGCCCGAAGAAAACGCCAGCACCCCGCGCTTCCTGGCTTCGGCGTCGAGCCGGGCGATCGCGTTGTAGGCGCCACGAAACTTGAAGGCGCCCATGCGCTGCAGGTTTTCGGCCTTGAAGAAAATGCGCGCGCCGGTGATGCTGTCGGCAGTCGTCGAGGTCAGCACCGGCGTACGGTGGGCGGCACCTCTGATTCTGGCCGCGGCGGCCGCGACGTCTTCGTAGCTGACTGGCAGGTTCATCGTTCGCATCCTCTTTCAAACCAGGCCGGTGAAGATGATGCGCGGATTGGCCTTCGACACCTCCGCGTAGGACAAGCCGAGGCGCGCCATCGCCTGCGGGCGGATGTTGTAGACCACCACGTCGGCACTCTTGCAAAGCGTCAGCAGCGCGTCGCGTCCGGCCGCTGGCTTGAGATCGAGCACGATGCTGCGCTTGCTGTGATTGACGTGGAGGAAGATCGCGCCCATCGCGGGGTTCTTCATCGGGCCGATGCCACGCACCGGGTCGCCGCCCGGCATTTCCACCTTGATCACGTCGGCGCCCATGCCGCCCAGCACCTGGCTCGCATAGGGACCCATCAGGACGGTGGTGAGGTCGAGCACGCGGATGCCGGTCAGGGGCTTGGTCATTGTGCGCCGCAAAGGTGCGAATGGAGGGTACGATTGATTCTACTTTCATGCGACCGCATCTGGCGGCGCGGCCAGTTCCGGCCAAGCAGCCAGCCTGATCGGGTGCTGGCTCGTTGCCGGGCTTGAAATACACTCCGGGTGCTACAAACTGCCTGGTCCCTGTCACCAAAAAGTTCAATAGTTGAGCCCAGCATGTCTACCGACGCGATTCTTTCAGTAACCCCTCTCGGGTTCCCCTGGCAAACCATAGACCCGTTTCTGTTTTGTGTGTATCACGACGACAGCTACCCCAAGGGCAACGACGCGATGGGGCCCGCCGCCTCGCTGGCCGGGCGCGACCTCGGCCAGGATTTCGCCGGCCTTGATGGCTGGCGCATGTATCACGGCCGCGAGGTGCCGGGCTTTCCGTCGCACCCGCACCGCGGTTTCGAGACAGTCACCATCGTGCGCCGCGGCCTGATCGATCATGCCGACTCTCTCGGCGCCGCCGCCCGCTTCGGCGGCGGCGACGTGCAATGGCTGACCGCCGGGCGCGGCGTGGTGCATTCGGAAATGTTCCCGCTCCTGGACCGCAACCAGCCCAACCCGCTTGAGTTGTTCCAGATCTGGCTCAACCTGCCATCCAAAGACAAAATGGCCGCGCCCTACTTCACCATGCTGTGGGCCGACGACATTCCGCGCCAGGTGTTCAGCGATGCAAGCGGCAACGCCACCGAGGTGGCATGCATTGCCGGCGGCCTTGGCGCAGCCACCCCACCACCGCCGCCACCCAACTCGTGGGCGGCCGACGGCAGCGCCGACCTTGCGATCTGGACCATCAAAATGGCCAAGGGCGCACACTGGACCCTGCCTGCGGCCAGTGGCGCTACCACTCGCCGCCGGCTCTACTTCTTCAAGGGCGCGAGCTTGGGCCTCGGTGGCCGAACGCTGGCCGCAGGCTCCTGCATCGAGCTGCGTGCCAACGCCGCAGTGGAACTGGTCAACGGCGGAGAGGTCGCCGAGTTCCTGCTGTTGCAGGGCAAGCCGATCGGCGAACCAGTAGCCCAACACGGCCCCTTCGTGATGAACACGCCCGCCGAAATCCAGCAGGCATTTTCAGACTATCGCCGCACCCAGTTCGGCGGCTGGCCATGGGATTCCGAGGCGCCGGTGCATCAGCGCGAACAGGGGCGGTTTGCGAGACATACCGATGGGCGAGTCGAGTCAAAGTGAACCCGGCGGAAGGCAAGTCGAAATGACAACCGTCCTCGGCGGTCTTGTTGATGTCGTTGCACCATTCGCGGGAGTGGCAGCCATTGCAAGCCGTGGCTTCTCGGCAGGTGCCTGCACTCTGCCCGCCGTCGCAATACCCATCGCGGGTCTCGGTGGCCTGGTTCTGCGTGCAAGGCTTGGCTAGCCGGCATTCCACGCGACCGCCAACGGCGATGCCTTCGGCGTCGGGTGAATTTCTTCGTCGGCGCCATTTGTCGGTACGTGATTTGTGGCCATGCACTGGTTCGCCGTGAACAAGCCGCCAACTCCAATCATGGCAAAAAATGACGGACGAAATTGCGCTTATGCTTAGGAATCTCGTTCAATCCGGAGCCTTCAATGCACCCTGCATCGAACAGCGTCAAGTACTTCGGCTTTTACCTGAGATTCGGAGTAAGTACCGACAGCCCAGGGTAGTGGCGTGAAGAAAGTGCGGGATACAAGGGCGGGTGACCAGTAGAGTTGCACCGTGCCACGCAAAACTACCGACAAAGAAGACCTGCGGACGCGATTGGCGGAGCTGTCTGGATGGCAGAGCGCGACGCGCGATGCTGCGCAGGTGGCTGAAGAGATGTACGAGACGCGGGCGCTGGACCGGGTCTACCCGCTGAGCACAGCGGGTTTCATCGACGAGCTGTTCCACTACATCCGGGAGATCGGGGTCTGGCCGCTGCTCGAAGGGCCGGATTCACAGGATCGCAAGGGAGCGTTGTACCCGTTTGTTCAATTCGTGCTGATGACGATCATGCGTTGCACGCGCGCGCGCCGCAGCGTCGTAGAGGACATCTGCGGACGCAGATTAAAACAGAACTGCGATGCCATCGAGCTCAGCTTCCGAACCTGCTGCGCTGCCTTGACGGCCGCATCGATGTCCGCGGTGTTGGCCTCGGCTGCCTCGGCCAGCACCTGCTGGTTGGACGGGTTGAGCGTGGGTGCGTAACCACCGGCAGGCCGGTGCCATTCGCCGCCGTAGAAAAGGTCCAGGTGTTTAGGCAGCACTTGCGCAACAGTTGAGTTCATTTTTTCAAGCTGAGTCTTGGTGTCCATGATGTATCTCTTTCAGTTTTGAGTTGACTTGCCAAAGTCGGCGGAAGCAGTCTGGACAGCCTGCCCGCTGAGGTTTGCGTCGTAGCCCGGAGTGCCTGAGTCAGTAGCTTAATGGTGCCGATACCCCCTTCCAAACCCGTGTCGCTCTCTCAGCCCATCAATCGCGGCAAGACCAGGGCGATCGAGGGGAACAGCACCAGCAGACCCACCCGCAACACGTCGGCATAGACAAACGGTATCACCCCGCGGAAGATGGTGCGGGTGGGAAGGTCCGGCTGCACCTGATGCAGCACGAACACGTTCATCCCCACCGGCGGCGTGATCAGGCTGATCTCGATCATCGTCACCACGATGATGCCGAACCAGATCGGGTCATAGCCCAGTTTCACCACAACCGGGAAGAACACGGGCACAGTCAGGAACATCATCGACATCGAGTCGAGAATGCAGCCCAGCAAGAGGTAGATGGCGATGATCATGACGATAACCACTACCGGCGCCAACGTCGCGTCATCGACCCAGCGCCCAAGCTCCCTCGGCACACCGGCAATGTCGATGAAGTTGGCGAAGGTCAGCGCGCCGATGAGGAGGAAAAAGATCGTGCCGGTGGTCTTGGCCGAGTCGAGCAGCAGCCCGAGCAGCCCGCGCCACGACAGGCTGCGGCGCGCCAGCGCGAAGACGAACCCGGCAAAGGCGCCGATCCCCGCCGCCTCGGTCGGGGTGAACACGCCCACGTAGATGCCGCCGATGATGAACACGAACAGCGCGGCGACCGCCCAGATCCTCCCAAGGCTGCGCCAGCGTTCTTGCGCAGTTGATTTCGCTCCGGGCGGTCCGGCCTTCGGATCGCGGCGCGTGACGAAGTACACCGAAGACAAGTACAGCAAGGCCCCCAGAATTCCCGGCAGAATGCCGGCGATGAACAGCTTGCCCACGTCCGAGCGCGTCATGATGCCGTAGATAAGCAGCGGCACCGATGGCGGGATCATGATGCCGAGGGTGCCGCCCGCAGCGATCGAGCCCGCAGCCAGAGCGTCGGCATAACCATACTTGCGCATCGGCGGCAGCGCCACCTTGCACATGGTCGCGGCGGTGGCGAGGCTCGAACCGCAGACGCTCGCGAATCCCGCGCAGGCGAGCACCGTCGACATCGCGAGGCCCCCGCGCAAGTGCCCCAGCAGCGCGTTCGCTGCCGCGTACAGATCGTCGGAAAGGCGCGACACCGCGATGAAACCTCCCATCAGGATGAACAGCGGGATGACCGAGAACTCCTCGTTCAACACCGTCGTAAACGCCAACTGGCCCACCATGGAAAGCGCCGGGTCGAGTCCCTGCAGTACGGCGAAACCGGCGAAGCCAATCAGCATCAGGCCGAAGGCGATCGGTGCGCCGAGGAACAACAGGACAAAGAGAACGGCGAAGCCGATTAAGCCGATTAGCATCGGGAAGCGGTCTCAGGGACCGTCGCGTTTCAGTGCGCGAGCGGCGAGTATGAACAGGGCAAGGGCCGAGAGCGCCGACATCGCGGTCATGAAATAGCAGATCGGCGCGAGCGGCACGTTAAGCACCAGCGTCGAGTCGTGGTTCGCGGCGAGCTTGCCGGCGTTGACCCAAAGTCGCCAAGTCATGAAGCCGAGCACCGCACCGCTTAATCCGTGCACCAGAAACTGGCGCACCCGGTTTATCCGGCCGGTGAAGAGGTGGTCGAACAGCCCGATGGTAAGGTGCTCGTTCGAGCGAGAGATCAACGGCAGCGACGAGAACACAAGCGTCCCCATCAGTACCTGGACCATCTCGTAGCCCCCCGGCAGCGGTCTGCTTAACAGATAGCGTCCGGTCACGTCCGCGGCGACGACAAGCATCAGCAGGAACAGGACAACCGCGACAATCCATTCAAGCAGCGTGTAGAGCCGTTGTTCGCGGGTTCGCGTCATCAATGTCAACGGGTATCGGGCATCGGGCAGGCGCTGGCCGCAGATCCGGCTACGGGCGGTAGCTGTTGACGATACTCCTCAGCTCGGCGAGCGCGGCCTTGCCGTCCACGCCGGCCCCGGCGGACGACTTGATCCACCGGTCCTCAAAAAAACTCAGCTTATCCTCCAGCTCCTTCAGGTAGGCGCCATCGGCCATGGTGATCTCGACCCCGGCGGCCTTGACGTTCTCGCGCGATTTGGCTGATTCCCGGTCCCAGTTGCGGCCGGCGGTACGCGACAGCACTTCGCCCGAGATCTTCTCGATCGCGGCGCGGTCGGCCGCGGAGATCGTGTCCCACTTGCCTTTGTTGACCATGATGCCAAACACCACCTGGGATATTCCTTTGGGGAAATCGAGCATGTACTTGACCGTGCCGGCAAGCGCGAAGTCGGTGAATGATGAAACGTCGAAGAACATGCCATCGACTACACCGCGCTTGGTGAGCTCCGCGCCCTGCGGGCCGGGCGCATGCACGCCCACGGCGCCGAGCGCCTTGGCGGTGTCGAGGTAGCCGACCGAGCTGGTGGCGAGCTTGACACCTTCCCAGTCCTTCACCGACTTCAGCGGTTTCTTGGTGGTCCAGACGCGCGCCGGCCCCGACACGAACACGGCCATCAGCTGGGTGCCCGCGTGCTGGTTCTTGGTGGCCAGGTATTTCTGCGTTACGCGCCACATGCCGACCGACAGCGGCTCGGACAAGTCCGACAGGAACGGCATCTCGCCGATCGCCATCAGCGGAAAGCGCGCCGGCGTGTAGCCGTGCACCGTCACCGCGGCGTCCACGATGCCATCCTTCACCATGTCGAACTGATTCGGCGGCGGGCCCATGCCCTGCGCGGTAAATTCGAATCGCACTCGGGCCTGGGTCACCTTGGTGACCTCGTCCGCCCAGGGTTTGATGGTTAGCGACATGATCGGGTGGGTCGGCGGCAACCAGCTGTTGAAGCGCAACAGCGTTTGGGCTGTGGCCGAGGCGCTTACAGCCATGGCGCTCGCCAGCAGGATCGTTGCCAGTTGTTTCATCATGATCTCTCCCAAAGTGTGTAGCGGTTAGGAAATTCAACCGCATGGGGGTATAACACAAAAAAGCGTCCTCAAGAGTCATAAGCATCATCCTGGGTGCGATTCAAACTGATGTGTCGTACAGTTGAGTATCGAACCGAGACGAAAGGGGAGTCATGATGGAGCTGACGACACTGAGTGACGAAGCGATATTGCGTGGATTGAATGCACACCCGGAGATCAAGAGCCGAATTGCGTCGATGCTTGCGGTGGTAGAAGACGCTAGTGGAAACTTGAAACTGGCCGATGCGGCTGAGATGCGTCTGATCGAGGAGATACGACGGCTGGGCGAGGGTGCGATGCAAGCGTGGGCGAATGGGCAAGTAAAGGCGTCCGAACAGGGCGTTCGTCAAAGTGGGCAAGTGCATCGCGAGGGTAAAAAAAATCTGCTGGCACACGACGTTTGGGGACATAGATGTGCTGGAACCGCAATACCGAAGGCACACCAGGCGGATTCGTCCGTTTGCCCAAAGCGCTTGGGTTAGCCACCGAGGCTGCTCACGCCCGTTACAACGCGTGGTCACCGACTTTGGTGCAGACGTGGCGCTCGCCCAAGTGATGGACAAATTGGTGGCGCACTACGGCATTCTTGAACCCTCCGAGATTGCCGATTGCGACGCACCAGTGCGTCAATGCCACCGCTATTTGAGCCATCGACCTGAGCAACTCAATTACCAGGATGCGCTGGCGCGAGGCCTGCCCATCGGTTCGGGCGAAATCGAAAGCGCACACCGATACGTTGTTCAGCAGCGCCACCAAGCGCCCAGGCGCTTGGTGGCGTGCACCAAACGCCGAGCACATGCTGGCCTTGCGACGCAATCGCGCCAATCGGGGCTGGGATCGGTATTGGGCAAGCGAATTGAAACGCGCCGCTTGATCGCGTCGTCACATCAGTTTGAATCGCACCCCATCATCCTGGCCCAGCGACTGCATTCCGAGGTCCGGGTTGTAAACCCGATTCCCTCTACTGCGCCAGCCTCTCATGCACCCACTGCGCGCACGCCAACGTGCGCGCATCGTCGCCGATCCGGCCGACGGCCTGCAAGCCGACGGGCAACCCGTTCGGACCTGTCGCCACAGGCACCGTGACACACGGCGCGTGCAGCAGGGTCCACACGGCGTTCATCACCGGGTCGCCGGTCGATTCGAGTCCCTGCGGTGCTTCGCCCGGTGCGGCCGGCGCAAGCAGCACATCGCAGTCGCCGAACGCGTCGTTCAATTGCGCGCGGCAGGCACGCCCGACTTCGAGCGCATTCAGATAATCGGACGGATTGCCGGCGAAACCCTTGGCACAGCATTCGCGCAGCGGCGCGGAGAGCAGCCCGGGGTGGCGCATGAATTCGTCGACGAAGCAGCGCGACACCTCGTACCAGAGAATTTCCTGGTGAGCCGCGAGCAGCCCGGCAAAGGACGCGGGCAAGCTCAAGTCGCTGACTTTCGCGCCCGCCGCCGCCAGTGCCGTCGCGGCGCGCTCCATCGCGCTCACCGTCTCCGGCTGTGCGCGGCTCCACTCGTAAGTGCGGCAGATGCCGATGCGCGGCGCGCCGTTCGCCTGTAGGCCGGCGCCCTGCAGATGCGAAAATCCGGTCAGCGCGGCGGCAAACAGGGCCACGTCCGGCACGGTGCGGGCCATCAGGCCGATGGTGTCGAGTGTGTCCGCCTCGGGTTTGACACCCGACTTTTGCAGCATGTTGTAGGTCGGCTTGTAGCCGACCACGCCGCAGTAGGAGGCCGGGCGGATTACCGAGCCGAACGTCTGGGTGCCGAATGCGAGCGGCATCATCCAGTCGGCGACACCGGCTGCGGAACCGCTGGAGGACCCGCCCGGCGTGTACACGGGGTTATGCGGATTGCGGGTCTTGTTGGGGGTGAAGGTGGCGAATTCAGTGGTGACGGTCTTGCCGAGGATCACCGCGCCGGCGCGGCGGGTCAGCGCGACGCTGCTCGCGTCCGCAACGGGCCGGTGGCCCTTGTAGATCGGCGAGCCGTATTGAGTCGGCATGTCGAACGTATCGAAGATGTCCTTCACGCCGACCGGCAGTCCATGCAGCAGACCGCGAATGGCGCCACGGTCAAGTGCGCGCGCCTGTTCCAGCGCCTGGCGTTCATCGATATAGGCCCAGGCCTGGACGGTCTCCTCGCGCTCGGCGATGCGATCCAGGCAGGCCCGTACCAGCGCTTCGGCGGTCAGTTCGCGCCGGCCCAGCAACCGGGCTGCCTCCACTGCGCTCAGCCGGTTCGGTCCAGAAATTTTTTTGTCCATTTCGGACACCTTGCAGTTGATGAAAGTGAATTCAGTGCGAGCCATTGCAAACATGGCAGTGCGAGGTGGTTCCGGCACAGGCTTACGAAGACAGCGACGGCTCGTGCTTGAATACGCAGGTCTCGTACCGACGCATGCTCCGGATTTGACCTGCTCCGATTTGACCTGCTTCGACCATTTGAGTATAACCTGCGATTCGGAGTAGGTACCGACAGCCCAGAGTAGTGGCAGGGTGAATCTCCCCTTCCAGTAAATCATCGTCCGATCAAGCGATTGATATCTAAAGCTGAACAAGTCGGAGCAATCCGCGTAAAAACGCCGGATGGGTCGCGGGAGTGGCAGCCATTGCAAGCCGTGGCTTCTCGGCAGGTGCCTGCACTCTGCCCGCCGTCGCAATACCCATCGCGGGTCTCGGTGGCCTGGTTCTGCGTGCAAGGCTTGGTTAGCCGGCATTCCACGCGACCGCCAACGGCGATGCCTTCGGCGTCGGGTGAATTTCTTCGTTGGACGGCAAGAACCCTCGCGATATACTGACTTTTTTGACGGAGGCTCCATGCGCTATCGCATCGCCGTTCACCAATCAGACGAAGGCTTTTCGGTTTCAGTTCCGGGCTTACCGGGGTGTTGGTCTCAGGGGGCCACCGATGCCGAAGCAGTTGAGAACATCAAGGATGCAATTCGCGAGTATCTTGCTGTGGTCGAAGAGCAACTTTGCGGTGAGGAGATTCGCGAGATTGAAGTCACGGCCTGATCTTGGCAAAGATCCCAGGGGTTAACCACCTCGACGCGGTGGGGGCTCTGGAAAAGGCGGGCTTTGCCATCGCTCGCCAAGGCAAGCACATCGTCATCTCAAACGGCATCCGTATCCTGACCATCCCACGTCACAACCCGGTCAACGCCTTTACGCTTGGCGGCATCGTTCGTGACGCCGGTCTCACTATTGAGCAATTTCGCGATCTGCTGTAGTTGCGAATGCCGCCCAACCAAACATTCCAGTGGGCGCGCTGCACGGGTCCGCTGAATTCAACGTTCGCCGACATGTCTCGGTACGTGATTTGCGGCCATCGACTGGTTTGCCGTGAACAAGCCGCCTGTTGGGTCACTGCTAAAGCCAGCCGAACCGGCCGCATAGGCGAATTACCAGGTGGTGCCCGGCGATCTCACAAACCGATTGAATCGTGCGGTCGGCACCTATACACTCGACGGTCGAAAACCGTCCTTCCCAAATTGACGAGGCAAACGATGTCCGACGAAGATCTGAAAAGCGAACTTGAGCGCCTGCGCGCGGAGAACGCCGCGCTCAAGAAGGGCGCGGCCACCGGTATCACCATGAAGGTGAGCGAAAAAGGTGGTTTGTCAGTGTATGGCATGGGCCGTTTCCCGATCACGCTCTACAAGGAGCAGTGGCTCAAGCTGCTCGACATGTCGGACGCCATTCGCGCGTTTATCGCCGCGAACGCCGGGCAGTTGAAGGCGAAGGATTAGGGCGAATGCGGGTTGCAGAAGCGGCAACCCGGCGATAGCGCGACACTTTGGGCATTCCCGGGTATTCGGGAATTCAGGGTCGCTTATTTATTCCTGTGTGGATCCCCACCTGCGCGCGGATGACGAGCGCAGGAGCAGATGCCTGCCAGATTTGCGCGGTGTGATGTTTCGGTGCCAGGCGATGCCCAAGCGCACCCGTGCCCGCCCGGCAAGTGTCAGTCGGGGCCGCCGGGTGCGGTCTGCGCTTGCGACAAGGCCTGAACCGCATGAGCGTAAGGCGCAAGCGGCATCTCGCAGACCCCGCGCCCCAGCAGCCCGCGGCCATCGGCCGACACCATGCCGGTTGATAGCAGCGGCGCGCGCCCGGTAGCCACGACTGCGGCGGCGTCGATACCGATGGCCACGCCCAGCACCGGGTGAAATCCTGCCAGCATGCTCTGCGCGCGCTCGCTGTCGTCGCTGGCAAGCCATGGTTCGAACGCGGTCAGTAGGCTGGGTGCGCGGCGCAATACCTGCCCGCCCAGGCCAAACACATCGATGATGCCGCTGTCGCCGGTGGCTGGCGGAAATTGCGGGTCGTCGGGCGCGCCTTTCATGAACGGGCCGCGCACCAGTGTGGCAGGCGCGGTAAAGCAACACTCCGTTACGCCGGCGATGCGCACGCCCACGGTTTCGCCATTGGCACCCATCGAGGTGACGATACTTGACCCGGCCACGCCTACCGCGGCGTCGAGCATCAAGGCGCAGGCCGGCATCCACAGGTTGAGGAAATAAAGCGGCGCGGCCAGCACGGCGGCCAGGGCTGCCTGTGCGGCGGGTGACTCGGTTTTGCGGGTGGACAGTACCGCGTGCAGCACCTGGTTGGCCGACGACAGCCGGTTGTGCAGGTCGTCGCCTTCGGTCAAAGCCGAGCGGGCGATCGACAGCAGATCCACCGCGCCTGCGGCTAACAGTTCGCGCAAGCCCGGCGCCAGTTCACGGTCACGAAATGCCAGGCGCTCGAGGATGGCGTGGTCACGCGCGCCGAAGCGCATTTGCGCACCCGCGCCAGACCCGAGGAACCCGTGCCAGCGCACGCTCGCCCCACCGTTGCCGGATTCAATCACCGCAAGCGGGGTGTCGGCCGAGACCATGCATACCAGCGGGGTCGAGACACGCCAGCCATGGCTGGCCTCGAGCTTGATCGCACCGGTCTCGATCAGTTTCTCGGCGGCGGCGGCGTCGCCGGCCCAGCCGGCGTGCAGGCAGGCAAGCACGGCGGCGTTCATCATCGGCGGCGGCGGCCAGTGCGGGTCGGCCAGCGGCGGGCCGGCGTGCAGCAGCGTGCGCTCGGGCAAGCCCAGGGCGTCGCGCGCACTTTGTATCGCCACCCAGCGTGGTTCGCAGGCCGTTATGCGCGCCAGGGCTTGCGCGTTGGGGGATTCGACAAGTGTGCTGACGGCGGTTTGCATGAGTTGTTAGTGGATTGCTTGACGGTTGGAAGCGGCGCGATTATATTCAAACTCCAATTGGGATCCCAATTCGTTTTCCATTTGCCCAAAACGTTTCGCCTTGGGCTTTTTCCGCACACATGAATCAGGTCACGCCCTTAGCCCCCGAGAAATCCTCGCTCGCCGAGTCGGTGCACCGGCGCATCCGCGACGACATCTACGACTTTCGCATGATGCCGGGCCAGCGTTATTCCGAATCCGAGCTGGCGAACCGCTTCGGCGTTTCGCGCACGCCCCTGCGTCTGGCGCTGCACATGCTGGCGCGCGAGGGTTACCTCATCAAGGGCGACGGCCATGCCGCCTGGCAGGTGCGCCCGCTCGACCTCGACTATTTTCACGACCTGTACGACCTGCGCGTCAATCTCGAACTGATCGCGATCCGGCGCATTTGTCGGGCCGATCCGTTTCCCGATTTCGCCGCCCAGCGCGCATTCTGGCTGGTGCCGGAGGAGCAGCGCAACCTGGACGGCCAGGCGGTGGCCGCAGCTGATGAAGCCCTGCATGCGGCGTTCGTCGCCAACGCCGGCAACGCCGAGATGGCGCGCGTGCATCGCGACATCACCGAGCGCATCCGCGTCATCCGCCGGCTGGACTTCATCGAGCCTGCGCGCATCGTCGCGGCTTTCGAGGAACATGCGAAACTATTGCGCGCCCTCATCGCGCGCAAGCAGGAACGCGCCGAAATGCTGCTCAAGGCGCACATCGACGCATCGCGCGCCGAGATTCGCCATTTGACACTGCATCGCCTGGCGGAAGCGGCACGCCAGCACACACAGCCGGCTCTCCGGCGGGAAAGGCAATCATGAACTACGACATCCTCCTTCAGGGCGGCCAGGTGATCGACCCGGCCCATGGCTTGAACGCGGTGCGCGACATCGCCATCAAGGACGGCCGCATCGCCGCGGTGGCGGAAAGCATCGCGCCGTCGGCGGCGAAGCAGGTCGTAAGCGCGCGCGGCAAGCTGGTCACGCCCGGCCTGATCGACACCCATGCCCATGTGTTCGAGCATGTCACCGGCCGCTTCGGCATGGAGGCCGACATGTGCGGCGTCGATTCCGGCGTCACCACCCTGATCGACCAGGGCGGGCCTTCATGCATGACGCTGCCGGCGTTTAACGAATACGTTGTCAAGCCGAAGAAGTCGCGCGTAGTGGCCTACCTCTCGGCGTATCTGGTGGGCGGCATGGAAGGCCACTACTACCCCTCGCTGTACAAGCCGGACTGCCTCGACATCGATGCCACGGTCAAGGCGGCGGTCGAGAACCCGGACATCGTCAAGGGCTTCAAGGCGCACGCGGAACTGGGCGGGTTCGCGCGCTGGGGCGTCGAGGTGATGCGCATGTCCGCCGAGATCTCGCGCCAGGCCAACCTGCCCTTGTACATCCACTTCGGCCAGCTCTGGCCGCTGCCGGAATCCGGCACCAACGGGGTCGACCCGGACACCATTCTCGACCAGGTGGCGGGTCTGCTCAAACCGGGCGACATCCTCGCCCACCCCTTCACCAGGCACCCCGGCGGCTTTGTCAATCGCCAGGGCAAGGTGCATGACATCGTCAGGAAGGCGATGGACATGGGACTCAAGGTCGATGTCGGCCACGGTTCGCATTTCAGCTACAAGATGGCGCGCATCGCGCTCGATGCCGGGATCGTCCCCGATACGCTCGGCGCCGACATGCATGGCTACAACACTGCGGTGCCCAAGCCGAAAGCGCCCGGCACGCCCGACTCGCATCCTGACAAGGAGCACATGTTCTTCGGCGCGGTGAAATTCTCGCTGGTATCGGCCATGACCACCATGCTGGCATTGAAGCTGCCGCTGGACCATGTGGTGGCGATGGCCACCTGCAACGCGCAGAAAATCTTCGGCCTGCCGGCCGACCTGGGCCATCTCGGCGTGGGGGCGGCTGCCGATGTATCGGTGCTCAACGACGAGCGCGGGCGCTTTGTGCTGACCGATAACGAGGGCACGCAAGTGGTCACCGATCGCCTGCTGACGCCGGCGTTCTGCCTGCGCAACGGCGTGCGCCACGACGCGGTGGCGCCGATCCTGCCGCAGGTTGTGGCCGCATGAATCAGAGCGATGTGAAGCACCTGGCCGGCGCCGCCCAGGGCGTCGGCGCCAGCGTGCTGCGCAAGGAAGACCGCCGCCTGATGGCGGGGCAGGGGCAGTTCGTCGGCGACCTGCGCCTGGCCGGCATGTGGGATGTGGCGTTCGCGCGTTCGCCGATCGCGCATGGCGTTCTCGGGGCGATCGAAAAGCCGGCGGGGCGCGAAGCGGCGGTGTTCACCATGGACGATCTGCCGGGCGTCAAGCCGATTCGCGCGGTCGCAAGCCTGAAGGGCTTCAAGGCCTCGGACCAGTGGCCGCTGGCGCGCGGCAAGGTGCGCCAGGTGGGCGAACTGATCGCCGCCTGCCTGGCTCCCACCCGCGCCCAGGCCGAAGACTTGGCGCAGGCGGTCTTTGCCGATATCGAGGAATTGCCGGCGGTGGTCGACATGCGCGCTGCAAGGCAGGCGCCGCCTGCTCTGGTGCATGAGGAATGGGGCGACAACCTGTTTCTTGAGTCGTTTGTCGATGACGACATCGCCGCGCTTGCCAACGCGCCGATCAAGTTGACACGCCACATCCGCACCGCGCGCCAGTGCATGTCGCCGCTCGAAGGGCGCGGCGTGGTGTGCCAGTGGGATTCGCGTCTCGACCAGCTCACCATGTGGTCCTCCGCCCAGATGGTGCATGTGAACCGCCAGGGCCTGGCTGAATGCCTGGGCCTGGACCAGGGGCAGATCCGCGTGATCGCGCCGGACGTCGGCGGCGGCTTCGGCTACAAGGGCATCCTGTTGCCCGAAGAGATCGTGCTGGCGTACCTGACGATGAAACTCAAGCGGCCGCTGCGCTGGATCGAGGACCGGCGCGAGCAACTGATCGCCAACGCCAACTGCCGCGAGCACGATTACGACATCACCGTCTACGCCGAGCGCGACGGCCGGCTCCTGGGCATCGATTGCGAGGCGACGGTCGATTCGGGTGCCTATTCCTCGTATCCGTTTTCCGCCTGCCTTGAGGCCGCACAGGTCACCTCCATCCTGCCCGGGCCTTACAAGATGGAGCGCTTTCGTTGCAGGACCTGGGCGGTGGCTACCAACAAGCCGCCCAGCCTGCCGTATCGCGGCGTGGCGCGCACCGGCGTGTGCTTCGCCCTCGAACTGATGATCGATGCGATCGGCCGCGCCGCCGGCATCGAGCCGCTCGAGGTGCGCTTGCGCAATGTGGTGCAGCCCGCCGAAATGCCCTACGACAACATCACCAAAAAGCATTTCGACAGCGGCGACTATCCGCGCGTGCTGGAGATGGCGCGCCAGGCGATCGGGCTCGAAGCCGTGCGCGCGCGGCAAAAGGCTGGTGAGGCCGATGGCCGGCGCATCGGCGTCGGCTTCGCGGTGTTTTGCGAGCAGGCCGCGCACGGCACCAGTGTTTACTTCGGATGGGGTGTGCCGATCGTTCCCGGCCATGAACAATGCCGCGCGCGGCTTACTGCCGATGGTGTGCTGGAACTGGCCATCGGCGCCCACTCGCACGGCCAGGGCATGGAAACCACCATGGCGCAGGTGGCCAATCAGGTGCTGGGCATCGCCGTGTCGAAAGTGCGGCTGTCGCATGGCGACACCGACAAGTCACCGTTTTCAACCGGCACCTGGGGCTCGCGTTCGATGGTCATGAGCGGCGGTGCGGTCGCCGCAGCATGCAAGGAAATGGCCAGGCGAGTGTGCCAGATCGCCGCCAAGCTGCTTGGCTGCGATGTCGACTCGATCCGCTTGTCGGGCGGCCAGGTGTTTGAAGGCGATGCCGCGCGCATGTCGCTGGCCGACATCGCCCATGTGTGGCACCGCGCGCCGCAGTTGCTGCCGGCCGACATCGATCCGGCCGGGCTGGAAGTGATCGCCGGTTACAAGGCCGGGCGCGATACCGGCACCTTTTCCTATGCCTGCCATGCGGTGGTGGTGGCGGTCGATACCGAACTGGGCGCGGTCGAAATCCTCGACTACGCGATCGCCGAAGATGGCGGTGTGCTGGTCAACCCGATGGTGGTCGACGGCCAGATCATCGGCGGCACCGCGCAGGGCATCGGTACCGCCCTGTATGAAGAAATGCCGTTCGATGAAAACGGTCAGCCGCTGGCCTCCACCCTGGCCGACTACATGCTGCCGGGAGCGCCCGAGGTGCCGTCGATCCGCATCGGGCACATCGAGACACCGTCGCCTTATACCGAGTTCGGGCAGAAGGGCATCGGCGAGGGCGGCGCGATCGCGCCGCCGGCGGCGATCGCCAACGCGATCAACGATGCCCTGTGCGACCTGGGCGTGGAAATCACTGAAAGCCCGATGAGTCCCAAACGCCTGTTGGCGGCGCTTGCTGCGGCCCGCGCCGGAGCGGCGCCGTGAAAGCGGCAGCCTTCGAATACACGCGACCGGCCACGGTGGCCGAGGCCTGGGCGCAACTGGCGGCCAGTGGCGGCATGGCCAAGCCGATGTCCGGCGGCCAGTCGTTCGGGCCGATGCTGAACTTGCGCCTGGCACAGCCGGAATCGGTGATCGACCTCAACGCGATCGCCGGCTTCAACGGCGTGCGCGACGAAGGTAAAGCCCTTGTCATTGGTGCCGGCGTCACCCATGCCGCGATCGAAGACGGCCGCGTCGCCGACCCGACCCGGGGTTTGCTGCCGCATGTGGCGGCCAATATCGCCTATCGCGCGGTGCGCAATCGCGGCACGCTGGGTGGCAGTCTTGCCCATGCCGACCCCGCGGCTGACTGGGTCAACACCATGTTGCTCCTCGATGCGGTTTACCTGATCGACGGGCCGCGCGGCCGGCGCGAGGTGGCCAGCGGCGATTTCATGCAGGCGGCATTCAGCACCGCGTTGGCGGACGACGAAATCCTCAGCGGCGTGCGCATCGCCAAGTGTGGCCCGGGCACGAAATTCGGCTATTACAAGTTCTGCCGCAAGGTGGGCGAATTCGCCGAGGCGATCGGCGCGGTGTTGCAGGATCCGTCGCGCGGCGTGCGCCGCGCAATCATCGGCGCCACCGCCGGCGCACCGCATCTGGTGCAGGACATCGCTGCGGTCCTGGCCGGTGATAGCGCCGCGATCGCCGCCGAGGTGCGCGCCGCCGGTTGCGACGAACCCTATGAATTCCAGATGCATGCCGTGGCCTTGAAGCGCGCGGTGGCACAGGCCAACGCATGAAGACCATCAATCTCACCGTCAACGGCCAGGCGGTCTCGGCCGCAGTCGAACCGCGTACCCATCTGGCGGATTTCCTGCGCGAGCACGAAGGCCTGACCGGCACCCACCTGGGCTGCGAGCACGGCGTCTGCGGCGCCTGCACCATCGAACTCGACGGCGCCCCTGCGCGCTCCTGCATCCAGTTCGCGGTGCGCTGCGAGGGCGCGTCGGTGCGCACCATCGAGGGATTCGATGACGACGCGGTGATGACGCAACTGCGCGCCGCGTTCACCGCCGAACACGCCCTGCAGTGCGGCTACTGCACGCCGGGCATGCTGGTCACCGCGCGCGACATTGTGCTGCGGCTGCCGCACCTGGTGAACGATGCCGACGAGGCGCGCATCCGCATCGAACTGGCCGGCAACCTGTGCCGCTGCACCGGTTACCAGGGCATCGTGCGCGCGATCCAGCGCGTGCTGCGTGAGCGTAGCGGGGTGCCGGGTGCCGCTTGAACAACCCTGCGCCCTTCTGCTTGCCAAGCCGGCAGCCTGGCTCTGCCATGCCGCGCCCCGGCTGCTGCCGCCGGCCTCGTCACTGAACAGCGTCAGTCCATGAGCCTTGTCGCCAACGCCCGCATGTACTCGGTCACGCCGGCCTCGAAGGCGGCATGGACGCAGTTGTTCGGCTGGGTGCTGGGACGCTCGCGGGTCGATGCGGTTCTGCTCGCGCATGACCCGCCAAACGTCTTGTCCGACCTCTGGGCGCGTGACGACCTTGCAGCGGTGATGATGTGCGGCCTGCCCTTGTCGCGCCGCGCAATCGAACCGGTGATCCTGGCGCAGCCGCTGCCGTCGCTGCCGCGCTATGGCGGCCGCGCGGTGTATTGCACCGACATCGTGGTCGGCGCCGGCTCCGCGTTCAAGACGCTGGCAGATACCTTCGGCCACCGCGCCGGCTATACGCTCAAGGATTCGCAGTCCGGCTACTACGCGTTCCGCCACCACCTCTTGACCCGACACACGGGCAACCCGCAGCCCTATTCCCGCATCACCGGCGGCCTGGTGAATGCGCGCGGCATCATCCAGGCGATTGCCGAGAATCGCATCGATGTCGGCCCGCTCGATGGTTATGTGCATGATCTGATCCGCCACACCGAGCCGGAATACGCCGCGCAGGTACGCATCGTCGCCACCACCGACCCCACCCCGATGCCGGCGATCATTGCAAGCGCAACGCTGACTGACGATGAACTTGCGCGCCTGCGTGATGCATTCAAGGCAGCCATCGCGACTCCGGAACTGGAGGCGGAGCGCGCTGCGTTGCTGCTGGCGGATTTCCTGGCGCCCGATGTGACGGTCTACCGGATGCAACGCGACCGCGCCGCCATTGTCGACGCGGCGCCGACTTGGCCGTGAGCGCCCGGCCGATCCGCTTGCCTACGGAGGAAGCTGATGAACCATACTGACGCAAGACCGCGACCAGGCCTTACGTACCTGATCTTCGACGCGCACACGTATCCGTTCGGCAGTCGCGGACTCGAGCAGACATGAGCGGCGCTCAAGACGCCGGCGGACATCTACACCCGTTCGCTCGCGATCGTTGACGAGTCACACATCGCGAAAGTGCAGGAGGAGTGGGAGCTCGGCAAGACCGCCGCAAGCTTGTTTGGGATTTGAACCTGATGACTCGATGGCGCGAAGGGAAGAAATGACATGAAAGGTACACCTATGAGTATGCCCCGGTTTGCACATTGGACGATTGCAGTCGCGAGTTTGTTCGCCTGCCACCTGGCTCTCGCCCAGACATGGCCGTCGCGCCCGGTGAAGATCATTGTTCCATTCGGCCCGGGAGGCGCCGCAGATTCGCTGCCGCGACTGGTTGGCTCAAAGCTGGCGGAATTTTGGGGACAACCAGTCGTGGTGGAAAACCGGACCGGCGCTGCGGGCAACATCGGCATGGAAGCCGCGGCCAAATCGGCCCCCGACGGCTACACGCTGGTGTCGGCACCCGTCGGCAACCTCGCCGTCAATCCGCACCTGTACCCCAAGTTCGCGCTTGATGTGTTCAAGGACCTGACCCCCATCTCCCTGGTAGCGTCGGTTCAGAACGTACTTGTAGTCAATCCGGCCGTGCCAGCCTCGACGCTTGCTGAACTGGTCGCGCTGGCCAAGCAGAAGCCGGCCAGCCTGAGCTTCGCTTCCGGCGGCAGCGGCACGCAGGCGCACCTGGGTGGCGAGATGCTCAAGTCGATGGCCGGCATTGAAATCAATCACGTTGCGTACAAGGGAGTGGGTGACGCAGTGCGCGACTTGCTTGGCGGGCATGTTCAGTTGATGGTGGCACAGTTGCCTTCAGTGCTTCAGCAGATCCAGGCGGGCAAGCTGCGCGCGCTTGGCCTGGCTGCTGCAAAGCGTACCAATCTACTTCCGAATTTGCCGACCCTCAACGAGACCGCAGGATTCGCAGGTTTCGAAGCGGTTTCCTGGTATGCGTTGGCCGGCCCGGCTGGACTCCCAAAACCGGTGATCGAGCGGATCCAGTCTGATGTCGTGCGCGCCCTTGCAGCGCCGGATGTGCGGGAAAAGTTGCTTGCATTGGGCGCCGACCCGGTCGGTAGCACCCCTCAGGATTTGATTGCCGCCATGAAGATCGACTACGACCGCTACGGCGCAGTGATCAGGCGGCTTGGCATAAAGGCGGAATAGACGGGGTTGCATTGGGTATTGTGGATGCCCGCTGCCGCTCGAATTGAGCGATCGCGGCTTCACCTGAGCATTCACGGGCATCTGGTGGCACACGTTTTGCGTTTCGGGAACGGCCACATCGCATATGTGTTGAGGTCTTGCCGCAAAGCGTATGCCCCTTTCGACATCATTTCCCACCCGGAGCAGCCATGAACCGAAAAGTTATCAAATCCATTTTGCTCGCCGCACTGCTGCTGCCGCTGCACCTTCCGTCTTACGCGCAAGAGAGCAAGTCTCAGCGTTAGTTGGACACTTTTTTGACACTGGTGTGACGAAGGCAAGCAGCAGCAGGTGGCCTATGGGCTCTGGCTGGAACGCGTCAACGCCGCTGGCGGCATCAGCGTGGGCGGTAAGAAGATGAAGGTGGAACTAGTCACCTACGACTATCAGACCGACGAGAAGCGTGCCCAGCAACTGACCGAGCGCCTGATCACCCAGGACAAGGTCAATTTCATGACCGCGCCCTTCGGCAGCGGCCACACCAAGGTTGTGGCCGGGGTGGCCGAGCGCTACGGCGTGCCGATCATTGCAGTGGCGTCCGCCGAGCCGGTGCATAACCAGGGCTTCAAGAACCTGTTCGGCACGCTCGCGCCCTCTATCGGGCTGGTCGACGCGATGATCGAGCATTTCAGGCAGAAGATGCCGAACACGAAAAAGGTTGCGATCCTCGGGCGCGACGACGTGTTTCCCAAGGTGATGGCGGCCACGCTGGCGGCGCAGGCGCAGAAGGCCGGGCTCACGGTGGTCTACAACGCGCTCTACCCGGCGGGTACGCTGGACCATTCCGCCGCCATCGGGGCGATGAAGGCGCAGCAGCCGGACTGGATTTAAGTGACTGGCTATACCAACGATCTGGTGCTGTTTCGCAAGCAGATGAGCGAGTTGAGGCTGGACGCGCCGATCGTGACCATGCTGACCGGGCCGGCGCAAAAGGAATTCGTCGACAACCTCGGGCATGGCTGAGAACGTCACCAGCGCCACCTGGTGGCATCCGTCGCAGACCTACAAGGCCGAGGACGTATTCGGCACCACGCAGGTGTTCGCCGACGCTATCCGCACTCGGGCCAAGCAGGAGCCGGACTACGTGCATGCCTCGTCCGCCGCGGCGCTGATCGTGCTGCAGAAGGCGATCGAAAAGGCGGGGTCGCTGGATCGTGACCGCGTTCGCGGAGCGATCCGCACCCTCTCGGTGAACACGTTCTACGGCCCGATCAAGTTTCGCGAAGACGGCATGAACGAGAACCGAAATCTGCCGATCATCCAGATCCAGGGCGGCAAGCCGGTGATATTGTTTCCGGCGACAATGCAGCAAGCGGCGTTGAAACCAATGGGCAGATAAGTCTCGCGGAGGCGGCGATGGGCAAGCTTTTGACGCAGGAACAGATCGATCATTTCAGGCAGCACGGCTATGTCTATCCATGCCGCGCGTTTTCGGCGTAGCAGGCGGCGGACTACCAGGGCCGGATCGAGGCCTATGAGGCCGCTGCCGGCCATGATGCCAACCATACCCTGAAGATCAAGGGCAATCTGGCGTTTCCGTGGTTGATGGACATCGCGCGCAACCCGAACATCCTGGACGCGGTCGAAGACCTGATCGGGCCGGACATCATCCTGTTCGGTGCATCGATATTCGCCAAGAACGGGCGCGACCCGCGCTATGTTTCGTGGCATCAGGACTCCGCCTATTTCGGCCTGACGCCGCACGAGGAGGTTACCGCCTGGGTAGCGTTCACCGAGGCCAGTTCCACGCACAGGTGCCTGCGGGTCCTGCCCGGCTCGCACATCGGGCCGGATTACAAGCATGTCGAAACCTTTGCCCGCGACAACAGCTGGCCAAGGGCCAGACCCTGGAAGGCATCGATGACGCGAAAGCGGTCGGGATGCCGCTATCCGCTGGGCAGTTCTCCCTGCATCACGAGCGCACCGCGCACAGTTCCTTGCCGAATCGATCGCACGACCGGCGCATCGGCTTCGCGTTTTTCTACATCCCCGCCCATGTGGCGTCGATCGCCGGGCGGCGCAAGGCGACCCTGCTGCGCGGCCGCGACGGCTATGGTCACTGGGATCCGGATGCGCTGCCACAGAAAGATCTGGATCCGGTTGCGATGGCGGAGTTGCGCGGCGTGTGGGGCCAGTACAAGGACGGCGAGACCAAACAGGTTGCCGACATGGCGGTCGAATAGACCGAGGCCGGCGCGAGTTTTCAGCCGGCGCTGCGAGCCTGCTACAGGCCGAGGTAGGCTTGGCGGATGCGCGGATCGGCCGAGAGTTCGTCGCTGCTGCCATGCATCGACACGCGGCCGGTCTCGATCACATAGCCGCGATCGGCCAGTTCGAACGCGGTGAATACGTCCTGTTCCACCACCAGGATGGCCAACCCCTGCTTGTTGATGTCGACCAACGCCTCGCTCATCTGTTCGACCGCGCGCGGCGCCAACCCAAGCGACAGCTCATCGACCATGAGCAGCTTCGGGCGCGACATGATGCCGCGGCCGATGGCGCACATCTGTTGCTCGCCGCCGGAGAGCGTGGTGGCGTCCTGCCGCTGGCGTTCCTTCAGGCGCGGGAAAATCGAGTACACGGCCTCGAGGTCCGCTTCGATCTCGCCCTTGCCGGCGCTGCGCAGGTAGGCACCCAGCAGCAGGTTGTCGCGTACCGAAAGGCCGCGAAACAGGCGCCGCCCTTCGGGTACATGGGCGATGCCGGCGGCGAGCACTGCGTCGGGTTCGGCGCCGGTGAGTGGCCTGCCGGCGAAGCTGACCGACCCGGCAGTCGCTCGCACCAGGCCGGAGATGGTACGCAGCAGAGTCGACTTGCCGGCGCCGTTGGAACCCACGATGCAGGTGATCTCGCCTGCGCGCACCTCGAGGTCGATGCCCCACAACACCTGCACGTCGCCGTAGCCTGCGGTCAGGCTTTCGACCTTGAGCAGCGCTTCGCTCATGATGAAGCCGCTGCCGCCATCTTTTTCTGACGTTCGGCGAACTTGCTGCCCAGATAGGCTTCGACCACCGCCGGGTCATTGACCACCTCTTCGGCGCGGCCGGCGCTGATGAGTTCGCCGTGATGCAATACGAGGATGCGCTGCGACAGCGACAGCACCACCTTCATCAGGTGCTCGACAATGATGATGGTGATGCCGCGCGCGGCGATGCTGCGGATCAGACCCAGGGCATGGTCGATTTCGGCGGTGTTGAGACCGGCGTTGACTTCGTCGAGCAACAACACTCTTGGTTTCATTGCCAGGCTCTTGGCCAGTTCGAGGCGTTTGCGCGATGGCAGGGTAAGGGATTCGGCGGGTCGCCTCGCTTGCTCGGCCAGCCCGGCGAATTCGAGATGCGCCATGGCGGCGGCCTCGGCCTCGGCCCGCGAACCGGCGGCGCCGGCGAACAGTGCGCCGGCCACCACATTTTCCAGAACGCTCATGCCCGGAAATGGCTGGACGATCTGGAAGGTGCGCGCCAGGCCGCGTCGCGCCGCCTGGAACGGGCGCTGCCCGGTTACATCTTCGCCGCGATATCGCACGGTGCCGCCGCTTGCCTGCAACACCCCGGTGACGAGATTGATCAGGGTGGTCTTGCCGGCGCCGTTGGGGCCGATCAGCCCGACGATTTCGCCTTCGTCAAGCTTGAACGATACGTTCCTGACCGCCTGCACGCCGCCAAAATTCTTGCTTAGCCCGTCGATCTGCAGCAGGGGCGCACTCATGATGCGCGCCGCCCCGAGAACAACTTGAGCAGACCGCCGGGCAGGAAAAAGATCAACAGGACGATCACCAGACCCAGAATCGCCTGGTGATAATCGAGGAACCTGGCCCAGATGGTTTCCTCCATCAGGACGAAGGCCGCCGAGCCGATGATCGGGCCGAATACCGTGCCGGGGCCGCCGAGCAGCACCATCACCGGCACCTTGAGGGTGAGCAGGATCGAAAACGAATCCGATGGCGATATGTAGGCGACCCAGGACGCGTAGGCCGCGCCGACCGCGCCGCAAAACACCGCGGAGAGGGCGAAGGCGGCGGTCTTGTAGCGCCTGACATCGACGCCCACCATGTCAGCCGCGTCTTCGTTTTGCTGGATGCAGCGAAGGCCGAAACCGAGCCGACTGCGATCGACCAGCACGGTTGCGATGAAGGCCGCCAGCATGATGCCCAGCATCGTGTACAGGAAGACGCGGCCGATGTAGTCGGGCCCTCCCGGCATGATCTTCACGTTGAGTCCTTCGCCGCCGCCGGTCAAACCCGACCAGAGGGAGGCGGTGAGCATCAGCATTTCGACCAACGCGATCGAGGCGATGGCGAAGTAGTGACCCTTCATGCGCAATATGGCAAAGCCAAGCAGTGCGGCAAAGACGGTGACCACCACCGCACCGCCCAGCCAGGCGAAGCCCACCCAGACGCCGGCGTTTTGCAGGAGCGCACCGGAATAGGCACCCAGGCCGAAGAACGCTGCAGTGGAAAACGACGGGTAGCCGGTGTAACCGCCGATGAAGTTCCACGACAGTGCCAGAGCGCCATACATGGCCAGAAAGGTCGCGATCTTGACGATGTAGTTGCTGGCCAGGAATGGGACCGCCGCCAATGCGGCGAACCACAAAGCGAACAGGACATAGGGCAGGTGCTTCATTCGTAGCCCTTCTTGCCGATCAGCCCGGTCGGGCGCACCACCAGCAGGATGAGCATGATCAGGAAGCCGGCGAGGATGGCGCTCTGTGGGCCGAAAAAGTAGCCTGCCAGGCTTTCAATGAGGCCCAGCGCGATGCCGCCGACCAGTGCGCCGGGGACGGAACCGAGTCCGCCGATGACGCAGATCACGAAAGCCTTGCCGAGGAACAGGCCGGTGACGCTGGTGGTGATCGGGAACACCACCGACACCAGGGCGCCGCAGGCGCCGGCCATCAGGGCGCCGATGCCGAACGTGATCGCATAGACGCGATTGACGCGGATGCCCATCAGCGCGGCGGCGTCGCGGTCCATGCGCACCGCGACGATGGCGCGTCCGGTACGCGAGGTGCGCATGACCACGAACAGTATGCCGGTGAGCGCCAGTGCGAGGAACATCGCGACCACCCGGTCGAGCGGCAGGATCACTCCCCCCAGGTCGAGGCGGCCAAGGTCGAGCAGCACGCGCCGCGGTGTGGCGGTGAAGCCCAGGTTCATGAAGTTGTACAGGATCATGTCGAGCCCGAAAGTCAAGGTCAGGGTGGTGAGCACCGGCCGGCTGACGACACGATTGATGAGGGTGTACTGGATCAGGTAGCCCAGCGCGAACAGCACGGCGGCTACCGGTACCAGCGCGACAAACGGATTGATCTTCAGGTGCAACCAGGCGAAAAACGTGAGATAGCCGCCCAGGATGATGAAGGAGCCGTGCATCATGTTGATCACGTTCAACACGCCCCAGACCAGCGAAAACCCGACCGCGATGCAGGCGTAGATCGCGCCCAGCATCAGCCCGTTGGCAATGACTTGTGCGTATTCCATTGAAAGTTTCGAATAAGCGATGTACGCCTGCGGCGCGGGCCCAGGCAGAGCGCCCCGCCGGCGGCATGCGCCAGCGGCGGAGACGAGCCTGCGCCTGCGCTACTGCGCCGACTTCAGGTTGGCCTGCTTGATGTTCTCCGGATACAGCAGTACCGGTTTGCCGCCCTGCACCTGGATGATCGGCAGGTCGCGCCCGCCGTTCATGCCGTTGGCGCTGAACTTGATCGGCCCGTAGAAGGTGACGATGTCGAGCGCGGCAAGCGCGTCGCGCACCTTGGCTTTGTCAAGTGTGCCGGCCTTTTCGATTGCCTTCTGCAGCGCAACCAACGCGGCCGCGGCGGCGGCATGCACGTAGTCGGGCTCGGACTTCTCGCGCGCGACGAACTCGTCGTAGAACGCCTTCGTCGTGCCCCACGGGTCATCGCCCTTGTATTGCGCGCTGTGGTGCCACCAACTCGCGCTGGTGACACCCTCGGCCAGCGGCCCGAGGGAATCGATGAACTCCTTGTAAACCGGGCCGGTGATCATGGTTATCACCGGCGCCTTGACGCCCAGGTCGGCCATCTGCTTGCGCGCCAGTACCAGGTCCTTGCTGTAGCCGGTGATATAGATCCAGTCCGGTGCCAGCGCCTTGATCTTGGAGATCGGAGTGGACAGGTCGAGCGCGCCCACCGGATACAACTCCATCGAGATCACCTGGAGGCCGACTTTCTTGGCGGCGTCGTTCATCACCGTCGCCATGGCCTTGGGGAAAACGTCTTCGCGGCCGAGGATCGCGATGCGCCTGGCGCTCGGCATCTGCTTGGTGATCACGGTGATCAGGTTCTCCACGCTGCCGCTGTTGGGTGCGAGGGTGCCGAACAAGTACTTGTAACCCTGGTTGAAGATCGAGTCGGAAGAGGCGCTGGTGGCCATCACCGGCACGCCGTAGCGTTCGGCGACGCCCGCAACCACCTTGGTATGGCCGGAACCGAACGGCGCCAGCAGGAAATTGACCTTGTCATCGACGATCAGTTTTTCCGCCAGTTGCTGCGCGCGCTGCTCGTTGGTCTGGTAGTCGTACTGGACCAGTTCGACCTTCATGCGTTTTCCGCCGACATTGATGCCGCCGGCAGCGTTGACGCGTTTCAACCACATGTCGTAGGCGATCTGCTGCTTCTTGCCTTCGTCCGCCAAGCCGCCGGTAAGCGCCAGCGGCGCGCCGATCTTGATGGTTTGCGCCATCGCGGGGGATGCCGCCCACGCTGCAGCAAGCAGGGCGATGGCCGCGAATCTTGCGATTCTTTTCATGCCGGATTCAAATATCATGGTTTCCTCCAGGTGGAAGCTTCATCATACTTACTTAAACCTGCGGCAGGCGCCGCAAGAACCAAAACACCTTTGCAAGACCCAAGTCATAGGGGCGCGACCCGGGGCACTTCACTCGGCCGGACAAATCGGTCCAGCGTAACCAAGCCGGTCAATCCGGCGCTTTTCTAATCAATACTCCAGTTCGCGATCGACGACATTGGCAAGTTTGCGGCCGGCCATGAAGCGCTCCATTTGCGAGAACAGCAGATCGAGCGTTTTCGGCGTGTAGAGATCGGTGTCGTCCGACGAGGAATGGGTGGTGATGATGAGATTGGGGGTTTGCCATAGCGGGGAATCCGCCCGCAGCGGTTCCGGATCGAAGACATCGAGCACGGCGGAAATTTCGCACCGATCGAGCCGTGCGCGCAAGGCTTCGTAGTCCACCAGCGCGGCGCGGCTGTAGTTGAGCAGACCGGCCCCCTTTTTGAGCAGCCCGATTTCCTTTCTGCCCAGCATCTGGTGGGTACGCGAAGTCGCCGGCGTGGCAACGACGACGAAGTCGGCGCGCGGCAGCAATTTTTGCAGCTTGTCCGGCGTATGCATCTCGTCGACATGGCGGCGCGCGCGCCCGGTGCGCCTGATGCCGATGACATGCATGCCGAACCGCTTGGCGTAGGCGGCGATGCCGCCGCCCACACTGCCGACTCCGATCACCAGCAATGTCTTGCCCGCGATGCCGCTGTTGAAATGCTGTTCCCAGATGCCGCGGCGCTGGTTGGTGACCATTTCGGGGATGCGGTTGTTGAGCATCAGGATGGCCATGATGGCGTATTCATGCGCGCGCGCGCCATGCACCCCGCGGTTGTTGGTGAACACCACATGCGGCGGCAGCCAGTCGAATGGCAGGAAATGGTTGATGCCGGCGCCGGAGGTGTGGATCCAGCGCAGCCTTGGCGCGCGCAACGCAAGGTTGGCGCGATCGAAATTCCAGCCGAACAGGACATCGGCGGTTTGCAAATGATGGTCCAGGCGCTTGCCGTCGGTCTCCAGCGTGATATCGAGCCGCGCGGCCACCGCCGGATACTTGGCCAGGGATTCGCGGATACGTTTCGGTGTGACCTCGAAAACTTCGCCCAGAGCGCTGTCGTTGTCGAAGTGAAGGTGCACGCGCGGCAGTTCCCGCGCTTTCCGGATCGGTGTGTGTTTGCGGGCCAGCTTGGCTTTTCCGGCTCCCGTCTTTTTCGCCGCCATGAGACCTCTGCTTTCTGTCATCGACCGAGCATCCTGTTTCGGACGTCGTCGGCGGTTTTCAAACTCGCTCCAGCGCGGCGCCGCGATCGACGGTGCGCTCGATCCACCAGCTGCCGAGCTTGGGAATCAGGTATTCATGGCTCGACAGGCGGCCGGACTGCGCCAGGGGCGAATCCATGCCGCGCTGCTGGATGCGAGCGATCTCGTTGTCTTCGGCGATCGATTTGTCCCAGCGCTTGTAGTAGTACTGCGCGCGTTCGGCGAAATCCGGCAGTTGCGTGGTGGCCTTGGGAAAGCAGGATCCGACCACCACCCGCGTGCAGGCCGGGCCGAGCGGATGCAGTTCGATGTACCAGACGCAATCGATGGTCATGCCCAGCATGGTCGAAGGATTGATGCAGACGTAGTTGGTGCCTTCGGCCGCATGCCCGTGGATGCCGGGAATGGGCGGGAACGCGTGCTGCCGGTCTTCCTGCAACAACGCGCGGGTGCCGGCGTGCCGTTCGCGGATGGCCATCCACGCGCCTTTCGCCGGCACGTCGAAATGCTCGAAATCGAGCAGATTGAGGGTGGATCCATGCACCGAGGGCAGGTGGTATTCCTCCATTGCATTCTCGATATGGATCTTCCAGTTGCAATCGACCATGTGGGTACGGGTGCGCGTGAGCACCAGGTTCTCGCAATCGTAGGCCGCAAGCACCTCCGGCATGTCGCCGAGATAGTCCGCCAGAGAAGGCGCATCGTTGTCGAAGTTGACGAACAGGAAGCCGCCCCAGGTGTCGATGCGCACCGGGACGAGGCCGTACTCCGCTTTGTCGAAACCGACGGTCTGCTCCATGCCGGGGCAGCCGCGCAACTCGCCGCCGAGGCTGTAGACCCAGCCGTGGTAGGGGCATTTCAGGCCGCGCATGTTGGCGATGGTGTCAGTCATTTCGGCGTCGATTAGGCGCGCGCCGCGATGACGGCAGGTGTTGGCGAAAGCCTTGATGCTGCCGTCGCGGTCGCGCAGGATGATCAGCGGAACGCCGGCATAGTCGATCGCGAAATGGTCGCCGGTTTTAGGAATACGGTCGGCACGGCCGAGGAAATTCCACACTTTCCTGAACAGGTGCCGTAGCTCGGCATTGTAGAAATCGGCCGACGTATAGCAATGCGGGGGCAGCGTGGTCGCTTCCACTGCCGGCTTGCGGATGCCGTCGTAGATGCGGGGGTCGAACATCGCGGCGGTCGCGTTCATGGAGGAGGCCTGCAAAATTTAACTGATCGATTAGTTAAATGTAATGTAGCATAAAGCCTGCGGGGGATTGCAAATTTTCGCCTTCGTCCGGACATGCCGGTCCATTCAGGTGCAGCAGATTTCGCCTCCTCAACCCAAACTCGATGACTCCTGACCCAATCAGCCCCGCTGGAGGACGTGCCGTCGCCAACGCGCATGCCTTGGCGCGCCTCGTTGGCGCCGATCCGATGCTCGTCGACATCCTGCCGGCACGCGATGCGGTGCCCGGCTTCACAGCCGACACCATCCTCACATCCGGGCCGACCCTGCCTTGGGCCGAATATGTCGGCGGGCAACGCGCGGCCATCATTGGCGGCGCTCTCTTCGAAGGGCTCGCCGCCAATGCCGCCGATGCCGAGCGGCGCATCGCCGAAGGCGGGATCAGCGTGCGCGGGTGCCAGGAACTCGGGTGCGTCGGGTCGCTTGCCGGCATCTACACCGCCTCGATGCCGGTTTTCGTCGTCCGCAACCGGGACGGCGGCAACCTGGGTTTTTGCAACATCTATGAAGGGACGAACCGGCGGCGCCTCAACTACGGTGTCTATGACGAAGGTGTGCGTGACCGCTTGCGGCACATTGGCAATGTGGTGGCGCCGGTGCTGGGCGCAGCCGTGCGCAGCGCCGGCGGGATCGCGCTCAAGCCGATCATGACCAGCGCCCTGCACATGGGCGATGACCTGCACAGCCGCAACACCGCAGCTTCGCTGCTCTTCATGCGCGAGTTGCTGCCTGCGTTGCTGGGCTTGGCGGGTGGCGATCCGGGCGGGGTCGAGAAGGCTGTGCGCGCCATGACCGAGGACCACTATTTTTTCCTGCGCCTTTCGATGGCGGCTGCCAAGGCGACGGCTGACACGATCAAGGGCATCGAACGGTCCAGTGTGGTCAGCGCCATGGCCTTCAACTGCAAGGGATTTTCGATTCGCGTCGCGGGCCTGGGTGAACAGTGGTTCAACGGCCCGCACGCCACCGTCGATGCGGTACTGTTCGAGGGCCACACGGAGGAGGAGATCACCTGGATGGGCGGCGAGAGCCCGATCACCGAGACAGTCGGTCTGGGCGGCTTCGCGCAGGCAGCCGCGTTCCCGCTGCAGAAGTATCAGGGCGGTTCGCCCGAGGGCATGGTCAGCCGCAATCTCTCGCTCTACGACATCACCGTGGGCGAGCATCCGGATTTCCGGATTCCGTTCCTGAAGTACCGCGGTACGCCCACCGGGATCGACATATTCAAGGTGCTTTCGACCGGCACGCTGCCGATGATGAACATCGGCATCGCCGGGCGGGATGGCGGCCAGATCGGCGCCGGCACGGTACGCGCGCCCCTGGCATGCTTCAGCAAGGCCGCCTACGCGTACAGGGCGCGGTACGGCGAGGGCTGACGGCGCATGGGAAAACCGCGCAAAGGCGACATCTCCCACGGCAAGACCCGCGGCCAGAGCCGCACCGAGGAAATGATGGGGGTGGCGCTCGGGCTTTTCGCGCGCCAAGGCGTGTCGGCGGTGACGATCGTGGACATCGCGCAGGCGATGGGAGTCAATACCGCGCTCATCTATTACTACTTCGACAGCAAGGAGGATCTGTTTCACGCCTGCCTCAGGCATTGCATCGAAAGAACGGTAGGCAGCTTCGGCAGGCTCGAAGGCATGCATGACGAGCCCGTGAAGATGATCACCGCGTGGTTTCAGACCAACGCGCGTATGCATGTCGAAATCCGCCAGCTGGTCAAGGTCATGCTCGACTACAGTACTCAGGGCGCCAGGACTGATGCCTCCGATGCCCAGGTGCGCGATTTTTACCAGCAGGAGGGGCGCATCCTCTCTGACAGCATCCGGCAGGGCATCGGGCAAAACGTGTTCGCGCCAGTCAATGTGCGGCAGGCGGCGCTGTTCGTCTCCACGCATCTGGACGGGATCATGCTGCGTTCGATGATCCAGAGCGACATGGATGTCGCAGCCGCCATTCGCGTTTTGCAGCGCATCTTCTTTGAGCACTTGGGCTATCGGCGCGAACGCAGGACGCTTCGCTCGCCGGCATCGCCGGTCGCAAGCAGAGGCACCGCCGGCGCAACGGCACTACGCAGTAGGCAGGTCAACCGGAATGCAGCGGAAGGCGTCGTGTCATCCGCAATCCGGTCCAGATGAGGAGAGTTATTGATGGTTACCGGATCGAAGTCCGATACGCTGGGCGGCAGGCTCGAAAAGGAGGGCGTGAAGTATCTCCTGCCCACCTATTCGGACATGCATGGCCGTTCGAAATCGAAGATGGTGCCGGTCGATCATTTCGACGGCATGTTGCGCGGTTCCGAGTTGTGCACCGGCGCGGCCGTCGAAGGGGTGCCGCAGGATGTCAATGACGAAGAGGTTTCGGCCCATCCCGATCCGGCGTCCTGCACCATCCTGCCGTGGCGGCCCGACACCGCCTGGTTCGCCAGCGACCTCTGGTGCGCGGGCAAGCCGTTCGAACCTTGCAGCCGGAATATCCTGGGCCGAGTCCTGGCCGATGCCGCGACCCTGGGATTCGGTGTAAACGTCGGCATCGAGGCGGAATTCTGTGTCCTGCGCGACGAACCCGGCGGCGGCTACGCGCCGCTCAATGCCCGTCCGCATCTGGTCAAGCCGGCCTACGACGTCGCGCGGCTACTTGAGAACATGCCCTGGCTGGACGAGCTTATCGGCGCGATGAATCATCTCGGGTGGGGGGTGTATTCGTTCGACCATGAGGACGCGATCGGCCAGTTCGAGATCGACTTCAACTATTTCGAGGCCAAGACCATGGCCGATCGCATGGTGTTCTTCCGCCTGATGGCCGACGAGATCGCACGCCGCCACGGCGCCTTTGCCAGCTTCATGCCCAAGCCGTTCGGCGATCGGGCCGGCAGCGGGGCGCATTTCAACATGTCGATATTTGATCTCGCGAACAAGCGCAACCTGTTCGAATCGGCGAGCGATGCGCGTGGCTGCGGCCTCTCCGAGATCGGATACCACTACATCGCCGGCGTATTGCGCCACTTACCGGCCATTTGCGCCGTGGTGGCGCCGACGGTGAACAGCTACAAGCGCCTGGTGCCGCGCGGCAGCCGGGCGGGCTTCACCTGGGCGCCGATTTTCGTCTGCTATGGCGGCAACAACCGCACCAACACCCTGCGCATCCCGCTCGGGGGCGGACGGGTCGAAATGCGGCTGCCGGATGCGTCCTGCAATCCGTATCTTGGTCTGGCGCTGACGATCGCGGCCGGACTGGAAGGCATTCGCGAGCGGCTCGACCCCGGCATGCCGCATGCCGACAACATGTACCTGAAAAGCCGCACGGAACTCGACCGCCTCGGCGTTTCGTTGCTGCCGCGCTCCCTGGGCGAAGCGCTCGATGCTTTCGAGGCCGATCCCTTGAGCCGGAGCGTCATGGGCGACACCATGGCCAACGCATGGCTGGACTACAAGCGCGAGGAGTGGCATGCCTATTCGGTGCATGTCACCGAGTGGGAAAAAGAGCGCTACCTGAAATTCTTCTGATGCGGCGCGAGCAGGAAAGCCTGGCCGCATTGCATGGGCATGGTCCGACGACGATTCTTTTCCCGCGCCTGCCGCCCATGCGCGCCTGCCCGCAATGACGCCGATCGTCATTCTGGTCGGCTCTATGACGGGCAATGCCGAGTTCGCCGCCGAAGACATGCAGCAGATCCTGCGCGACGAATATGGTCGCCAGGTCGAGTTCTTCCTGATGGACAATCTCGACGCGACGATTTTCATGCCGGGCAAGGTGTATTTGATCTGCACCTCCACCTATGGCGAAGGCGAGGTGCCTGAGAATGCGCAGAGGCTTTATCGGGAACTCTGCGACGGTCGCCCCGACCTGTCGGGCATCCGCTATGCCGTGTTCGGTCTGGGCGACTCGAACTACCGCGAGACCTTCAATTTCGGCGGCAAGCGTTTCGACGACATCCTTGGCACGCTCGGCGCTTCGCGTCTGGGGGAGCGCGGCATGCATGACGCGCGTTCGTGTATCGCGCCCGAAGAGTTCGGGCGCGACTGGCTGTATGGCTGGTTTGCGGGAGTTCGCGAAGCAATTGATTGAACCCGCCTGGGTGTTGCAGATATTGGCTTTGTTGGCGGTGAAACACCGACCTCGACTATTCCGGCGCCGTGATCAAGCGCCTCCGCATCGTTGCAAAACGACGAAGTAACTGCGACGCGGCATCATCCTGACACCCCGCACGCAAGAAAAACAAGCCTCGTCAGCGGAATTTGTGGGTGATTTTCTCTCTTGTGAACGGAATCCGAGCCTGTCGCTTGATGCCGGCTTGGCTGTTTCGGGCGCTGAAGATACATCGGCGCAGTCAGGCGGCCCCGGAGCCG